>Ga0247819_10000048_pt1 | contig 77838 bp, 66 predicted proteins | sample 13C_Xylose_Day6_FD_193428 | JGI IMG/M metagenome (GOLD analysis project Ga0247819, IMG submission 193428) | Soil microbial communities from agricultural site in Penn Yan, New York, United States - 13C_Xylose_Day6 | ecosystem: Environmental > Terrestrial > Soil > Agricultural land | place: USA... | reverse complement strand
CTACCTTTTTCACCGCTGCCGATCAGAAGATCGAAGCACCTCCAGTACTGCCTGAAACATCTAACTCGTTGATACTCAAGGAGTTTTCCGTTCCAACTACGCTGGAAGTGGGGCGCATTATAAGGGGTTTCGAAAGGCCGTCAACACTTTATTTCAAATATGTTTCAAACCACCCTGCCCCGCCCACCCATAAGCCGCGGCACACGCCGCCAGACGGCCGGAATACGTAGTGCCAGCAAGGCAGCACCTATAGATGCGTAGATGGCCCACTCCTTGAGATCCGAGCGCACAATCCATAGAAAATGCAGCAATCCCAGCCCAAGGATCAGATACACCAGCTTATGCAGCTTCTTCCAACGCGCGCCCAAGCGCCGTTGGCTGTAGCGATTGGAGGTGACCGCCAGCGCCAGCAAGCCAATAAAGCCCAGCACGCCAACGATGATGTACGGGCGCTTACGCAGTTCGACGCCCAACTGGCCCCAATCCAAACCGAGGATGAACACCATATAGGCAGTCATGTGCAGCACTATATAAGCAAAGCACCACAACCCCAGCTGCCGACGCACCACGATCCAGCCCGACCAACCGGTCAAACGCTGCAAGGGGGTCATGCTCAAGGTAATCAGCAGGAAGATCAACGCACCGAGCCCGAGGCGGTCGACCAGGATCTTGCCAGGGTCCGGCCCCAGCAGATTCATCGCCGCCTCGTACAGCCACCAAGCCGGAAACAGGCAGCCCAGCAGAAAAATAGCCAGGCGCAACCAGGGATAGCGCATCAATAGTTCTTCCGCAGATCGAGCCCACTATATAGAGAGGCGACTTCATCGCCGTAGCCATTGAACATCAAGGTATCGCGCACATTAGGGCTGAACAGCCCGCTGGGCAGACGCCGCTCGCGGGTCTGGGTCCAGCGCGGATGGTCAACATTCGGGTTGACGTTGGCATAAAAGCCATACTCAGTCGGCGCCAGGCTTTCCCAGGTAGTCTTGGGTTGCTCGGCGACCAGGCTGATCCGCACGATCGACTTGATGCTTTTGAAGCCATACTTCCAGGGCACCACCAGGCGCAACGGTGCGCCATTCTGATTGGGCAACTCCCGGCCATACATACCCACTGCAAGGATCGCCAGCGGATTCATCGCTTCATCCAGGCGCAAGCCCTCTACATACGGCCAGTCGATCAAGGCGAATGAGGAGCGCTGACCCGGCATGACCTTGGGATCGTGCAGCGTCTCAAATCGCAGGTAACGCGCTTTCGAGGTCGGCTGCACCTGTTTGAGCACATCCGCCAGGGTAAAACCCAGCCAAGGAATGACCATCGACCAGGCCTCGACACAGCGCAGTCGATAGATGCGCTCCTCCAGCTGATACGGCCTGACGAAGTCCTCCAGCGCATAGCGCCCGGGCTTGGCCACCTCACCATCGACCACCAGGCTCCACGGCTCGGTTTTCAGGCTACCGGCATTGGCCGCCGGATCGCCCTTGTCGGTGCCGAACTCGTAGAAGTTGTTGTAGTGCGTTGCATCCTTGAACGGAGTGATCGCCTCATCCTTGACCGTTACCGCTTGCCAACGAGCGGCGCCCAGCTTGTCGCTGAACCATTGCGGCGGCGCACCAGGCGCGACATCGGCATAGCGCGACGACTCACCCGCGCTAGCCAGGCCTGGCAGCGCACCCACGGCAATACCCGCCAGAGAAGCACCCAGTACGTCTCGACGCGATAGATAAAGGCTTTCGGGGGTGATCTCCGATGCTTGGCAATCGGATGAACGAGGGATCTTGATGAGCATAACGGCTCCACAGTACGGGCAACTGATGTACCCGTAAGACTGTAGAGCCGGCAGGTTATTCCAGCATTAAATCAACTTCAGGCCTTTCGACGGCGCACCCGCAGCAAGTACTGCACCGGGCCCGAGATCGCATAGCCGAGGAAGATCAGCAGGAGGATGCGCGGTGGATCGCTGAACACCACGGCAAACACCAGCACCACGGCCAGGATCGCCACGAAAGGCACGCGCCCCTTGAGGTCGAGCTCCTTGAAGCTGTTGTACTTGACGTTGCTGACCATCAGCATGCCGGCAGCGGCGACCAGCAGCGCGACCAGGAACGACAGCTTGGAGCCCTGGATGCCGAAATCGCTGAACGCCCAGACAGTACCGGCCACCACACCTGCCGCAGCCGGGCTGGCCAGACCGATGAAGTAACGCTTGTCGGCGGTGCCGACCTGGGTGTTGAAACGGGCCAGACGCAACGCCGCGCCCGCAACATAGATGAAGGCCACCATCCAACCGACCTTGCCCATGTCGCCCAGCGCCCAGCCGAATGCCAACAGTGCCGGAGCGACGCCGAAGGCGACCATGTCGGACAACGAGTCGTACTCGGCGCCAAAGGCGCTCTGGGTGTTGGTCATGCGCGCTACACGACCATCGAGGCCGTCGAGCACCATGGCCACGAAAATGGCGATGGCAGCAAAGGCGAAATACTTGCTCGCCTCGCGTGGATCACCTGCGCTCATGGCGCTCTGCGCGCTGATCGAGCTGATGATCGAGTAAAAGCCGGCGAACAGGTTGGCAGTGGTGAACAGGTTGGGCAGCAGGTAGATGCCGCGATGCCGCACCTTGCGCCCTTCGGCGTCATGCCCCTCTTCAACATGCTCATCGACAGGTAGCAGGCTTTCGGCGTCGGAGGGCTTGTTCGGCTCTTCGGGACGTTCGCTCATGAAAATTACCTTGCAACTGAGTGGAAAATGTTTCGACACGGGCTTGCGAAACAGGTTCTGACGGCAAGCCACTGGTCGCTTTATACCAGATGCGAGCCGCCTAAACGAAAAAACGCGGCCGAAGCCGCGTTTTTCATCTCATCGCAAAGACTTAGTTCTTAGCCTTGTCGACGATCTTGTTAGCCGAGATCCAAGGCATCATGGAACGCAGCTGCTCACCGATCACTTCGATACCGTGGGCGGCGTTGTTACGACGCTTGGCGGTCATCGATGGGTAGTTGGTGGCGCCTTCGGAGATGAACATCTTCGCGTACTCGCCGTCCTGGATGCGCTTCAGAGCATTGCGCATGGCCTTGCGGGATTCTTCGTTGATGACTTCTGGGCCAGTCACGTACTCGCCGTACTCGGCGTTGTTGGAGATCGAGTAGTTCATGTTGGCGATGCCGCCTTCGTACATGAGGTCAACGATCAGCTTCAGTTCGTGCAGGCACTCGAAGTAGGCCATTTCTGGCGCGTAGCCCGCTTCAACCAGGGTTTCGAAACCGGCTTTGACCAGCTCGACGGTACCGCCACACAGAACAGCCTGCTCGCCGAACAGGTCGGTTTCAGTCTCGTCCTTGAAGGTGGTTTCGATGATGCCGGTACGGCCGCCACCGACGCCAGCGGCGTACGACAGAGCAACATTCTTGGCGTTGCCCGAGGCGTCTTGGTAGATCGCGATCAGGTCAGGGATACCGCCGCCTTTGACGAACTCGGAGCGCACAGTGTGGCCCGGAGCTTTCGGCGCGATCATGATCACGTCGAGGTCGGCACGCGGAACGACCTGGTTGTAGTGGATCGAGAAGCCGTGGGAGAAGGCCAGGGTAGCGCCCTTCTTGATGTTCGGCTCGATCTCGTTCTTGTACAGAGCGCCCTGGAACTCGTCCGGGGTCAGGATCATGACCAGGTCGGCAGCAGCGACAGCGGTAGCCACGTCGGCAACTTTCAGGCCGTGAGCTTCTGCCTTGGCAACGGTAGCCGAACCTTTACGCAGACCGACGGTAACGTCTACACCGGAGTCCTTCAGGTTGCACGCCTGGGCGTGGCCTTGCGAACCGTAGCCGATGATGGCGACTTTCTTACCTTGGATGATGGAAAGGTCGCAGTCTTTGTCGTAGAAAACTTTCATGAAATACCCCTGTTATATCTCGGCCCTAGTGGAGCCATCGCTAATTTTTGAAGTTAGATGCTGAGCACTTTGTCGCCACGGGCAATGCCGGTGACTCCACTGCGCACGGTTTCGAGAATCGATGCGGTGCCGATCGCCTGGATGAAGCTGTCCAGTTTGTCGCTGGTGCCGCTCAGTTGCACGGTATACACGCTGGCGGTTACGTCGACGATCTGCCCACGGAAAATGTCGGTGGTGCGTTTGATCTCGGCGCGCTGGGCGCCGGTGGCCTTGACCTTGACCAGCATCAGTTCGCGTTCGATGTGAGCGCTTTCCGACAGGTCGACCAGCTTCACCACTTCCACCAGCTTGTTCAGGTTCTTGGTGATCTGCTCGATCACTTCGTCATGGCCAACGGTGGTCAGGGTCAGGCGCGAGAGGGTTGGGTCCTCGGTCGGCGCCACGGTCAGGCTTTCAATGTTGTAGTTGCGCTGGGAGAACAGGCCGACCACGCGAGACAAGGCACCGGGTTCGTTTTCCAGCAGCAGGGAAATGATGTGCCGCATATCAGGTACGCTCCGTCTTGCTCAGCCACATGTCACGCATCGAGCCGTCTTTGATCTGCATCGGGTAGACGTGCTCGGTCCTGTCGACCGCAATATCGATGAACACCAACCGGTCTTTCATGGCGAAGGCTTCTTCAAGCTTGGGCTTGAGGTCCTTCAGGCTGGTGATGCGGATACCGACATGGCCATAGGCCTCGACCAGCTTGACGAAGTCCGGCAGCGACTCGACATACGAATGCGAGTGACGGCCGTTGTACGACATGTCCTGCCACTGGCGAACCATGCCCAGTACACCGTTGTTGAGGTTGACGATTTTCACCGGCAAACCGTACTGCATGCAGGTCGACAGCTCCTGGATGTTCATCTGGATGCTGCCTTCACCGGTCACGCAGGCGACATCGTCATCCGGGAAGTTGAGCTTGACGCCCATCGCCGCCGGGAAGCCGAAGCCCATGGTGCCCAGGCCGCCGGAGTTGATCCAACGGTTTGGCTTGTTGAAGCGGTAGTACTGCGACGCGAACATCTGGTGCTGGCCAACGTCGGACGTGATGAACGCGTCGCCGTTGGTCACTTCACACAGGGTCTCGATCACGGTCTGCGGCTTGATCACGCTGCCGTCGCCCTTGTCGTAAGGGAACAGGCCGCGATCACCGCGCCACTCTTCGATCTGCTTCCACCAGGCGTCCAGCGCGGCCTTGTCAGGCTGCTGGCCGATTTCCTTGAGGATTGCCAGCATCTCGCTGAGCACGCTGTCGACCGGACCTACGATCGGTACGTCGGCCTTGATGGTCTTGGAGATCGATGCCGGGTCGATATCGATGTGGATGATCTTGGCGTTCGGGCAGAACTTGGCCGGGCCGTTGATCACACGGTCATCGAAACGCGCACCGACCGCCAGGATCACGTCGGCGTTGTGCATGGCCAGGTTGGCGGTGAAGCTGCCGTGCATACCGAGCATGCCGAGGAACTGGCGGTCGGTACCTGGGAAGCCGCCCAAGCCCATCAGGGTATTGGTGACTGGCAGGTTCAGCGACTTGGCGATTTCGGTCAGCGCTTCGGAGCCGCCACCGAGGATCACGCCACCACCGGAGTAGACGATCGGACGCTTGGCGGCGAGGATCATCTCGGCTGCCTTGCGGATCTGCCCCGAATGGCCACGTACGGCCGGGCTGTAGGAACGCAGCTTGACCTTCTTCGGATAGACGTACTCGAACTTCTCGGCCGGGTTGGTCATATCTTTTGGAATGTCGACCACGACCGGGCCGGGACGGCCGGATTGCGCCAGGTAGAAGGCTTTTTTCAGGACTTCCGGGATTTCCGAGGCGTGCTTGATCATGAAGCTATGCTTCACGATCGGCCGCGAGATACCGATCATGTCGGTTTCCTGGAAGGCATCGGTGCCGACCATGGTGCTAGGCACCTGGCCCGACAGGATGACCATTGGAATCGAATCCATGTACGCGGTAGCAATGCCGGTAATGGCATTGGTGGCGCCCGGACCTGAGGTTACCAGCACTACACCAGCCTTGCCGGTAGCGCGGGCATAGCCGTCGGCCATGTGGGTTGCCGCCTGCTCGTGACGAACCAGGATGTGCTCGACTTCCGGCTCTTTGAACAGCGCGTCGTAAACATGAAGGAGAGCACCGCCAGGGTACCCGTAGATGTGCTTAACGCCTTCGTCACGCAAAAAGCGGACGACCATCTCAGCGCCAGATAAAAGCTCCACGTTGTTCACCTCTAAAACGCCAGAATACCGTCCCTAGTGGACGGGTCTTAATAGGTTTACTGCCAAGCAGAGCATGAGCGAACGTCAGCACTGACTGAGCAAGTATTGGGAGCACCCCAGAGTGTTGCGGGGTTTTCCCACCCAGCGCGAGGTAACGCGTTGCGGGGTGTAACAAGTCGGCGCGGGTGTGCGCCTCATGATCTGCTTAGCGGGTCTGCTTCTGGCAGTCCCTCTAAAGCGGAAACTGGATTCTTGTGATTCGCCGCGATTAAGTCAAGAAAAATTATTGCCAATTTTTCCTCAGGATGAATTCGTTCCACCACGAATAGATCTGACAGCAGCAGAAAAACAAACAAAACACAAAAAAAGAGCCGCAATCTGCGGCTCTTGAAAGAAAAAGAGAAGAAATCAGGCGGATGGGCTGATCAATTGATCGAACTCCGCCAGCAGTCGACGCAGCGCGCGACTCTGCTCTGGGCGATCGACGAAAACCGTTTCAGCCATCACCAGGATGCCCGAGGCATTTGGCAAGGGATGCCCGTGTTCGAGAATGAGCTTCATTCGTGGCAGGAAAATCCACTGCAGCCACTGCTCGAAGCCCATCGAATCGACGGCGAACGGCACCACGCTGGCCAGCGCCTCGGCACTGGGTGACTGCTCGCTCCACCAGCCTTGTGCGCGCAGTTCGTGTTCGATCAGCAACAAGTGATCAGCGATATCGAGAATACGTTGCTCGACCATCACAGATTGACCCGTGCCTTCTGTCGCGCCAGCGCTGCACCTGCGCTGTCACCCTGTTTCTCGCGGGCTTGGGCGATGGTGTTCCACAGTTCGGCTTGCAGGTCTGGACGGCCATTGGCGTAGGTCAGGGCACGACGCGCCAGCTGTTCGGCCTGGGCCGCATCGCCTTGCGACAAACGCACCTGAGCCAAGCGGAACAGCACTTGCGGCTCACGCGGGGCGATGCGCTGGGCACGCTCCAGGCTCGACGAGGCGCCATTGAAATCGCCACTGCCCTGTTGCTGCTGGGCGGTGGTCAGCAGCGCCAGCACCGGGCCATCGAGCTGTTCGTCGGCCGACAGGCTGCCGGCGGCCGTATTGCTACGCGGAATCCCAGTCGGCGCGCTGCTCGCAGCTGGCGTACTGCTCATCGAGGCGATGTCGAACGGCTCGTCAGCGATCGGGTTGGGGTTGGTGGTGATCGGACCGGTACTGATCGGCGCAGTGCTGATGGGTGCTGCACCATTGCCCGCGGGGAAGGTCTGGATGGACGACGCGCCCGCCCCTTGCGGGATCATCACGGTAACCCCGGAATCTTCCGTCAGTGCCTGAGCCTGCGAGGTGCCGTTGCCGGCCTGGGTCGCAGCACGGTTGGCGGTAACGCGCTCGCTGTTAGATACCCGGGTGCTCGAGTCGACCACCGGAATGTTGCCGCGTGGAACGCTGGCGCAGCCATGGAGCATGGCCAATGCCGTCAAGGCAGGAAACCACCACTTGTTCACTTCACACCCTCTTTAAATGCGGCTGCTGGCCTGGGGGTTGATCCGCCCAGGCCAGCAGTGCTCAATTCATCCAACCCTTGACCCAGTCCATGACCGACTCAGCCGGATTCTGCTCACCGCCACAGGCAACTCCTGCGGCCGGTTCGCTGCCGCGAATATACGGCATCTGCACCGCTCCCGGACAGCTACTGTCGGAGCCTTGGCCGCTGTACGGATCGATCCAGGCCTGCACCACGTTATCCGGTTGCGGCATGTCCAGCGGCAACGGATCGGCCTTGCGCATGAAGCTGGTCCATACCTGCAGGGCGCCGGTGGCGCCGGTGAACGGCGTCTTGCCGTTGTCGTCGCGGCCCAGCCAGACCACCGCCAGCAGATCCTGGCTGAAGCCGGAGAACCAGCTGTCGCGCGAATCGTTACTGGTGCCGGTCTTGCCCGCCAGGGTCAGGTTGTTCGGCAATACACTGTAAACCGAACGCCCGGTACCCTCACGCATGACCCGCTGCATGGCGTTCTGCACCAGATAAATGGCACCTGGATCGAAGGTCTGCTGGATCTGGAACGGATACCGCTTGAGCGGCTCGCCCTCGGCGGTCAGTACGCTGCGGATACCACGCATCGGCGTGTTGAAGCCGCCGTTGGCGATGGTCTGGTACATGGTCGCGACTTGCATCGGCGACATGCCACCGGCGCCCAGTAGCATCGACGGGAACGCCGGCCAGTCAACATTGACGCCCAGGCGGCCGATGGTCTTGATCACGTTCGGCACGCCCACTTCCAGGCCGAGCTTGGCGGTGGACAAGTTGTAGGAATTGGCCAGCCCCTGGTACAGGTAGATGGTGCCGTGCGGACGGCGGTCGTAGTTCTGCGGACGCCAGACCTGGCCATCGGCGCCTTTGACCGAGAACGGCTCATCCTGCACCCAGCTGGTCAGGGTGTACTTGCTCGGTTTTTCCAGCGCGGTCAGGTACACCGCCGGCTTGACCAGCGAGCCGATCGGGCGCACGGCATCGATCGCGCGGTTGAAGCCGGCAAAGCCCGACTGACGACTGCCGATCAACGCCTGGACTTCGCCAGTCTCAGGATTGGTCACCACCATCGCCGACTCGACCGCATCCGAACCCTTGCGCCCGGCCAGACGCTTGAAGGTCTCACTCATGGCGGTTTCGGCCTTCATCTGCAGGATCGGGTCGAAACTGGTGAAGATGCGCAGGCCTTCTTCGGTAAGGTCTTCGTCGCGGTAATCCTGGCGCAGCTGACGCTTGACCAGGTCGAGGAAGGCCGGGAACGAGCTGTCGGCCAGGCTGCCGCGCTTGGTGACGCCCAGCGGCATCTTCTTCGCCGCCTCGACCACTTCCTTGCTCGCCACACCCTGCTCGGCGAGAAGATCGAGCACCAGGTTACGGCGGATCAGGGCCCGCTCAGGGTAGCGCCGAGGGTTGTAATACGACGGCCCCTTGACCATACCAACCAGCAGGGCAATCTGATGCAGCTTGAGCTCTTGCAGCGGCTGGCTGAAGAAGAACTGGCTGGCCAAGCCGAAGCCGTGCACGGCGCGCTGGCCATCCTGGCCGACGAACACTTCGTTGAGGTAGGCCTCAAGGATCTCGCGCTTGTCGTAATGCAGCTCGAGCAGCACCGCCATCATGGCTTCGGTCAGCTTACGGCTCAGGCTGCGCTCGTTGGTCAGGTAGAAGTTCTTCACCAACTGCTGAGTCAGGGTACTACCCCCCTGGCGCATGGCGCCGGACGAGGTATTAACCCACACCGCCCGGGCGATGCCCTTGGGCGAGACGCCGAAGTGACTGTAGAAATCACGGTCTTCGGTGGCGATCAGGGTTTCCAGCAGGTACGGCGGTACCTGGTCGATCTTGATCAGGATGCGGTCTTCAAGGTTCTTCGGGTAGATACCGCCGATCATCAGCGGCTCCAGGCGCACCACATCGAGCTTGCCGCCGTTGGCGCCGGTCATGCCCGCGACGTAGTCGCCGGAAAAGCGCACGCGCACGAACTGCGCGGGCTCCATGCCTTCATAAAACTGGAAGCCACGGGTGTTGAGGTCGACGCTATTGCCATTGACCGAGGCCGCGCCCGGGCCATTGGCCGCACTTTCGCGGCGATAGCCGAGGGCATCGAGCTCGGTGAGGAAGTCGTTCTTGCTCAGCTTCTGGCCGACGAACAGCTCCAGCGGCCGGGCATACACCTTGGCCGGGATGGTCCAGCGCTTGCCGGAGAACTTCTCCTGGACGATGGCATCGAGGTAGATGGCAAAACCGGCCACCAGCACCAGGCCTACCAGGCTGAGTTTCAGGGCCCAGCCCAGCCAGGCACGGGAGCGGCCGGTCGAGCGTTTCTGCGCAGTACGGGAATTTCGGGATCGAGTCATGGCGGCGGATTATACGCACTTTAGTCAAGGCAGGCCCGGCGGTATGCAGGGACGGCACCATTGACCATAATGGCGCATTCGAATTCCCTTACCCCGGAAGGATTGCCCGTGAGCCAAGCCCTCATCAGTGCCCTGCAGAACCCCGCCCTCTACCCTCATCCCGTGGACGGGTTCCAGCTCATCGAGACGCATATCTCGTGGGTGCTGCTCACGGGTGAGTACGCCTACAAGATCAAGAAGCCAATGAACTTCGGCTTCCTGGACTTCACTGGCCTGGACCAGCGCGAGCATTTCTGTAACGAAGAGTTGCGCCTGAACCAGCGCCTGACCGAAGGCCTGTATCTGGACGTGCTGCCGATCACCGGCAGCGTCGAAGCGCCGCAAATCGGTGGCGAAGGTGCACCGATCGAATTCGCCCTGCGCATGCGCCAGTTCCCCCAGAGCCAGTTGCTCAGCACCTTGCAGGCCAACGGCGAACTGAACGCCAGCCACATCGACCAGATGGCCCGACAGATCGCCGAGTTCCACCTGCAGACCCCCAAGGTCCTGGCCGATCAGCCATTCGGCTCGCCTGAAAGCGTGATGGCCCCGGTTGAGCAGAACTTCGAGCAAATCCGTCCGTTCCTCAGCGACAAGGCCGACTTGCAACAGCTGGACGCACTGCAGGCTTGGGCACGCAGCAGCTTCGATCGCCTGCACGAGCTGTTCGCAGCGCGCAAGGCCAACGGCTTCATCCGCGAGTGCCATGGTGATATCCACCTGGGTAACGCTACGCAGATCAATGGCAAGGTGGTGGTGTTCGATTGCATCGAGTTCAACGAGCCGTTCCGCAAGACCGATGTCTGGGCTGACACCGGTTTCCTCGCCATGGACCTGGAAGACCGCGGCCTGAAATGCCTTGCCCGGCGTTTCATCAGCCAATATCTGGAGCTGACCGGCGACTACCAGGGCCTGGAGTTGCTCAACTTCTACAAGGCTTATCGCGCACTGGTACGCGCCAAGGTCGCCCTGTTCAGCATGCCGGCCAATGCCGATGGCGTGCAGCGTGCCACCACCCTGCGCACTTATCGCAACTATGCCAACCTGGCCGAGAGCTATAGCGCGATCCCCTCGCGCCTGCTGGCCATCACCCATGGTGTATCGGCGGTTGGCAAAAGCCATGTATCGATGCGCCTGGTCGAAGCGCTGGGCGCGATCCGCGTGCGCTCTGACGTCGAACGCAAGCGCCTGTTCGGTGAACAAGCCCAGGCCAATGCGGGCCAGCTCCAAGCCGGGATCTACGACCAGAGCGCCAGCGCCGCCACCTACCAGCGCCTGCATCAACTGGCCGAAGTGATTCTGCGCGCAGGCTTCCCGGTAGTGCTGGATGCCACCTACCTCAAGCAGGAACAACGCCAGGCCGCCGCCGAGGTGGCCAGCCAGACCGGCGTGCCGTTGCTGATCCTCGACTGCCATGCGCCGCAGGCAGTGATCGAAAGCTGGTTGGCCCAGCGCCAGGCAGACAACGACGATCCATCCGACGCCACCCTGGAAGTGGTCAAGGCGCAACAGGCCAGCCGCGACCCGCTCAATGAGCAGGAACTGCGCGACAGCAAGCGCGTAGACACCCAGGAAAGCGCCAGCATGGACCAGTTGATCGAACAGATCCGCCAGCGCCTGCCAGGCCTTTAAGCGCCCAGACGTGAAGCAGTCGACACTTCACGCTTGAACATCGGCGCCTGCTCAGTGATGGCATTACAATATCATCACACCCCACGAGGAGGCGCCACCATGAACCAGCCCCGGCAACTGGACAACACCCTGTACGCCCTCGTGCGCGATGAGCAGATCGCTGCCTTCAATCGCGAGAAACCTACCGACACAGTGATCGATTTTCGTGGCGGGGATTTCCGCGGTTTGGATCTGCGCGAACTGGATGTGCGTGGGATCGACTTTACCGATGCCTACTTCCGCGCCTCCGACCTGCGCGGCTTGGACCTGCGCGAAAATGGCCTGGAAGGCGCCAGCATTGCCCATGCGCAGATTTCCGGAACTTACTTCCCTGCCCAGCTGAGTGCCGATGAGATCTTGATGTCGGCCAAGTTTGGTACGCGCATGCGTTACCGGCCAATTTCTGGGAAGTGATGCTGATGGTGCGGGCCTCATCGCGGGGCAAGCCCGCTCCCACGCAAACAAAAGGCTTGGACTCAAACTGCGTGGGAGCGGGCTTGCCCCGCGATGCGGCCGAGCCTGCTGCCACGATCTACGGCATCCCGTCGGCTCCGATGGCAAAACGCCGCGTATCCGCCAAGCCCCGCTACACTCCTGTCTGACCTGCTCGCGATTTATTCATACGACCCGTTCAGCCATCGCAAGGAGGCTCGATGAACGATGAATTGCAGCACCTGAAGAACCTCGGCAAGACCTCCGCCCAGTGGTTGCACGCAGCCGGCATCCACAGTGCGTCGGACTTGCGTCGCCTGGGCGCGGTGGGCGCATACCAGGCGGTAAAAACCCGAGGTTTTCGTGCATCCAAGGTGTTGTTGTACGCAATCGAAGGCGCCCTGCTGGACATGCACTGGAACGATTTGCCTGCCGAACGCAAGCAAGCGCTCAACCAGCAATTGGACGCGAAGAACGCCACGCAAAAAAAGTAGAAATAAGTTGGGGAATGGGATTGACGTAGAAATGAGAATCGTTATGATTATCACAACTGGTCGCGAGACTGGTTGGGTAACCTGAAAGCCCCTGGTTCGGACTCTCAGATTATCTCCTCATCAGGCTAATCACGGTTATTGACCCGGCTTTTTGCCGGGTCTTTTTTTGCCTGGACTTCAGGACCTGGCAGAGCTGGGATCATCGCGGGGCAAGCCCGCTCCCAGGCAGCTTACTTAAGTCTAAGCCTGTCGTTTGCGTGGGAGCGGGCTTGCCCCGCGATGAGGCCAATGGATGCTCAATGCGCCTTACGCATCTGCGCACAATAGTCCTGCTCAGGCACCGCAGCGGTGAACCAGACGTAATCAGCCATCCCCGACTCAACCCGCTCCCCCACCTCGGCCAGTAGCACCACCTTGGTCTGCCCCTGGGCCCCAAGGTCAGCCAAATGCAGCGGCACACCCAGATCCTTGCGCACGTGATAACTACCGGCAAACAACAACGCCGGCTCAGGCGCAGCCATCATCCGCTCGGCCATGCGCCGATCACGCTGTTGCTGCACCGCGAGCATCGCCGGCAGCTGACTTTCGGGCAGCAAGCCGCAATGCCCATCACGCACCTGCGCCAACAGTGAAGCCTTGACCGCAGGCGCATTGGAGCGCTCGCCCTGCAGCGAGACAGGCTGCCGATAAGCCTGACGCATCTCACTGCTGGAAAGGTTGGCGGCCAGCAACGGTATTTGCAGCTCGAACGCCTCGCGCACGATCGGCCCATACCACTGCCAATCCCAGCCGTCCTGCCAGGCCAGCGCCTTGGGCAGGTCTGCCGGCAGTTGCCCGCCTGCAGCCAAGGCATCCACCCGCGGCTGTTGCTCAGGTTGGAGCATCTCCAATAACAGGCTGCCCTGCCCCCGCTGACTGGCCAGGGCGCGCAGCAGCCACAGCTGCAAGGCATGCTGATCGGGGTTGTCGTGCTTCTCACCCACTAGCACGCGCGGTGCATCGACCAATTGCTCAAGCAGTTGCTGGGGGCTGATCAGCTGGCCGCTGGCAAGGTCGCGGATCTGCCCCAACTGCGCAGGGTCGCGCCCTTCACTACCCTGCCAGGCGGGCAACGCCGGCAAGCTGGCCTGGCGTGCCTGACAGCCGCTCAAGGCCAAGGCCACACAGATCGACAACAGCAAGCGATGGCGCATCGAGCAGTTCTCCTAACGGGTGATGATCAACGGATGGCCGCGCTCCGGGTGATCCTGCACCAGCACATCAATGCCGAACACCGCCTTGAGCGCTTCAGGGGTCAAGACCTTGCGGGGAGAATCAAGCGCATGGCAGCGCCCCTGTTCCAGCAGCAATATCTGGTCACAGTAGCGCGCCGCCAAGTTCAGGTCATGCAGGATGACCATCACCGCCGCCCCCCGATCGGCAAAACTGCGCACCGATTGCAGCGTGGTGTGCTGGTGCAAGGGATCGAGCATCGAGGTTGGCTCGTCCAACAGCAGCGTAGCGCCCGCTTCGCCCGGCCACAGCTGCGCCAACACCCGCGCCAGGTGTACGCGCTGGCGCTCACCACCGGACAACGCCAGATAGCTGCGCTCGAGCAAGTGCCAGGCATCGGCGGCACGCAACGCAGCCTCGATGATCTGCTGGTCTCGTTGTTGGCCGCTGGCATGCGGCAAGCGCCCCATGCCGACCACTTCCTCGACCCGGAAGGCAAAGCCGAGGCTGGACACTTGCGGCAACACCGCCAACTGCCGCGCGCGCGCTTGCCCGCTCCAGTCAATCAGTTGCCGACCAAGCAGACGCACCTGGCCCTGGCTCGGTGTCAGTTCGCCACATAAGGCCCCCAGCAGGCTGCTCTTACCCGCGCCATTGGGGCCCAGCACACCGAGGATCTCCCCCGGCTGCAGCTTCAGTTGGATATCGTGCAACACCTCAGTGCTGCCACGGCGCAGATGCAGGCCTTCGACTTCGAGCATCAGTTGCGCCCCTTGATCAGTAACAGCAAGAAAAACGGTGCACCGATGAAGGCGGTGACGATACCGATCGGCAACTCGGCCGGCGCCAGCGCCAAGCGCGCCACCAGGTCTGCGAACAGCAGCAACGCTCCGCCCGCCAGCAACGACGCCGGCAGCAGCACACGATGATCAGGCCCGGCCACCAGGCGTACCAGGTGCGGCACCACCAGGCCGATGAAGCCGATCAGGCCAGCGGCAGCCACGGCAGCGCCGACACCCAGTGCGGTGCAGAACACCAGCTCACGCTTGAGCGACTCCACCTCGACGCCCAGGTGGCGGGCTTCTGACTCGCCCAGCAACAGCGCATTGAGCGCCTGGGCGCGGCGTGGCAGCCAGACGGCCACCGCGACGGTGACCAGGATCAACGGCCACAGCCGCTGGTAACTGGCGCCATTGAGGCTACCCAGGTTCCAGAAGGTCAAGGTGCGCAGGGTGGCGTCATCGGCCAGGTAAGTGAACAAGCCGACCGCTGAGCCCGCCAACGCCGTCAAGGCGATACCTGCCAGAAGCATGGTGGCGACGTTGGTCTGGCCGTCACGTCGGCCCAGGCGATAGACCAGCGCCGTCACCCCCAAGCCACCGACGAAGGCACAGACCGACAGCAAATAAGGCGCGAACCATTCAGGGATGCCGCCCAACCAGCTGCCGCCGACAATCGCGATCGCCGCGCCCAGTGCCGCACCACTGGCCACACCGACCAAGCCCGGGTCTGCCAGTGGATTACGAAACAGTCCCTGCATGGCCACGCCTGACAGCGCCAGCACAGCGCCAACGGCCAGCCCAAGCAAGGTTCGCGGCAGACGAATCTGCCCCAGGATCAGCTCGGCCTGTTCCAGGCCATCGCCTGCTACCGGCAACCCCAGCAGGCGCAGCCCGGCACGCAAGGTATCGATTAGCGGCAGACTGACCGGCCCCAGCGCCAGCGACAGCCAGACTGCCAGCAAACACAGCCCACTCAGGCCAATGAATAGCGTGCGCGGCTGAACTCGCCGCTTCATTGGGCCAGGCTGGCCTGGGCCGCCGGATAGAAGGCAGCAGCCAATTCATGCAGGGTAGCCGGCAGGCGTGGGCCCAGGCCGCCAACCAACAAGGTCGGATCCAGAGAAACCAGGCGCTTTTCGCGGATAGCGCGCGAGGCCGCCAGCGCTGGGTTCTCTTTGACCAATGCTTGCAGGGCCTGCTCGCCACTCAAGCTACGGTCAGAGAACACCACCACATCCGGATCCAGGGCGGCCAGGGCTTCCACCGAGAAGTTCTTGTAGCCCTGATGATCGGCCAGATTGCGTGCCCCCGCCTGACGCAGCAGCCAGTCCCCCGAGGTGCCGTGGCCGGCAATCATTGGCTTGGAGCCGGCGTGGCCAACCAACAGCAGCACCCCCGGCGCTTTCTGGCTGGCCTGGGCCTGCTTGACCTTGGCCTGCAGATCATCGAGTTGCTGGCGGTAACCTGCGGCCAGTTCGCGGGCTTGCCGTTCAGCGCCGAGCAGGCTGCCCAAATGCGTGAGGTTTTGCTCCACTGCGCCCAGTTCGGCTTTGCTGGAGAACAGCTCAACTCGCACACCGGCGTTGCGGATCTGTGCCAGCACCGGCGGCGGGCCCATTTCCTCGGTACCTACCAGCACATCGGGGCGCAGGCTGAGAATGCCCTCGGCAGACAGCTGACGCTGGTAACCGATGCTGGGCAAAGCCTTGAGCGACTCTGGGTGCTGGCTGGTGGTGTCGACGCCAACCAGGCGCTGCTCGCCGCCCAGGGCGCTGATCCATTCGCTCAGGGCGCCACCGGCACTCACCCAACGTTGCGGCAGCTCGGCGGCCAGAGCCTGGGTGGAGAGAACAAGACCGGCGCACAGGGCGATCAGGGCAGCAGGACGGCGCATCATCGGAGTTCCTTTGCAGAAGACAAGCCGCGCGCCTTGTGGCGAACAGCGGAACTGCGCACCATAGACAGCGCACGCAGCATGCGGGCAATTTGATAATTATTCGCATTGAGGCGTCAAGCCATCCGTTTGTTCCATTCCTTTACTGTACGAGCCTGTACCTGCAATGCATTTTCTCTGCGCTTCCGAGCACCTTGGTGAAGGCCACAGCCGCGCGTTCAGCGTAGCGGGCGTGGCGCTGTTTGCCGTGCGCCGCCAGGGCCAGGTGTTTGCCTACCGCAATCGCTGCCCGCACAAAGGCATCGCGCTCAACTGGCAAGCCGATAGCTTTCTCGATGACAGCGCCAGCCTGATTCATTGCGCTCATCACGGCGCACTGTTTCTGATCGAGACCGGCGAATGCGTGGCCGGTCCCTGCGAGGGTGAGCAGTTGCAGGCCCTGGACTGCCTGGAAGACAGCCAGGGCATCTGGTTCAAGGATTGAGCAGCACTGGCAGCGGCCGGTCGATGACGATCTGTGAGGCATCCAGCCGTGTGCCATAGGCCAGCACTTCGACGCCATCGGCCACGGCTGCGCGCAGGGCGCTGGCATAGGCCGCATCGATCTCCTCGGCTGGGCGCACCGCTTCGACTCCGGTGAGGTTGACGCAATACAGCTGCACGGCCCGAACGCCCTGGCGGGCCAAGGCCGCGAGTTCACGCAGGTGCTTGGCACCGCGCTGGGTGACCGCATCCGGGAAGGCCGCTACCGGCGTGTCCGGGTAGCCGAGAGTGACGCTCTTGACCTCGACATAGGCCGGGCCGCTGGCGAACTCCAGGCGAAAATCGACCCGACTGCCCTCCTCGCCGTAGGCTACTTCGCGCTTGAGTGCAGTAAAGCCGGCCAGTTCACTGATGACCCCGGCGCGCAAGGCCTCTTCGACCAGCGCATTGGCCCGGCCAGTATTGATGCAGGCCAACCGCCCCTGCGGCGTCTCACTGATCTCCCAGGTGCCCGGCAGCTTGCGCTTGGGGTCATTGGAGCGGCTGAACCAGACCTGCCCGCCTTCACGCATGCAATTGAGCATGGAGCCGGTATTAGGGCAGTGGATGGTCAGTTGTTCGCCATTGGCCAGCTCGATGTCAGCCAGAAAACGTTTATAGCGGCGCAGCAGCCGCCCCTGTTCGAGCAATGGGAAGAATGCCATCAGCCTTGCCAGCTCCGTAGACCACGGGCGAGACGCTCAACAGCCTGTTCCAGACGCGGCAGGCTCTGGGTGTAGGCAAAGCGCACGTGATGCCCCGCCTGATGGCGACCAAAATCCAGGCCTGGGGTGAAGGCCAGGTACTCGGTTTCCAGGAAGTGCCGGCAGAAGGCGAACGCATCGCCACCGAACGCGCTGATGTCGGCGTACAGATAGAAAGCACCCTGCGGCTCGACGGCGATGCCAAAGCCCAGTTCGCGCAGCGCGGGCAGCAGGTAGTCGCGGCGCTTGGCGAATTCGCCGCGGCGCTCTTCAAGAATCGCCAGGGTGTCGGGCTGGAAGCAGGCCAGCGCGGCATGCTGGGCCATGCTTGGAGCACTGATGTACAGATTCTGCGCCAGTTTCTCAAGATCGCCGACCGCGTTGGGCGGCGCAACCAACCAACCGAGGCGCCAGCCGGTCATGCCGAAATACTTGGAAAAACTATTCAAAACGAACGCTTCGTCGTCCACTTCCAGTACGCTGGGTGCGTCCATGCCGTAGGTCAGGCCGTGGTAGATCTCGTCCACCACCAGGTGGCCATGCCGCTCGCGAGTGGCCTGGGACAGGCTGGCCAAGGCCTCGCGATCCAGAACGGTACCGGTCGGGTTGGCCGGTGACGCGACCAGCGCGCCTACCGTGTCTTTGTCCCAATGACGCTCGACCAGGTCGGCGGTGAGCTGGTAATTGACCTCAGGGCCCACCGGCACCAGCTGCGCGCCGCCTTCGACCAAGCGCAGGAAGTGTCGGTTGCACGGGTAGCCCGGGTCGGCCAGCAGCCAGTGCTTGCCCGGATCGACCAGCAGGCTGCTGGCCAGCAACAGCGCCCCGGAACCCCCTGGGGTGATGAGGATACGCTCGGGGTCGATCGACAGCGTGTAGCGCTGCGCATAGAAGCCTGCAATCGCCTCACGCAGCGCCGGCAGTCCACGCGCGGCGGTGTAGCGGGTATGCCCATCGGCCAGGGCGGCCTGGCCGGCCGCGATGATCGGCGCGGCGGTGGTGAAGTCCGGCTCACCGATCTCCAGGTGGATCACATCCCGGCCCGCCGCCTGCAATTCGTTGGCCCGCGCCAGCAGTGCCATGACATGAAAGGGTTCGATGGCGCGGCTGCGCGCGCTGTAGGGCTGAGCCATGGGGCCTTCTCTCAATTGGGTCTAAACTAGTTGTTCAACCGTTGTACGCCACTGAACGGGCGGCTCATGCCGCTGTCAACACGTAGGATCGGCCGGGCTAGCGCACCCCCGATCTATCTGGTAAGTTCGGCGGCTCGCAGTCGCAGGGCCGGCGGTCGCCGGAGATGGAGCATCCTGCGCATTGGATCAGATGAGTGAGAGGCGGTCTATTCATGTCCACCCAAGAAAAGCAAAAAGCCAGGCAAAATCTTTATGGGGTCGAGCCCTATCAGGAGACCAAGGGTGAGGAGTACATGGGTGAACCCATGCGCAAGCACTTCATCAATATCCTGAACGCTTGGAAGCAGGAGCTGATGGTCGGCGTCGACAAGACCGTTGACCATATGAAAGAAGAGGCGGCCAACTTCGCCGACCCGGCAGACCGTGCCACGCAAGAGGAAGAGTTTGCCCTTGAACTGCGCGCACGTGACCGCGAGCGCAAGCTGATCAAGAAGATCGACAAGACCCTGCAACTGATTCAGGACAAAGAGTACGGCTGGTGCGAGAGCTGCGGCATCGAGATTGGCCTGCGTCGTCTTGAAGCTCGCCCTACTGCCGATCTTTGCTTCGACTGCAAAGAAGTTGCCGAGCAAAAGGAAAAAACGGTCGGCAAGGGCTGATCCTGATTTCCACCGAACGGGGCGCTCAATGCGCCCCGTTTCATTTATAGATACTGTTAACCCATGACCCCATCACCCTACGTCGGGCGCTTTGCTCCCACTCCCAGCGGTTTTCTGCACTTCGGCTCACTGGTTGCCGCCCTCGCCTCCTGGCTGGATGCCCGGGCTGTCGGTGGACGTTGGCTGCTACGCATGGAAGACACCGACCCACCGCGCGAGATGCCCGGTGCACGCGATGCCATCTTGCACACCCTGGAAGGTTATGGCCTGGAGTGGGATGGCGAGGTGGTGTTCCAAAGCCAGCGCCATGATGCGTACGCCGAGGTCGTCGAACGCCTGTTCCGCCAGGGCCTGGCCTATGCCTGTACCTGCTCGCGCAAGCAGCTGGAGGGGAGCAACGGTATTTATCCAGGCACTTGCCGCAATGCCGGCCATGCTCGCGAAGGCGCGGCGATTCGGCTGCGGGTGCCAGAGCTGACCTACCGCTTTAGTGACCGGGTGCAAGGCGAGTTCGCCCAGCATCTGGGCCGCGAAGTGGGCGATTTCATCATCCAGCGTCGCGATGGGCTGTATGCCTACCAATTGGCGGTGGTGCTGGACGATGCCTGGCAAGGTGTGACCGACATCGTGCGTGGGGCTGACTTGCTCGACAACACCCCGCGCCAGCTGTATCTGCAAGAGCTGCTGGGATTCTCCCAGCCGCGCTACTTGCATATCCCGCTGATCATCCAGCCGGATGGGCACAAATTGGGCAAGTCGTATCGCTCGCCGCCGCTGGCGCCTGAGCAGGCCACGCCGTTGCTGCTACGGGCGTTGCGGGCGCTGGGACAAGTGACTGATCCGGCGCTGGAGGGTGCCAGCCCTGGCGAAGTGCTGGCAGTGGCGCGACAGCAGTGGAGGCCTGACGCCATCGCCTCTCGAATGACCGTGCCAGAGGCTGATCTGCGCTGAGCCTGTGCCGGCTCTATCGCGGGGCAAGCCCGCTCCCACGCCTGCGCCCAGTTGAGATAGGCCGGCGTGGGAGCGGGCTTGCCCCGCGATAGGGCCTCCACTGGCACTGAAAAACGACGCGAAAACCCAATAAATTCAATTTCTTGCCGTACAACACGGAATCCCGCTAGCATCGCCCCCGCCATTTGCGCCAATAATAAGTCCAAGCCCGCAGCGCCCAACCATCGAGGCCAGCATGTACATCTATCGTTTGGTCCTGCTTCTGGTCGTGGGGATCTACTTGTTCTCCCCAGCCATCATGGACTGGTGGATCGAGCCGACCGGAGCCTGGTATCGCCCATACCTGCTCTGGCTGATCCTGATCGTCGTCACCTTCATCCTGCAGAGCCAACGAGATGCCGATGAGCTTTAGCCTGACCCAGATGATCCTGATCAGCGCCGGGTACCTGTTGGTGCTGTTCGGCGTGGCCTGGATCAGCGAACGCGGGCTGATCCCGCGCTCGGTCATCCGCCACCCGCTGACCTACACCCTGTCGCTGGGCGTCTACGCCAGTGCCTGGGCCTTCTATGGCTCGGTGGGCCTGGCCTACCAGTACGGCTATGGCTTCCTGGCCTGCTACCTGGGGGTGTCCGGGGCCTTCCTGTTGGCACCGGTGCTGCTCTACCCGATCTTGAAGATCACCCGCACCTACCAGCTGTCGTCACTGGCCGACCTGCTCGCGTTTCGCTTTCGCAGCACCTGGGCCGGGGCCCTGACCACCATCTTCATGTTGATTGGCGTATTGCCGTTGCTGGCCCTGCAGATCCAGGCTGTGGCCGACTCGATCAGCATCCTCACCGGCGAGCCGGTCAAAGCCCGGGTGGCGTTCGCCTTCTGCGCATTGATTATCCTGTTCACCATCTTCTTCGGCTCACGCCACATCGCCACCCGCGAAAAGCACGAAGGCCTGGTGTTCGCCATCGCCTTCGAGTCGGTGATCAAGCTGCTGGCTCTAGGCGGAGTCGGCCTGTATGCCCTGTACGGCGTGTTTGGCGGGCCGCACGGGCTGGAAGTCTGGCTGCTGCAGAACCAGACCGCCCTGGCCGCGTTGCATACACCTTTGCAAGAAGGCCCATGGCGCACCCTGCTGCTGGTGTTCTTCGCCTCGGCCATCGTCATGCCGCACATGTACCACATGGCCTTCACCGAGAACCTCAGCCCACGCTCGCTGGTCAGCGCCAGCTGGGGCCTGCCGCTGTTCCTGCTGTTGATGAGCCTGGCCGTGCCGCTGATTCTCTGGGCTGGCCTGCGCCTGGGGGCAAGCACCAACCCTGAATACTTCACCCTGGGCCTAGGCATTGCCGCAAACAATGAGGCACTGGCGCTGCTGGCCTACATTGGCGGGCTGTCCGCCGCCAGCGGCTTGATCATCGTCACCACCCTGGCGCTGTCAGGCATGGCGCTGAATCATCTGGTGCTGCCGCTCTACCAGCCACCGGCGGAAGGCAACATCTACCGGTGGCTGAAATGGACCCGGCGCGCGCTGATCGTCGCCATCATCACCGCCGGATTCATCTTCTACCTGACCCAGAACACTCACCAGAGCCTGGCCAACCTGGGCATCGTCGCCTTCGTCGCCACCTTGCAGTTCCTCCCTGGCGTGCTGTCGGTCCTGTACTGGCCAACCGCGAACCGGCGCGGCTTCATCGCCGGGCTGTTGGCCGGCATGCTGGTGTGGATGGTGACCATGCTGCTGCCGCTACTGGGTAACCTGCAGGGCTTCTACATCCCGCTGCTGAACATGATCTACGTGCTCGACGACACCAGCTGGCACATGGCGGCAATCGCCTCGCTGGCGGCCAACGTCCTGCTGTTCACCCTGATCTCGTTGTTCACCAATGCCAGCAGCGAAGAAATCAGCGCCGCCGAAGCCTGTGCGGTGGACAACGTGCGCCGGCCACAACGCCGCGAGCTGCACGCCGCCTCGCCACAAGAGTTCGCCACCCAACTGGCCAAGCCGCTCGGCGCCAAGGCCGCGCAAAAAGAAGTCGAGCAGGCCCTGCGCGATCTCTACCTGCCCTTCGACGAGCGCCGCCCGTATGCCCTGCGCCGCCTGCGCGACCGCATCGAGGCCAACCTGTCCGGGCTGATGGGGCCAAGCGTGGCCCAGGACATGGTCGAGACATTCCTGCCGTACAAGTCTGGCAACGAGAACTACGTCACCGAAGACATCCACTTCATCGAGAGCCGCCTGGAAGACTACCACTCGCGCCTGACCGGCCTTGCCGCCGAACTCGATGCCCTGCGCCGCTACCACCGCCAGACCCTGCAGGAGCTGCCGATGGGGGTCTGCTCGCTGGCCAAGGACCAGGAAATCCTCATGTGGAACAAAGCCATGGAGGAGCTGACCGGGATCGCCGCCAAGCACGTGGTCGGTTCACGCCTGATGACCATCAGCGAACCCTGGCGCGGCCTGCTGCAAGGCTTCATCAACGTACCCGATGAGCACTTGCACAAGCAGCGCCTGGGCCTGGATGGCCAAATCCGCTGGCTCAACCTGCACAAGGCAGCCATCGACGAGCCTCTCGCGCCAGGTAACAGCGGCTTGGTCCTGCTGGTCGAAGACCTCACCGAAACCCAGGCCCTGGAAGACAAGCTGGTGCACTCCGAGCGCCTGGCCAGCATCGGCCGCCTGGCCGCCGGGGTGGCCCACGAGATCGGCAACCCGATCACCGGCATCGCCTGCCTGGCGCAGAACCTGCGCGAAGAACGCGAAGGCGACGGCGAGATCACCGAACTGTCCAGCCAGATCATCGAGCAGACCAAGCGCGTATCGCGCATCGTCCAGTCGCTGATGAGCTTCGCCCACGCCGGCGGCAGCCAGCAGAACAGCGAAGAGCCGGTGTGCCTAGCGGAGGTGGCGCAAGATGCCATCGGTCTGCTGGCCCTCAACCGGCGCAATTTCGAAGTACAGTTCTTCAACCTCTGCGACCCCGATCACTGGGTCGAGGGCGACCCGCAACGCCTGGCCCAGGTGCTGATCAACCTGCTCTCCAACGCTCGCGACGCCTCGCCCCCGGGCAGCGCCGTGCGGGTGCGTAGCGAGATGAGCGAGCACGCCGTCGACCTGATCGTCGAGGACGAGGGCAGTGGCATCCCGAAAAACATCATGGACCGCCTGTTCGAACCGTTCTTCACCACCAAGGACCCAGGCGAGGGAACCGGACTGGGGCTCGCTCTGGTCTATTCCATCGTGGAAGAGCATTATGGGCAAATCACCATCGACAGCCCCGCCGATATCGAACGGCAGCGTGGCACCCGGATCCGCGTGACCCTGCCCCGGCATGTCGTAGCGACGTCCCCTGAAATTCGAGACCGTCGAGAGAATTGAATCAATGCCGCATATTCTGATCGTCGAAGACGAAACCATCATCCGCTCGGCCTTGCGTCGACTGCTCGAGCGCAACCAGTACCAGGTCAGCGAAGCCGGCTCGGTGCAGGAGGCCCAGGAACGCTTCAGCATTGCCACCTTCGACCTGATCGTCAGCGATCTGCGTCTGCCTGGCGCGCCCGGCACCGAGCTGATTAAGCTCGGCCAGGGCACCCCGGTGCTGATCATGACCAGCTACGCCAGCCTGCGCTCGGCAGTCGACTCGATGAAGATGGGCGCGGTGGACTACATCGCCAAGCCCTTCGACCATGACGAGATGCTCCAGGCCGTGGCGCGGATTCTGCGCGACCGCCAGAACGCCCCCGCCGCGGCGCCAGCCAGCGCCGAGCCACGGGCCAATGGCAAGGCAGGCGCCGCCGACAAGGGCAGCAACAACGCCGCCAACGGCGAGATCGGCATCATCGGCTCGTGCCCGCCGATGCAGGATATGTACAGCAAGATCCGCAAGGTCGCCCCGACTGACTCCAATGTGTTGATCCAGGGCGAATCCGGCACCGGTAAAGAGCTGGTCGCCCGCGCCCTGCACAATCTATCGCGACGGGCCAAGGCGCCGATGATCTCGGTCAACTGCGCGGCCATCCCGGAAACCCTGATCGAGTCGGAGCTGTTCGGCCACGAGAAAGGCGCATTCACCGGCGCCAGCGCGGGTCGTGCCGGCCTGGTCGAAGCGGCCGACGGCGGGACGCTGTTCCTCGATGAAATCGGCGAACTGCCACTCGAAGCCCAGGCGCGTCTGCTGCGTGTGTTGCAGGAAGGCGAAATTCGCCGGGTCGGCTCAGTGCAGTCGCAGAAAGTCGATGTGCGCCTGATCGCAGCGACCCACCGCGACTTGAAGAACCTGGCCAAGGCTGGGCAGTTCCGCGAAGACCTTTATTACCGCCTGCACGTGATCGCCCTGAAGCTGCCGGCCCTGCGTGAGCGTGGCAGTGACGTCAATGAGATCGCCAATGCCTTCCTCGCCCGACAGAGCGCGCGCATCGGTCGCGATGACCTGCACTTCTCCCACGAAGCCGAGCAGGCCATTCGTCATTACAGCTGGCCGGGTAACGTGCGCGAGCTGGAAAACGCTGTCGAGCGCGCGGTTATTCTCAGCGAGAGCCCGGAAATTTCCGCCGAGCTGCTGGGCATCGACATCGAACTGAGCGATTTGGACGATGACGACCTGCTGAACAATCTGCCGACCATCAGCGGTGTCAGCGCCAACAACGCCAGCCATGAGCCGACCGAGGATCTGTCGCTGGAGGATTACTTCCAACATTTCGTCCTCGAACACCAGGACCACATGACCGAGACCGAGCTTGCCCGCAAGCTGGGTGTCAGCCGCAAGTGCCTGTGGGAACGCCGCCAGCGCCTGGGCATTCCACGGCGCAAGAGCAACGCTACCAGCGATAACTGATAACGATCCGACATCATCGCGGGGCAAGCCCGCTCCCACGCGCGTGGGAGCGGGCTTGCCCCGCGATGCGTTCAGAGGTAACAGATCAGTTCGCGCAAAAATCTGTTACCCCACCCCTCCCGCCGTAACAGATGCCGAGGCGTACGGTAACGAAATTTCTACATTTGCCCGCCCGACAACCCCGCCAGAAACCCGCAAACCCCTGATTTTGCTGGACCTGCCAAAGTTGGCACGGCACCTGCTATATGTTTGGTACAAGAACAATAACAAGCACTGCAACTCAGAATAAGAACAAGACGAAACGGCTCACGCACAATAAAAACAAGACGGCGGAGGCGCAGCTAACTGATTCTTTTGGAGAGGAGTTGTGTTTGGGGCTTGCCCCACAACCAGGCAGAGAACAACAAAAACTGCACTAAAGCAGCGCCTACACTGGTTGGATCGACAGATCAGCATCACCTCAGCGGCCAAAGCAATCCGTTTGCTCTTTACCCCCGGTTTGGGGGTCGTCCACAAGTTTCGAGCTTTGTGGACAGGGCACCCAACAAAAACAAGAAGCCCAGCAGAAAAACAATAAGAGCACGCAACGACTTCTTGGGGAGCTTAGGCTCCCCTTGTCGTTTCTCCCCCCTGAAACACCCCTTGGCGCATCGCCTACACCATTCCCCCAGTAAATGCTAGAATCCCCGCCCATCATGCGGCCATTCTCCTATCCGTGGCCGAACATTCCTTCAAACAGTGCATCCCATGCTGAAGAAGCTGTTCCAGTCATTCCGTCCGCCCACCGGTGGTCAACACCACAGGCGCACCACGCCTGAAGTGATCAACAAGAGCCAGCACTCGCTGCAACGCAGCCAGTTCAGCCGCCATGCGGTAAGCATCGTCGACCGCCTGCAGGCCGCCGGCTATCAGGCCTACCTGGTCGGTGGCTGCGTGCGCGACTTGCTACTGGGGATCAACCCCAAGGACTTCGACGTCGCCACCAGCGCCACCCCCGAACAGATCCGTGCCGAGTTCCGCAACGCCCGGATCATTGGCCGTCGCTTCAAGCTGGTCCACGTGCATTTCGGCCGTGAGATCATCGAAGTCGCCACCTTCCGCGCCCATCATTCGGACGAAGGCGAAGGCGATAGCCATCGCTCGTCGCACAATGCCAGCGGTCGCATCCTGCGTGACAACGTCTACGGCACCTTGGAAGAAGACGCGCAGCGCCGCGACTTCACCATCAATGCGCTGTACTACGATCCGGTCAGCGAGCGCATTCTCGACTACGCCAACGGTATCCATGACATCCGCAACCGCCTGTTGCGCTTGATTGGCGACCCGGTCCATCGCTACCAGGAAGACCCCGTGCGCATGCTGCGCGCCGTGCGTTTCGCCGCCAAGCTCGACTTCGGCATCGAAAAGCACACGGTCAAGCCGATTCGTGAGCTGGCGCCACTGCTGCGCGAGATTCCCGCTGCCCGCCTGTTCGAGGAGAGCCTCAAGCTGTTCCTCTCCGGCCAAGGCGCAATCGTCTTTGAAATGCTGGTCGACCTGGAGTTGTTCGAGCCGCTGTTCCCAGGCAGCAGCCATGCCCTGGAAGAGCGTCCGACCTATACCCATACACTGATCAGCCAGGCACTGGCCAACACCGACCTGCGCGTCAAGCAAGGCAAGCCGGTTACCCCCGCCTTCCTCTTCGCCGCCCTGCTCTGGCCAGCCCTGCCGGGCCGCGCGCTGTATCTGCAAAGCCAAGGCGTGCCACCAATCCCGGCCATGAACCAGGCCGCGCACGACTTGATCGCCGAGCAGTGCCAGCGTATCGCTATCCCGAAACGCTTCACCCTGCCGATCCGCGAGATCTGGGACATGCAGGAGCGCCTGCCGCGCCGCAGCGGCAAACGCGCCGACATGCTGCTCGACAACCCTCGTTTCCGTGCCGGCTACGACTTCCTGCTGCTGCGTGAAAGCGCAGGCGAGGAAACCGAAGAACTGGGCCAATGGTGGACTGACTACCAGGAAGCCAACGACAGCGAGCGTCGCGACATGATCCGCGACCTGGGCAACCGTGACGATGGCGCCGGTGCCGCCCCACGCAAACGTAAGCGCAGCGGCTCCAAGCGCAAGCGCAGCGGTGACGAGGCCTTTGACTGAGCATGAGCAGCCGCGCCTACATCGGCCTGGGCAGTAACCTGGCCGATCCCGCCGAACAGCTGCGCAATGCCCTCGATGCCTTGGACAAGGCCGAGGGCACCCGCCTGGCAGGCGTGTCGAGCTTCTATGCCAGTGACTCGCTGCTGCCAGGCCAGCCGCGCTACACCAATGCCGTGGCCGCGCTGGACACCTCGCTGGCCCCGCTGCAACTGCTCGATGCCTTGCAAGCGATCGAGAATGAGCAGGGCCGGGTCCGTCAGGAGCGCTGGGGGCCACGCACCCTCGACCTGGATGTACTGCTGTTCGCTGACCAGGTCATCGATACTCCCCGCCTGAAAGTGCCGCATTACCACATGCAGGCGCGCCCCTTCGTGCTCTACCCGCTGGCCGAACTGGTCCCGGCGGATTTCACCCTCGCCGATGGCCGGCGCCTCGCCGAGCTGCTCGAAGACTGTCCGTTCGTCGGTCTGGAACGCCTGTAATTCGGGCGTTGCAGGCGACGGTAACGCCAGTAACACCCGCGCCGTAACAATGCGGTAACAGGGTCATTGACTTCGCCCCCCTCGCTCACGACTATAGGCGTCCCGTGGCGTCGATGTGCCACATATCACCTATTTAGGCCCGGACGGACCTGTGCCCGAACATCACAGTCGATGATGTGCCGCTCCGGAAGATGAATGCATGCGTTGTTCGCAGTCGTTTTTCACAGCGCCTGAACGAGGATTTCCTACATGCCTGAAGTAACCCTGACCACCCTGCACGGCCGTAAGGCCAAAGGTGAGAAAATCACCATGCTGACCTGCTACGACGCGACCTTCGCCAAGGTCGCCAGCCAGGCCGGTGTGGACGTACTGCTGGTGGGTGACTCGCTGGGCATGGTCCTGCAAGGTCACGACAGCACCCTGCCGGTCACTACCGCCGAGATGGCCTATCACACAGCCTGCGTCAAACGCGGCAATGACGGCGCGTTGATCCTTGCCGACCTGCCGTTCATGGCCCACGCCACCGCCGAACAGGCCTTTGCCAACTGCGCCACACTGATGCAGGCCGGCGCCCACATGATCAAACTCGAAGGTGCTGCCTGGCTGGCCGAAACCATCCGCCTGCTGGCCGAGCGCGGCGTGCCGGTGTGCGCGCACATGGGCTTGACCCCGCAAACTGTCAATGTACTGGGTGGCTACAAGGTCCAAGGCCGCCAGGAAGCCCAAGCGCGGCAGATGCGCGCTGACGCCATTGCCCTGGAGCAAGCCGGCGCGGCCATGCTGCTGCTCGAATGCGTACCCAGCGAGTTGGCGGCGGAGATCACCCAGGCGGTGAGCATTCCGGTCATTGGTATTGGTGCCGGCAGTGCAACTGACGGCCAGGTGCTGGTGCTGCACGACATGCTCGGCCTGTCCTTGAGCGGTCGCGTGCCGAAGTTCGTGAAGAACTTCATGGTCGGCCAGCCAGATATCCACAGTGCGTTGGTCGCCTATGTCACTGCGGTCAGAGACGTCAGCTTCCCCACCAGCGAACACGGATTCAGCGCATGAACACAGTCAAGACCGTGCGCGAGCTGCGCGCTGCCGTCGCCCGCGCGCGTGGCGAAGGCAAGCGCATCGCCTTCGTCCCGACCATGGGCAACCTGCACAGCGGCCATGCTGCGCTAGTGACCAAGGCCGCCCAGCGTGCTGATTTCGTGGTTGCCAGCATCTTCGTCAATCCGCTGCAGTTTGGCGCCGGCGAAGACCTCGACAGCTATCCACGGACCCTGGCCGCCGACCAGGAGCGCTTGCTCCAGGCTGGCTGCCACCTGCTATTCGCACCCACCGTCGAAGAGATGTACCCCGACGGCATGAGCGTGCAGACCCGGGTCAGCGTGCCGCAGTTGTCCGAAGGCTTGTGCGGCGCCAGCCGTCCTGGGCACTTCGAAGGTGTCGCAACCGTGGTCAGCAAGCTGTTCAACATGGTCCAGCCCGACCTTGCCGTATTCGGCGAGAAAGACTTCCAGCAGCTGGCGGTGATCCGCGCCATGGTGCGCGACCTGAACATGCCGATCCAGATCATCGGCGAGCCGACCGTGCGCGCCGAGGATGGCCTGGCACTGTCGTCGCGCAATGGTTACCTGAGCCCGGAGCAGCGCGCAGCGGCGCCGGCGCTGTATCGTGAACTGAGTGCGATGGCCGACGCCATTCGCCATGGTCAGCGCGACTATGCAGCGTTGATCGTTGCGGCTCAGGCGCAGCTGCTGGCAGCAGGTTTTCGCCCGGACTATCTGGAGGTGCGCCATGCACTGACCTTGCGTCCGGCAATGATCGATGATCGCGATGTGGTGGTAATTGCTGCAGCGTACCTGGGTACTACACGACTCATCGATAACCTGTACCTGCATCTGGATGAACTGACTGCCTAGGCCTTGGGGGAGCAACTGGCCTTGCTGTGTCAGTGCTGGCCTCTTCGCGGGCAAGCCCGCTCCCACAGGGATTTGCATGTTGTACGCGATCATTGTTGTGCCTGGGAGGCCCACTGCTTGCCGTGAGTCATAGTGAATCTCTCAAGGTCATCTCGATCCCTGTGGGAGCGGGCTTGCCCGCGAAGGGCCGCGCAGCGGCCCAAATTCTCCCTGCCTGCCCCCATTCCCCCCACGCAAGCAATGCCTATAATGATCCCCAGCCTGCAACCGGCAGCGACTGCCCGTTGTCCAAGGCACGATCATGCATCAAGGAAACCATCCGCAATGGCGTATTACCGTACCCCCCATGATGTGACGGCGCTGCCCGCTTGGCAGGCGCTTGTGCAACACCGCGACGCCATGCAGGGCTTCAGCATGCGCGAAGCCTTCGCTGCCGATTCCAAGCGCTTCGACCAGTTTTCCCTGAGCAGTTGCGGGTTGTTCCTCGACTACTCGAAAAACCTGATTACCGAGCAGACCCGCGAGCTGCTGGTCAACCTGGCCAATGAAGTCGATCTTGCCCAGGCCATCGAGTCGATGTTCAACGGCGAAATCATCAACGCCTCGGAAGGACGCCCGGTGCTGCATACCGCGCTGCGCCGCCCGGTGGGCGACAAGCTCAGCGTCAATGGCGTCAACGTGATGCCTGAGGTGCACAAGGTCCTCAACCAGATCACCGAGCTGGTCGGCCGCATCCACGACGGCCTGTGGCGCGGATACAGCGAAAAGCCGATCACCGATGTGGTCAACATCGGCATCGGTGGCTCGTTCCTCGGCCCGGAGCTGGTTTCCGAAGCCCTGCTGCCCTACGCCCAGCGCGGGGTACGCTGCCATTACCTGGCGAACATCGACGGCAGTGAATTCCATGAGCTGTCGGCCAACCTGCGCGCCGAAACCACGCTGTTCATCGTCTCGTCGAAGTCGTTCAACACCCTCGAGACCTTGAAGAACGCCATGGCCGCACGGACCTGGTACCTGGCCCAAGGCGGCTCCGAGGCCGAGCTGTATCGCCACTTCATCGCCGTCTCGAGCAACAAGGCCGCCGCCGTGGCCTTCGGTATTCGCGAAGAGAACATCTTCCCCATGTGGGACTGGGTCGGCGGGCGCTACTCGCTGTGGTCGGCCATCGGCTTGCCGATCGCCCTGGCCATCGGCACCGCCAACTTCAAAGAACTGCTGTCTGGCGCCTACACCATGGACCAGCACTTCCAGACCGCGCCGTTCGACAAGAACATGCCGGTCCTGCTGGCCCTGCTCGGCGTCTGGTACGGCAATTTCTGGGGCGCCAACAGCCACGCGATCCTGCCATACGACCACTACCTGCGTAACATCACCAAGCACCTGCAACAGCTGGACATGGAGTCCAACGGCAAGAGCGTGCTGCAAGACGGCACCCCGGTGAAAACCGAGACTGGCCCGGTGATCTGGGGTGGTGTGGGTTGCAACGGTCAGCACGCTTATCACCAGTTGCTGCACCAAGGCACCCACTTGATCCCGGCGGACTTCATCGTCCCTGTGGTGAGCTTCAATCCGGTCGCCGACCATCACCAGTGGCTGTACGCCAACTGCCTGTCGCAGAGCCAGGCGCTGATGCTCGGCAAGACCCGCGAAGAGGCTGAGGCCGAACTGCGCGGCAAAGGCCTGAACGAAGCGGATATCGACAAGCTCGCGCCGCACAAGGTGATCCCGGGCAACCGCCCGAGCAACACCTTGGTAGTCGAGCGCATCAGTCCGCGCCGCCTCGGCGCACTGGTGGCGATGTATGAGCACAAGGTGTTCGTGCAAAGCGTGGTGTGGGGCATCAACGCCTTCGATCAGTGGGGCGTGGAACTGGGCAAAGAACTCGGCAAGGGTGTTTACCAGCGTCTGGTGGGCGCTCAGGAAGAGTCCGCCGAAGACGGCTCTACCCAAGGCTTGATCAACTACTTCCGTGGGCGTCACCGCGGCTGATCCTACCGCTGCCCTCTCTCTATCGCGGGGCAAGCCCGCTCTCACGCAGCCTTGAAGGGCGTGGGGGCAGGCTTGCCCCGCGATGGTTTCTGCCCTGCCAACTTCGTGGAACACGTTCGCTGACTACACTGTCCATCGAATGATTGCCACGACAAGAGCAGGACAACCCGCCATGTTCGATCTCAGCAAATACCCCACCGCCTTGGCCGTCAGCCAGTCCGCACAGCTGACTGTGGACGATTACCAACGCCTCTACCGCCAGTCGGTAGACGACCCAGACAACTTCTGGGCCGAGCAGGCCAAACGCCTGGATTGGATCAAACCCTGGACCCGCGTGCAGCAGTCAGACCTGAAAACCGGCGAGGCGCGCTGGTTCGACGGTGGCCAACTGAACGTCAGCTACAACTGCATCGACCGTCACTTGGCCAAGCGCGGCGAGCAGACCGCGCTGCTTTGGGAAGGTGACGATCCGCAAGACTCGAACGCTATCAGCTACCGCGAACTGCACCGGCAAGTCTGCCGCCTGGCCAACGCGCTCAAGGCCCGCGGCGTGAACAAAGGCGATCGGGTATGCATCTACATGCCGATGATCCCTGAAGCGGCCTACGCCATGCTCGCCTGCGCTCGCATCGGCGCGATTCACTCGGTGGTCTTCGGCGGCTTCTCCCCCGATGCCCTGCGCGACCGCATTCTCGATGCCGATTGCCGCACCGTGATCACCGCCGACGAAGGCGTACGCGGTGGCAAACGCATCGCGCTCAAACAAAACGTCGACAAGGCCCTGGCCAGCTGCCCCAACGTCAGCAGCGTGTTCGTGGTGCGGCGTACCGGTGGCGAAGTCGCCTGGGACAACAACCGCGACCTCTGGTACCACACCGCGACCGAACTGGCTGGCGACGACTGCCCGCCTGAGCCAATGGAAGCTGAAGACCCGCTGTTCATCCTGTACACCTCCGGCAGCACCGGCAAACCCAAAGGAGTGCTGCACACCACCGGCGGTTACCTGCTGCAAGCCACGCTGACCTTCAAGGTGGTGTTCGATTACCGTGACGGCGAGGTGTTCTGGTGCACTGCCGATGTCGGCTGGGTCACTGGCCACAGCTATATCGTCTACGGCCCATTGGCCAATGGGGCGATCTCGCTGATGTTCGAGGGCGTGCCCAACTACCCGGACACCTCGCGGTTCTGGCAGGTGGTCGACAAACACCAGGTGAACATCTTCTACACCGCGCCAACCGCCCTGCGCGCGCTGATGCGCGAAGGCTCAGGCCCACTGCAAAGCACCTCGAGGAAAAGCCTGCGGCTGCTTGGCAGCGTCGGCGAGCCGATCAACCCGGAAGCCTGGGAATGGTACTTCGAGGAGGTTGGGCAGAAGCGCTGCCCGATCGTCGATACCTGGTGGCAGACCGAAACCGGCGGCATCATGCTCAGCCCGCTGCCAGGCAACCCGCAGCTCAAGCCAGGCTGCGCCACCCAGCCGCTGTTTGGTGTGCAGCCGGTGCTGCTGGACGAGCAGGGCAAGCTGATCGAGGGCGCAGGCGCTGGGCTGCTGGCGATCAAGGCCAGCTGGCCTGGACAGATTCGCAGTGTGTATGGCGACCATCAGCGCATGGTCGACACTTATTTCAAGCCGTTGCCCGGCTACTACTTCACCGGTGACGGCGCCCGCCGCGACGCCGATGGCGACTACTGGATCACCGGGCGGGTCGACGATGTGATCAACGTCTCCGGCCACCGCATCGGCACTGCCGAGGTGGAAAGCGCGCTGGTGCTGCACGACAGCATCGCCGAGGCGGCCGTGGTCGGTTACCCTCACGATCTCAAGGGGCAAGGCATCTACGCCTTCGTCACGCCGATGAATGGGGTCGACCCTGACGATACTCTCAAGGCTGAACTGCTGGCACTGGTCAGCAAGGAGATCGGCAGCTTCGCCAAGCCCGAGATGATCCAGTGGGCGCCTGCCCTGCCCAAGACCCGTTCGGGCAAGATCATGCGGCGTATACTGCGCAAGATCGCCTGCAACGAGCTGGACAACCTGGGCGATACTTCGACCTTGGCCGACCCCAGCGTGGTCCAGGGCTTGATCGACAAACGCCTCAACCAATGACGGCGGCCCATGGCGGGCTGCCCCCAACAGCAGGTCGCCATGGAAGCCTTACGCCGTCGTATCGAAACCCAGGTCATGAGCCTCACCGGGTTGGCCCTCGGCCAGCTCGACCTGGAATCGCCCAAAGGCGACCCTGGCTTGTTCGGACCCAAGAGCATCAGCTGGCAGGTGCATGGCGACTTCCCCAGCATGCTGGTAGGCGGCATTAGTGCGCTGATGCTGCAACTGCTGCATCCGCTGGCGTTGGCCGGGGTATGGGATCACTCCAACTTTCGTCAGGACTTGCTGGGTCGCTTGCGCCGCACCAGCCAGTTCATCTCCGGCACCACCTTTGGCTCGACCCGGGATGCCCAATGGTTGATCGACAAGGTGCGCACCATCCACCTGCAAGTGGTCGGCACCGCTGCCGATGGCCGCCCGTATGCCGCCAGTGATCCCGACCTGCTGACCTGGGTACATGTGGCCGAGGTCAGCAGTTTTCTTGCCGCGCACCTGCGTTACCGCAACCCCCATCTGTCTCGCGCCGACCAGGACGCGTATTACGATGAGATCGCACTGATCGCCGAGCGCCTTGGGGCACGTAACGTGCCTCGCTCCTGCCAGCAGATCGACGACTACCTGCAACGCATGCGCCCGCACCTGCAGTGCGACGCCCGTAGCCTTGAGGTAGTGAGCATTCTGCTCAAGGCCCCTGCCCCCAGCCGTCTGGCTGAGCCTGTGGGCAAGCTCATGCTGCAAGCGGGCATCGACCTGCTGCCGGACTGGGGCCGGGACATGCTCGGTCTGCACCAGGGGCAATTGCGCAGTCGCATGATCCGCCTGGGCATAGCCCGCACCGCGCCGGTCTTGCGCTGGGCCATGCGCGACAGCTCGGCGCATCGGGCCAGGCGGCGCATGGGCATCGACTAAGGTAATTTGGCTGGTTCTGCGGAACCGATTTAACGTGCCATACTCCAAGCACTCCCGCTTGGATAGACGAAGCTGCACATGCCCAAAGGATTGACTCGCGCCATCGGCGCCTTGCTGGCCCTCGTGGCCCTGTATAGCCTGCTCGGCTTCCTCATTCTCCCCGGCGTCGGCCTGCGTATTGCCAACCAGCAGTTGGCCAAGTACGCCACGGTGCCGGCGCAATTGACGCGTATCGAGCTCAACCCCTTCAGCCTTGAACTGACGCTTTGGGGCTTGCAGATTGGCGAGCCGGGCAAAGAGCAGGTCGGCTTCGAACGCCTTTACGCCAACCTCTCGCTCGACAGCCTGTGGAGCGGCGCCCTGCACCTGGATGCAGTGGAGCTGGACAAGGCGCGCAGCGAAGTGCTGTTCGCCAAAGACGGCAGCCTCAACCTCACCCAGCTGTTCAAACTGCCGCCCAGCGAGCCGAAAGCTGAAGAGCCGGCGAGCGATCCGTTCCCGCTGCGCATTGGCAGCATCAAGCTCAACGAAGGCTACCTGCACTTCCAGGACCTGCGTCCGAGTGAGCCCATCGAGTTTCTTTACGACTCGATGAACCTTGAGCTGAAGAACCTCAGCACCCTACCTGACGACAACGCTGACATGAGCCTGGTCGCCAATGGCCCGGCCGGTGGCCGCATCGACTGGAAAGGCACCCTGGGTCTGGCCCCGATTGCCTCCGAAGGCACCTTGAAGATCACCGACGGCAAGATGAAAGCCTGGTGGCCCTACGTGCGCGACGCTGTGCCGTTGGTCCTGGAAGACGGCGTAATCAGCCTCGACACCCACTACAAGCTCAACCTGGCAAAGGAAACCGAGCTGTTGCTGGACAACACTTCGGTGCGCATCGCCCCGTTCGCCATCAAGGCACCGGACGGCCGCCCATTGGCCCGCCTGGCGAGCCTTGAGGTCAGCGAGACCTCTATCGACCTGGCCAAGCAGTTGGTCACCGTCGGCAAGATCCGTAGTGAGAAACTGGAAACCTGGGCAGCACTGGAAAAAGATGGCCAGCTCGATTGGCAGAAGTTATTCGCCAGCCAGCCGGCCAAGGCCAGCCCAAAAGAAAAAGCCGAACCCGCTGCCGCTGAGCCCAGCAGCGAGGAGAAAGCCGCAGCAGAGCCGAGCAAGCCTTGGCAGGTATTGCTCAAGGATGTACAGGCGCGCAACTACATGATTCACCTGGCTGACCGCAGCCAGAAAGAGCCGGTAGCGTTGGACGTCGGTCCGCTCAACCTTGACCTGCAGGGTTTCGACAGCCTCAACAAGTCGCCCTTCACCCTCAAGCTCGACACTGGCGTCGGCAAGCAAGGCAAGCTGCAGGCCGCAGGCCAGGTCAACCTGGCACCGGTAACGGCCAAGCTCGATGTCACTACCAGCGATATCGACCTGCGGGTGGCCCAGGCCTACATCAGCCCGTTCATTCGCCTGGAACTGCGCAGTGGCATGCTCTCGAGCAACCTCAAGGTCGACCTCAAGAGCACCGAGCCGCTGGCCTTCAGCGTCGGCGGCAAGGCCCAGGTCAACCAACTGCACACCCTCGATACGATCAAGAACCGCGACTTCGTCAAATGGCAGCAACTGAACCTCGACGGTCTGTCCTATCTGCATGGTGATGCCCTGTCGATCGACAAGGTCAATCTGCTGCAGCCGTATGCGCGCTTCATCATCAACGAAGACCGCACCACCAACGTCGATGACCTGCTGATTCCACAACCGGCCGGTAGCGCCAGTACTGCCCAAGCCAAGCCGGCAGCGGCCAGCAACGACAAGCCGCTGGGGATTCACATCGGCCAGATCGACATCAACGATGGCTCGGCGAATTTCGCCGATCTGACCCTGACCCCCAACTTCGCCACGGCGGTGCAGCAGCTCAATGGCCAGGTTGGCACCATCGACAACCGCAAGCCGGCTCCGGCGAAAGTCGACATCAAGGGCAAGGTCGACCGTTATGCCCCGGTCACCATCAAAGGTGCGCTCAATCCATTCAACCCGATGGCCAGCCTGGACATCGCTACCAGCTTCAAGCGGGTCGAGCTGACCACCCTGACGCCCTACTCCGGCAAGTTCGCAGGTTTCCGCATCCGCAAGGGGCGGCTGAACCTCGACCTGCACTACCTGATCACCAACGGCCAGCTCAAAGCCGAGAACAAAGTGGTGGTCGAGCAGCTGCAACTGGGTGAGAAAGTCGACAGCCCGGATGCCGTGGACCTGCCCATCCGCCTAGCGGTGGCGCTGCTCAAGGATACCGAAGGCAAGATCTCGATCGAGCTGCCGGTCACCGGCGACCTTAATAATCCCCAGTTCAGCGTCATGCCGATCGTCTGGCAGACCCTGCGCAACCTGGTGCTGCGTGCAGCCCAGGCGCCGTTCAAGTTCATTGGTGGGCTGGTCGCCGGCGGCGGTTCGGAAGACCTCGGTACCGTGGCCTTTGCTCCAGGTTCCAGCGACCTGAGTGGCGACGCCCAGTCGGCCCTGGACAAGCTGGCCTCCGCCCTTAAAGAGCGCCCGGAACTGCGCCTGGAAATCGAAGGCACCAGCGCCCAGACCAGCGACGGCCCATTGATCGCCGAACAGCGTCTGGAGCGCGAGTACCAGGCTACTTGGTACAAGATCCTCCAGCGCCGTGGTGACAAGGTGCCGGCCAACGCCTCCATGTTGGTGGTAGATGACAGCGACAAGCCGGCCATGCTCGAAGGCATCTACCGCACGCGCTTGAAACAGCAGCCCCCGGGCGAATGGCAGGAACTGAGCCGCGATGAACGTACGGCCAAGCTGCGCGAAGCGGTGATCAAGTCGTGGGCGGAAAGCGCTGCACTGCTGCGTCAGCTGGGCCAGGAACGCGCCGGCAACATCAAGGATTACCTGGTGGACAAGGGCAAGCTTGAGGATGACCGGGTGTACTTCATCGATACCACCCTGGGTAAAGCCGAGAGCGATGGGCGGGTGATCACGCCGATGCATCTAGACGCTGAGTAGTATCGTCTGTCTTGGGGCTGCTGTGCAGCCCTTCGCGGCGTTCCGGTGCCTCGCCAAACCCGCTTCTACAGAGCGGCGCGGTCCCTGTAGGAGCGGGCTTGCCCGCGAAGGGCTGCAAAGCAGCCCCAAAACAGACAACTCAAATCGCAACCCTGCAGCTTCCTCCCGCCTAGACCAACCGCTGCCCCGATACTGCCGGGTGATACAGCGGCTGCACTTTATTGCCCGCAGGATCGAGCAAATGGAAACTGCGCGCGCCATCGCCATGATTGAAAGGCGTATCGAGCAGGGTGACGCCGTGCGCTTTGAAATACTGGTACCAGGCGTCCAACTCTTCCACGCTGTCGACAATGAACCCGTAGTGATCCAAGGTCTGCAGCCCGTTGGCAGCCCCAGCGCCACGCCCCAACGATAGATTGTCGTTGCCGCAGGTGAGATAGACCAGGTCTTCGTTGGCTCGGTGCAGCACTTCCATACCGAGTACATCGACATAAAAGCGCTCGCACTCCTCCAGATTGGGTACCAACAGGGCAATGTGGCGCAGACCGTTGAGTCGACCAGGGCGGGCAGGTAATTCGGACATTGGCAGGGCTCCATTTTTGTATACAATTCGAAACAGAATTTAAAACAAAAAGGACGACCTGTGTATAGCCTGTTCATCAAGACCCGTGTCAAACCCGGCAGTGCGGATGCTTTCCTGAGCGCAATCACAGCCAACGCTGCTGCCTCTGTGGCGACTGAGCCTGGTTGCCTGGTGTTCGACGTATCCCAGGATCGCCTCGACCCCGATGTGATCTATCTCTACGAGATCTACTGCGACGACGCAGCTTATGAAGCACACACACAAACCGCGCACTTTCGCGACAGCCGGCCGCTGGTTGAGCCGTTGATTGTCGATCAAACGTGTTTTGAAAGTGATGTAGTGGCGCGTAACCCGGTGAGTTGAAAGCCCACCAGGCAAATAAAAACCCCGGCCTGAGCCGGGGTTTTTGTGTGGGTGGCCAAATCCTTGTGGCCGTCGGGACAATCCTTATTCGGCTTTCAGGCCGTCAGCCGAAACGGCTTGAACGCCTTTGATTTTCTTGGCAATCGCAACAGCGGTCGTTTTCTGGGCTTCGGTGATAGCTACATCCGAGGACAGAGAAACTACCCCTTTGTTGGTCTCGACTTTGATGTCACTGCCTGGAATCCCTTTTTCAGTCAGCAGATCAGCTTTTACCTTGGTGGTGATCCAGGTGTCCTTGGTCTCTTCCTTGGCCTTGGTGACTTCACCAGCCGCCAGCATCATAGGCGCCTGGGTTGGCTGCTGGGCAAAGGCCGCGTTAGCCATGGTCAGGGTCAGAGCGGTTGCAGCAGCGGCAGCAATGGCGAACTTCTTCATACGAGACACTCCTGTTGTTCGAAAGGTCTGCGCCAGGTCTTTTGGCGTCAGGTGAAGATACTATTGCAGGGGCTGTGCCAGGTTTTTGCATTCAATAAAATCCTTATAAATCAATACTTTAGTATTTTACTCAACAGTAGGTATCGTGCATTTTGCATGTAGCGGGATAAACCTGCGTGCAAGATGCAAGTACACCAAGGGTTTGCTGCCAGAGCACCAGCGGTAAAATCCAGGGCAAAAAAAAGGACCCCGAAGGGTCCTTTTCTTACGCTACAGCTGTGCTGTTAAACGCCCGAAGCCTTGGCCGCGGCAACGTCTTTGATCGACAGCTTGATACGGCCGCGGTTGTCCACGTCCAGTACCAGTACTTCAACTTCCTGACCTTCTTTGAGCACGTCGGTGACTTTCTCGACACGCGCATCGCTGAGCATCGAGATGTGCACCAGGCCGTCTTTGCCAGGCAGGATGTTGACGAACGCGCCGAAGTCGACGATGCGCTCAACCTTACCCACGTAGATCTTGCCGATCTCGGCCTCAGCGGTGATACCCAGAACGCGCTGGCGTGCTGCCTCAGCCGCTTCCTTGGTTTCGCCGAAGATCTTGATCGAGCCGTCGTCTTCGATGTCGATCGAAGCCTTGGTCTCTTCGCAGATGGCACGGATGGTCGCGCCACCTTTGCCGATCACGTCGCGGATCTTGTCGGTGTCGATCTTCATCGCGATCATGGTCGGAGCGTTGGCCGACAGCTCGGTACGCGATTGACCGATGATCTGGTTCATCTGGCCGAGGATGTTCAGGCGCGCTTCCAGGGCCTGGCCCAGGGCGATTTCCATGATCTCTTCGGTGATGCCGTTGATCTTGATGTCCATCTGCAGCGCGGTAACACCTTTGGCGGTACCGGCTACCTTGAAGTCCATGTCGCCCAGGTGGTCTTCGTCACCGAGGATGTCGGTGAGGATGGCGAACTTCTCGCCTTCCTTGACCAGACCCATGGCGATACCGGCAACCGGCGCCTTCATCGGTACACCAGCGTCCATCAGGGCCAGCGAAGCGCCGCAGACCGAAGCCATGGAGCTCGAGCCGTTGGATTCGGTGATTTCCGAAACGACACGGATGGTGTACGGGAACACGTCAGCAGCAGGCAGCATGGCCTGAACCGAACGACGGGCCAGACGGCCGTGGCCGATTTCGCGACGGCCAGCACCGCCCATACGACCACACTCACCTACCGAGAACGGTGGGAAGTTGTAGTGCAGCATGAAGGGGTCTTTCTTCTCGCCTTCGAGGGTGTCCAGCAACTGGGCGTCACGGGCAGTACCCAGGGTCGCAACGACCAGGGCCTGGGTTTCGCCACGGGTGAACAGGGCCGAACCGTGAGTCTTTGGCAGAACGCCGACTTCGATGTTCAGCGGACGTACAGTCTTGGTGTCGCGACCGTCGATACGTGGCTTGCCGTTAACGATGTTTTCGCGAACGGTGCGGTACTCGATCTCACCGAAGATTTCTTTGACTTCGGCGGCAGAAGGCTGGCCTTCTTCGCCGGAGAACTTGGCGATCGCTTGATCGCGCAGCTCGCCCAGGCGCGCATAACGGTCGGCCTTGACGGTGATGGTGTAGCCCTGGGAAACGGCGTCGCCGAACTCAGCGCGGATAGCGTTGAGCAGCTCGGTGTTGGCAACGGCAGGTTTCCAGTCCCAGGTCGGCTTGGCAGCTTCGGCAGCCAGCTCTTTGACAGCCTGGATAACGGCCTGGAACTCATCGTGGGCGAACAGCACAGCGCCCAGCATCTGGTCTTCGGTCAGCTCTTTGGCTTCCGATTCAACCATCAAGACGGCGTCGGCAGTACCGGCGACGACCATGTCCAGGCTCGAAGCGGCCAGTTGCTCGTAGGTTGGGTTGAGCAGGTAGCCGGTGCTCTCATGGAAAGCAACACGGGCGGCGCCGATCGGGCCTTCGAATGGAATGCCGGAGATCGCCAGGGCAGCCGAGGTACCGATCATCGCAGCGATGTCCGGATCGGTCTTCTTGCTGGTGGAGACGACGGTGCAGACAACCTGCACTTCGTTCATGAAGCCTTCTGGGAACAGCGGACGGATCGGACGGTCGATCAGGCGCGAGGTCAGGGTCTCTTTCTCGGAAGGACGGCCTTCACGCTTGAAGAAACCACCTGGGATCTTGCCCGCGGCGTAGGTCTTTTCCTGGTAGTGAACAGACAGCGGGAAGAAACCCTTGCCTGGATCAGCTTGCTTGGCACCGACCACGGTCACCAGAACGGTGACGTCGTTGTCGACGGTGACGAGCACGGCGCCGGATGCCTGACGGGCAATGCGGCCGGTTTCGAGCGTAACGGTCGATTGACCGAACTGGAATTTCTTGATTACCGGGTTCACGGTTTCCTACCTTTTCAGTGGCTCTGGGGGAACTGGTTTCTTACGAATTCTTGGGCAGAACGGGGAATCGGCCCCATTGACCGTCCAGATACAAATCGAGGCTGGGAGCCTGGCTGCTGGGCGGATAAACCGCTCAGCGATGCCAGGCTGCCAACCTCGAAGATACGCGTAGCGTGTCCGACGGTAGCGCTGCCAAGCAGCACTGCCGAAGAATGCGACACGCCATGCACACCACTGGCCAGGCCGCTATTAGCGACGCAGACCCAGACGACCGATCAGGGCGCTGTAACGAGTGGTGTCTTTGCCCTTCAGGTAGTCCAGCAGCTTACGACGCTGGTTAACCATACGGATCAGGCCACGACGCGAGTGGTGGTCTTTACCGTTGGCCTTGAAGTGGCCTTGCAGTTTGTTGATGTTGGCGGTCAGCAGAGCAACCTGCACTTCCGGGCTACCGGTGTCGCCGGCGGCTTGCTGATAGTCGGCAACGATTTGAGCTTTTTCTTCAACGCTGAGGGCCATTTGGCATCTCCAGATAAACGGATCCCGCAAGCGGGGTCCAATAGGCCAGGGACGAACCCTGTATTAATAAAAAGAGGTGTGACCGTGCCTACTGACAGCCATCCTCGTATCCACCTGTGTCAGCCAAGGCTTTCGCAGCTGGTATCGGTCATTCCGACCGAATCAAGCGACGCGGCGCAATGCGCCCGTCTTCGCTCACTTCACCGATACCGATGAAGCGACCATTGTGATCTTGTACCCGGACCATGCCGAACTGCGGCGCATCCGGCGCACGTACTGCCTGGCCATGCAGCCAGTAGAACGCACTGTGCTCGGATAGATGCACCAGCGGCCAGTCCTGCAACCCGCTATCGGACGGCATCAGGAAGCGATCGAGCGCTTCATTGCCACCTTCGGCATGGGCTTGTTCGAGCGCCTCGAGGGTCACGGTCTGTGCCAACTCGAAGGGGCCAGCCTGGGTTCGACGCAGTTCGGCGACATAGGCACCACAGCCCAGCGCCTCACCGATATCCTCCACCAGGGTACGAATATAGGTGCCTTTGCTGCAACCAACCGACAGGCGCGCACGGGTGCCTTCGCACTCGAGCAGCTCCAAGCGGTTAATAGTAACAGAACGCGCCTCGCGCTCCACTACCTCTCCTGCACGGGCCAATTTGTACAACGGTTGACCGTCACGCTTGAGCGCCGAGTACATCGGCGGGATCTGGCTGATCGGGCCGCGAAAACGTGGCAGCAAGGCCTCGATATCGGCGCGACCAACGGTCACCTCGCGAGTCTGCAAGACTTCGCCTTCGGCATCGGCGGTATTGGTAGTCTGCCCCAACTGCATGACCGTCTCGTAACCTTTATCGGAATCGAGCAGGTATTGGGAGAACTTGGTCGCTTCACCGAAGCACAGCGGCAACACGCCGGTGGCCAGGGGATCGAGACTGCCGGTATGGCCGGCCTTCTCGGCATTGAGCAACCAGCGGACCTTCTGCAAGGCGGCGTTGGAGGTGAACCCCAATGGCTTGTCGAGCAGGATGATGCCGCTGACGTTGCGGCGGATTCGTTTGACCTGGGCCACCCGTTACTCCTTGGTGTCCGGCTCGTTGGAACCCTGATGCAGACGGTCTTCAGCCACTGCACGCTCGATCAGTGCCGACAGGTGCACACCGCGGCTGACGCTTTCATCGAAATGGAAATGCAGTTGCGGCACGCTGCGCAGTTGCATCGAGCGCCCCAGGTGCAGGCGCAGGAAGCTGGCGGCGCTGTTCAGGGCCTTGACCGACTGCTTGATCGCGTCGGGGGCATCTTCCTGGCCCATGACCGTGATGAACACCTTGGCATGGCCCAGGTCACGGCTGACGTCGACGGCGGTGATGGTCACCAGGCCGACGCGCGGGTCTTTGACTTCACGGCGGATCAGCTCGGCCAGCTCACGCTGCATCTGATCGCCAATGCGTTGGGTACGGCTATATTCTTTTGCCATTCTTTGCTACCTGTAACTTAAAGCGGCAAACGCCCGGCCAGGCTTGAAGCCGGACCGGGCGCTACCTGCAGAGGCGTTGCCAACCGCCCTGGGGCGGGGCTTCTGCCAGCTCGACCCTTACAGGGTACGAGCCACCTGGACTTTCTCGAAGACTTCGATCTTGTCGCCGACCTTGACGTCGTTGTAGCTCTTGACGCCAATACCGCACTCCATGCCCGAGCGGACTTCGGCCGCGTCGTCCTTGAAGCGACGCAGCGATTCCAGCTCGCCTTCGAAGATCACCACGTCCTCGCGCAGAACGCGGATTGGACGGTTGCGGTGAACGGTACCCTCGATGACCATACAGCCAGCGATGGCGCCGAACTTCGGCGAACGGAACACGTCACGCACTTCGGCGACGCCCAGGATGTTCTCGCGAACATCGCTGCCGAGCATGCCGGTCAGGGCTTTCTTGACGTCTTCGATGATGTCGTAGATCACGTTGTAGTAACGCATATCCAGACCTTCCTGCTCGACGATCTTGCGGGCACCGGCATCGGCACGCACGTTGAAGCCGAACAGCACCGCGTTGGACGCCAGGGCCAGGTTGGCGTCGCTCTCGGTGATACCACCGACGCCACCACCAATCACGCGCACCTGCACTTCGTCGTTGCCCAGGCCGCCGAGCGAGCCCTGCAGCGCTTCGAGAGAACCACGAACATCGGTCTTGAGGACGATGTTGAGGGTCTTCTTCTCTTCTTGACCCATGGTCTCGAAGATGTTTTCCAGCTTGCCAGCGTGAGCGCGGGCCAGCTTGACCTCACGGTACTTGCCTTGACGGAACAGAGCGACCTCACGGGCCTTCTTCTCGTCAGCCACTACCGACAGCTCGTCACCGGCTTCCGGCGTGCCGTCCAGGCCGAGGATCTCGACTGGAATGGCCGGACCGGCTTCTTTCACAGGCTTGCCGTTCTCGTCGAGCATGGCGCGAACGCGGCCATAGTTCGAACCGCACAGGACCATGTCGCCCTGACGCAGCGTACCGTCCTGAACCAGGATGGTGGCAACTGGGCCGCGGCCCTTGTCCAGGCGCGATTCGACCACGACACCACGACCAGGCGCGGTTGGGGTGGCCTTGAGCTCGAGGATCTCGGCCTGCAGCAGTACGGCTTCGAGCAGCTCGTCGACACCGGTACCCATCTTCGCCGAAACCTTGACGAATGGAGTGTCACCACCCCAGTCCTCGGAGGTCACGCCTTCGACGGACAGCTCGTTACGAATGCGATCGAGGTCGGCACCCGGCTTGTCGATCTTGTTCACTGCAACGACCAGCGGAACGCCAGCTGCCTTGGCATGCTGAACGGCTTCGCGGGTTTGCGGCATCACGCCGTCGTCCGCCGCCACCACCAGGATGACGATGTCGGTCGCCTTGGCACCACGGGCACGCATCTGGGTAAACGCAGCGTGACCTGGGGTGTCGAGGAAGGTGACCATACCGCGGTCGGTTTCGACGTGGTAAGCACCGATGTGCTGGGTGATACCACCGGCTTCGCCAGCGGCAACCTTGGCACGACGAATGTAGTCGAGCAGCGAGGTCTTACCGTGGTCAACGTGACCCATGACGGTCACAACCGGAGCACGCGGTACGCTCTCACCTTCGAACTTCAGCGATTCGGCCAGGGAATCTTCCAGGGCAGTGTCGCTGACCAGGGTGACCTTGTGGCCGAGCTCTTCGGCGACCAGCTGAGCGGTCTCCTGATCGAGCACCTGGTTGATGGTGACCGGAGTACCCATCTTGAACATGAACTTGACCACTTCAGCGCCCTTGACGGACATCTGGTTGGCCAGGTCGGAAACCGTGATGGTCTCGCCGATGGTCACGTCACGAATGACTGGACCGGTCGGGCTCTGGAAGCCATGCGCGTTGCGCTTTTTCAGCTTGCCCTTGCCACGGCCACCGCGACGGAAGCCATCGCTTTCTTCTTCGGTGGTACGCGGAGCGGCACGAGGCGTCGGAGCTTTTTCTTTCTCCTTGACCTTGACCTTGATCGAGACGCGCGGCGCTTCACCACGACCGCCACGACGATCTTCATCGCGGGTGCGGTTTTCGGTGCGACGCGCTTCTTCTTTCTTGCGCTCGGCTGCGCGGACTGCGGCTTCTTCGCTCACAGGCTCCTGGGCCGCAGCTGGGGCAGCAGCCACCGGGGCAGCGGCAGGCGCGGCCTCAGGCTTGCTGGCAACAGCGGCTTGTGGCGCTTCGCGACGGGATTGCTCCTCGGCGCGCTGACGCGCTTCGGCGTTAGCCTTGTCGCGTGCAGCGTTTTCAGCGGCGCGGCGCTCTTCCAGCTCGCGGTTCTGCTCAGCCTGGATCTCTTCCGGGCTGCGCTGAACGAAAACTTTCTTCTTGCGTACTTCTACGCTGATGCTCTTGCTACCGGCGACACGCAGGGTGCTGGTGGTTTTGCGCTGCAAGGTGATCTTGCGCGGCTCTTCCACTTTTGCCTTGTGGCTGCTCTTCAGATGAGCCAGCAAAGCCTGCTTCTCATTGTCGGTCACTACCTGACCGGCGTCGGTGTGCGGCAGACCTGCCTCACGCATCTGCTGCAGCAGGCGCTCAACCGGTGCAGCGACCTCTTGGGCCAATTCTTTCACCGTGACTTGCGTCATGCACTTCTCTCCTCAGGCCGCGCCTAATTACTCGAACCAGTGGGCTCGGGCGGCCATGATCAACTTGCCGGCACGCTCTTCGTCGATGCCGTCGATGTCGAGCAGGTCGTCAATCGACTGCTCGGCCAGGTCTTCGCGGGTAACCACGCCGCGCACCGCCAGTTCGGCCGCCAGGTCCTTGTCCATACCCTCAAGCGAGAGCAGGTCTTCGGCCGGATGGGCGTCTGCCAGTTTTTCCTCGGTAGCGATGGCTTTGGTCAACAGGCGGTCCTTGGCACGAGCGCGCAGCTCGTTGACGATATCCTCGTCGAAGCCATCGATGTTGAGCATTTCTTCCAACGGTACGTAGGCAATTTCTTCCAGGCTGGTGAAGCCTTCGTCGACCAGCACCTGGGCGAGCTCTTCGTCGACTTCCAGCTCGTCGATGAAGTTGCGCAGGATGTCGCCAGTCTCGGCTTGCTGCTTGGCCTGGATGTCCTTCTCGGTCATCACGTTCAGGGTCCAGCCGGTGAGCTGGCTTGCCAGGCGAACGTTCTGACCACCACGACCGATGGCCTGGGCCAGGTTGTCCTCGGCCACGGCGATATCCATGGCGTGGGCATCCTCATCAACGATGATCGCCGCGACTTCAGCCGGCGACATGGCGTTGATGACAAATTGCGCGGGGTTCTCGTCCCACAGGACGATATCCACACGCTCACCGCCCAACTCGCCGGACACCGCCTGGACACGCGAACCACGCATGCCGATGCAGGCGCCTTGCGGGTCGATGCGTTTGTCCTTGGAGCGAACGGCGATCTTGGCGCGCGAACCCGGATCACGGGAAGCGGCCATGACCTCGATGAGGCCTTCGGCGATTTCCGGCACTTCGATGCGGAACAGTTCGATCAGCATCTGCGGCGCGGTACGCGACAGGATCAGCTGCGGACCGCGATTCTCAGTGCGGATTTCCTTGAGCAGCGCACGCAGGCGCACGCCAACCCGGAAAGTCTCGCGTGGAATGATGTCTTCGCGAGCCAGCAACGCCTCGGCGTTGTTGCCCAGGTCGACGATGACGTTGTCGCGGGTGACCTTCTTCACGGTGCCGGAGATGATCTCGCCAACACGTTCGCGGTAAGCGTCGACCACTTGCGCACGCTCGGCCTCGCGGACCTTCTGCACGATGACCTGCTTAGCGGTCTGAGCGGCGATGCGACCGAATTCGATAGACTCGATCTTCTCTTCGATCACGTCACCGACCTTGGCTTCAGGGTGGGTCTCGTGAATCTTGTCCAACCAGGTCTCGATCGCCGGATCATCAAGATCGGCTTCGTCGACCACGGTCCAGCGACGGAAGGTCTCGTAGCTACCGGTGTGGCGGTTGATTTCCACACGCAGGTCGACTTCGTCCTCAAAACGTTTTTTGGTTGCAGTGGCCAGAGCCACTTCCAGCGCCTCGAAAATGACGCCGGGCGGTACACCCTTTTCGTTGGATACCGATTCAACAACCAGCAGTACTTCTTTGCTCATCGTACGCCTCGCCTTGCGCAAGCCATTGGGCCCGGATAGTCCGCCGGGTCCGGCACGTCTCAGTCAAAACTGGGAATAATATTGGCCTTGTCGATCGAGTCGATCGGCAACAGGAACTCTTGATCGTCTACCTGGACGACCACATCCTGCTCCTCCACGCCGCGGAGAAGGCCCTGGAAGTTACGACGACCCTCGAAGGGTGAACGCAGCTTGATCTTCACTTGCTCGCCGGCATGCGAGGCAAACTGTTCAAGCGTGAACAGCGGGCGATCCATGCCAGGAGAGGACACTTCAAGGGTGTATTCGGAAGTAATCGGATCTTCCACATCGAGGATCGCGCTGGCCTGTCGGCTGACTGCTTCGCAGTCGTCCACCAGGATTCCGCCTTCCTTGTCGATGTAGATACGCAGCACCGAATGCTTGCCCTGGGAGATGAACTCGATCCCCCAGCACTGATAGCCCAGACCCTCGACAACCGGGGCCAACAAGGCCTGCAACTGTTCTAGCTTGCTCGACACCTGAACCCCCTCGTGCATGCTGTGCAAATAAAAAATGGGCAAAGCGCCCATCCCTGAAAGCGCCGTTGGACAACGACGCCTAAAACTGTTCGGCTAGCAAAAAGCCCCTGAAAAGGGGCTCCGCTGAAGCTGGTTGCGGGGGCTGGATTTGAACCAACGACCTTCGGGTTATGAGCCCGACGAGCTACCAAGCTGCTCCACCCCGCGACAAAGCTGGGGCGAAAGTATAAGACTGAACCCGCTACTGGGTCAATCCGACCTCCACCTACAAGAAAGCCCGCTAAAGCGGGCTCTCTTGCTTCAATTGGTACCGAGAAGGGGACTCGAACCCCTACACCCTATGGGCACAACCACCTCAAGGTTGCGTGTCTACCAATTCCACCACCTCGGCAATACTACTTCTTGAAACCCGTTACTTCTGCTCTTGGCTCGGAGGAGGTACATCACCAGTGTTGGTGGTTTCGCTCTTCTGCTCCTGGAGCACCGGTACATCATCATTTACTGCCGGCTTCTGCTCTTTAACTTCCAAAACTGCTGGATCTGGCAGACCTGCTTGAGTCAGCTGGTGAGCTTGCTCTTTCGCGAAGTATCCTAACCCAAGTGCAGTTAAAAAGAAAGTGGCAGCGAGTATAGCAGTAAATTTACTCAGGAAGGTAGCAGAACCTTGGCTTCCGAACACAGTATTAGAAGCACCTGCGCCGAAAGATGCACCTGCTTCCGCACCTTTACCCTGTTGCAGCAATACCAGCACTACCAGTGCCAGTGCAGCCAACAGATGAAAAACAACTACGACTGTTTCCATCATTTGTTCAGTTTCCTGCGGCGCGACAAATTGCACCGAATTCGTCTGCGTTCAGGGACGCTCCACCAATGAGCCCCCCATCGATATCCGGCATGCCGAACAGTTCGGCCGCATTGGCCGCCTTCACGCTGCCGCCGTAGAGAAGCTGCACATTCTCGGCAACTTCGGCGTTCTCTGCCGCCAACTGCTTACGGATGGCAGCATGCACATCCTGAGCCTGTTGAGGCGAGGCCGTCAAACCCGTACCAATGGCCCATACAGGCTCATAGGCGATTACAGCATTGGCAAAAGCCTTAACACCGAACTCATCGATGATACTGCTTAGTTGACGCCCTACAACTTCGAGCGTCTTGCCTGCCTCACGCTCTTCGAGGGTTTCCCCTACGCAAAGCACTGGCGTTAAACCACTTGCCTGAGCGGCTGCAAACTTGCGGTTGAGCACTTCATCGCTTTCACCAATGATTTGGCGACGCTCAGAGTGCCCGACCAGCACCAACTTGCAACCCACTTCAGCTAACTGACTCGGTGCAACTTCGCCGGTCAGCGCGCCCTGTTCGGACTGTACAGCAGAATTCTGTGCTCCAACGATAATTCCTTTACCAGCCAACCCATCAATCACGTGACTGATGAACAAGGCGGGAGGAAAAACCGCAACTTCTACACCGCTCGGCAGGGACAGATTGCTCAAGCCCTGGGTCAGCTCAGCGACGCTGGCGCGGGTACCGTGCATCTTCCAGTTACCAGCTACCATGGGGCGACGCATGCTTTACCTCGTCGGTCAAAGTGGGCGCAGATCTTACCCAACCCGAACTGCGCTGGCAAGGGTCTTTCACGCACAAACTTCGGCAACCAGCTTAGCCAAGGCTTCGGCATGGCCACGGACCTGATGTTCATCATCGCCTTCGACCATCACCCGCACCAGCGGCTCGGTGCCGGACTTGCGCAGCAGCACCCGGCCGCGACCGGCCATCGCCTCAGTAGCCTTGGCACTGGCTTCTTTCACCGCAGGGTTTTCCAACGGATCGTCGGCACCGGCACCATAGCGCACATTGATCAGCACCTGAGGGCACTTGCGCACCGCCTGACGCGCCTGGGCGAGGTTCTCGCCACGACGCTTGAGTGCCATCAGCACCTGCAGCGCGGCAATGATCGCATCACCGGTGCTGGTGTGGTTACAGCACACCACGTGCCCGGAGTTTTCCCCACCGAGGATCCACTCACGCTCGATCAGCTCGGCCATCACGTAGCGGTCGCCAACCTTGGCGCGCACGAAGGGGATATCAAGCTCCTTGAAGGCCAGTTCCAGGCCCAAGTTGCTCATCAGGGTACCCACCACCCCACCCTGCAGCTTGTCGCGTTCCTGCAGGTCCCTGGCGATGATGAACAGCAGTTCGTCGCCGTCGACGATAGCGCCGGTATGGTCAACCATCAGCACCCGATCGCCATCACCATCGAAGGCGATGCCCAAATCGGCATGACCGACCAACACCGCAGCCTGCAGCGACTCGATATGGGTCGAGCCACAGTTCAGGTTGATGTTCAGGCCATCGGGCTGTGCGTGCAGCACCGTGACATCGGCGCCCAACTCGCGGAACACGCTTGGCGCGACTTTGTAGGTAGCACCGTGAGCACAATCGATCACCAGCTTCAGACCTTCGAAGCTGGTGCTGCTCGGGACGCTGCTCTTGCAGAACTCGATGTAGCGACCCGCGGCATCGTTGATCCGGGAAACTTTGCCCAGCTTGCTCGATTCGACCACATTCATCGGCTGGTCGAGGAGCTCCTCGATCATCATCTCGACTTCGTCGGGCAACTTGGTGCCCTGACCGGAGAAGAACTTGATACCGTTGTCATCATGAGGATTGTGCGAAGCACTGATAACGATCCCCGCCTCGGCGTGGAAGGTGCGAGTCAGGTAGGCGATCGCCGGAGTTGGCATCGGCCCGAGCAACATCACATCGGCACCGGCCGCGGACAAACCGGCCTCCAGCGCAGATTCGAACATGTAGCCAGAAATCCGCGTGTCCTTGCCCACCAACACCCGGCAAGCACCCTGCTTGCGGAAGGCCATGCCTGCCGCCCAGCCCAGCTTGAGCATGAAGTCCGGAGTAATCGGATATTCGCCAACGCGGCCACGGATACCATCGGTACCAAAGTATTTTCTGCTCATAGGAACTCCAGTGTTCTTATTCGGCGTTCTGCACGGCGGCGATCATGCGCACCACATCGACTGTCTCAGCCACATCGTGCACACGCAGGATGCTTGCACCCTTGGTCATGGCCAGGGCTGCCAGGGCCAAGCTGCCATACAACCGCTCACCGACCGGACGATCCAGGGTCAGGCCGATCATGCTCTTGCGCGATACGCCCACCAACAGCGGGCGACCGAGGCGATAGAGCGCCTCCATGTGCTTGAACAGGCTCAGGTTGTGCTCGAGGGTCTTGGCAAAACCAAAGCCCGGGTCGAGGACGATCTGCTCGGCGCTGATTCCGGCCGCCACGCAGGCCGCCATACGCTGTTCAAGATAGCGCGTCACGTCGACGGTGACATCGTCGTAGTGGGGGTTGTCCTGCATGTTATCCGGGTCACCGCGCATGTGCATCAAGCACACCGGCAAGCCGGTCGCCGCGGCGGCGTCCAACGCACCATCGCGCTCCAGCGCCCGCACGTCGTTGATCAGGCCTGCGCCCAGACGGGCCGACTCGCGCATCACTGCTGGGGTAGAGGTATCGACCGAGATAACCACATCCAGGCGACTGTTGATCGCCTCGACCATCGGCGCCACGCGCTCGAGCTCCTCGGTGACAGACACTGCCCGGGCACCTGGACGAGTGGACTCGCCGCCGATGTCGATCAAGGTGGCACCTGCCGCGACCATGGCTTCGGCATGGCGCAGGGCTTCATCGCGCTGGCTGAAACGGCCACCGTCGGAGAAGGAATCAGGGGTGATATTGAGAATACCCATGACATGGGTACGGGACAAATCAAGAACCCGGTTGCCGCAAGGCAACCGGGTCGGGTACAGCTGTGAGGTCATGATAACCCTTAGTGTTGAGCCGCAGGACCGCCGATCGGCGACTCCGGTCGATCACCCTGGGAAGCCTGGTTGCCGGAGGTGCCGGCATCGTTATCCCAGTCACGAGGCTCGCGTGGTGTACGACCGGCCATGATGTCGTCGATCTGGTCGGCATCGATGGTTTCGTACTTCATCAGGGCTTCGGCCATTGCGTCAAGCTTGTCGCGGTTCTCGGTGAGAATCTGCTTGGCCGTGGCATAGCACTGGTCGATGATGCTGCGCACCTCGGAGTCGATCAGCTTGGCGGTTTCGCCCGACACGCTGGCGTGCTGGGAACCTGCACTGCGACCCAGGAACACCTCGCCTTCTTCCTCGGCATACATCAGCGGGCCCAACTTCTCGGACAGGCCCCACTTGGTGACCATGTTCCGCGCAATCTGGCTGGCACGCATGATGTCGTTGGAGGCACCAGTGGTGACGCCATCGAAGCCCAGGGTCATTTCTTCGGCGATACGGCCGCCGTACAGCGAGCAGATCTGGCTGATCAGCGCACGCTTGGACAGGCTGTAACGGTCTTCCTCAGGCAGGAACATGGTCACACCCAGCGCACGGCCGCGCGGAATGATCGAGACCTTGTAGACCGGGTCATGCTCAGGCACGACACGACCAACGATGGCGTGACCTGCTTCGTGGTAAGCGGTGTTCTGCTTTTCCTTCTCGGACATGACCATGGATTTGCGCTCGGCGCCCATCATGATCTTGTCTTTGGCCAGCTCGAACTCCTTCATTTCAACTACCCGCTTGCTCGAACGAGCAGCGAACAGCGACGCTTCGTTGACCAGGTTGGCCAGGTCGGCACCGGAGAAGCCCGGAGTACCACGTGCAATAACGGCAGGGTTGACGTTCTCGCCAATCGGCACCTTGCGCATATGCACTTTGAGGATCTGCTCGCGACCACGGATATCCGGCAGCCCTACCACCACCTGGCGGTCAAAGCGACCAGGACGCAGTAGCGCCGGGTCGAGCACGTCTGGACGGTTGGTGGCAGCGATAACGATGATGCCATCGTTCATCTCGAAGCCGTCCATCTCGACCAGCAATTGGTTGAGGGTCTGCTCGCGCTCGTCGTGACCGCCGCCCATGCCGGCGCCACGGTGGCGACCGACGGCGTCGATTTCATCGATGAAGATGATGCACGGCGCGTGCTTCTTGGCCTGCTCGAACATGTCACGAACGCGGCTTGCGCCAACACCCACGAACATTTCGACGAAGTCGGAACCGGAAATAGTGAAGAACGGCACCTTCGCTTCACCGGCGATAGCCTTGGCCAGCAGGGTCTTACCGGTACCTGGCGGGCCAACCATCAGCACGCCGCGTGGAATACGACCGCCCAAACGCTGGAATTTGCCCGGATCGCGCAGGAACTCGACCAGTTCGCCAACTTCTTCCTTGGCCTCGTCGCAACCGGCGACGTCAGCCAAGGTAGTCTTGACCTGGTCTTCGGAAAGCAGGCGCGCCTTGCTCTTGCCGAAGCTCATCGGCCCGCCCTTGCCGCCCGCACCGCCCTGCATCTGGCGCATGAAGAACATGAACACCGCGATGATCACCAGGATCGGGAAGCTGGCTACCAGCAGTTGGGTCCAGATGCTTTGCTGTTCAGGCTGCTTACCTTCGACAACAACATTGTTGTTGACCAGGTCGCCAATCAGGCCGTTGTCGGCGATGGCCGGACGTACGGTCTTGAAGTTGTCGCCATCGGTGCGCTTGCCGGTAATGACGGCACCGTCGACCGTGACTCGCTCGACCTTACCGTCTTTGACCTGCTGGATGAAGTCAGAGTAGTTGAGGGTTTGCGGCTCGTTCGGGCTGGAGAAGTTGTTCATCACCGTCACCAGGACGGCCGCGATGATCAACCACAGGATCAGATTCTTTGCCATGTCGTTCAATTAGCTACCCTCTGAGGTCGGCGCACGACGCAGCCGTGCCTCGCATGATATTCACCGCCCTAACTTACTACATTACCCACGCATCCGCAGGTGCCGTCTGTAACCCTTTGTGAAACCTAGACTACACGAAGTTCGGACAATCCTGACGCGGCGGCTGATTGGAATTAACTATCACCCACCACGCCAAGTGCCATTTCACGCCCCTTTGAAGCCCCTGCCGAGCAGGTATTGCTCACGGGATCGATCCCGCGAGGAGGACGGCTTGCGCATCTGCACCTTGTCGAACTTGCTGCGCACGTCCTTGAGGTACACATCAAAACCTTCGCCCTGGAAGATCTTGATCAGGAAATCTCCGCCTGGACGCAGAACCCGGGTCGCCAGGTCCAGTGCCAACTCGCAGAGGAACATGGCCCGCGGCATGTCCACCTCAGGCGTACCACTCATATTGGGGGCCATATCGGAAATCACAAGGTCCACGTGTGAATTGCCGACCGCTTCAAGGATGCTTTGCAGCACCGCGTCCTCGGTGAAGTCGCCCTGAATGAAGGTGACATCCGGGATCGAGTCCATTTCCAGGATGTCGGAGGCGATCAACCGACCTTGGCCACCAATCAGACGACTGGTCACCTGCGACCAGCCACCCGGGGCCGCGCCCAGGTCGATTACGCTCATGCCAGGACGGATCAACTTGTCCTTTTCCTGGATCTCCAGCAGTTTGTAGCTCGCACGCGAGCGATAACCATCCTTCTGCGCCTGCTTGACGAAAGGATCGTTGAAATGCTCTCTCAGCCAGTTATGGCTGCTTTTAGAACGCTGTACCACGGGGCACCTCGATGATTAGCGTCGTGATTGACTGGGCGGAGCCACAGGCCCTCGGGTAAAATGGCTACCAATTTTACAGAATCAGACGAAAAGGGTCAGATTATGCCGCTCAATAACGAGCAGAAGAAGCAGTACAAGTCTATTGGTCACGACCTGAAGCCGGTCTTGATCGTTGCCGGCAACGGCCTGAACGAAGGCGTTATCGCCGAATTGGAACGCGCCCTGGCCGACCATGAGCTGATCAAGGTCGAAATTCGCTCCGAGGATCGCGAAGAACGTGCCGCCGCCATCGCCGGGCTGTGCAAGGCCGGCCGCGCCGAACTGGTGCAGACCATCGGCAAAAAAGCGCTGATCTACCGCAAGAACCCGCAACCGAACAAGCAGCTGTCGAACATCCACCGCTTCAAGTAACGGTGGCTCCGATCAGTGGCGCGCCTTGCGCGCCCTGACCGGGACCGGCTGGGCCACCAGCACGATGCCGGAGAAGCCCAGCACCAAAAAGCAGAACATCTGCCAACGTTCGCCCACGGATATCCCGTAGCGTAGCGTGTAGTAGCTGACGCAGGCAGCAAAGCCGAGCAGCAGCATCTGGCCGCGAAATTGCCGCCACCAGGCCGCCAGGCCCTCCACCCTCGCCAACACCGCCAGCTGGGTCATCAACCCGAGCCAAGCCACGCCAATCAACCAACGGTCGATCTGCGCAGCCACGTCGTGCACCAGCAACGGCGCCAGGCCACTGACCTTGAGCGCCGGCACCAAGCCCACATGGAACACCCACAAGCCGCCGACCCAGAATACCTGGGCCAGCTGCCAGAGGATCCCCTCGAGGGATGGCGCGCGCTGGCGCCGGTCAGATGTGCTTGACTTCGACAATCTCGTACTCGACCACACCGCTAGGTGTCTTGACCGCTGCAACATCACCCTCTTCCTTGCCAATGATGGCTCGGGCGATGGGTGCGCCAGCAGAGAGCTTGCCCTGCTTGATATCGGCTTCGTCTTCACCAACGATCTGGTAGGTCACTTCTTCACCGGTCTCGGCGTTAGCCAAGAGCACGGTGGTACCGAAGATCACTTTGCCAGTATGCGGAATGGTGGTGATATCGATCACCACCGAGTTCTGCAGACGGCCCTCGATGTCGCGGATGCGCGCTTCGACCATACCCTGCTCCTCACGGGCGGCATGGTATTCGGCGTTTTCCTTGAGATCGCCCAGTTCGCGGGCTTCGCCAATAGCCTGACTCAAGCGCGGACGCTCGGTCTTGCTCAAGAACAGGTGCTCTTCTTCCAGGGCGCGAGCGCCCTGGACGGTCATCGGGTACTTGGTAATGCTCATGCTTTGAGTCCTGCATGCAGATCCTGCAAGCGACGAACGGTCTTTTCAGGGCCGAATTTCAGCGCTTCACAGATGGCTTCACCGGCCGCAATGGTAGTTGTGCAGTAAATCTTGTGCTGCAGCGCATTGCGACGAATCGAGTAGGAGTCAGCGATCGACTGGCGGCCTTCGGTGGTGTTGATGATCAGCGACACTTCGTCGTTCTTGATCATGTCGACCACGTGCGGACGACCTTCGGTCACCTTGTTCACACGGCGCACCTTCAGGCCAGCCGCTTCGATAACCTTGGCGGTGCCGACAGTTGCAACCACTTCGAAGCCCAGGGCGATCAGGTCGCGGGCAACGCCAGCCACTTGTGGCTTGTCGTCGTCACGCACGCTGATGAACGCGGTACCACCAGTCGGCAGCACTTCGCTGGCACCCATCTGGGCTTTGGCGAACGCTTCACCGAAGGTGTCACCGACACCCATGACTTCACCGGTCGATTTCATCTCAGGGCCGAGGATCGGGTCAACCCCCGGGAACTTGGCGAACGGGAAGACGGCTTCCTTGACGCTGTAGAAGTTCGGGATGATTTCCTGGGTGAAGCCCAGCTCTTTCAGGGTTTTGCCGGCCATTACGCGGGCAGCGATCATGGCCAGGGAAGTGCCGATGCACTTGGACACGAACGGCACGGTACGCGAGGCGCGCGGGTTGACTTCGATCACGTAGATCTTGTCGCCCTGCAGGGCCAACTGCACGTTCATCAGGCCGACAACGCCCAGCTCCAGGGCCATTTTGGCGACCTGTACGCGGACTTCGTCCTGCACTTCCTTGCTCAGCGAGTAAGGTGGCAGCGAGCACGCCGAGTCGCCGGAGTGAACGCCGGCCTGCTCGATGTGCTGCATGATTGCGCCGATCACCACGTCAGTGCCGTCGCACACCGCATCCACGTCCATCTCGATGGCGCAGTTGAGGAAGTGGTCGAGCAGTACCGGGCTGTCGTTCGACACCTGTACCGCTTCACGCAGGTAGCGCTTGAGCTCGTCCAGTTCGTAGACGATTTCCATGGCGCGGCCGCCCAGTACGTACGACGGGCGCACAACCAGCGGGTAACCGATGCTGCCAGCAGCGCGGATGGCTTCGTCTTCGCTGCGCACGGTGGCGTTTGGCGGCTGCAGCAGGTTCAGACGCTGAACCATCTGCTGGAAGCGCTCACGGTCTTCGGCACGGTCGATGGCATCCGGGCTGGTACCGATGATCGGTACGCCGGCTTCTTCCAGGGCACGCGCCAGTTTCAGCGGGGTCTGGCCGCCGTAGTGGACGATCACGCCTTTTGGCTTCTCGACGCGGCACACTTCCAGCACGTCTTCCAGCGTCAGCGGCTCGAAGTACAGGCGGTCGGAGGTGTCGTAGTCGGTGGAGACGGTTTCCGGGTTGCAGTTGACCATGATGGTCTCGTAACCGTCTTCACGCAGCGCCAGAGCCGCGTGTACGCAGCAGTAGTCGAACTCGATACCTTGGCCAATACGGTTCGGGCCGCCACCCAGGATCATGATCTTGTCGCGGGTGGACGGGTTGGCCTCGCACTCTTCCTCGTAGGTGGAGTACAGGTAGGCGGTGTCGGTGGCGAACTCGGCGGCGCAGGTGTCGACGCGCTTGTACACCGGGAACACTTCGAGCTTGTGGCGGTGACGGCGCAGGTTCTTGTCGGTGATACCCAGCAGCTTGGCCAGACGCTGGTCAGAGAAGCCTTTGCGCTTGAGGCGCAGCATCAGGTCTTTGTCGATGGCCGACAGGGCCAGGGTCTTGACCTTCTCTTCTTCCTTGATCAGATCTTCCATCTGCACCAGGAACCACATGTCGATGCCGGTCAGGGCAAAGATTTCTTCGCAGGTCATGCCCGAACGCATGGCATCAGCGACGTACCAGATACGCTCGGCGCCCGGCACGGTCAGCTCGCGCTTGAGGATGCCGGCAGCTTCAGGGCTGGCCAGGTCGACTTTCGGGTCCAGACCGCAGGCACCGACTTCCAGGCCACGCAGGGCTTTCTGCAGGGACTCCTGGAAGGTACGGCCGATGGCCATGACTTCACCCACGGATTTCATCTGGGTGGTCAGGCGCGCGTCGGCTTTCGGGAATTTCTCGAAGGCAAAGCGTGGCAGCTTGGTGACGACGTAGTCGATCGACGGCTCGAAGGAAGCCGGAGTGCGGCCGCCGGTGATGTCGTTCTGCAGCTCGTCGAGGGTGTAGCCAATGGCCAGCTTGGCGGCGATCTTGGCGATCGGGAAGCCGGTGGCCTTGGAAGCCAGGGCGGACGAACGCGATACGCGCGGGTTCATCTCGATGACGACCATGCGGCCGGTGTTCGGACAGATACCGAACTGCACGTTGGAACCGCCGGTTTCGACACCGATTTCACGCAGCACCGCCAGCGAGGCGTTGCGCATGATCTGGTATTCCTTGTCGGTCAGGGTCTGCGCTGGAGCAACGGTGATCGAGTCACCAGTGTGCACGCCCATCGGGTCGAAGTTTTCGATCGAGCAGACGATGATGCAGTTGTCCTTTTTGTCGCGGACCACTTCCATCTCGTACTCTTTCCAGCCGATCAGCGATTCGTCGATCAGCAGCTCTTTGGTCGGCGACAGGTCCAGACCACGGGTGCAGATTTCTTCGAACTCTTCACGGTTGTAAGCGATACCACCGCCAGTGCCACCCATGGTGAACGACGGGCGAATGATGCATGGGAAGCCGAGCTTCTCGAGGACCGCATTGGCCTCTTCCATGCTGTGGGCGATACCGGAGCGCGGGCATTCCAGGCCGATGTCCTTCATGGCCTTGTCGAAGCGCGAACGGTCTTCAGCCTTGTCGATGGTGTCGGCGTTGGCACCGATCATCTCTACGCCGAACTTCTCCAGAACGCCGTGGCGCTCCAGGTCCAGGGCGCAGTTCAGTGCGGTCTGGCCACCCATGGTCGGCAGAACGGCGTCCGGACGCTCTTTCTCGATGATCTTGGCCACCGACTGCCACTTGATCGGCTCGATGTAGGTGGCGTCGGCCATGGCCGGGTCGGTCATGATGGTGGCTGGGTTGGAGTTCACCAGGATGACGCGGAAACCTTCCTCGCGCAGGGCCTTGCAGGCCTGGGCGCCGGAGTAGTCGAATTCACAGGCCTGGCCGATCACGATCGGGCCGGCACCGAGAATCAGGATGCTTTTGATGTCTGTACGTTTTGGCATGGTGGTCACTCAAATCCGGGGTCAGTCGGCAAGCCGCTTTGAACAATCTGGGTCAGGCGCATCCGGGCGCGGCGCGAGCCGGCCCGGGGCCTTGAAGCAGGATGCTCAGCGGCGCTTGGCCATGGCATCGGTGAAACGATCGAACAGTGGCGCGACGTCGGTCGGGCCAGGGCTCGCTTCAGGGTGGCCCTGGAAGCTGAACGCGCTCTTGTCGGTGCGCTCGATACCCTGCAGGGTGCCATCGAACAGCGACTTGTGAATGGCGCGAACGTTGCCCGGCAGGGTGGCTTCGTCAACAGCAAAACCGTGGTTCTGGCTGGTGATCATGACCACGCCGGTGTCCAAGTCCTGGACCGGGTGGTTGGCACCGTGGTGACCGTGGCCCATTTTCACGGTCTTGGCACCGGACGCCAGGGCCAGCAGCTGGTGGCCGAGGCAGATGCCGAATACCGGAATCTCGGTTTCGAGGATTTCCTTGATTGCCTGGATGGCGTAGTCGCACGGCTCGGGGTCACCAGGGCCGTTGGACAGGAACACGCCGTCCGGGTTGAGCGCCAGCACTTCGCTGGCCGGGGTCTGGGCTGGCACCACAGTCACGCGGCACCCACGGGCGACCAGCATGCGCAGGATGTTCAGCTTGACGCCGTAGTCGAACGCGACCACGTGGTACGGCAGGTCGGCAGCTTCGATGGTCGGGTGGCTGTCGGTTTTCAGCTCCCACACGCTGGAGCGCCACTCGTAGCGCTCTTTGGTGGAAACGACCTTGGCCAGGTCCATGCCCTTCAGGCCTGGGAAGCCGCGAGCAGCGGCGATGGCGGCTTCTTCGCTGATGTTGTCACCGGCCAGGATGCAGCCGTTCTGGGCGCCCTTTTCACGCAGGATGCGGGTCAGGCGGCGGGTGTCGATGCCAGCGATGGCGACGACGTTGTGTTCTTTCAGGTACTCGGACAGCGACTGGGTCTTACGCCAGTTGCTCGCCACCAGCGGCAGGTCACGGATGACCAGGCCGGCAGACCAGACGCGGTTGGATTCGGCGTCTTCCGGAGTCGTACCGGTGTTGCCGATGTGCGGGTAAGTCAGGGTAACGATTTGCTGGGCGTAGGAAGGGTCTGTAAGGATTTCCTGGTAGCCGGTCATAGCGGTGTTGAACACCACCTCACCAACGGTCTGCCCGTCGGCTCCGATGGCTTCACCGCGAAAAATGCTGCCATCGGCAAGGGCGAGTATGGCTGGCTTAGTCAAGAAGACCTCCCGTAAATCAAGCCTGAAAGGGCGATCGCAGGTTGCAAAAAAGCGGAGTGACGTATGGACACGTCACCCCGCTTCATGTGCTGAATTTCTCTGCGCGCTTTTAGTGGACACACTAAAGCTGTAGCTTACAGGAATGAGGGTTTTCGGTCTACCGCATATGTGTCTCTAAAACACAGGATTGCGACAGACCTGATGCTCACCCTGGGCGCTCGTGGGAGCGGGCTTGCCCCGCGATAGTGCCAGTACAGGCAACACCTGCGCCCCTACTGGCACTATCGCGGGGCAAGCCCGCTCCCACGAACGGCTGATCAGTTCGCTCTTATCAACGCAGCTCGAGCACGTCCTGCATGTCGTACAGTCCCGGCTCGCGGCCATCCAGCCACAGCGCGGCACGCACCGCACCCTTGGCGAAGGTCATGCGACTGGAGGCCTTGTGGGTGATTTCCAGGCGCTCGCCTTCAGCCGCGAACAACACGGTGTGATCACCCACTACATCACCAGCGCGCACAGTGGCGAAGCCAATGGTCTTGCGATCACGCGCACCGGTCTGGCCTTCACGGCCATACACCGCCACTTCCTGCAGGTCACGACCCAGCGCATTGGCAACCACTTCACCCATGCGCAGGGCGGTACCCGAAGGCGCATCGACCTTGTGCCGGTGGTGAGCTTCGATGATCTCGATATCGACCTCATCGCCCAGCACGCGCGCTGCCATATCCAGCAGTTTGAGGCTGAGGTTGACGCCAACGCTGAAGTTGGCCGCGAATACGATCGGAATCTCTTTGCCCGCCTCGGCCAGCAACTGCTTCTCTTCGACAGAGAAGCCGGTCGTGCCGATGATCATCGCCTTGCCGTGCTTGCGGCAGAACGCCAGGTTCTTCAGGGTCACCGAAGGGTGAGTGAAGTCGATCAGCACGTCGAATTCTTCAACGACCTTGGCCAGGTCGTCGGACAGCAATACGCCAATCCGACCCAGCGCCGCCAGCTCACCCGCATCGGCGCCGACCAGCGAGCTATCTGGGCGATCGATCGCCGCCGTCAGCCCAGCACCCGGAGTTTGCTGCACAGCCTCGATCAGGGTCTTGCCCATCCGCCCCGCTGCACCCATTACCGCAATACGTCGCATAGCCTATTCCTTCTCAGAGATCGCCGAAGAAGCGCTTCACACCCTCGAACCAACCGCTGGCCTTGGGCGAATGAGAGCTATCACCTTCGAGCGAGTCACGCAGCTCTTCGAGCAGCTCACGCTGACGACGGCTGAGGTTGACCGGGGTTTCCACCGCCACGCGGCACAGCAGGTCGCCGGCCGCGCCACCACGTACAGGGGCTACGCCCTTGCCGCGCAGACGGAACTGCTTGCCGGTCTGGGTACCTTCCGGGATCTTCAGCTTGACCCGACCATCAAGGGTCGGCACTTCCAGCTCGCCACCCAGGGCAGCGTCGGTGTAGCTGATCGGCACTTCGCAGTACAGGTGCTTGCCGTCGCGCTGGAAGATCGCGTGCTCACGCACGTTGATCACCACATACAGATCGCCAGTCGGGCCGCCGTGAGCACCCGCCTCGCCTTCGCCCGACAGGCGAATACGGTCGCCGGTATCGACGCCAGCCGGCACCTTGACCGACAGGGTCTTGTATTCCTCGACACGGCCTTCGCCATGGCAGGAATTGCACGGATCGGTGATGATCTTGCCCTGGCCATGGCAGCGCGGGCAGGTTTGCTGCACCGAGAAGAAGCCCTGCTGCATGCGCACCTGGCCGATACCGCCGCAGGTTGGGCAAGTCGAAGGGGTCGAACCCTTCTTCGCGCCACTGCCGTCACATGGCTCGCAGTTGACCAGTGTCGGCACCCGGATATTGACCGTGGTACCGCGCACCGCTTCTTCCAGATTGATCTCCAGGGTGTAGCGCAGGTCGCTGCCGCGCTGCGCGCCGCCACGTCCACCGCCGCGACCACCACCGAAGAAGTCACTGAACACATCGCCAAAGATGTCGGAGAAGTTGGCGCCGCCAAAGCCTGCACCGCCGCCACCCATGCTCGGGTCGACACCGGCGTGACCATACTGGTCGAACGCTGCGCGCTTGCTCGCATCAGACAGCACTTCGTAAGCCTCGTTGGCCTCCTTGAACATGTCTTCGGACTCTTTGTCGCCCGGATTACGGTCCGGGTGGTACTTCATCGCCAGCCGGCGATAAGCCTTCTTGAGGTCTGCTTCGCTGGCGCCGCGCTCGACACCCAGGACCTCATAATAATCACGCTTGGACATAGGTCATTTGCACCTTGTTGGGCGTTCGGCATCCGCGCCGCGCCATCAGCTCCTGCCTGCCGCCAACTAAAATGGCCGCTGACAGATGCTGTAAAAATTCTCGAATTACAGATACGCCAACGCGGGAGCAAGCCCCCGCGCGGCGACATCATACCAGCTCACCGCCATACGGCGGTGGCTGGGCGACAACTTGCAGGGATTACTGCTTGTTGTTGTCTTTCACTTCTTCGAACTCGGCGTCAACCACGTCATCGTGCTTGGCTTCCGGCTCGGCCTGCTGCTGGGCGCCGCCCTGAGGCTGCTCAGCTGCCTGCTCGGCGTACATCTTCTGAGCAACCGGTGCGGAGACCTTGGACAGCTCCTCGACCTTGGCTTCGATCGCAGCCTTGTCGTCGCCTTTGACAGCGGCTTCCAGGGCAACCACGGCAGCTTCGATCGCGGTCTTCTCTTCAGCGGTAACCTTGTCACCGGCGTCAGCGACCATTTTGCGCGTCGAGTGGACCAGCGCATCACCCTGGTTACGGGCAGCGGCCAGCTCTTCGAACTTGCGGTCTTCTTCCGAGTTCGCTTCAGCGTCGCGGATCATCTGTTGAATTTCTTCATCAGACAGACCGGAGTTGGCCTTGATCACGATCGACTGGGTCTTGCCAGTTGCCTTGTCCTTGGCACCTACGTGCAGGATGCCGTTGGCGTCGATGTCGAAGGTCACTTCGATCTGCGGCACGCCACGTGGTGCTGGTGGAATGTCGGCGAGGTCGAATTTACCCAGCGACTTGTTCTGCGCAGCCTGCTTACGCTCACCCTGCAGCACGTGAATGGTCACAGCGCCTTGGTTGTCGTCAGCGGTGGAGAACACCTGCGACTTCTTGGTCGGGATGGTGGTGTTCTTCTCGATCAGCGCAGTCATCACGCCGCCCATGGTTTCGATACCCAGGGTCAGCGGGCTGACGTCCAGCAGCAGTACGTCCTTGACGTCGCCGGCCAGAACCGCGCCCTGGATGGCAGCACCCATGGCAACCGCTTCGTCCGGGTTGACGTCTTTACGTGCTTCTTTACCGAAGAAATCGGTAACCGCTTTCTGCACCAGCGGCATGCGGGTCTGACCACCGACCAGGATCACGTCGTTGATCGAACCCACGTCGATACCGGCATCTTTCAGAGCGATGCGGCAAGGCTCGATGGTGCGCTGCACCAGGTCTTCTACCAGCGACTCCAGCTTGGCGCGGGAGATCTTCACGTTCAGGTGCTTAGGACCGGTGGCATCTGCAGTGATGTACGGCAGGTTGACGTCGGTCTGCTGGCTCGAAGACAGCTCGATCTTGGCCTTTTCCGCAGCTTCTTTCAGGCGCTGCATGGCCAGCGGGTCACCTTTGAGGTTCATGCCGCTTTCTTTCTTGAACTCGTCGACGAGGTAGTCGATCAGGCGAATGTCGAAGTCTTCACCACCGAGGAAGGTGTCACCGTTGGTGGCCAGCACTTCAAACTGGTGCTCGCCATCGACTTCGGCGATTTCGATGACCGAAACGTCGAAGGTACCACCACCCAGGTCGTAAACGATCACGGTGTGATCGCCCTTGGCCTTGTCCATACCGTAAGCCAGTGCAGCTGCGGTTGGTTCGTTGATGATACGTTTTACGTCAAGACCGGCGATGCGACCGGCATCCTTGGTGGCTTGACGCTGGCTGTCGTTGAAGTACGCCGGAACGGTGATGACCGCTTCGGTGACAGGCTCGCCGAGGTAGTCTTCGGCGGTCTTCTTCATCTTTTTCAGGATCTCGGCAGAGATCTGTGGCGGCGCCATTTTCTGGCCGTTGACTTCGACCCAGGCGTCGTTGTTGTCAGCCTTGACGATCTTGTACGGGACCATCTGAATGTCTTTTTGCACGACTTCTTCGTCGAAGCGGCGACCGATCAGACGCTTTACCGCGTACAGGGTGTTGTGCGGGTTGGTGACCGCCTGGCGCTTGGCCGACTGACCCACCAGGATCTCGCCATCGTTAGCGTAGGCGATGATCGAAGGGGTAGTACGCGCGCCTTCGGCGTTCTCGATAACCTTGACGTTACCGTTTTCCAGGATGGAGACGCACGAGTTGGTGGTCCCCAGGTCGATACCGATGATTTTACCCATGTTAACTCTCCCGAAACTTTGAATTAGCTAGCAGCGACTACATTGGCCAACTGCGGTAATACTTGAATGCTTGACACCTAAATGGGGACGCCCCAGAGGATTTCAAGCCTTTTCATCGATCGAAGGTTGAGCTGCAGCAGGCGACTTGCTGACCACCACCATGGCGGGGCGCAGCAGGCGGCCGTTGAGCAGATAACCCTTCTGGAACACCTTGAGCACGCTGTTGGGCTCGACCTCGTGGCTTTCCTGCATGGCCATGGCCTGGTGGTGCTCGGCGTTGAACGGCTCGCCGTGCGGGTCGACAGCTTCAAGGTTGTAGCGCTTGAGGGTGTCGTGGAACATCTTCAGGGTCAGCTCGATACCTTCGCGCATCGGCTTGATGGTTTCGTCGTCGGCGCTGGACAGCTCCAGGCCACGCTCCAGGCTGTCGATCACAGGCAGCAGGTCGCCGGCAAACTTCTCCAGGGCAAACTTGTGCGCCTTCTCGACATCCTGCTCAGCGCGGCGACGCACGTTCTGCAGGTCTGCGGCAACGCGCAGGGACTGGTCCTTGGCGGCGGCCAGCTGCTCCTCGAGCACCTGGACGCGGGTACCGAGATCCTCAGAACCTGCCTCTTCGGTGTTAGGGGTTTGTGGATCCAGCTGTTCGTCAGCCATTGGCTATCTCCTCCGCAATTTCTGGTATGCGAGACGTACTCGCCTTGTCTGTCGGCTATATGGGGTCGTAAAAATCAGGTTCAAGGGGCAGGCCGCTTTCCTTGGTGACAAATCAATCTCCAAACGGGCATTGTCAGCCAGGCAAAAAGCACTGTATAAATATCCAGACATGACCCTCCGGGAGCGCCCTCATGCTGGTCCACCTGTCCATCCACAACTACGCCATCGTCGAACACCTGGACCTCGAGCTCGCTCGCGGCATGAGTGTGATCACCGGCGAAACCGGCGCTGGCAAATCGATCATGCTCGACGCCCTGGGCCTGGCCCTGGGTGACCGGGCCGACAGCGGCGTGGTGCGCCCCGGCGCGGACAAGGCAGACATCCTCGCCACCTTCGATTTGGTCGACATCCCCGAAGCCAGCGTATGGCTGAGCGAGCGCGACCTGGAAAGCGACGGCCCGTGCATCCTGCGCCGGGTGATCACCGCCGAAGGGCGCAGCCGCGGCTATATCAACGGCACGCCCTGCCCGCTTGGCGACCTCAAGGCGCTGGGTGAGTTGTTGATCGACATCCACAGCCAGCACGAGCACCAATCGCTGCTCAAGACCGACACCCACCGCCGCCTGGTCGATGAGTATGCCGGCGCGATCGACCTGTCCCGCCAGGTGCAGCTGGCCGCGCAACGCTGGCGCCAGACCCGCCAGGAGCTCGAGCGCCTGTCCAACTCGGGCGACGAGCAACGCGCCCGCCAACAACTGCTCAGCTATCAGCTCGAGGAGCTGGACAACCTCGGCCTGGGCGAGAACGAACTGGAGCAGCTGGAGCAGGAACATAAAAGCCTGACCAATGCCGAGGCGCTGTTCGGCATCTGCCGCCAGGTCATCGATCAATGCAGCGAGAGCGATTCGGGCAATGTGCTCAACGCACTGACCGTCAGCCTCAACCGCCTCACCGCAGTAGCCAGCGCGCCCAAGGCCTTGGGCGAGGCCGCCACCCTGATCGCCAGCGCACAGATCCAGGTAGAGGAAGCGGTTGGCGAGCTCAACCGCTTCCTCGATAACTTCGACGCCGACCCGATGCGCCTACAGGCGCTGGAAGAGCGGCTCGATACTATCTATACACTGGCGCGCAAACACCGCGTGCACCCCACCGAGCTGCCGCACCTACAGCTGCGCCTGATGGAGGAGCTCGAAGGGCTCAATGCCAGCGACGAGTCCATCGAACGCCTGGGCGAAGAACTGGCAGCCTACGCCCAGCACTATCAAGACAAAGCTGTCGAATTGAGCGCACTGCGCCAGCAGGCCGCCAAACAGTTGGCCACGGCGGTAGAGCAGGAAGTCCAGCGCCTGGGCATGCCTGGCGGGCGCTTCTGTATCGAGCTCACGCCGTTTGACAGCCCCGAGCCGTCACCGCACGGCCTGGAGCAGATCGAATTGCTGGTCAGCGCCAACCCTGGGCAGCCACTGAAGGGCCTGGCCAAAGTGGCCTCGGGTGGTGAGCTGTCGCGGATCAGCCTGGCGATTCAGGTGATCACCGCCCAGACCTCGCGAATTCCGACCTTGGTGTTCGACGAAGTGGACGTGGGCATTGGCGGGCCTACCGCCGAGATCGTTGGCCAACTGCTGCGGCGGCTCGGCGAACGCGGCCAGGTGCTGACAGTGACCCACCTGCCGCAGGTGGCGGCGCAGGGGCATCATCACCTGTTCGTGCACAAGGTGCGCAATAGCGAGACCACCCATACCGCAGTGGCCAACCTGGGCAAGCGTGAACGGGTCGAGGAAGTGGCGCGGATGCTGGGCGGGATTGACCTGACCAAGGAATCGCTGGCGCATGCGCGCAAGATGGTGGTCAGCGGTAAGGCCTGATCGGCGAGGGGCACGTAATCCTTGGCATCGTGGGAGCGGGATCGTGGGATCAGGATCAGGATCGTGGGAGCGGGCTTGCCCCGCGATAGCAGTGGTGCGGTCGCCATCGCTATCGCGGGGCAAGCCCGCACCCACGCACCTGTTACCACGCACCTCCTACCAGGCCACGCCACCCCCCCTGACGACACCCTGTTGCAAGCCTCTGGCTTAGCATCCCAGCAGAGCTTGGGCCTCTACCAAATTTTGCGAACCGCGCAGAAAGCACAAAGGCGACCCTGAGGTCGCCTTTGCTTTAATAACGATCGAAATCGTTACTTTTTCTTACGCACATACAGGACCAGATTGTGGTCCACCAGCTCGTAGCCATGCTCGGCCACGATCTCTTTCTGGCGCTTTTCGATTTCCGAATCGAAAAACTCGATGACTTCGTTGGTGTCCAGGTTGACCATATGGTCGTGGTGGCCGCCATCAGCCAATTCAAACACCGCGTGACCGCCGTCGAAGTTGTGGCGAACAACCAAACCCGCCGCTTCGAACTGAGTCAGTACGCGATAGACGGTCGCCAGACCGACGTCCTCACCAGCTTCCATCAGCGCCTTGTAGACATCCTCGGCACTCATGTGACGCTGCTCGGTGGAGTCCAGCATCTGTAGGATCTTTACTCGAGGCAGTGTCACCTTGAGACCAGCTTTGCGCAGTTCGCTATTTTCAACCATGGTCAGCTTTCTCGCCGATGCTGCTTCGCAGCTTCTCTTAATACGGGTATGATCGGGGTTTACGTTGTCCAGCCAAGATAGTGGAAGTCGCCCACCGATGCAAAAGTCCAAGCTCTTGCTAACCAGCCTCACCATTGTGGGACTGCTCGCACTCGCCGGTTGCTCGTTTCCCGGGGTTTACAAAATCGACATCCAGCAGGGCAATGTCGTCACGCAGGACATGATAGACCAATTACGCCCCGGAATGACCCGACGGCAAGTAAGGTTTATCATGGGCAACCCGCTGATTCAGGACACGTTCAACACCAATCGCTGGGATTATCTCTACAGCCTGCAACCTGGCGGCGGTAAGCGTCAGCAGGAGCGTATGAGCATCTTCTTCAACGAAGGTGATCAGCTCGTGAGCCTGTCCGGCGACTTCATGCCAGGCGTCAGCCGCGACCAGGAAATCCTTGGTGGCAGCGGCGACACTACAGTCAGCCCGAACGCCCAACCAGGCCAGCCGACTCAGCCAGAAGAGAAGCCGGCCAAGCCAGGTTCGGTCGAGGAGTCGATCCAGCGCGAGATCGACACCATCGAAACCACGCCGGTGCCGACCCCAGCCCCGCTGGACACCAACCCGCAATAACGGCGGCGTTAATAAAAAGCCCGGACCTAGGTCCGGGCTTTTTTGTATCTGCTATTTACCGAAGCTTCAGCTATTAAGCTGCTTGGCGCGCTGGCAGAAGGCATCGACCAGGGTATTGGCCGCCTGGTTGAACAGCGGGCCGAGGGTCGCTCGCACCAGTGGCCCGGCATAGTCGAAAGACAGATCGAGGCTGATCTTGCAGGCCTTGTCGCCCAGCGCCTTGAACACCCATACACCATGCAACTGACTAAACGGGCCTTCTTCAAGGTTCATCTCGATCGACTGCCCCGGCACCAGCACATTGCGCGTCACGAACTGTTGGCTCATGCCGCCCTTGGCCACTTCCAGCCGCGCCCGCATGTGGGTTTCGCTGCTCTCGATCACTGTCGAGGCCGAGCACCAAGGCAGAAACTGCGGGTAGCTGGCCACATCGTTGACCAGATCGTAGAGCGCCTGGGCAGGGTACGGCAGCAGGGCGGAACGTTGAATATGGGTTGTCATCCAGGCGTCACTTCCAAGGCTGGGCGGCGGCGCTTCTCAGCGCACCGAAAAACAGGTTCTGCGCATTGCACAGCGCCTGCATTGTCCGGGATTCGATCCGCAGGCTCAAGCACACCGAAATCCCATAGCCGACGACGCGACGACTGCCTATAATGCGGCCCCTATGGCTAAGCAAAAGAAACATCCGACCGGGACCATCGCGCAAAACAAGAAAGCGCGACACGATTACTTCATCGAACACAAGTTCGAGGCCGGGCTGGTCCTGTCCGGTTGGGAAGTAAAGAGCCTGCGGGCCGGCAAGGCGCACCTGACCGACAGCTACGTGCTGCTCAAGGATGGCGAAGCCTGGCTGTTCGGCAGCCACATCACCCCGCTGACCGCCGCCAGCACCCACGTGATCGCCGACCCGATCCGTACGCGCAAACTGCTGCTGAACAAGCGCGAGCTTGAGCGCCTGGAAGCGGCTGTGGCGCAGAAAGGCTACACCTGCGTGGCCTTGGCGCTGTACTGGAGCAAGCACCTGATCAAGTGCGAGATCGCGCTAGGTAAGGGCAAGAAGGAATTCGACAAGCGCGATACCCAGCGCGAGCGCGATTCCAACCGCGAGATCCAGCGTGCGGTGCGCAACAAGGGCAAGGAAGACTAACGTCCTCCTGAGTTGCTTGGGCGACTGAATTGGGGCTGCTATGCAGCCCTTCGCGGGCAAGCCCGCTCCTACAGGGTCATGCGCTGCTTGTGGGGGCGCAGCTTCTCAGCGCCCGCTGCGCCGCTCTGCCCGCGCCACGCGCTGGGCCTCTTGCTGCGCCTCTTCGAGCACTTCCTGCACATACAAAATGTGCCGGCTCGACACCTCCCGCGCCTCTTCCGCCCGCCCCTCGACAATCGCCTGGTACAACTCGCGATGCTGGCTGATGAGCATGTCGCGCGTCTCTGAACGCTGCTGATACATGCCACCAATGTTGGTCACCACGTTGCGCTTGAGCAGGTCGAACAACCCCCGGATGGTATGCAGCAACACGGCGTTGTGACTGGCCTCGGCAATCGCCAGGTGGAAACTCGCATCCGCCGCGCCCTCCTCCGCCCGGCTGACTTCGTCCTTGCGCGAATAGCAATCTTGCAACGCATCGAAGGCTGCCTTGAGCCGCTCACGATCAGGCTCGGTCGCCCGCTGCGCCGCGTAGTAGGCGCATGACGCCTCTAGTGTGTGGCGAAACTCAAGCAAATCGCGCTGCGCCTCAGGGCTGTGCTCAAGCAACTGCAGCAACGGGTCGCTGAAGGTTGCGCCGAGCGAAGCCGCAACATAGTTGCCACCCCCCTGGCGGCTGACCAACAAACCCTTGGCCACCAACTTCTGGATCGCCTCACGCAGCGATGGGCGCGACACGCCGAACTGTTCAGCCAGAACGCGCTCAGCCGGCAAACGCTGACCCGAGGTCAACGTCCCTTCGAGAATCATCCCTTCCAGCCGCTCGACAATGTCGTCGGACAGGCGCCGTTGGCGGACCTGATCAAAAACCATCACATGCTCTCCACAAACCCCCGTACCGATTTCGGGGGCGCCTATTCTGGCCTATCCAGGCGCAACCGACACGCATCAGTTGGCGTTTTTCGCCCACCGACAACGGCCCGTTCATCGGCATCCGACCAAAGTTTGCCGCGAGACAAATTGACACAGCCGCAGCCACGCTTTTAACCTAGCGTCCAGACATTGTAAATTGGTCTTACCAATTATCCAATGCCAGTGCTGACCAACAACAATTAGGGGCCACCCCATATGCAAACCTGGCAACAACTCTATACCCCTCTGGGAAGCCTTGGCCTGTCCGCACTGGCGGCGGTCATCCCCATCGTGTTCTTCTTCCTCGCCCTCGCCGTGTTCCGCCTCAAAGGCCACGTGGCCGGTAGCATCACGCTCGGGCTGTCGATCCTGGTAGCGATCTTCGCCTTCAACATGCCGGTGGACATGGCCCTGGCTGCCGCCGGTTACGGCTTCCTCTACGGCCTCTGGCCAATTGCCTGGATCATCGTTGCCGCGGTGTTCCTGTACAAACTGACGGTCAAGAGCGGCCAGTTCGAAGTGATCCGCAGCTCGGTGCTGTCGATTACCGACGACCAACGCCTGCAAGTGCTGCTGATCGGCTTCTGCTTCGGTGCCTTCCTCGAAGGCGCAGCCGGCTTCGGCGCCCCGGTGGCCATCACGGCCGCGCTGCTGGTGGGCCTGGGCTTCAACCCACTGTACGCCGCCGGCCTGTGCCTGATCGCCAACACCGCGCCCGTGGCGTTCGGCGCGCTCGGCATCCCGATCATCGTCGCCGGCCAAGTGACTGGCATCGACGCCTTCCACATCGGCGCCATGACCGGCCGCCAGCTGCCGCTGCTGTCGCTGTTCGTGCCGTTCTGGCTGGTGTTCATGATGGACGGCCTGCGCGGCGTCAAAGAAACCTGGCCTGCCGCCCTGGTCGCCGGCCTGAGCTTCGCCGTGACCCAGTACTTCACCTCGAACTTCATCGGCCCAGAACTGCCAGACATCACCTCGGCCCTGGCCAGCCTGGTGTCACTGACCCTGTTCCTGAAAGTGTGGCAGCCCAAGCGCTCGGTCGCCGAAGCCAAGGGCAGCGTCGGCGCCGCCGTGGTGCAGTCCAGCGGCAGCCAGCCTTCGCCGTACAGCCTGGGTGAAATCTTCAAGGCCTGGTCGCCGTTCCTGATCCTCACCGTGCTGGTGACCATCTGGACCCTGAAGCCGTTCAAGGCCGCCTTCGCCCCGGGCGGCGCGATGTACAACTTCGTGTTCAACTTCGCCATCCCGCACCTCGACCAGCTGGTGATCAAGACCGCTCCGATCGTCGCTGCACCGACTGCAATGCCAGCGGTGTTCAAGCTCGACCCGATCTCCGCCACCGGCACGGCGATCTTCCTCTCCGCACTGATTTCCATGGCAGTGCTGAAGATCAACTTCAAAACTGGTCTGACCACTTTTAAAGAGACCTTCTGGGAGCTGCGCTGGCCGATCCTGTCGATCGGCATGGTGCTGGCCTTCGCCTTCGTCACCAACTACTCGGGCATGTCTTCGACCATGGCCCTGGTTCTGGCTGGCACCGGCGCTGCGTTCCCGTTCTTCTCGCCGTTCCTGGGCTGGCTGGGCGTATTCCTGACCGGCTCGGACACCTCGTCCAACGCCCTGTTCGGCTCGCTGCAGGCCACCACTGCGCACCAGATCGGGGTCAGCGACACCCTGCTGGTAGCGGCCAACACCAGCGGCGGCGTGACCGGCAAGATGATCTCGCCGCAATCGATCGCCGTGGCCTGCGCCGCGACTGGCCTGGTCGGCAAGGAATCGGACCTGTTCCGCTTCACCGTCAAGCACAGCCTGTTCTTCGCCACCATCGTCGGCCTGATCACCCTGGTCCAGGCGTACTGGCTCACCGGCATGCTGGTTCACCACTAAAGTGACAGGGGCCGGATGCGTCACGGCGCATCCGGCAGCCGCCCCTTTCAACCTTTGCAGCGAGATTCCATGATCATTTCTGCCTCCACCGACTATCGCGCCGCGGCCCAGCGCAAGCTGCCGCCATTCCTGTTCCACTACGCCGACGGTGGCGCCTACGCCGAGTACACCCTGCGCCATAACGTCGAAGACCTGGCCAGCATCGCCCTGCGTCAGCGCGTGCTGAAGAACATGTCCGAGCTGAGCCTTCAGACGCAACTGTTCGGCGAGACCTTGAGCATGCCGGTCGCCCTGGCCCCGGTCGGCCTGACCGGCATGTACGCCCGCCGCGGCGAAGTGCAGGCGGCGCGTGCGGCAGCCGCCCACGGCATTCCGTTCACCATGTCGACGGTGTCGGTGTGCCCGATCGAAGAAGTCGCCCCGGCCATCAACCGGCCGATGTGGTTCCAGCTGTACGTGCTCAAGGACCGCGGCTTCATGCGCAACGCCCTGGAGCGGGCCAAGGCCGCTGGGGTCAAGACGCTGGTGTTCACCGTCGACATGCCCGTACCCGGCGCGCGCTATCGCGATGCCCACTCCGGCATGAGCGGCAAGAACGGCCCGCTGCGCCGCGTGCTGCAAGCCATGACCCACCCCGAGTGGGCCTGGGATGTCGGCGTGATGGGCCGCCCGCACGATCTGGGCAACATCTCCACTTATCGGGGCAACCCCACGGGCCTGGCCGACTACATCGGCTGGCTGGGCAACAACTTCGACCCGTCGATCTCCTGGAAAGACCTGGAGTGGATCCGCGAGTTCTGGGACGGCCCGATGATCATCAAGGGCATTCTCGACCCGGAAGACGCCCGTGACGCCGTCAAGTTCGGCGCCGACGGCATCGTCGTGTCCAACCACGGTGGCCGCCAGCTCGACGGCGTGCTGTCGAGCGCCCGCGCCCTGCCGGCGATTGCCGATGCGGTCAAAGGCGAGATCAAGATCCTCGCCGACTCCGGCATCCGCAGCGGCCTCGACGTCGTGCGCATGATCGCCCTCGGCGCCGACAGCGTGCTGATCGGCCGCGCCTTCCTCTGGGCCCTGGCCACCCACGGCGAAGCCGGGGTGAAGAACCTGCTCGAGCTGTTCGAAAAAGAAATGCGCGTCGCCATGGTGCTCACCGGCGCCAAGTCGATCAGCGAGATCACTCGCGATTCGCTGGTGCGCGAACTGGGCGCCTGAACGCCTGCACCCAATACCGCCTGATAATCACCGGGGCACCTCGCGCAACAGACGCGACGGCCCCGCGAGGAGATTGCATGAGCTTGCCTGCCGCGTTCCTCAGAGATGCCGAGCGCCTGATCCCCGCAGACCGCCGTTTTGACGACCCGACCTCGACCCTGGCCTTTGGCACCGATGCCAGCTTCTATAGGCTGATCCCCAAGCTGGTAGTGCGGGTCGAGTCCGAGGACGAGGTGGTCGGCCTGCTGCACCTGGCCCAGCGCGAGCGCGTGCCAGTGACCTTCCGCGCCGCCGGCACCAGCCTTTCTGGCCAGGCCATCAGCGACTCGGTGTTGATCGTGCTGGGGGATAACTGGAACGGTAAGGAGATTCGTCGCCAGGGCGAGCAGATCCGCCTGCAACCCGGCGTGATCGGCGCCCAGGCCAACGCCTGGCTGGCCCCGTTCGGGCGCAAGATCGGCCCCGACCCGGCCTCGATCAACGCCTGCAAGATCGGCGGCATCGTCGCCAACAACGCCAGCGGCATGTGCTGCGGCACTGCGCAAAACACCTATCACACCCTCGCCGGCCTGCGCCTGGTACTGGCCGACGGCACCCGCCTGGACAGTGAAGATCCGGCCAGCGTCGCCGCCTTCGAACAGAGCCACGCCGAGCTGCTCGGCGAACTCGCCCGGCTCGGCCGCGAGACCCGCGCCAACAGCGAACTGGCGGCCAAGATCCGCCACAAATACCGCCTGAAGAACACCACAGGTCTGTCGCTCAACGCACTGGTGGACTACGACCAACCGCTGGATATCCTGCAGCACCTGCTGGTCGGTTCCGAAGGCACCCTGGGCTTTATCAGCGCGGTGACCTACGACACGGTGCTCGACCACCCGCACAAGGCCTCGGCACTGATCGTCTTCCCGACCGTGGAAAGCTGCTGCAAGGCGGTGACGGTACTCAAGCGCCAACCGGTGTCCGCCGTCGAATTGCTCGACCGCCGCAGCCTGCGTTCGGTACAGGACATGCCCGGCATGCCGGTGTGGGTCAAGGCGCTGTCGGACAACGCCTGCGCCCTGCTGATCGAGTCGCGCGCCGCCAGCCAGAGTCTGCTGCACGAGCAACTCGAACTGATCATGGCCTCGATCGCCGACTTCCCGCTGGAGCAGAAAGTCGACTTCAGCGAAGACCCGGCCGTGTACAACCTGCTGTGGAAGATCCGCAAAGATACCTTCCCCGCCGTCGGCGCAGTACGCCAGACCGGCACCACGGTGATCATCGAAGACGTGACCTTCCCGGTCGAGCAACTGGCCGAAGGCGTCAACCGGCTGATCCAGCTGTTCGACAAGCACCACTATGACGAGGCGATCATTTTCGGCCACGCGCTGGAAGGCAACCTGCACTTCGTCTTCACCCAAGGCTTCAACAGCGCACAGGAAGTGGCACGCTACCAAGCGTTCATGGACGACGTCGCGCAACTGGTGGCAGTCGAATTTGGCGGCTCGCTCAAGGCCGAGCACGGCACCGGACGCAACATGGCGCCCTTCGTCGAGCTGGAGTGGGGGCATGACGCCTACCAACTGATGTGGCAGCTCAAACGCCTGCTCGACCCCAACGGCATCCTCAACCCGGACGTGGTCCTGAGCGAAGACCCAGCCATCCACCTCAAGCACCTCAAGCCCCTGCCGGCGGCCGACGAGATCGTCGACAAGTGCATCGAGTGCGGCTTCTGCGAACCGGTCTGCCCGTCCAAAGGCCTGACCCTCAGCCCGCGCCAACGCATCGTCATGTGGCGCGACATCCAGGCCAAGAAGCGCGCCGGCGAAGACGTGCGCGAGCTGCTGCGCAGCTATCAATACCAAGGCATCGACACCTGCGCCGCCACTGGCCTGTGCGCCCAGCGCTGCCCGGTCGGCATCAACACCGGCGAGCTGGTGAAGAAACTGCGCGGCCAGGCCGCCGAGCACGAGAAGACCGCCGACTGGCTGGCCGAACACTTCCACACCGCCCTGCGCGGCGCCCGCTTCACCCTGGCCGCCGCCAACGGCGCACGCAAGCTGCTCGGCGCGCCACGTCTGGGGCGGATCAGCGCCTCGTTGAGCAAAGCCAGCAACGGCCGCCTGCCGCAGTGGACCCCAGCGATGCCGCAGCCACTGCGCGCCATCGACTTCGGCCCGGCAAGCAACGACGCCCGGCCACGGGTGGTGTACCTGGCCGCCTGCGTATCGCGGGTCATGGGCCCGGCCTACGCCGACCGCGAGCAAAGCTCGCTGCTCGACAAGACCCGCGCCCTGCTGGAGAAAGCCGGTTACCAGGTGGTGTTCCCCGACAACGCCGACAGCCTGTGCTGCGGCCAGCCGTTCGCCTCCAAAGGCTACGCCGAGCAGGCCGAGCACAAGCGCCAAGAGCTGATCAACGCCCTGCTGCATGCCAGCCGCGGCGGGCTTGACCCGATCTACTGCGACACCAGTCCCTGCACCTTGCGCCTGGTGCAAGACCTGGGCGAAACCCGCCTGGACCTGTACGACCCGGTGCGCTTCATCCGCACCCACCTGCTCGAGCGCCTGGAGTTCACCCCCCAGGAGGAGCCGGTGGCCGTGCATGTCACCTGCAGCACCCAGCACCTGGGCGAAAGCCAGGCGCTGATCGACCTGGCGCGGCGCTGCAGCAAACAGGTGGTGATCCCCGAAGGCATTCACTGCTGCGGCTTCGCCGGCGACAAAGGCTTCACCACCCCCGAGCTCAACGCCCACTCGCTGCGCAGCCTCAAGGATGCGGTGCAGTATTGCAGCGAAGGCATCTCGACCAGCCGCACCTGCGAGATTGGCCTGTCGAGCCACAGTGGGATCGACTATCACGGGCTGGTCTATTTGGTAGACCGCGTGACCCGGGCGCGGAGTATCTGATCAAGCGCGGTGTTTGTGGGGCGACCTGAATGATCACATCATCCATGATCGCCCCGGGCCCTTTGCGGGGATCTGAATGAACACTTCATCCACAGCCGCCGCGAACCCCGTGGATCTGAATGAACACTTCATCCATAGCCGCCGCGAACCCCGTGGATCTGAATGAACACTTCATCCATAGCCGCCGCGAACCCCGTGAATCTGAATGAACACTTCATCCATAGCCGCCGCGAACCCCGTGGATCTGAATGAACACTTCATCCATAGCCGCCGCGAACCCCTTGGATCTGAATGAACACTTCATCCATAGCCGCCGCGAACCCCGTGGGAGCTGGCTTGCCTGCGATCGAGGGCAAAGCCCTCGCCTACGGCCTCCAGCCGTAAGACATTTCCGAACCTGCAACCAAATACTTCAGCTCAACCACGCTTGGGAATTACCCTACGACCGCTACAGCCGTTTCGCTGTTGTTGAGCACGAGCATCAGGGCTAATTTCCTCGGGTCGTCGTATTAGGCGACCCGGTGTGAGAGCCTGAGACCTAGCTGTAGCCATATGGCAGCTGTGCGCGGGCAGGATTCGTCCTGGCCGGGTTCCTAGGTCTCCGGTCTCTCACCCCGCGAACAGCTGCCACCCTAATCCTGTGAGAGGGATTTCGCTGGGAGCTCCTGACCGACCCTAGGAGTTGCACCATGAAAAAGCTCGTCCCCGACCCACCCCACCTCAAACTGCTCACCCCCTCTGACACCTGCACCCGGGCCACCCCCAACCCGAACACCCCCTCCCCCGCAGCTATCAAGG
>Ga0247819_10000046_pt1 | contig 82309 bp, 80 predicted proteins | sample 13C_Xylose_Day6_FD_193428 | JGI IMG/M metagenome (GOLD analysis project Ga0247819, IMG submission 193428) | Soil microbial communities from agricultural site in Penn Yan, New York, United States - 13C_Xylose_Day6 | ecosystem: Environmental > Terrestrial > Soil > Agricultural land | place: USA... | reverse complement strand
CGATGTTGAAGACAACGCCTTCGCCCCAACCGTGCTCGTCGTCACCGATCAGGTAACGGCTTTCGTCGGCCGACAGGGTGGTCTTGCCGGTACCCGACAGACCGAAGAACAGGGTGACGTCACCCTCTTCGCCGATGTTGGCTGCGCAGTGCATTGGCAGCACGTCAGCAGCCGGCAGCAGGAAGTTCTGCACCGAGAACATGGCTTTCTTCATTTCACCGGCATAACGCATGCCAGCGATCAGCACCTTCTTCTGGGCGAAGTTGAGGATCACGCAGCCATCGGAGTTGGTACCGTCACGCTCTGGTACGCACTCGAAGTTGGCAACGTTGAGAACTTGCCACTCATCACGGCCAGCAGGGTTGTACTGCTGCGGGTTGATGAACAGGCAACGACCGAACAGGTTCTGCCAGGCAGTCTGGGTGGTCATCTTCACCGGCAGGTAGTGCTCGGCGGCAGCGCCTACGTGAACGTAGGAAACGAAGTGCTCTTGTGCGTTGTTGAACGCCTCAACGCGGTCCCACAGGGCATCGAACTTGTCGGCCGGGAACTTGCGGTTGATCGGGCCCCAGGCGATGGCATCCTGAGTGGACGGCTCTTCGACGATGAAACGGTCAACCGGCGAACGACCAGTGCGATGACCAGTTTTCACAACCAGCGCGCCAGTATCGGCCAGCTCGCCTTCACCGCGGTTCAGCGCTTCTTTTACCAGCTCATCGACGCTCAGGTCGGTGTACACGGTGTTGTTGGCTTGCGTCATGAGATTCCCCATCCGGCCTGCGGCCGAGTGCTCCAAACGTTTTGTAGTAGAGCTTTGAAAACTACTACAGCGAAAAAAGTGGCCGGATTATGCCAGAAACGCCCAAAAAAAGTAGGGCCCTCCTGTCAGAACGGCGAGTTTCCGGCGTTAGACAGGAGATTTACCTGTAGTGAAACGTTTTAGTGCCGAGTATCTGACGGCGTGTCTACACCGCCACCGGCGAACAATTGCTCGATATCGGCAGCATCGAATGGGTAGCTCTGGTTACAGAACTGGCAATCGACTTCGATCTTGCCGCCATGCTCTTCGATCAGCGCCAGCGCATCATGTTTACCCAGGCTGACCAGGGCATTACCGGAGCGCTCGCGCGAGCAACTGCAGCGGAAATGCAGGGGCTGGATATCGAACAGGCGTACGGCGTCTTCGTGATACAGGCGATGCAGTACGGTCTCGTTGTCCAGACCGAGCAGTTCCTCGGCTTTCACCGTGTTGGCCAGAGCCTTCACGTGGTTCCAGCTTTCCTCACGCTCCTCGATGTCCTTCTGGCGATCGGCGGGCAGCTGCTGCACCAGCAGGCCACGGGCACGGATGCCATCGGCGGTGAGGGAAATGCAGGTGTTGATCTGCTGGGACATGACGAAATAGTTGGTAAAACATTCCGACAGGTCCTTGCCGTCCAGCTCCACGGTGCCCTGGTAGCGCTGACCGTTGACCGGAATGATGGTCAGGACCAGATGCCCGCCAGGCATCAGGTCGGCAAGGGTTGCATCATCCTTGATCTGCTCGGCCACATAGCGTGCCAGGCCGCGAATCTCGTGCTCGCTGGTGCATTCGATGGCCAGCAGCGGCACCGGCCCGCTCGACTGTGCCTGAAGGATCAGCAGGCCATCGAACTTCAGCGTGCCGACCAGCAGTGCGGCAGCCGCCATCAGCTCGCCGAGCAGTTGCGCGACAGGCTGCGGGTAAGGATGCTTGGCCAGCACTTCGGCGTAGCTGCGCTCCAGCCCGACCATTTCACCGCGTACATCGCGGTCGTCGAAGATGAAGCGTTGGGTGTAATCGGTATCCGGCAATTCAGACATGGGTTCGGGTTTTCGCGTAAATGAGTTAATGGCACCTAGTTTATCAGTGCGCCCCGCGCCCGTTAACCAGCGCTGTCGTGAAGCTGGTGGAGCTGACGCCGTTGTTTCTTGGTCGGCCGACCATCGGTCGTCACGCCCAGTGCGCCAGCCTTGCGCATGGCGGCCGCCTTCTCGCGCCGCTCGATACTCTCGGCGGTTTCTTCATACAGCGCCTGGGCCTCAGGCGCGCCACGACGCACCACTGATAGCGCCTTGACCACCACCGTGCGCTCATCAAAGCCGGTGCGCAAGACGAATTCGTCGCCTATTCGTGGCTCTTTGCCTGGCTTGCATCGTTCACCCCGGCAGTGCACCTTGCCGCTCTCGATGGCCGCCTTGGCCAGTGCCCGGGTCTTGTAGAAGCGCGCTGCCCATAGCCATTTGTCCAAGCGGACCTTATCGTCCTCTTCCGGCTTTTGTGCCATGACATTTCCCCGCTTAATTTCGTAAACGGAACTGTACTACCGTATCTGGCGGATGCAAAAAAACTGCGGCGTGCTTACAGTTCACCGACCTGTCGCGCACGCCGGTTCCGGCCTTGCGACTTTTTATGCTGGTTGAGCAATTTGAAGACATTTGACCATTTGACTGTGATTGGCCTGCGCGAGTGGGTAGCCTTGCCCGACCTCGGCGTGGCCGGCCTGCGCGCCAAGATCGACACCGGCGCCAGCACCTCGAGCCTGCATGCCACCGAGGTCGAGCCTTTCGAGCGCAACGGCGAGCCCTGGGTGCGCTTCAATGCGCACCTGGGCTCGGTCGTGCAGCTACGTCACCGGCGTTGCGAGGCGCCGCTGGTGACGATGAAAACCATCAAGAGCTCCAATGGCCAGGCGCAAATCCGCTACGTGATCCGCACACCGCTGGCGCTGGGTGACCGGGTCTGGCAAGTGGAATTCACCCTGGCTTGCCGCAAGGCCATGCGCTATCGCCTGTTGCTCGGTTCCAAAGCCCTGATCCATGGCCAGTTGGTGGTCAATCCGGGCCTCAAGTACGTTCAGGACAAGCCGGCATTTCCGGCCACTATTTCTCCTTCCACAGGTGTTGCATGAAGATCGCCGTGCTGTCGCGAAACCCGCGTCTGTATTCCACTCGTCGTCTGGTTGAAGCCGGTACTGCACGAGGCCATGAAATGGTTGTGATCGATACCCTGCGCGCCTACATGAACATCGCCAGCCACAAGCCGCAGATCCACTACCGCGGCAAGCCCCTGGAAGGCTTTGATGCGGTGATCCCGCGCATCGGGGCCTCGGTGACCTTCTATGGCTGCGCGGTGCTGCGTCAGTTCGAAATGATGGGTGTGTTCCCGTTGAACGAGTCGGTGGCCATCGCCCGTTCGCGTGACAAACTGCGCTCCCTGCAACTGTTGTCACGCCGTGGTATCGGCCTGCCGGTCACCGGCTTTGCCCACTCTCCCGACGATATCCCCGACCTGATCCAGATGGTCAACGGCGCACCGCTGGTGATCAAGGTACTCGAAGGCACCCAGGGCATCGGCGTGGTCCTGTGTGAAACCACCAAGGCGGCCGAGTCGGTGATCGAGGCGTTCATGGGCCTGAAGCAGAACATCATGGTCCAGGAATACATCAAGGAGGCCGGCGGCGCCGATATCCGCTGCTTCGTGGTCGGCGACAAGGTCATTGCCTCGATGAAGCGCCAGGCCAAACCCGGCGAGTTCCGCTCCAACCTGCATCGCGGCGGCAGCGCCAGCCTGATCAAGATCACCCCGGAAGAGCGCATGACCGCCATCCGCGCGGCCAAGGTCATGGGGTTGAGCGTCGCTGGCGTGGATATCCTGCGCTCCAATCACGGCCCGCTGGTGATGGAGGTGAACTCGTCACCTGGGCTTGAGGGCATCGAGGTCACCACTGCCAAGGACGTGGCAGGGATGATCATCGAGCATCTGGAGAAGAACGGCGGGCCAAACCTGACCCGCACCAAAGGTAAGGGCTAAACCGCGTCGCGCGGCAGCAACAGCCCCAGCGGCAGGCGTACCCGGGCTTCAAGGCCGCCGCCGGAGCGGTTGCGCAGCTCGACATTGCCGCCATGCTGGGCGGCGATTCGCTTGACGATCGCCAGCCCCAGCCCCGTGCCCTTGCCGCTGCGGGCACGGTCACCACGAATGAACGGGTTGAAGATCCCTTCCAGCTCGTTCGGATCGATGCCCGCCCCCCGGTCCAGCACACTGAGCACCACGTAAGGCGCACTGCTGTCACCCGATACGTAGGCCGCCACCTCAACCCCTTTACCGGCGTGATACAGGGCATTTCCAATAAGGTTGTTGAGCATGCGCTTGAGCGACACCCGGCGCAGCGGGAATGGCGGAATCGGCTCGAGACACAAACGCACCCGCTCTTCAGGCTGATTGAACGGCGCGACCACTTCGCGCACCAGATCGCTCAGGTCGACCTCTTCCACCGGTTCGTCACGCCCGTCACGGATGAAGGCGAGGAACTGGTCGAGGATGGCGTCCATGTCTTCGATGTCCCGCACCATGTCGTCGGTCAGGTCGCTTTCGTTGGCCAGCAACGACAAGGACAGGCGCAAACGGGTCAGGGGCGTACGCAGGTCGTGGGACACACCCGCCAGCATCAACTCCCGCTCGCGTCCGGCCTGCTCGACATCTTCGGCCATCTGATTGAAGGCCCGGTAAACCTCGGTCATCTCGCTCGGCGTATCGCTGACCGGCAAGCGCACACTGCGCCCCTGCCCCAGTTGCCGGGCGGCAAACACCAGGCGTTTGAGCGGCTGGTTGAGCTGGCGGACAAAGATCCAGGCCGAGGCCGTGGACAACAGACCAATAGCCAGGAACCAGCCGAGCACGCTCCAGATTTTCTGGCCGCGCAGCGGATGTGGATACAGCGGCACTTTCAACCAGCCATCACCCAGGCTCGGCGCCCTTACCCACAGCGCCGGCGGCGCGTGAATGCGCAGGCGTACCTCGGTATCGGCGCCAAGCTCGGCCTGCATCTGACGCTGGTAGATTTCACTGTACGGCCAGTGCTGCTCACCTTCCGGCACACCGGAGCCGACCACCCGGATCAATCCTGCCGCTTCAGCAATCTTGTCACGGTCGGACTCATCGGCAGCCCAGTAGGCACGCAGGGTCAGGGCCACCCCGTGGCTGTACTGACGATCGACCAGCACGTCTTCGTTCATCAGCAGGTAAACCAGGGTCAGGGCCTTGGAAAACAGCACGACGATCAGCACCAGCCAGAGGGTGCGGGCGAAGAAGCTTTGCGGGAACCACAGGGGCGTTTTCATTAACAACGGCTACACACTTTGCAGGAACGAGCATGGCTCGCAGGCTTTGCGGATCTCGGCACACGCAAAAACAGGGCAACCCGAAGGTCCGCCCTGCTTGCGGTGACTGGCTCCTACACTCGAAACATCACTTGCTGGCATTGCCATCCGGTACAAACACGTAGCCAACGCCCCAGACGGTCTGGATATAGCGCGGCTTCGACGGGTCGGGTTCGATCATCCGGCGCAGGCGGGAGATCTGCACGTCGATGGAACGCTCCAGGGCATCCCATTCACGGCCTCGGGCCAGGTTCATCAGCTTGTCGCGGGTCAGCGGCTCGCGAGCATGCATGACCAGCGCCTTGAGCACGGCGAACTCACCCGTGGTGAGCATGTGCACTTCTTCGCCACGCTTGAGTTCACGGGTCGCCAGCGACAACTCATAGTCGCCGAAGGTGACGGTTTCATCTTCGCTGCCCGGTGCGCCCGGTACTGCGGGGGCCTGACGACGCAGCACGGCCTTGACCCGCGCCATCAACTCGTCGGGGTTGAACGGTTTGGCCAGATAATCGTCGGCCCCCAGTTCCAGGCCCTTGATCCGGCTCAGTTCGTCGCCCTTGGCGGTGAGCATGATGATCGGGATCTGGTTGTTGGCGGCGCGCAGGCGACGGCAGGCAGTAAGACCATCCTCGCCAGGCAGCATCAAGTCCAGGACGACCAGGTTGAAAACCTCACGGGCCAGCAGGCGGTCCATCTGTTCGGTATTGGGTACTGCACGGGCGCGATAGCCCTTACTGGTGAAGAAACGTTCCAGCAGGCTGCTCAAGCCCGGGTCGTCATCGACGATGAGAATTTTTTCGCCTTCAGCGGTTTGTGCAGTGCTGCTCATGAATAACTCCTCTAATCTCGGCACGCATTATGGCTTAGCCGCCATTGGCCGTGCCGTGTGCATTGTTAGCAGATTTTTCCCGGTGCGCCAGTTCTGCCTGGTCAGGAGCTGGCGCGCTGCTATCACCGCAAGTCCGGCGCGCTGGGTATAATGCGCCGCTTTCAGCCAGCGCCGCATTGCTCCGGGTGCCCCATGGCGCCCGCCCGCGGCCTTTGTTTTCACAATTTGTCAGGTGGTTTTATGGACAGCATCAACAGCCGCATCGCCGAGGAACTCGGTGTCCGCCCACAACAGGTCGAAGCGGCCGTGGCCCTGCTGGATGAAGGCTCGACGGTGCCTTTTATCGCCCGTTACCGTAAAGAAGTGACCGGCAGCCTGGATGACACCCAACTGCGCCATCTGGAAGAACGCCTGCGCTACCTGCGTGAACTGGACGACCGCCGTGCCAGCATCCTGGCCAGCATCGAAGAGCAAGGCAAACTGACCCCGGAGCTGGCCCGCGAGATCAAGCTGGCTGACACCAAGACCCGCCTCGAAGACCTCTACCTGCCTTACAAGCAAAAACGCCGCACCAAGGGCCAGATCGCCCTGGAAGCCGGCCTCGGCGAGCTGGCCGATGGTCTGTTGAACGACCCGCAACTGAGCCCTGAAGCCGAAGCCGTACGTTTTGTCGACGCCGAAAAAGGCGTGGCCGACGTCAAGGCCGCGCTCGAAGGCGCCAAGTACATCCTCATGGAGCGCTTTGCCGAAGACGCCAGCCTGCTCGACAAGCTGCGCAACTTCCTCAAGCAGGAAGCCGTGCTCAGCGCCCGCCTGGTGGCCGGCAAGGAAGAGGAAGGGGCCAAGTTCCGCGACTATTTCGAACACGATGAACTGCTCAAGAGCGTGCCGTCGCACCGCGCCCTGGCGATTTTCCGTGGCCGCAACGAAGGCGTCCTGGCCGCGTCGCTGAAGGTCGGCGAAGAGCTGCCGGGCACCCTGCACCCGTGCGAGATGATGATTGCCGAGCGTTTCGGCCTGCAGAATCAAAACCGTCCTGCCGACAAATGGCTGGGCGAAGTGGTGCGCTGGACCTGGAAGGTCAAACTCTACAGCCACCTGGAAACCGACCTGTTCGGCGAGTTGCGCGACAATGCCGAAGGCGAGGCGATCAACGTCTTCGCTCACAACCTGCACGACCTGCTGCTCGCCGCGCCAGCCGGCCCGCGCGCGACCCTGGGCCTTGACCCGGGCCTGCGTACCGGTTGCAAGGTGGCAGTGGTCGATGCCACCGGCAAACTGCTCGACACCGCCACGGTCTACCCGCACGTGCCGAAAAACCAGTGGGACCAGACCATCGCCGTCCTCGCCGCCCTGTGCGCCAAGCACTCGGTAGAGCTGATTGCCATCGGCAACGGCACCGCCAGCCGCGAGACCGACAAGCTGGCCGCCGAGCTGATCAAAAAATACCCAGCACTGAAAATGACCAAGATCATGGTCTCCGAAGCCGGCGCTTCGGTGTACTCGGCCTCGGAACTGGCTGCCCGCGAATTCCCGGACCTCGACGTGTCGATCCGTGGCGCCGTGTCGATTGCCCGACGCCTGCAGGACCCGCTGGCGGAACTGGTGAAGATCGACCCGAAATCCATCGGTGTCGGTCAGTACCAGCATGACGTTTCGCAGCTCAAGCTGGCCCGCGGCCTCGACGCCGTGGTCGAGGACTGTGTGAACGCCGTCGGCGTCGACGTCAACACTGCCTCGGTGGCGCTGCTGGCGCGGATTTCCGGCCTCAACAGCACCCTGGCGCAGAACATCGTCAGCCACCGCGACGCCAACGGTGCGTTCAAAACCCGTGCGGCATTGAAAAAAGTCAGCCGCCTGGGCGAAAAAACCTTCGAACAGGCCGCCGGCTTCCTGCGCGTAATGAACGGCGACAACCCGCTGGACGCCTCGGCGGTGCACCCTGAGGCCTATCCGCTGGTGCAACGCATCGCTGCCGAAACCGACCGCGACATCCGTTCGCTGATCGGCGACAGCGGTTTCCTCAAGCGCCTGGACCCGAAGAAATTCACCGACGAAACCTTCGGCCTGCCCACCGTCACCGACATTCTCCAGGAACTGGACAAGCCCGGCCGCGACCCGCGCCCCGAGTTCAAGACCGCTGAGTTCCAGGAAGGTGTCGAGGACCTCAAGGACCTGCAACTGGGGATGATCCTCGAAGGCGTGGTGACCAACGTGACCAACTTCGGTGCCTTCGTCGATATCGGCGTGCACCAGGACGGCCTGGTGCACATCTCGGCGCTGTCGGAGAAGTTCATCAAGGACCCGCGTGAAGCAGTCAAGGCTGGCGACGTGGTCAAGGTCAAGGTCATGGAAGTCGACATCCCGCGCAAACGCGTCGGCCTGTCGATGCGCATGAGCGACACCCCGGGCGAGAAGATCGACGGCGCCCGCGGTAGCCGTCCAGGCTCGGCACCACGCCAACAGGGCGCTCCAGCCCGCACCAAAGAAACCCCGGCCCCGGCCAACAACGCCATGGCGTCGCTGTTTGCCAACGCCAAACAGTTGAAGAAGAAGTAATGGAGACCCCGCAAGAGGTCGTCCTCAGCGCCTTCAGCCAGCTGCTTGGCTGCCGCCTGCAACGTCTGGAAGCGGGGGTTGCAGAAATGACCCTCGCCCTGCAGCCGCATTTGCGCAACCGCGGCGCCAAGCTGCACGGCGGGGCGATCTTCAGCCTGGTTGATACCGCCATGGGGCTGGCCTGCTCCAGTTCCCATGGCTTCGACCAGCAGAGCGTGACCCTGGAATGCAAGATCAACTACCTGCGCGCAGTCAGCGAAGGTGAGGTGCGCTGTATAGCCCGGGTGCTGCATGCCGGGCGGCGCACCCTGGTGGTCGACGCTGAAGTACTTCAGGACGACAAGCTGGTGGCAAAAGCGCAGGGAACGTTCGTCGTCCTCTAGCCGCAAACAGCCAAATTGCGATACTTTCGGCAGAGCGCAGGCACTGCCGAAAGCCGGCCAAAACCAGGCGACAACGCCAGTTCCTCTGTCCACCCTTGTAGACCGTCATTTCCACCCCCATATTGGGGCGACTGACGCGTGAAGGAATCCATCTTGAGCGAACTTCTCAACCGCCGCCTGAGCCTGCTCGGCCAAGGCGACAACCTCTCCCTGCTCAAGCAGTGCCTGCACGGCATCGAGCGCGAATGCTTGCGTGTGACCGAGGACGGTCGCCTGGCACAAACCCCGCACCCCGAGGCTCTCGGCGCGGCGTTGACCCACGAGCAGATCACCACGGACTACTCGGAGTCGCTGCTGGAGTTCATCACCCCAGCCCTGGCCGACCCGGCGCAGACCCTCGAAAGCCTGGAGAACATCCACCGCTTCGCCTACTCCAAGCTGGGTAGCGAATACCTGTGGAGCCCGTCGATGCCCTGCCCGCTGCCGGCCGAGGAAGACATTCCGATTGCCTGGTACGGCGATTCCAACATCGGTCAGCTCAAGTACGTCTACCGCAAGGGCCTGGCCCTGCGTTACGGCCGCACCATGCAGTGCATTGCCGGGATTCACTACAATTTCTCGCTGCCAGAAAAACTCTGGCCGCTGCTGCGTAGCGCTGAAGGCAGCAACCTCGATGACCGCGCGTATCAGTCGGCGGCCTACATCGCCCTGATCCGTAACTTCCGCCGTTACAGCTGGTTGCTGATGTACCTGTTCGGCGCCTCGCCGGCGCTGGATGCCGGCTTCCTGCGCGGCCGCCCGCATCAGCTCGAGCAGTTCGACGCCGATACCCTCTACCTGCCGTACGCCACCAGCCTGCGCATGAGCGACCTGGGTTACCAGAGCAACGCCCAGGCCGGCCTGACGCCTTGCTACAACGATCTGAACAGCTACACCGACAGCCTGCGCAGGGCCGTCGCCACCCCGTATGCGCCGTATGTCGAAATCGGCACGCACAAGGATGGCGAATGGGTACAGCTCAATACCAACATCCTGCAGATCGAAAACGAGTACTACTCCAACATCCGTCCCAAACGCGTGACCTACAGCGGTGAGCGGCCGATCCAGGCCCTGATGGCCCGCGGTATCCAGTACGTCGAAGTGCGGTGCCTGGACATCAACCCGTTCCTGCCGACCGGCATCGATTTGCCAGAATCGCGCTTCCTCGACGCCTTCCTGTTGTTCTGCGCTCTGGAAGACAGCCCGCTGCTGGGTTACCTGGAATGCGGCAATTGCACGGGCAACTTCCTCAGTGTGGTCAAGGAAGGTCGCCGCCCGGGCCTGGTGCTGCAACGCCACGGCAAGCCGGTGGAACTCAAGGAATGGGCCAATGAGCTGCTTGAGCGGATTGCGCCACTGGCCGCGCTGCTCGACCGCAGCCTGGACAGCGAAGAACACGCCAAGGCGCTTGAACTGCAGAAAGCCAAGGTCAGCGACCCGTCCCTGACGCCGTCGGCCCAGGTCCTGGCGAGCATGACTGAACACAAGGAAAGCTTCAGCCGCTTTGCCTTGCGCCAGAGCCAGGCACATGCCGAGTTCTTCCGCGCCCAAGCCCTGCCGGCGGACGAGCAGCAGCGCTTCGAAACAGCGGCGCGCGAATCCCTGGAGGCCCAGGCCAGACTTGAGCGTGAAGAGGACAAGGGCGACTTCGACCTGTTCGTCAGCGCTTATCAGGCCAGCATCCTGGCAATCAGCAACTGACATGAGCCGGACTGTCTCCACACGCAAACCCCGCGCCGCCAGTCAGGCGCGGATCGACTCGATCCTCGAGGCGGCGCGTACCCTGCTGGCCAGCGAAGGCGTGGCCAGCCTGTCGATCTACAGCGTCGCCGAGCGGGCGCAAATCCCGCCGTCCTCGGTGTATCACTTTTTCGCCAGTGTCCCGGCCCTGCTCGAGGCCCTGACCGCCGATGTGCATGGCGCCTTCCGGGCGTGCCTGGCCGAGCCGATCGAAGCCAACACGCTGAACACCTGGCACGACCTCTCGCGCCTGGTCGAACAGCGCATGCTGAGCATCTACAACCAGGATGCCGCAGCCCGTCAGTTGATCCTCGCCCAGCATGGCCTGAGCGAAGTGACCCAGGCCGACCGTCAACACGACATCGAACTGGGCGACCTGATGCACAAGCTGTTCGCCCAGCACTTCCAGTTACCGGTGCTGCCCGATGATGTCGATGTATTTGCCCTGGCCATGGAGCTGGGTGATCGGGTGTATGCCCGCTCGGTGCAACTGCATGGGCAAATCACGCCGCGTATGGCGGAGGAAGGAATGCGGGTGTTTGATGCGTATCTGGGGTTGTATCTGCCGCCTTTCCTGCCTAAACGCTGACAGCCCTATCGCCGGCAAGGCCGGCTCCCACAGAAGTCTGCATGGGCCAGGACTTTGTGGGAGCTGGCGAAGCCTGCGATCGACCGCAAGGCGGTCGCAATCGAGCTGAAATTTCAGAGCTTGGCGATCGACACTTCAGTCGACTTCACAAAGGCAATCACTTCACTGCCGATGGTCAGTTCCAGCTCGCGCACCGAACGGGTGGTGATCACCGAGGTGACGATACCCGACGCCGTCTGCACGTCGATTTCCGAGAGCACCGGGCCTTCGAGGATTTCCTTCACGGTGCCTTTGAACTGGTTACGTACGTTGATCGCTTTGATGGTCATCTGCTTGCTTCCTTCAGGTCAATGAGCCCAACGCAGCTGCGTTGGCAAAGGTGCTACGGGTTCCGGCTCGGGCGGTGCAGCCGGCACCGAGAGCACGCGGTTGAGAACTTCGGTTTCCAGCGCCGCCAGGCGATGGGAGCCACGCACACGAGGGCGTGGCAGGTCGACGATCAGGTCCAGGCCTACTTCACCGTCTTCGATGAGAATCACCCGGTCTGCGACGGCAACCGCTTCGCTGACATCGTGGGTCACCAGCAGGACGGTGAAGCCGTGCTGGCGCCAGAGCCGCTCGATCAATTGCTGCATTTCGATACGGGTCAGGGCATCCAGCGCGCCCAACGGTTCATCGAGCAACAACAGACGCGGCTGGTGGATCAATGCACGGGCCAGGGCCACGCGCTGCTTTTGCCCGCCCGACAGCGCCGCCGGCCACTCGTTGGCACGTTCGGCCAGGCCGACTGCCTCCAGGGCTTGCAACGCCTGTGGTCGCCAGTTGCCGGACAAGCCCAGGCCGACGTTGTCGATCACCTTTTTCCACGGCAACAGCCGCGCTTCCTGAAACATCAGCCGGGTGTCTTCGCGTGCCTCGCTCAATGGTGCCGAACCTGCCAGCAGCTCGCCGCCGCTGGGCTGGTCGAGCCCCGCGAGCAAACGCAGCAGGGTGCTTTTACCGCAACCGCTACGCCCGACGATGGCGACGAACTGCCCGGCAGGAATATGCAGCTCGATGTCACGCAGTACCTGGCGCTGGCCAAAGGTTTTCTGCAGGTTGTGCGCCGCCAGCGGTATGCCGCGCAATAGCCGTGCGGGTGGTTCTTTGAGGATGGTCATGCGCCCTCTCCCCGGGTCGGTTGATAGGCCGGGTGCCAGCGCAGCCAGACCCGCTCAAGGCCCCGCGCGGCCAGGTCGGCAAGCTTGCCGAGCACGGCATAAAGAACAATCGCCAGCACCACCACGTCGGTCTGCAGAAACTCACGGGCATTCATCGCCAGGTAGCCGATGCCGGCGTTGGCCGAAATGGTTTCGGCAACGATCAGGGTCAGCCACATGAAGCCCAAGGCGAAGCGCACACCGACCAGGATCGAAGGCAAGGCACCGGGCAGAATCACCTGGCGAAACAGCTCGAAGCCGGACAAGCCATAGCTGCGCGCCATTTCCACCAGCGCCGGATCGACGTTGCGGATGCCGTGGTAGGTATTGAGGTAAATCGGGAACAGGGTGCCCAGAGCCACCAGGAAAATCTTCGCCGACTCATCGATGCCGAACCACAGAATCACCAACGGGATCAGCGCCAGGTGCGGAACGTTACGGATCATCTGCACCGAGCTGTCGAGCAGGCGTTCACCCCATTTCGACAGACCGGTGATAAAGCCCAGGGCCAGGCCGATTGCGCCACCGATCAGGAAGCCCAGCGCGGCGCGCCAGCCACTGATTGCCAGGTGGGTCCAGATTTCGCCGCTGCGCACCAGCTCGACACCGGCGCTGAACACCGCGCTCGGTGCCGGCAGGATACGCGTCGACAACCAGCCGACGCTGACTGCCAATTGCCAGACCGCCAACAGCAACAGCGGCAGCGCCCAGGGCGCCAGGCGCTGCGGCCAGGGAGTGGATGCTCGACTCATGGCCAGGTCCTCAGCGCTGTGCTGCGGATTTGGGCAGGATGTCGTTGGCGACCATCTCGCCGAAGGGGCTCACGTAACCACCGCTTTTCGGCAGTTCCGGGCGCTCCACATCCAGATGCGGGAACAGCAGCTCCGCCACCCGGTAGGATTCTTCCAGGTGTGGATAACCGGAGAAGATGAAGGTGTCGATGCCCAGTGCGGCATATTCCTTGACCCGCTGCGCCACGGTCGGGCCATCGCCCACCAGCGCCGTGCCGGCACCGCCACGCACCAGACCGACCCCGGCCCAGAGGTTGGGGCTGACTTCCAGGTTGTCACGGTTGCCGCCGTGCAGTGCGGCCATGCGCTGCTGGCCCACCGAATCAAAGCGCGCCAGCGACGCCTGGGCGCGGGCAATGGTGTCGTCGTCCAGATGGGAAATCAGGCGTTCGGCGGCCTGCCAGGCCTCGGCATTGGTTTCGCGCACAATCACATGCAGACGAATACCGAAGCGCACGCTACGGCCTTGCTTGGCGGCCTTGGCGCGAACTTGCTCGATCTTCTCGGCAACCGCTTGCGGTGGTTCACCCCAGGTCAGGTACAGCTCGACCTGCTCGGCGGCAAGATCCTGTGCAGCCTCTGAAGAGCCACCGAAGTACAGCGGCGGACGTGGTTGCTGGATCGGCGGATAGAGCAACTTGGCGCCTTTGACCTGGATGTGCTGACCGTCGTAATCGACGGTTTCGCCTTCCAGCACCCGACGCCAGATACGGGTGAACTCCACCGACGCCTGGTAGCGCTCTTCATGACTGAGGAACAGACCGTCACCCGAGAGCTCTTCCGGATCACCACCGGTGACCAGATTGAACAACGCCCGGCCTCCGGACAGACGATCCAGGGTTGCCGCCTGCCGTGCCGCCACGGTCGGCGAGATGATGCCCGGACGCAGCGCGACCAGAAATTTCAGACGCTGAGTCACCGGTATCAGCGACGCCGCGACCAGCCAGGAGTCCTCGCAGGAACGCCCGGTCGGAATCAGCACGCCGCCAAAGCCCAGGCGGTCGGCAGCCTGGGCAATCTGCTGCAAGTACCCGTGATCGACTGCTCGCGCACCTTCGGCGGTGCCCAGGTACTGGCCGTCGCCATGGGTGGGAAGAAACCAGAAAACGTTGAGGCTCATTGGAGTTGTCTCCTAAGGGGAACGCAAGCCGGGACTGCGTCCCGGCACGGGCGAATCGTCAAGGCGCGGTAGCGACCTTGGCCGGGGGAGTCCAGATCACATCCTTGATACTGAGCGGCTTGGGAATCAGCTTGAGCGTATGGAAGGTGTCGGCGATTTTCTGTTGGGCGCTGACCACGTCCGGGGTCAGGAAGTGAGCACCATAGCCCTGGCGTTTGACCGAGGTCAGGGTGATGTCGGCCGGCAGGCCCAGCAGCGGTGCGACCTGGTCGGTGACCTCCTGCGGGTTGGCCTTGGACCACTCGCCTACGGCGCGCACTTCCTCGACCAGGGTGTTGATCACTTCAGGGTGCTTCTGCGCGTAGGGTTTGGTCGCCAGGTAGAACTGGTGGTTGTCGACGATGCCTTTGCCGTCCCGCAGGGTGCGGGCCTGCAACTGCTGTTCGGCAGCGGCCTGATAGGGGTCCCAGATCACCCAGGCATCGACGCTGCCACGCTCGAAGGCGGCGCGGGCATCGGCAGGGGGCAGGAACACCGGCTGGATGTCGGTGTATTTGAGGCCGGCATCTTCCAGAGCGCGCACCAGCAGGTAGTGCACGTTGGAGCCTTTGTTCAGCGCGACTTTCTTGCCTTTGAGTTCCTTGACCGACTGGATCGGCGAGCCCTTGGGCACCAGGATCGCTTCGCTGTGCGGCGCAGGCGGCTCATAGGCGACGTACAGCAGATCAGCACCGGCAGCCTGGGCGAACACCGGCGGGGTTTCGCCGGTCACACCGAAGTCGATGGAGCCTACGTTCAGACCTTCAAGCAGCTGCGGGCCGCCGGGAAATTCCGTCCATTGCACCTGTATGCCCTGGGCGGCCAAGCGCTTCTCCAGCGAGCCCTTGGCCTTGAGCAGTACCAGGGTGCCGTATTTCTGATAACCGATACGCAGGCTTTCAGCCTGGGCTTGAGTAATGGCGCCGAAGGACACAGCCGCAGCAAACAGAGCGACCAGACCACGACGCAAAATGACAGTGCGCATAGCGCTCTCCTTTTGCTGTTGGGTTCAGGCTGCACCTGCTTGCCCGTTGGCGGGCGAGTAAGGTGGGAATTGCAGAAAATCGGGTGGTGCGGCTCAGATGCTCCAGCGAGCACTGAGCAGACGCTCATTCAGTACACCGGGGGCGACCGGTTTCGGCCGGCGTGCCAGGGCACTGTGAAACAGTTCCAGCGACTCGTTCAGACGTTGTTCCAGAACCGGAGCCAATTGTGCGGCGGCATTGCCTTCGCCATAAGTGATCTGGCTGTCATCCGCGAAGATCCCTTGCAGGGTTTCCTGGGCCTTGAGCGCAGACAACACCGGCTTGAGTGCGTAATCCACCGCCAGCATGTGGGCGATGCTGCCGCCGGTGGCGATGGGCAATACCACCTTGTGGCTCAAGGCGCGCTCAGGCAGCAGATCGAGCAGGGTTTTCAAGGCTCCGGCAAACGACGCCTTGTAGACCGGCGTCGCCACCACCAGGCCATCGGCCTGCTCTACCAGTTGCAGAAAATGCTGCACCCGGGGGCTGTCGAAACGCGCATGCAGCAGGTCTTCGGCCGGAAAGTCGCGCACCTGGAAAGTCACCACTTCAACGCCCTGGCCTTGCAACCACTGGCGGCTGCGCTCGAGCAGCACACCGGAGCGTGAACGCAGACTGGGACTACCACCGAGAGAAACAACCAGCATTGGAGCGCATCCTTGATCGTGTTCTAAAAGGCCGCGAGTTTGAGTTCTCGCTGGAATGCAGTGACCTTAACAGCTCGACACATATATCAATAAATCATATTTTTTCATTTGTTTATTCCTTTATTGCCTATGCGAATTTCACAGACAGCCAATAAAAAAGGGCCGTCGAAACGGCCCAAAATCCCTGCTATGGCTAAAGATCAGCGATTGGGTTGCGGGGTCAGGCGCAGGTACGGCTTGACCGCCCGGTAACCCTTCGGAAAGCGTTGCTTGATTTCGTCCTCATCCTTGAGCGACGGCACGATCACCACCTCGTCACCGTCCTGCCAGTTGGCCGGCGTGGCGACCTTGTGGTTGTCGGTCAGCTGCAACGAGTCGATCACCCGCAGAATCTCGTGGAAGTTACGCCCGGTACTGGCCGGGTAGGTAATGGTCAGGCGGATCTTCTTGTTCGGGTCGATGACGAACAGGGAGCGAACCGTCAGGGTGTCGCTGGCGTTGGGATGAATCAGGTCGTAGAGGTCGGAAACCTTGCGATCGGCATCGGCCAGGATCGGGAAGTTGACGATGGTGCTCTGGGTTTCGTTGATGTCTTCGATCCAGCGGTGATGGGAGTCCACCGGGTCCACCGACAGGGCAATGGCCTTGACCCCACGCTCGGCGAACTGCTCCTTGAGCTTGGCGGTGAAGCCCAGCTCGGTGGTGCACACCGGGGTGAAGTCGGCCGGGTGCGAGAACAGCACGCCCCAGCTGTTGCCCAGCCATTCATGAAAGCGGATCTTGCCTTCGCTGGATTCCTGTTCGAAGTCGGGGGCGATGTCGCCGAGTCTGAGGCTCATGGTGCGGCTCCTTGGCTGGGTTCGTTATGGGATTACTGTGCCTGCACCGGGATAAAAACAAAAAGAATAAATATCGATTTATTTATAACTTTTAAACCTATAAACCAGCAGGCATAAAAAAGCCTCGCATCGAGCGAGGCTTCTTGTTTCAACCGGACTTACATGAAGCTGTAAGTGTAGTTGAAGATCAGGCGGGTCTGATCCTGGTCAGCACTGGCTTCGTTACCAGCACCGCGGTACACACCGTGACGCAGGCTGGCGCCCAGGCCTTTGAGGGTGCCTTCCTGAATGACGTAGTCGATGCGCGCATCGCGTTCCCATTCGTGATAGCTGCTGCCGTTCTTGGCGCTCTTGATGTCATCGCCGCGCAGGTAGGAAACCGAGGTCTTCAGACCCGGTACGCCCAGGCGTGCGAAGTCATAGGAGTATTGACCGAAAGTGGTGTTCTCACCGGCTTTGGCGAACTGGTTGATCATGCTGTCGGTGAACAGGTAGAAGCTGGCGCCAGCGTTACCTTCGGTGCTTGTGTTGGTAGTGCCGTCTTTAGTCACACCGCCTTGGTTCGCCCAGACAAAACCACCGTCATCACCGATCTGCTGGTGACCCAGCAGGAAGGCATGGCCGCCAAGGGTATAGGTGAACATGGCGCTCCAGGTCTTGTTGTCGACCTCGCCCTTGTTCTTGGCAAAACCCTTGTTGTTGTCGAAGGCATAACCGGTCTGACCGTTCTTGCCATCGCTGCTGCTGTCGAAGTAGCGCAGGTCAGTCTTGAACGACTGGTCTTCGGCGATCGGGTAGACGTGAACCAGGCCCAGGAAGTGCTGCTTGTAGAAGTCTTCCAGGTTCGAGTAGTAGTACTGCAAGGTCAGGTCTTTGGTGACCTTCCAGTCGCCACCGGCGAACTGGAACTTGTTGCTGTCCTGAGTTGCGCCGGAGACGGACAGACCAGTACGGTTGCTCGACGCACGACCCATGGCGTGGGTCAGTTGACCGGCATTGAGGGTCAGGTTGTCGATTTCTTTCGTCTGAATAGTGCCGCCTTCAAACGTTTGCGGCAGCAGACGGCCATCGTTGGAGACCAGGATTGGCAGGTTCGGCGCCAGAGCGCTACCGAAGTGGACTTCGGTCTTGGAGAAACGCGCTTTGGCGTTGGCGCCAAAGCGACCCCACTGGCTCTCAGCCGACTTATCGGTGTCGCTTGGGAAGAAGCTGCTGTTGTCCGGGTGATGGCCTTTACCGCCATCCAGGTGAATGCCCCACAGCGCTTGTGCATCGACACCGAAACCTACGGTACCTTCAGTAAAGCCCGAGATGTAGTCGAGCTTGAAGCCCTGACCGGACTCGCGGTTGTCAGAGCCACCGTCACGGTTGTCGTTATTGAAATACATGGTCCGCGAACTGAGCGACAGCTTGCTGTCCTCAACGAAACCGGCGGCATTCGCTTGCTGGGCCAGAACCCCTACGGCCACGGCGAGTGCCAAGGTCGACTTGTACATGTTTTGCTCCTCTACGTTTCTAATTCTTGTGTGTCGCTTACGGCAGGATCTATTGCCCTGCTCGACGTCGATTGGCGATTAGCACCAAAGCGTGACCGTCAAGTCAATCGTAACCATTCATTTCACGACTTTGGTCTAATGCGCCAGCCCTTGGGGTCAAGGATAATGACAATCCTATAAATCCAAAAAGACTTATTTCGTAATTTTTCAGATTATTACGGAATATGCACCGAAATTTTCTCCGCTGTCGTTATCGACACACAAGCTAATTCCTAAAGGTTATTAGCAGATAATTTTTTAGACCGACTGATCTGGCGTGTTCGCTGCATTCACCCATCATTTCGTTTTCAGCGGCTGATGACCTTGACTTCCGTCATCGCGAGGCAGCCTGAAAGCTTAAAGCGATTGGCTCCTAAGCTAATGCTAAAAAGTTATTTATTTTAAGTTTCTTAGATCATCTAGTCTTCCGACCATTATCTCCCCACTGCTCGCCTGACTAGGAGTTCACCATGACCCTGCATGCTCCGTTGCGCCTGTTCGCCGCCCTGACCCTGGCTGGCGCCAGCTGGTTCGCTCAGGCGGCTGACCTGACCGTTGCCTACCAGACCACCGTCGATCCGGCGAAAGTCGCTCAGGTTAACGGCGACTATGAAAAAGCCAGCAAGGCCAGCATCGACTGGCGCAAGTTCGACAGCGGTGCCGATGTGATCACTGCGGTGGCCTCGGGCGATGTGCAGATCGGCTACCTCGGCTCCAGCCCCCTGGCCGCCGCCGCGACCCGCAAACTGCCGGTGGAAACCTTTCTGATCGCTACCCAGATCGGCGCCGCTGAAGCCCTGGTGGCCCGCGAAGGTGCCGGGATCAATTCGCCGCAGGACCTGATCGGCAAGAAGATCGCCGTGCCTTTCGTTTCGACCGGTCATTACAGCCTGCTGGCCGCGCTTAAACAGTGGAACATCGACCCGGCCAAGGTGCAGATCCTCAACCTTGCGCCGCCGGCGATCATCGCCGCGTGGAAACGCGGTGACATCGACGCCACCTACGTCTGGGACCCGGCTCTGGGTGTGGCCAAGGAAAACGGCAAGGTGCTGATCACCTCCGGTGAGCTGGCCGAGAAAGGCGCACCGACCTTCGATGCCTGGATCGTGCGCAAGGACTTTGCCGCCAAGCACCCGGAAATCGTCAAGGCCTTCGCCAAAGTCACCCTGGACGCCTACGCCGACTACCGCAAAGACCCACAAGCCTGGCTGGCCAACCAGAGCAACGTCGAGAAACTGGTCAAGCTCTCCGGCGCCAAAGCCACAGACATTCCAGCCCTGCTGCAAGGCAACGTGTTCCCGCTGGCGGCCGACCAGATTGCCGCACTCGGTGCGCCGACCACCCAGGCCATCACCGACACCGCCACCTTCCTCAAGGAACAGGGCAAGGTCGAAGCGGTACTGCCGGACTACGCGCCGTACGTCAGCGCCAAGTTCATCGCCAACTGATCGGAGCTTGTCATGGCATTGCTTGAACTGGAGCGCATCAGCGCACAGTACCCCGGCGCAGCCGAACCGGTGCTGGCCGATATCAACCTGAGCCTGGGCCCACAGCAGTTGCTGGTGGCCCTCGGCCCGTCGGGCAGCGGCAAGACCTCGCTGCTCAACCTGATCGCCGGATTCGTAACGCCCAGCGCCGGGCGCATCAGCCTCGATGGTGTGCCGGTGCAAGGCCCGGGTGCCGAGCGCGGCGTGGTGTTCCAGGACGATGCCCTGCTGCCCTGGCAGGATGTCCTGGCCAACGTTGCCTTCGGCCTGGAACTGGCGGGTGTGCCGCGCCCCGAGCGTGAACGCAAGGCCCGGGAAATGCTCGCGCTGGTTGACCTGGCCGACTTCGGCACGCGGCGCATCTGGCAATTGTCCGGTGGCCAGAAGCAACGCGTCGGCCTGGCCCGCGCCTTGGCCGCCGATCCGCGGGTGCTGCTGATGGACGAGCCGTTCGGTGCCCTCGATGCCTTTACCCGCGAGCAGATGCAGGAGTTGCTCCTGCAGGTCTGGCAACGCACGGCCAAACCGGTGTTCCTGATCACCCACGACATTGAAGAAGCGGTGTTCCTCGCCACAGATCTGATTCTTCTGGCACCCAATCCAGGGCAGATCGTCGAGCGTCTGCAATTGGACTTCGGTCAGCGTTATGCCGCGGGAGAATCGGCCAGGGCGATCAAGTCCGACCCACGCTTTATCGAAACCCGCGAGCATGTGCTGAGCCGGGTGTTTTCGCAACGCAGCGCCGCCGTGCGGCAGGAGTTCGCATGAGCAGCCTGGAAGTGCCGGTCGCGGCCAAACGCAGCAGCCCGTCAACCCCGGCGGTGAAGATCCGCCGCAGCCTGAGCACCCGCTGGATCAGCGGCCTGACCCTGGCCACCCTGCTCCTGCTGTGGTGGGCGGTGACCGCCGCCGAGTGGATCGAACCGTTGTTTCTGCCGTCCCCTGAAGCGGTGCTGGCCAAAGCCTGGTTGCTGCTGACCCAAGGCTATATGGAGTCGACCCTGTGGCAACACCTGGGGGCGAGCCTGGGACGTATCGGCCTGGCGCTGGGCGCGGCGATTGCCACGGCGATTCCGATCGGCATCGCGATCGGCCATAACCGGATTGCCCGCGGCATTCTCGATCCGCTGATCGAGTTCTACCGCCCTATTCCACCCCTGGCCTACCTGCCACTGATCGTGATCTGGTGCGGCATTGGTGAATTGTCGAAGGTACTGCTGATCTACCTGGCAATCTTCGCCCCGATTGCCATCGCCACCGCCACCGGCGTGCGCACGGTCGATCCGACCAAACTGAGGGCGGCGCAATCGCTGGGTGCCACGCGGGCCCAACTGATCCGCCACGTCATTCTGCCCAGTGCCCTGCCCGACATCCTCACCGGAGTGCGCATCGGCCTCGGCGTGGGCTGGTCGACCCTGGTCGCTGCCGAGCTGATCGCCGCCACCAGCGGCCTGGGCTTCATGGTCCAGTCGGCGGCGCAGTTCCTGGTTACCGACGTGGTGGTGCTGGGCATCCTGGTGATCGCGCTGATCGCCTTTGCCCTGGAAATGGGGCTGCGCGCCCTGCAGCGCAAACTGGTGCCCTGGCATGGCCAGAGTCATTGAAGACCCATCGAGAATTAGCCATGAGCCTGACCATTACTCCGCTGAGCACTGCACTCGGCGCACAGATCAGCGGTATCGACCTCAGCCGCGCGATCAACGACGAACAACGTGACAGCATCGAGCAGGCCCTGCTCAAGCATCAGGTGCTGTTCTTCCGTGACCAGCCGATCAACCCACAGCAGCAGGCTGACTTTGCCGCGCGCTTTGGCGACCTGCATATTCACCCGATCTACCCCAACGTGCCGGAAACCCCGCAGGTGCTGGTGCTCGACACCGCTGTGACAGACGTGCGCGACAACGCCATCTGGCACACCGACGTGACCTTCCTGCCGACCCCGGCATTGGGTGCGGTCCTCAGCGCCAAGCAACTGCCGAGCTATGGCGGCGATACTTTGTGGGCCAGCGGTATTGCAGCCTTCGAAGCCTTGTCGGCGCCGCTCAAGCAATTGCTCGACGGACTGACCGCAACCCATGACTTCACCAAGTCGTTTCCGCTGGAGCGCTTCGGCACCACGCCTGAGGATCTGCAACGCTGGGAAGCGACGCGGCGCAACAATCCGCCGCTGTCACACCCGGTGATCCGCACGCATCCGGTGAGCGGGCGCAAGTCGCTGTTCGTCAATGACGGTTTCACCACGAGGATAAATGAGCTGAGCGAGGCGGAAAGCGAGGCGATACTGAAGTTGCTGTTCGCCCATGCCACACGGCCGGAGTTCACCATCCGCTGGCGCTGGCAGGAGAATGACGTGGCCTTCTGGGACAACCGCGTGACCCAGCATTACGCCGTGGATGACTACCGGCCGCAGCGGCGGGTGATGCACCGGGCGACGATTCTCGGGGATGCGCCGTTCTGAGTTGGCGGCGCGGCTATCGCCGGCAAGGCCGGCTCCCACAGGGCGGCATACACCGAGCCAGTGTGGGAGCCGGCATTGCCGGCGATGAGGGCGGTAGACTCAACGCACCAGATGCAAAAACTGCATATGCCGCTCGTACTGATCAAGGATGTCGTTGATGATCTGCTCCTTGCTGTAACCCACCAGGTCATAGTCCTGGCTGCCTTCGCTCAGGTGCACCTCGGCCCGATAGTAACGGCGGTTCTTCAACTCCTGGGTACCCAGCCCGCCCAAGGCGAATGACGGCGTGAAGTAGCCGCGCATCTGCACCTGATAGATGAACGGCTGCTCCTCGCCATGACCAATCTTCAGACTGACGTTGTCATGACTCGGGTCTTCCTGGGTAATGACGTTCAGGCCCTTCTCGACGAATACCTCGGTCACCTCGGCAATCGCCGGGCGCACCACGTCATCCATGAACCGGTAGACCTCGTCGCGCGACGGGAAATGCACCGCCTGGCTCAGGCGCTGACGCCAGCCACCGCGTCCACGCCGGGAGTTGGCGAATGGCGCCAGCGAATGCATCTGCGCGATCTGCCGTTGCGACTCCAGGTAAAACGCCTTGTGCAGGCCCCACATCATTGCCAGGAGAATCACCGAGAACGGCAACGAAGTAAGCACCACCGCCGACTTCAATGAGTCGATGCTGCCGGCGAACAACAGGCCGATGGTCACCAGGGCAGTCATCGCCCCCCAGAACACCCGCAACCAGTTCGGTCCGTCCTCATCAGCGTTGCCGCCGCGGGCTGACAAGGTCGACAGCACCACGGTGCCGGAGTCGGCCGAAGTGACGAAGAACACAAAGCTGATGAACACCGTGACGGCAATGACCGCCTTGCTCCATGGATAGGTTTCCAGCAGCAGGTAAAGGGTCATCGACGGGTTGTCGATGGCCGACTGGCCCAGCGCGGTCATGCCGTGATCGAGCACCTGGGTCATTGCGCTGTTGCCGAAGATCGACATCCACGCCAGGGTGAAACCCAGCGGAATCAGCAGCACACCGAAGACGAACTCACGGATGGTGCGGCCACGGGAAATACGCGCGATGAACAGCCCGACAAAGGGCGCCCAGGCAATCCACCAGGCCCAGTAGAACACGGTCCAGCCACCCAGCCAGTCTCTGGCTTCGTTATAGGCATAGACGTCGAAGCTCTTCCTCGGCAGTGCGCCCAGGTAGTCGCCCAGGTTCTGGATCAGGGTATTGAACAGGTGCTGGGTGGGCCCGGCGAACAGGACGAACAGCAGCAGCGCGCAGGCGAGGAACATGTTGATGTCGGACATCACCCGCACGCCCTTCTCGACCCCGGCCACGGCAACTGCAACCGCCGCGCCCATCATCAGGGTGATCAGCGCCACCTGCACCCATTGGGTATGCGGAATGCCGAACAGGTAATCCAGGCCCGAGTTCAGGTGCAACACGCCAAAGCCCATGTCCGCGCCCAGGCCGAACACCGTGGCGATGATGCCGAAGCCATCCACCGCATAGCCGATCGGCCCGTTGATGCGTTTGCCGATCAACGGGTACAACGCGGAACGCAGGGCCAGCGGCAGGTTATGGCGGTAGGCGAAATAGGCCAGGGCCATACCGACGAAGGCGAACACACCCCAACCGTGCAGGCCCCAATGCAGGAACAGCAACTGCATCGCCTGACGCCCGGCCTCGACCGTTCCGGCTTCACCCTGGGGCGGCTGGAGCATGTGGGTAAGGGGTTCGGAAACGCAGAAGAAGAACAGGGTAATGCTGATACCGGCGGCGAACAGCATGCCGGCCCACGACAGGTAACTGAACTCGGGTTCGTCGTGGTCGGCACCGAGCTTGATCTTGCCGTAGCCGGACAAGGCGGTGACCACCACGAAGACCAGGTACAGCGTCATCGCCAGCATGTAGTACCAGCCGACCGTATTGGCCGCCCAGTTCTGTGCCGCCAGCAACCATTCACCGGCCGCTTGCGGATTGCTGATGACCACCAGTCCGAAAATGAGGATAAAGCTCGCCGCGAAATAGAAAACCGGCGGATTCATGCGGATCTTGCCGCTGGCTGAAGAACTCGGTGCACCCATTAAACGTGCACCTCGATATGAAGGGAAAGGCTTGGATTGAACGGGTTCAGCAAAGGGTTTCCTCCTGTTGAACGCCGGCAGCGGACCACCGTTTTAACTTGAACAAGCGTTCAAGTTAAACATGGATGGGGTCCGCAATGCGACCCAATGCCGCAATCCAAGCCTTGCTGCGGTTACTTCTGGGTCCCGTCATCGTGCTGCAGATTGGCCTGGGTCAGGTTGCTGCCCGGGGCCACACTGCGGGTCAACCAGACGTTGCCGCCGATGGTCGAACCCTTGCCGATGGTGATACGCCCCAGAATAGTTGCACCGGCATAAATCACCACGTCGTCCTCGACGATCGGGTGGCGCGGATGGCCTTTTTGCAGCTGCCCGTCCTCATCCGCCGGGAAGCGTTTGGCCCCCAGAGTCACGGCCTGATAGATGCGTACCCGCTCGCCGATGATCGCCGTTTCGCCGATCACCACACCGGTGCCATGGTCGATGAAGAAGCTTTTGCCGATCTGCGCACCCGGATGGATGTCGATACCGGTGGCCGAATGCGCCAGCTCCGAGCTGATCCGCGCCAGCAAAGGCAGGCCGGAACGGTAAAGGTGATGGGCCAGACGGTGATGGATCACCGCCAGGATTCCCGGGTAGCACAGCAACACTTCATCGACGCTGCGTGCTGCCGGGTCGCCATGGAAGGCCGCCAGCACGTCAGTGTCGAGCACACTGCGCAGCTCCGGCAACGCGGCAGCGAAGTCCTGGATCAAACGCAGCGCCGTGGCGTCGACGTCGGCAGTGTTGCACTTGCCATGACGGGCGACGTAGCGCAGCTCCAGGCGCGCCTGGGCAAGCAAGGCAGTCAGGGCCGAATCGAGGGTATGGCCGACGTAGAAATCTTCGCTTTCCTCGCGCAGGTCCACCGGCCCCAGGCGCATGGGAAACAGCGCCCCGCACAATTGCTCAAGGATGTGGCGCATGGCTTCGCGCGAAGGCAGCTCGCGCCCCCCTTGCTCACCACTGCTACGACCATTGCTGCTGCGCCATTTGTCACGGGCGCTACGCAAGCCGGCAACAATGCCCTGCAGTTGCCAATGCCCTGTCTGCGCGTTTTCGCTCACGGTTACGTCTCCTGCCGCGGCGGCGATAATGGAATGAGAAGGCCGCCAGATAGACGCTCACTTTACGGCAAATGCTGGGGGGAGAAAAAATAACCCTTTATTCCAAAACGCAATATAGCCGGCATAAGGCCGGGAGTTGCCCGCTGGCCCGACGCTGCCTATAGTCGGATTTTCCCTTGCAGATGTATTGCCATGATCGACCGACAGCTCTCCCGCTTCAATCGTCTGGACCTGCTTGGCGCGCCGACCGCGCTGGAAAAGCTGCACCGCCTCTCGGCCTGGGCTGGCCGCGACATCTACGTCAAACGCGACGACTGCACCCCGCTGGCCCTGGGCGGCAACAAGCTGCGCAAACTCGAATACCTGGCTGCCGATGCCCTGAGCAAGGGCGCCGATACCCTGGTCACCGCCGGGGCGATCCAGTCCAACCATGTGCGCCAGACCGCGGCACTCGCTGCGCAACTGGGCCTGGGTTGTGTCGCGCTGCTGGAAAACCCGATCGGCACCGAATCACCGAACTACCGAGGCAATGGCAACCGCCTGCTGCTGGACCTGTTCGATGCCAAGGTCGAGCTTGTGGATAACCTCGACAACGCCGACGAGCAACTGCAATCTCTGGCTGTACGTCTGCACGCCAGCGGGCGCAGACCGTACATCGTGCCGATCGGCGGCTCCAACGCGCTCGGCGCACTGGGCTATGTGCGTGCAGGACTCGAGCTTGCCGAACAGATCAAGCACTGCGGCCAGACCTTTGCCGGCGTTGTACTCGCTTCCGGCAGCGCCGGCACCCATAGCGGCCTGGCCATCGCCCTGGCCGAGAAATTGCCAAAGCTGCCGGTGATCGGCGTTACCGTGTCGCGCAACGACGAGGCGCAACGGCCGAAAGTTGAGGGGCTGGCCGAGCGCACCGCCGAACTGCTGGGCATCCGCCTGCCGAAGACATTCAAGATCGAACTCTGGGACGAATACTTCGCCCCGCGCTATGGCGAACCGAACGCCGGCACCCTCGCCGCCATCCGCCTGCTGGCGAGCCAGGAAGGTTTATTGCTCGACCCGGTGTACACCGGCAAGGCCATGGCCGGCCTGCTCGACGGCATTGCGCGCCAGCGATTCGACGATGGTCCGCTGATTTTCCTGCATACCGGTGGGGCACCGGCATTATTCGCCTACCCTGAGGTCTGGAATAGCTAAATGACATATACAAAAATAATATAAGAAAATGAATTTATATTATTTTTAAGCCTATTAGCGTCACCCTATAGTCGCCAACCACTACACAACAACATTGGGGCTTCGTCATGACAGTAATCGCTAAACAGATTCTCAACGCAGGCGTCGCTCTGCTGCTGGGCGCCAGTCTGCTCGGTCAGGCGGTTGCCGGCGAGCAACTGAAAACCATCAAGGACAAGGGTGTCATCAACATCGGCCTGGAAGGCACCTACCCGCCGTTCAGCTTCGTCGATGAAAGCGGCAAACTGTCGGGTTTTGAAGTGGAGCTGTCAGAGGCCCTGGCCAAGGAGCTGGGGGTCAAGGCGAAGATCCAGCCAACCAAGTGGGACGGCATCCTGGCTGCCCTGGAGTCCAAACGTCTGGACGCCGTGGTGAACCAGGTGACCATCTCCGAGGAGCGCAAGAAGAAGTACGACTTCTCCGAGCCTTACACCGTTTCCGGTATTCAGGCACTGGTGCTGACGAAAAAGGCCGCCGAGCTGAACATCAAATCCGCTGCCGACCTGGGCGGCAAGAAGGTCGGGGTAGGCCTGGGCACCAACTACGAACAGTGGGTCAAAGCCAATGTACCGACCGCTGACGTGCGCACCTACGAAGACGATCCGACCAAGTTCCAGGAACTGCGTGTCGGCCGGATCGACGCCATCCTGATCGACCGTCTGGCCGCTCTGGAATACGCCAAGAAAGCCAAGGACACTACCGCTGCCGGTGACGCATTCTCGCGTCAGGAAGCCGGTATCGCCCTGCGCAAGGGCGAGCCTGAACTGCTCGACGCCATCAACAAGGCGCTGGACAAGCTGCGCGCCGACGGCACCCTGGCCAAGCTCTCTGAGAAGTACTTCGGCGCCGATGTGACTAAATGATCGAAGACAGCCTGCAGCTTGCGCTGGACAGCGCGCCCTTTCTGCTAAAGGGCGCGTACTTCACCGTCATTCTCAGCCTCGGCGGGATGTTCTTCGGCTTGCTGCTTGGCTTTGGCCTGGCCCTGATGCGCCTGTCACGCATCAAGCTGGTGAGCTGGATCGCACGGGTCTATGTGTCGTTCTTTCGCGGCACCCCGCTGCTGGTGCAGCTGTTCGTGATCTATTACGGCCTGCCCCAGGTGGGCCTGGAACTGGACCCGCTACCGGCGGCGCTGATCGGCTTTTCGCTGAACATGGCCGCCTATGCCTGTGAAATCCTGCGCGCCGCGATCGGCTCCATCGACCGCGGCCAGTGGGAGGCCGCCGCCAGTATCGGCATGACCCGTGGCCAGGCCATGCGCCGGGCCATCCTGCCGCAGGCGGCGCGCACCGCGCTGCCGCCGCTGGGCAACAGTTTCATTTCGCTGGTCAAGGACACTGCCCTGGCCGCGACCATCCAGGTGCCGGAACTGTTCCGCCAGGCGCAGCTGATCACCGCGCGCACCTTCGAAGTCTTCACCATGTACCTTGCCGCCGCACTGATCTACTGGGTGCTGGCCAGCGTTCTCGCGCACCTGCAGAACCGCCTGGAAGCGCGGGTCAACCGGCACGACCAGGAGTAACGCGGCATGATCGTGGTAGAGCGACTGAGCAAACAGTTCAATGGCCAGACGGTTCTGAACGACATCAGCCTGAAGGTCGAGGCCGGCGAAGTCATCGCCATCATCGGCCCCAGCGGCTCCGGCAAGACCACCTTCCTGCGTTGCCTGAACCTGCTGGAAACGCCCAGCAGCGGCCGCATCCAGGTCGGTGACGTGACCATCGATGCCAACCTGCCCCTGACCAAACAGCAAGGCCTGATCCGCAAGTTGCGCCAGCAGGTCGGTTTCGTGTTCCAGAACTTCAACCTGTTTCCCCATCGCACGGCGCTGGAGAACGTGATCGAAGGGCCGTTGGTGGTCAAGAAGACCCCGCGTGAGCAAGCCGTGGCCCTGGGCATGAAGCTGTTGGCCAAGGTCGGCCTGGCGGGCAAAGAGGCGTCGTATCCGCGCAAACTGTCCGGCGGCCAGCAGCAACGGGTGGCGATTGCCCGGGCGCTGGCGATGGAGCCTGAAGTGATCCTGTTCGACGAACCGACCTCGGCGCTGGACCCGGAACTGGTCGGTGAAGTACTGGCAACCATCCGCGGCCTGGCCGAAGAAAGACGCACGATGATCATCGTCACCCATGAAATGAGCTTTGCCCGTGATGTCGCCAACCGGGTGATCTTTTTCGACAAGGGCGTGATTGTCGAACAGGGTGAAGCCAGGGCGCTGTTCGCCCACCCCCGGGAAGAGCGAACCCGGCAGTTCCTCGGCAAGTTCCTCGGCGTCCAGAACACCGGGTACTGAGTTCCCCACCAGACCCCATCCCCAATCGCGCCCGCAGGTTTTCCCTGTGGGCGTAGTCCTGTTCCGAAGTTTTCCGTCAGCAGCCAAATGGCAGTGTGCGGGCTTGATCCTGCGCGTCTGCTGGCCAATAACCGCCAATCCAGCAGATGCTCATGCCAAGGATGCGCGCCATGCCCAATGTCAGCCAAGGACCCGAACTTTCCCCACCGATTCTCCCCGGCATCAATGCGGCCGGCATTGGCTGCCACAGCGCCGCGCGATTACGGGCGCGTGTGCCGATCCAGCCACCCATGGAAGCCGGCGACCTGCTGACCTTGTTCTGGGGCCAGCGCTTTGTCGCCGCCCACAGCCTGCAAGCCCATGAGCCGGATGGCAGCATCGACCTGCGCATACCCGCCAGCTTGCTGCACAACGGTATCCACCGCCTGCATTACCGCCTGCTCAAACCCGGCCACCACCCGCTGCGCTCACCTGAACTGCAGGTCCTGGTAAAACTCGACTGCCCTGGAGGCAACAGCCCCCACGAGCACTTGCAGCCAGTGCAGTTGGCGGGCCGGTTGCGTCGCGAGGGCCTGTTTCTGCACAGCCTGAACAACGACCTGCCCTGCACCCTGGCGCCCTACCGGAACATGGCCGAAGGTGACCGGATCACCTTGCGCTGGGGCGATCTGCGTGTGGACTTGCCTGGCGTGAGCAAGTGCCAGGTCGGCCAGCCGCTGCCGGCCAGGATCCCCCTGACATTGATCGAGGAAAACGGTCCCGACCCGCATCTGGAACTGAGTTACTGCATTCTCGACCGGGTCGGCAACCGCTCGCAGTGGGCGCCCGCCGTGCACCTGCGAGTGTCTGCCGGGCGACCGTCGAGTACTTCTATCTATATTCCAACAAGTTAGTTTATTTAATTTTTATACAGCATTAGGGTATATGAACCGGACCACCGGACCAGCGCATTTCAGTCGGCGCAGCCCGCGCCGACCTTTCCAATACGTGAGGTAAGGTTATGGTCAGGAACACAATCACCCCAGTGCGTAACGCCAGGGCATTGAGTGCAGCCAGGGAGCGGCACTGATGTCCAGTCTGGCAGATACCAACGTCCACAGTGATCTCGACAGCGCACCGCTGCTGTTGCCGGCCAAGGTCCTGCGCAGCGACGCCGAGGCCCTGCAGGCTGCCCGTGAACTGGCCGAAGTTGCCCGCAGCCAGGCTGCCCGGCGCGACCAGCAACGCAAGCTGCCCTGGACAGAAATCGAACAGTTCACCCGCAGCGGCCTGGGCAGCATTTCCATTCCCCGCGCCTACGGCGGTGCCCAGGTGTCGTTTGTCACCATCGCCGAAGTGTTTCGCATCATCAGCGCCGCCGACCCGGCGCTGGGGCAAATCCCGCAGAACCAGTTCGGCATCCTGCAGTTGCTCAAAGGCACGGCCAGTGAACGGCAGAAGGACCTGCTGTTCAAATCGGTGCTCGACGGCTGGCGAATCGGCAATGCCGGTCCCGAACGCGGCAGCAAGCACACCCTGGAACTCAAGGCACGGATCACCCGCGAGGGCGACCACTATGTGCTCAGCGGCCAGAAGTTCTATTCCACCGGCGCCCTGTTCGCCCATTGGGTAGCGGTCAAAGCGCTGAACGATGAAGGCCGTCAGGTCATGGCCTTCGTCCGCCGCGGCACGCCCGGGCTGCGCATCGTCGATGACTGGTCCGGCTTCGGTCAGCGCACCACCGCCAGCGGCACCGTGCTGCTGGACCGGGTTCAGGTCGACGCCGAGCTGGTGATCGACAACTGGCGCCAGAACGAGGTGCCGAATATCCAGGGCGCCGCTTCGCAATTGATCCAGGCTGCCATCGATGCCGGCATCGCTGAAGCCGCGGTCGCCGACGCCATCGCTTTTGTCCGGGAAAAATCACGGCCATGGATCGATGCCAAGGTCGAGCGCGCCAGTGATGACCTCTACGTGATCGCCGATATCGGTCGCCTGCAACTTGAGCTGCATGCGGCCCAGGCCTTGCTGAGCAAGGCCGCGCGCACCCTCGATGAAGTCAACGCCGCACCGGTGGACGCCGCCTCGGCAGCCCGCGCCTCGATTGCCGTGGCCGAAGCCAAGGTACTGACCACCGAGATCGCCCTGCAGGCCAGCGAGAAGCTCTTCGAGCTGGCCGGCAGTCGCGCCACCCTCGCCGAGTTCAACCTCGACCGGCACTGGCGCAATGCCCGCGTGCACACCCTCCACGACCCGGTGCGCTGGAAATACCACGCCGTCGGCGCCTATCACCTCAACGGTACCTTGCCTGCCCGGCATTCCTGGATCTGACCAGACCACTGGAGCCTATTTATGAGCCTTCTGCCGCAACCGCACGAAAACGTCGCGGTCATCCACACTGACGCCCAGGCTTTGCAGATTGCCGAAGAACTGGCCGGCGAATTGCGCCGCGACAGCATCCTGCGTGATCGCGAACGTCGCCTGCCACACCCGGAACTGGCGCTGTTTTCGCGCTCTGGCCTGTGGGCCATCAGCGTCCCCAAAGCCTTTGGCGGCGCCGGTGTTTCCAACGTTACCCTGGCCAAAGTCATCGCGCGCATCGCCCAGGCCGATGCCTCCCTGGGTCAGATTCCGCAAAACCATTTCTATGCCCTGGAAGTGCTGCGGGTAAACGGCAGTCCGCAGCAACAGCAGCGCCTGTACGCCGAAGTACTGGCCGGCAAACGCTTCGGCAACGCCCTGGCGGAACTTGGGACCAAAACCGCCCATGACCGCACCACGGCCCTGAGCCGGGACGGTGACGGCTACCGCATCAACGGGCGCAAGTTCTACGCCACCGGCGCGCTCTATGCCCAACACATTCCCACTTCGGTGGTCGACGAGCAGGGCGTGCAGCAGCTGGTGTTTGTCCCCGCCGACAGCGCCGGGTTGCAGGTGATCGACGACTGGAGCGGTTTTGGCCAGCGCACCACCGGCAGCGGCTCGGTACTGTTCGAGAATGTCCGGGTCGCCGCCGAGGATGTGGTGCCGTTCCAGAGCGCCTTCGAACGGCCGACCACGGTCGGCCCATTGGCGCAGATCCTTCATGCCGCGATCGACACCGGCATCGCCCGCGCCGCCTACGAAGATGCCCTGCAGTTCGTGCGCACCCGCAGCCGGCCATGGATCGATTCCGGCATCGACAAGGCCAGCGACGACCCGCTGACGCTGAAGTCCTTCGGTCATCTGGCGATCCGTGTGCACGCCGCTGAGGCCCTGCTTGAACGCGCCGGCGAGTACCTCGACCAGGCCCAGGCCGCCCCCAACGCCAGCACCGTGGCCGCTGCCTCCATCGCCGTGGCCGAAGCCCGGGCGATCAGCACCGAAATTTCCCTGGCCGCCGGCAGCACCCTGTTCGAACTGGCCGGCAGCCAGGCCACCCTCGCCGAACATGGCCTCGACCGTCACTGGCGCAACGCCCGCGTGCATACCCTGCACGACCCGGTGCGCTGGAAGTACCACGCCATCGGCAACTACTACCTCAACGATGAGAACCCACCGCTACGGGGGACCATCTGATGGCCAAGAAGAAAATCCTCCTCAATGCCTTCAACATGAACTGCATTGGCCACATCAACCACGGTCTGTGGACTCACCCACGGGATACGTCCACCCAGTACAAGACGCTGGAGTACTGGACCGAACTGGCGAGGTTGCTTGAGCGCGGGCTGTTCGACGGCCTGTTCATCGCCGACATCGTCGGGGTCTACGACGTTTACCGGAACAACGTCGAGGTACCGCTCAAGGAGTCGATCCAGCTGCCGGTCAACGACCCGTTGCTGCTGGTGTCGGCCATGGCCGCGGTGACCCGGCATCTGGGCTTCGGCCTGACGGCCAACCTGACCTACGAGCCGCCCTATCTGTTCGCCCGCAAGCTCTCGACCCTCGATCACCTGAGCCGTGGCCGGGTGGGCTGGAATATCGTCACCGGTTATCTGGACAGTGCCGCCCGGGCCATGGGCCTTGAGCAGCAAGCCGAACACGACCGCCGCTACGACCAGGCCGACGAATACATGCAGGTGCTGTACAAACTGCTGGAGGGCAGCTGGGAAGACGGCGCGGTGGCCAACGATCGCCAGCAGCGGGTCTACGCCCACCCGGAAAAGGTCCATAAGGTGAACCACCGGGGTGAGTTCTACCGGGTCGAAGGCTATCACCTGTGCGAACCCTCACCGCAACGTACGCCGGTGCTGTTCCAGGCCGGCAGCTCCGAGCGCGGCCTGGGCTTTGCCGGCAACCATGCCGAATGCGTGTTCATCAGCGGCCAGACCAAGGCCGGGACCCGCGCCCAGGTCGACAAGGTTCGTGCAGCTGCCGTGGCCGCTGGCCGTGATCCCGAGGCGATCAAGGTGTTCATGGGCCTGACCGTGATCGTTGCGCGTACCGAGGAGCAAGCCTGGGCCAAGCACGCCGAATACCTGCGTTACGCCAGCGCCGAAGCAGGGGTTGCGCACTTCGCCAGCTCCACGGGTATCGACTTCTCTGCCTACGCACTGGACGAACCGATCCAGTACGTCAAAAGCAACGCCATCCAGTCGGCGACCAAGACCTTGCAGAACAACGACTGGACCCGGCGCAAGCTGCTCGACCAGCACGCCCTCGGCGGTCGCTACATCACCCTGGTCGGCTCACCGACCCAGGTCGCCGACGAGCTGGAAAGCTGGATCGCCGAAACCGGCCTGGACGGCTTCAACCTGACCCGCACCGTGACCCCGGAAAGCTATGTCGACTTCATCGACCTGGTGATCCCCGAGCTGCAGCGTCGCGGCTCGTACAAGACTGCCTACGAAGACGGCACCCTGCGCGAAAAACTCTTTGCCAGTGACCAGCCCCTGCTGCCCGCCGGGCATCCCGGCGCCAGCTATCGCCACACCACCCCGAACGGAGCGCTACAGCATGCTTAAGACCTTCCTTGCCCGCCCCGTCGCGGCGCTGGCCCTGACCTTCGGGCTGTTTTCCACCACCCAGGCTGCCGATGCGTTAAAGGTCGGCACCACCGCAGCCTTCGCCATCCCGCTGGAAGCGGCCGTCAGCGAAGCGAAGAAGCAGGGGCTGGACGTCGAACTGATCGAGTTCAGCGACTGGATCGCGCCGAACGTCAGCCTGGCCAGCGGCGACATCGACGTGAATTACTTCCAGCACATCCCGTTCCTGGAAAACGCCAAGGCGGCGGCCGGTTTTGACCTGGTGCCTTATGCATCGGGGATCATCAACAACGTCGGCCTGTACTCGAAAAAGTACAAAAGCTTTGACGCGTTGCCACAAGGCGCCAGCGTGGCCATCGCCAATGACCCGATCAACAGCGGCCGCGGCCTGCAGCTACTGGCCAAGGCCGGGCTGATCACCCTCAAACCCGGTGTGGGCTACAAGGCCACTGAAGAGGATATCGTCGCCAATCCCAAACAGTTGAAGATCCTCCAGGTCGAAGCCGTGCAACTGGTGCGGGCCTACGATGATGCCGACCTGGTCCAGGGTTATCCGGCCTACATCCGCCTGGCCAATACCTTCGATGCCACCTCGGCCCTGCTGTTCGACGGCCTCGATCACAAGGAATACGTGATCCAGTTCGTCATCCGTCCGCAGAACAAGGACGATCCGCGCCTGGCCAAATTCATCGATATTTATCAGCACTCGCCAGCCGTGCGTGCCGCGCTCGACAAAGCCCATGGCAAGCTTTACCAACCGGGCTGGGAGAGCTGAGATGAGCGCCGCCACCGCCCTCCTGGCGCCAGAGGAGTCCTCCTTTGCGCCGCTGCAGCAGGCCCGGCAACGGGCCCTGCACCCTGAGCTGGGCAACGCCCATGTGCGCTTCATCGGCCTGGGCAAAACCTATCCGGGGCAAACCGCCCCGGCGCTGGAAGGTATCGACCTGAACATCCAGCGCGGCGAGATCTTCGGCATCATCGGCCGTAGCGGTGCGGGCAAATCGTCGCTGATCCGTACCATCAATCGTCTTGAGCAGCCTAGCGCCGGTCGTGTGCTGATCGATCAGGTCGATATCGGCGAGTTCGATGAAGACCGCCTGGTGCGCCTGCGCCGGCGCATCGGCATGATCTTCCAGCACTTCAACCTGATGTCGGCCAAGACCGTGTGGCAGAACGTCGAACTGCCCCTCAAAGTCGCCGGTGTACCCAAGGCGCAACGCCAGCGCAAGGTTGCCGAGTTGCTGGAACTGGTCGGCCTTGAACAGAAGCACCACGCCTATCCCGCGCAATTGTCCGGCGGGCAAAAGCAGCGCGTCGGCATCGCCCGGGCGCTGGTTCACGACCCGGACATCCTCCTCTGCGATGAAGCGACCTCGGCCCTCGACCCGGAAACCACGGCGTCGATTCTTGAGCTGCTGCGCGACATCAACCAGCGCCTGGGCCTGACCATCATCCTGATCACCCACGAAATGGCAGTGATCCGCGATATCTGCCAGCGGGTGGTGGTACTGGAACGCGGACGTATCGTCGAACAAGGCGCGGTCTGGCAGGTCTTCGGCAATCCCCGCCACGCCGTCAGCAAGACCTTGCTCGCGCCCTTGCAAGCCGCCGTGCCGGCCACTTTGCAGGCCCGCCTGCAGCCGCAACCGGGCAGTGCCGAGGCGGCGCTGGTGCTGAACCTCAAAGTCAGCGGCACTGAGCGCCAGGCACCGGAGTTATCCACATTGTTCGCCAGCCTCGGTGGCCGGATCAGCTTGCTGCAAGGCGGTATCGAGTCGATCCAGGGGCGGCCGCTGGGGCAATTGCTGGTGTCGGTGGCAAACTCGCCGCACAGCCATGAACAGGTCATCGAACGTGCCCGGCAGTGGGCCACGCAGGTTGAGGTACTGGGTTATGTGGACTGATCGCTTGCTCCAGGGCGTACTCGATACCCTGTTGATGGTCGGGGTGTCGTCGCTGATCGCCCTGCTGGCCGGGATTCCGTTGGCGGTGATTCTGGTCACCAGCGGCAAGGGCGGGATTTACCAGGCGCCGACCCTGAACCGGCTGCTCGGGGCGTTCGTCAACCTGTTCCGCTCGATCCCGTTTCTGATCCTGATGGTCGCGCTGATCCCCTTTACCCGCCTGATTGTCGGTACCACCTATGGGATCTGGGCGGCGGTGGTGCCACTGACCATTGCCGCCACACCGTTCTTTGCGCGGATCGCCGAAGTCAGCCTGCGCGAAGTCGACCATGGCCTGATCGAAGCCGCCCAGGCCATGGGCTGCCGACGCTGGCATATCGTCTGGCACGTACTGCTGCCCGAAGCCTTGCCAGGCATCGTCGGCGGTTTCACCATCACCCTGGTGACCATGATCAACTCCTCGGCCATGGCCGGTGCCATCGGTGCTGGTGGCCTGGGCGATATCGCCTACCGCTACGGCTACCAGCGTTTCGACAGCCAGATCATGCTCACCGTGATTGTCATGCTGGTGGTGTTGGTGGCCTTGATCCAGCTGGGCGGTGACCGGCTGGCCAAGGGCCTGAACAAGCGCTGATTCCACAGGGCATCATTGAATCTGCTCAGGGGTAACAATCACCCAGTTCTTGTCCGCCGTCACCGGCAAGCCCTCTTTGGCCTGGGCGGCCGCGTTCTGGGCGATCATGCCGTTGAGCTGGTCCATGTACTTGGCTTTGCGGTTTATCCACAGGTGAATACCGCCCTTGCCGACATCGACACTGTGGAACTGCATGTAGCCGTCACTGGTGGGTGTATCGCCACCAACCAGTACCGGCTTCTTCCATTGATCGATGTAGGTCAGGATCGCCGCCTGTTTGCCCGCCATCCAGGTTGCCGGGGTCCATAGATAAGGGGTCAGTTCCAGGCCCAGGTTGGCCTGCGGGTCATAACTGCCCGCGCTGATCTGTTTGCGCGCGGTGGTCAAAGCGCCATTCTCGCGATCCTTGAGCAGCAGGCTGACACCGATGACATTCTGCGGTTTGACGTTGTAGCCGTATTTGGGGTCGGAGGCGACCATGCGCACCAGCTCTTCGGAGGCGGCGGTCATCACATACACCTCGATGCCGTTGGCCATCAGCTTGTTGAACAGCTCAGTCTGGCCGGTGAAGATTCTCGGCGGCTGCACCTCGATGGTCTTGACCTGATCGCCCTCGTAGTAGGTGCTGGGGATCGGTTTGCCAGAGGCCATCAGCTCATCGACATAGCCCTTGAGCTGCTTGAGGGTGAAGCCGGAAAACACCTGGGCAACCCAGGGATAGCAGACCATGTCGTCGATTTCACAGAGCCGGTAGTAGTAGCTGAACAGGCTCTCCTTGTGTTCGGCAGTGTCTTTGAAAGGCATCAGCTTCAACGACGGATCAAGCTTTTCCCGGCTGAGCAGGCCCTTGTTTTCCATGAACGGCAACAGCGACTCTTCGAGGTCGAAGCGATAGCTGGTGTTGTCCATGTCGAACACCGCGTAGTTACCCTGGTTGGCATTGGCCGCGATCATCGTGTCCAGCTGCCTGGCTGCATCAGCAGGCCAATGCTTGAGTCCACTGGCCCAGGTTTGGCCGGTCAGCAGCAGTGCCAGGCCGGCGGCGAGTACTTTCGGAGCAGACGTCATGTGCATTTCTCCAGAAAAGAGGCTCGCCCACGCTAGCCAAAGCAAACGGCTGAGAACGACCTGACAACGACGCCAACACACTCCTCAGCGGCGTTGCACATGCCATTTGCGACATGCCTATATTCCAAAAACGACTATGCAAATTACCTTTTGATATAAATTCGTTCGTTTTCATGCTGTTAGCATTTCTGTTCGCAATCGCACACAGAGGCGATGCCCCCGCCTTTTCTCTGGAGCTTCAATGAATCTGCCGCTGTCACTCAACCTGCTGGCGTTCCTGGCGTTGCTGCTAGGCCTGGCTCAAACCCGTCATGGCAACTGGAGCCTGGCCAAGAAAGTTCTGGTCGGCCTGGTCCTCGGTGTGCTGTTCGGGGCTGCCTTGCATGCCATCTATGGCGCCGGTAACCCGATCCTCAAGGCCACCATCAGCTGGCTCGATCTGGTCGGTAACGGCTACGTGCAGTTGCTGCAGATGATCGTCATGCCGCTGATCTTCGCCTCGATCCTCAGCGCCGTGGCTCGCCTGCACAACGCCTCGTCGCTCGGCAAGATCAGCTTTCTGACCATCGGCACCCTGCTGTTCACTACGGCCATTGCCGCGCTGATCGGTATCGTCCTGACCAACCTGTTCGGCCTGACTGCCGAAGGCCTGGTTGCCGGCACCGCCGAAACCGCACGGATGCAGGCGATCCAGAGCGACTACGTGGGCAAGGTCGCCGAGCTGAATATCCCGCAGCTGCTGCTGTCGTTCATCCCCAGCAACCCGGTAGGCGACCTGGCCCGGGCCAAGCCGACCTCGATCATCAGCGTGGTGATCTTTGCCGTGTTCCTCGGCATGGCTGCCCTGCAGTTGCTCAAGGATGATGCGGAAAAGGGCAATAGCGCCCTGGCCGCCATCGACACCCTGCAAGCCTGGGTGATGCGTCTGGTGCGCCTGGTGATGAAGCTCACCCCGTATGGCGTACTGGCGCTGATGACCAAGGTGGTAGCCAGCTCGAACCTGGACGACATCCTCAAGCTCGGCAGCTTTGTCGTGGTGTCTTACATCGGCCTCGGCCTGATGTTCGTGGTGCATGGCGTGTTGCTGGCGATCAGCGGCGTCAACCCGCTGCGCTTCTTCCGCAAGGTCTGGCCGGTACTGACCTTTGCCTTCACCAGCCGCTCCAGCGCCGCCAGCATCCCGCTGAGCATCGAGGCGCAAACCCTGCGCCTGGGTATTCCGCAGTCGATTGCCAGCTTCGCCGCTTCGTTCGGCGCGACCATCGGCCAGAACGGTTGTGCCGGTCTGTACCCGGCAATGTTGGCGGTGATGGTCGCTCCGGCTGTGGGCATCAACCCGCTGGATCCGCTGTGGATTGCCACGCTGGTGGCCATCGTGACCCTGAGTTCGGCCGGCGTGGCCGGGGTGGGCGGCGGTGCGACTTTCGCCGCGCTGATCGTGTTGCCGGCCATGGGCTTGCCGGTGGAACTGGTGGCGTTGCTGATCTCGGTTGAACCGCTGATCGACATGGGCCGCACGGCGCTGAACGTGAATGGTTCGATGACGGCGGGGGCGATTACCAGCCAGATGGTCAAGCAGACTGACAAGTCAGTGCTGGAGACTCAGGAGCATGCACAGCTGACGCATTCCTGAAGTGTTGTAGCGCCTTTTCAGGCCTCATCGCCGGCAAGGCCGGCTCCCACAGTGTCTGGCATGTGCTGGACCTGTGGGAGCCGGCCTTGCCGGCGATGCGTTCTTAGATCCTTTCCCAAACCTCGAAGTGATACGCCGGCTTGTCTCCCTCCGCCGGATTCTCCTGGCTCGACGCCAACCGCCACTGCGCCGCATCAAACTCAGGGAACCAGGCGTCCCCTTCCGGGCTCAATTCGACCCGCGTCAGGTACAGCCGATCCGCCAGGCCACGCTCAATCGCCTGGGTATACAGCTGTGCGCCACCAATCAGCATCAGCTCATCGACACCCTGCGCCAGCGCCCACTGCTCGGCGCGCAGCATGGCCTCGTCGAGCGAAGCGAACACTTCGGCGCCTTCGAGCTGCAGGCCGGGCTGGCGGCTGACCACCAGGTTCAAACGCCCGGGCAATGGCCGCCCCAACGAATCCCAGGTCTTGCGCCCCATGATGATCGGCTTGCCCAGGGTGGTGGCCTTGAAATACTTGAAATCCCCCGGCAGGTGCCAGGGCATGCTGTTGTCGATGCCGATTACGCGGTTCTCGGCGAGCGCCGCGATCAGGCTGAGGGGAAGTGATGTTTTCATGTCGGCGAGGATAGCAAAGCCCGATCTTCGATGCCTGGGTTATGCTTTGGGCTGACTTGATCAATGGAAGACTGTGTGACTGCACTGACTGACCTGGACAAACGCTGGCTCACTGAGGCGGTACGCCTGCGCGAGGAACACGCAGGCCCCCTGGAGGATCAGGAAGCCAATCGCCGCGCCCGGCAACTGGGCGGCGACCTGCCGACGCGCATCGAACAGCGCGCCTTGTGGCTGGCCGAACGCGACGGCATGCGCAGCGCCCTGCAGCACTGGAAGCAAGGTGCGCGCCTGGCCCTGGCGCTGTTGTTGGTGCTGGCGATCTTCAGCGGTGCCGGCCTGGCCCTGGCCGCCCTGGGCGACAGCCAGCGTCCGGTGAATGTGTTCTGGGCGCTGGGCAGCCTGCTGGGTTTGAACCTGCTGTTGCTGGCCGGCTGGGCTGTGGGCTTTATCTTCGCCGGTGAGCAAGGCGCGACCTTGGGCAGGCTGTGGTTATGGCTCAGCGAGAAATTCGCCCGTGATGCCCAGGCTGCACATTTAGCCCCCGCCCTGCTGGTGTTGCTGCAACGCCAGAAACTCAATCGCTGGCTGCTCGGGCTGCTGGTTCACAGCTTGTGGCTGGTGGCCTTGGGCACAGCGCTGGTGATGCTGCTGATTCTGCTCGCCACCCGGCGTTACGGTTTCGTCTGGGAGACCACCATTCTCGGCGCCGACACCTTCGTCGGCCTGACCCAGGCCCTCGGCGCCCTGCCTGCCTTGCTCGGCTTCAATGTGCCGGACATCGACATGATCCGCGCCAGTGGCGACAGCCAACCCGCGCTTGAACTGGCTCGCCAGGCCTGGGCCAGCTGGCTGCTCGGGGTGTTGCTGGTATTCGGCATCCTTCCTCGTTTGCTGCTCGCCGCCTTGTGCCTGTGGCGCTGGCGCAGCGGTCGCAAACGTCTGCGCCTGGACCTCAACCTCCCCGGCTACAGCCAGTTGCGCGAAGCGTTGATGCCCAGCAGCGAACGCCTTGGTGTCAACGATGCCGCGCCGGATGCCTTGCCGCAGATTATCCGTGGCGTGGGTGATGAACACAGCAACGGTGCCTTGCTGGTCGGTCTGGAGCTGGACGACCAGCGCCCCTGGCCGCCCGCCTTGCCCGCCACGGTCAGCAACGCCGGCGTGCTCGACAGCCGCGAGTCGCGCAACAAATTGCTCGAACAACTCAGCCGCTTCCCGCCGGCGCGCCTGGCCATCGCCTGCGACCCGCGTCGCTCGCCAGACCGTGGCAGCCTGGCGCTGCTTGCCGAACTAGCCCGCAACGCCGGCGCCACCCGCATCTGGCTGTTGCAGGGCCTGCCCGGCCAGGCCCTGGATGCCGATCGCCTCGGCGACTGGCATCAGGCGCTCGACCAGCTTGGGCTCGAGCACGCCGACAGCGCCCCGCTGAACTGGCTGGAGCATGGTCATGACTAAGCCGCTGAAACTGGCCGTGGTCGGCCACACCAACGTCGGCAAGACCTCGCTGCTGCGCACCCTGACCCGTGATGTCGGCTTTGGCGAAGTCTCCCATCGGCCCAGCACCACCCGCCATGTCGAAGGTGCGCGGCTGTCGGTGGATGGCGAACCGCTGCTGGAGCTCTATGACACTCCCGGCCTGGAAGACGCCATTGCCCTGCTCGACTACCTCGAACGCCTGGAACGGCCGGGCGAACGTCTCGACGGTCCGGCGCGCCTGGAACGTTTTCTTCAGGGCAGTGAAGCGCGCCAGCGCTTCGAGCAGGAAGCCAAGGTGCTGCGCCAGCTGCTGGCCAGCGATGCCGGCCTGTATGTGATCGATGCCCGTGAGCCAGTGCTGGCCAAATACCGCGACGAGCTGGAAGTGCTCGCCAGCTGCGGCAAGCCGTTGCTGCCGGTACTCAATTTTGTCGCCAGCAGCGACCATCGCGAGCCTGACTGGCGTGAAGCGCTGGCCCGGCTTGGCCTGCATGCGCTGGTGCGCTTTGACAGTGTCGCGCCGCCGGAAGATGGTGAGCGGCGTCTCTATGAAAGCCTGGCGCTGATGCTGGAAAAGTCGCGTCCGGCCCTGCAACGCCTGATCGACGATCAACAGGCTCAGCGCCTGGCCCGCCAGCTCAGCGGCAAACGCCTGATTGCCGAATTGCTGCTCGATTGCGCTGCCTGCCGCCGTAGCGTGGTGGCTGAACCAGGTGCCGAAGCAATCGCTATCGAAGCTTTGCGCAAGGAGGTTCGCCAGCGTGAACAGCGCTGCGTCGAGGCCTTGCTCAAGCTGTATGCGTTTCGCAAGGATGATGCCAGTGCCAGCGAACTGCCGCTGCTGGATGGGCGCTGGGGTGATGATCTGTTCAATCCTGAAACCCTTAAATTACTGGGCGTACGCCTTGGTAGCGGGGTGGCCGCCGGCGCGGCGGCGGGTGCCGGTGTCGATCTGCTGGTCGGCGGTTTGACCCTGGGCGCTGCGGCGCTGGCCGGGGCCATTGCCGGTGGTGCATTGCAGACCGCACGCAGCTACGGTTCACGCCTGCTGGGCAAGCTCAAGGGGCAGCGGGAATTGACGGTGGATGACAGCGTGTTGCGCCTGCTGGCCCTGCGTCAGCATCAGCTGATCCAGGCCCTGGACAGCCGCGGGCATGCGGCGATGGAGCGGATCAAATTGAGCGCGCCGCAGGAGCAGAGCTGGCGCGAGGGCAAGCTACCGGAAGCCTTGAGCAAAGCCCGGGCGCATCCGCAGTGGTCGTCGCTCAATCCCGGCGCGCGACTCAATCAGGCCGAGCGCCAGGAGCAGATCGACTTGTTGGTGCAAGAGCTTTAGGGCCCTATCGCTGGCAAAGCCAGCTCCCACAAGGACTGAATACACCGGCCCTTGTGGGAGCCGGCCTTGCCGGCGATGAGGCTCTCAAATTCAGTGCAAAAGCGCGATGGCCTTGGCCTTGAGCACCTCCAGATCAATCACCGGCACATGCATCTCCTTGGCCAGCTCATCCCATTCGCGCATGCGCAGGCTCACCGTGCACAACGGATCGCGCTCGAAAGCGTCGGCCTCAGCCTCGCTCATCACCCCACCCTGATACTCCAGGGTGCGCCGGCTGGCTTCGCTCAATCGCTGGTAATAGCCCGGTTTACGCAAAGTCAGGTAACGCTTGGCCTCGACGTGGTATTGCACCAGTTTGGCCAGTCGCTCGCTGAAACCGCAGCGCAGCAGATAGTTGGCGCCAACCTGTTCATGGCTGACCACACCGTAACCACCCATGTCGCCTTCGGCCCCACCGCAGATGTGGCCGATATCATGGAAGAACGCCGCCAGTACCACTTCATCATCAAAACCTTCATCCAGCGCCAGCTGCGCCGCCTGGGACATGTGCTCCAGCTGCGACACCGGCTCGCCGATGTAGTCCTCATTACCGTGCTGCTGGTACAGGGCAAATATTTCGCTGACAACCTGTTCGGCCGTTCTCATCGTTATCCCCTCAAGCGTTTTCGTTGAACAGTCGAGCGATATGCCGCTCGGCCAGGGCCGGACCGACGCTCATGCCGACGCCACTGTGCATCAGCGCCGCGCTGATACCCGGCGCCACCTGCAACAGTGAAAACGGTCCGCGACCGCCAGAACCATAGACGCCCTGCCAGCGTTCGACCACCTCGATCCGACCGCCGAGGGTGTGCTCGGCCAGTTCGATCATCCAGTTATCGACCTGCTCGGCATTGAACGGCGCGGCATCGCTGCCATAGGCGTGCGAGTCACCGATGATCAGCTCGCCATGGGGCGTGGGGCTGATCAGCAAGTGAATGCCGTGCTTCATCAGGTGCGGGCTGTCGCTAAGCAGTTGCGCCTTGAGGGCCTGAGTCTGAGGCAGGTCGGCGAAGGCGCCGTAATGCACGCAGCTCAGACCAGTCAGCAGCGCATGCTGCAAGTCCAGTTGGAAACGCGGCCGGGCACGCAGCATCTGCAAACGACAAACCTGTGGTTGTAGCTTGGCGATCGGTTCGGCGAGCAGGGTCTGATAGTCATGCCCGGAACAGACCACGATCTGCGCGGCGCTGAAATCGCCTGCAGTGGTCGAGACCTTTCCTGGCTCGATATCGCGAACCAGAGTGGAGAAATGAAACTGCACATCCAGTTCCTGTTGCAGGAAGCGGATCAGAGTGGGGATGGCTTCACGCGAGTACAGCTGCTGGTCGTCCAATCCACGCAAGGCTGCGCGGTGGTGGCGAAACTGGCCGCCATATAGATCGTTGAGCGCCGCGCCCGACAACAGCTCGACCTTGTAACCGTGCTCTACAGCCCGCTCGTCACAGAAGGCTTCCAGCAGTTCCTGTTCAAGGGCAGTACGGGCGAACAACAGCGAACCATTGCTCTTCAATTCGAAGCCGGCCTGACGCGACCAGTGCGCCCAGATCCCGCGACTAGCCTTGGCCAGATCGAGCATTTCACCCGGTGGCTGGCCGGTGACCAGCGCCTGGCCGAAGTTGCGTACCGAGGCCCCCAACGGGGTAGCGGTGCGTTCGAAAACACGGACCTTGAGGCCGCGCCGGGCAGCGGCGTAGGCATGGGAAAGGCCCAGAATGCCGGCGCCGACAATCAGTAGATCGGTCATGGGAGTGTCCTTCAGAATTGGCGGTGAGCCTATCGCTGGCAAGGCCAGCTCCCACAGAGATCTCTACAGCACCTTGATCTTGTGGGAGCCGGCCTTGCCGGCGATGAAGCCAACCCGGTCTTACTGCTGCGCCACCTTCTCCGACTTGCCGTCATAGCGCTTGCGCCATTCGGCGAGGATGCTGTCGCGGTTCTGCGAGGCCCAGGCGAAGTCGTTCTTGATCAGGCGCTGTTCGTAGTCAGCCGGCAGCTCGGTCTGCGGCTTGGCGATACCCGGCTGAGCGAGCACGGCAAAGTTTTCCTTGTACAGTTCCATCGCTGCCGGGCTTGCCGAGAAGTCGGCCAGGCGCTTGGCGGCGTCTTCATGCTTGCTGCCCTTGAGCACGGCGGTGGCTTCGATTTCCCAGCCCAGGCCTTCCTTCGGCAGGACGATGTCCAGCGGCGCGCCCTGACGCTTGAGCTGCACGGCCGGGTATTCGAAGGAGATACCGATCGGGAACTCACCGGCCGCCGCCAGCTTGCACGGCTTGGAACCGGAATGAACATACTGGCCGATGTTCTGGTGCAGGCCGTCCATGTACGCCCAGCCCTGCTTCTCGCCAAAGGTCTGCAACCAGGCGCTGACATCGAGGAAGCCGGTGCCGGACGACGCCGGGTTCGGCATGACGATCTTGCCCTTGTACTCAGGCTTGGTCAGGTCCTGCCAGCTCACCGGCTTGGTCAGGCCCTGCTTCTCGGCTTCGATGGTGTTGAAGCAGATGGTCGCCGCCCAGACGTCCATACCGACCCAGGCCGGTGGGTTGGCGGCATCGCGGTAGTTACCGCCGATCTTGTCCAGATCCTTCGGGGCGTAGCTTTGCAGCATGCCCTGCTGGTCGAGGATCGCCAGGCTGGAAGCGGCCAGGCCCCACACCGCATCAGCCTGCGGGCGGTCTTTTTCGGCCAGCAACTTGGCGGTGATGATGCCGGTGGAATCGCGTACCCACTTGATCTCGATATCCGGGTTGGCCTTTTCGAAGGCCTGCTTGTAGCTCTTGAGTTGTTCGGCTTCAAGCGCGGTATAAACCGTCAGCTGGGTGTCAGCGGCAGTGGCCTGCAGACTGAACGCAGTGAGGACGGCAGCGGCAAGAGCAAGTGGCTTGAACATGATGCGGTTCCTTTGAACGGTACGAGGGATGGGTAAGGCAATCACTGGCCCGGCGCGCGCTGGCGCCAGGCTTGGGAACGTTGCAGCAGGCCACGCGAGGCCCAGGCCAGGAGCAGCGAAACGCTGGCGCTGGTGAGCAGGATCAGGGTCGACATCGCCGCCGCGCCGCCGACGTTGCCGGCATCGTCCATGTTCAACACGGCGACGGCGGCGAGGATGGTGTCCGGGCTGTAGAGGAAGATCGCCGCCGACACCGTGGTCATCGCCGACACGAACAGGTAGCGGATGATGTCCAGCAGTGCCGGCAGGCAGATCGGTACGGTGACCCGCAGAAAGTGCCGGTACAGCGGCGCCTTGAGCGACAGCGCAGCGGCTTCGAACTCACCGTCGAGCTGGCGCAGGGCGGTGGTCGCGGTCATGTTTGCGGTGGTCAAATAGTGAGCAATGGTGCACACCACCAGCAGCGCCATGCTGCCGTAGAACACATGCAGCGGGTTGCTGGTCAGGTTGAAGAAGAACACGTAGCCCAGACCCAGAACCAAACCGGGTACCGCCATCGGCACGAAGCTGAGCAAGCGCAGCAGCAGATTGAGTGAACGCTGGCCCTTGGTTTTTTCCATCAGGTAGGCGCCGGTGAAAATCACCGCGCTGCCGATCAATGCGGTTCCCAGTGCCATGGTCAGGCTGTTGGTGTAAGCCAGCCAGCCACCGCCGGCGGTTTCATCGAACTGATAGTGCTTGAGCGACAAGGTCATGTTGTAGGGCCAGAAGGTCACCAGCGACGAGTACACCGCCATGCCCACCACCAACAGCAACACCGCACAGACCGTCAGCACCACAGCGAGGAACCAGGCATCGCGACGACGCGACGGCTGCGGGATGAACACCTGGGCACGGCCACTCATGGCATCGCCCTGACGGCGGCGCAGCCAGGCATCGACGGTAAAGCTGAGCAGCGCCGGTACCAGCAGCACCATGCCGATCAACGCACCACGACCGAACTGCTGCTGACCGACCACCGCCTTGTAGGCTTCCAGCGCCAGCACCTGATAGTCGCCACCAACCACTACCGGTACACCGAAATCGGTGATGGTCAGGGTGAACACCAGGCAGAACGCCGCGAACACCGCCTGACGGGTCGCCGGCCAGGTGATGCTATGGAAGGCGCGCCAAGGACCGGCGCCCATGCTCGAAGCAGCATCGAACAAGCGCGCGTCGGCCAGCGACAGCGCCGACAGCAAGATCATCAGGGCATGTGGAAAGGTGTAGATGGCCTCACCGAGGACGATGCCCCAGAAGCCATAGATATTGTCGCTGAGCAGCCCGCGCAGCAGCCCCTGGTTGCCGAACAGGTAAACCAGGGCAATGGCCGGCAGCATCGACGGCGCCAGCAAGGGCAGCAGCGAAATGCCACGCCAGATGCGCTTGCCGGGGATCAGCGTGCGTTGCAAAGCGTAGGCGAACAGGTAGGCCAGCGGCACGACAATCGCGGCGACGCTGAGCGAGACTTTGAGGCTGTTGCCCAGCAGCCAGTGAAAGTTGGCGCTGGCAAACAGTTCACGTGCGGCGACCAGGCCACCGCCCTGCCCGGCGTCACTGCTGAAACCACGCCAGAAGATCGCCAGCAGCGGCATCAGCACCGCAACCGTCAGCAGGAGCAGCAGCAACCATTTACCGCCGACCACGAACAGTCGATCACCCAGTGAAGCGCCGGAGCGCTGTGCTGCCTTCGCCTGCGCGATCGGCATGGCCATTGGCGCGGCCATCTCAGGCAAACACCTGCAGGCTGCGCGGCGGCAGGGCGACCCAGATGTCCTGGGAGCCCAGGCGCGGCATCGACTCGGGCGCGACTTCGGCCAACAGCGCGTGACCCGGCAGCTCGTTGAACTCGAAACTCATCCGGCAGCGGTTACCGAGGAAGGTGATTTCGCGCACCCGCGCCGGAAACAGGTTCTCTTCATGCACCGGCGGGTTGACGCTGATCGCTTCAGGACGGCAGAACAAACGACCGCTGCGGGCCTGGCCGGCACCGTCGGCCAGGCGCATGTTCAGGCCGCCGACCTGCGCATGGCTGTCGGTGTGGCGCTGGAACGGCAGCCAGTTGCCCTGGCCAACGAACTCGGCCACAAACGGTGTGGCGGGTTTGTCGTAGATTTCCTGGGGCGTGGCGTATTGCTCGACCTGACCGTTGTTCATCACCGCGATACGGTCGGCCATGAGCATGGCTTCGTCCTGGTTGTGGGTGACCATCAGGGTGGTGATGCCCAACTGGCGTTGCAGTTGGCGCAGCTCGGTACACAGGTGCTCGCGGACGCGGGCGTCGAGGGCCGACATTGGTTCATCGAGCAGCAGCAACGAAGGTGCCGGAGCCAAGGCGCGCGCCAGGGCTACGCGTTGCTGTTGGCCACCGGAAAGCTGGCCGGGGTACTTTTTCTCGCTGCCGGACAGACCGACCAGCTCGAGCATCTGCGCCACCCGCTGGCGCACCTCGTCACGACCGCTACCGGCCAGACCGTAGGCGATGTTGGCTTCAACTGTCAGGTTCGGAAACAGCGCATAAGACTGAAACAGGATGCCGTAGTCACGGGCCTGGGGCGGCAACTCGGAGATGTCGCGATCGCCGATGTACAGGGTGCCACGGTCCTGGCGTTCGAGGCCGGCGATGCAGCGCAGCAGCGTGGTCTTGCCACAGCCGGACGGGCCGAGCAGGCACACCAGTTCACCGGCGGCGATGTCGAGGGAGACATCCTGCAGGGCGGTAAAGGCGCCGAAGCGCTTGTGGATACCGCGCACTTTCATCTGTGCGCCTGGGTTTGCGACCGGAGTGTTCATGGCAGGACCTCATCGAACGAATGAGGGCCATGCTAGGGAGGTAATGCGAAGGTTCTGTGGCTGGGAAGCAAAAGATGGTGATAGTGGTATAGGCAGATTTTAGTGTGGCGGGGGGTTGGCAAGGCTACGCCTTGCATCGCCGGCAACGCCGGCTCCCACAATGGATACTCACCACTGACACTGTGGGAGCCGGCCTTGCCGGCGAATCGGGCGCAAAGCGCCCGCCTGCTATATCTCCAGCGCCGACACTTCCTGCGCCAACCCCAGAAACGCCGCAGGCAACCGCGCTTGCCTGCGCTCCTTCAGGCAATACAGGTATTCGTGCATCACCGGCGCATTGTCCAGGCTCAACACCCGCAGCTCAGGGTTATGCGGAACTTCATGACGGGCAATGATGCTGATGCCAATGTTGCGCAACACCGCTTCACGGATCGACTCGCGGCTGCCGATCTCCAGCATCGAACCGACCTTGACCCCGGCCTCTTCCAGCATCTGCTCGGTCAGTTTGCGTGTCGTCGAGCCTTGCTCACGAACCAGCAGACAATGCCCGGCCAGTGCCGACAGCGGCAGCGATTCACGGCTGGCCAATGGATGATTGCGATGCACCGCCACCACCAATGGATCAGTGCCCAACACCCGCCGCACCAGACGCGCATCTTCCAGCAGCTGTGACGAAGCAGCCAGGTCCACGCGATAGTCCTCCAGCAACTCCAGCACCTGCTGGGAGTTACCGATTTCCACCGAGACCTCAACCTGAGGCAAACGCTCGCGAAAGATCTTCACCAGATCGAGGATGTAGTACGGCGCGGTGGCGGCAATGCGCAAACTGCCCTGGCCCTGACCACTGTTGCGCAGGAAGAACTCGATATCCGCCTCTTGCTGCAGCAGGGTCTTGACCATCGGCAGCAACCGCGCGCCGTCATCGCTGAGGGTCAGACGCCGACCGCCGCGGTAGAACAGCTCCACCGCGTACTGGCTTTCCAGGTTGCGGATCTGCGTGGTCACTGTCGGTTGGCTGAGCCCGAGTTTCTTCGCCGCCAGGGTAATGCTGCCCAGGCGGGCAACCATGTAGAAGGCTTTCAACTCGGAACTCAACATACATCCTCTATTTTCGCAGCAGGCGCAGGCCGTTGAAGACCACCAGCAAACTCACGCCCATGTCGGCGAACACCGCCATCCACATGGTGGCCATACCGGCGAAGGTGATCGCCAGAAAGACCGCCTTGATCCCCAGCGCCAGCACGATGTTCTGGGTCAGGATCGTAGCGGTCTGACGCGAGAGCCTGACGAAGGCCGGGATTTTGCGCAAGTCATCATCCATCAGCGCCACGTCGGCGGTCTCGATCGCCGTGTCGGTGCCCGCGGCGGCCATGGCAAAGCCGATCTCCGACCGCGCCAACGCTGGAGCATCGTTGATGCCGTCGCCGACCATGCCGACCCGGTGCCCTTGGGCGTACAGATCTTCAATAGTCTTGAGCTTGTCGGCCGGCAACAGGTTGCCATGGGCCTGGTCGATACCGACCTGCGCGGCAATGGCCTGAGCGGTGTGAGGATTGTCGCCGGTAAGCATGACAGTCTTGATACCCAGCTCATGCAGTTCGGCAATTGCCTCGCGGCTGCTGTCCTTGACGGTGTCAGCTACCGCGAACAGGGCCAGCGGGCCTGACTTGTCGAGCAGCAGTACTACGGTCTTGCCCTGACGCTCCAAGGCATCGAGCTGTGCTTCGAGCTGCGGCGAGCACAGGCCGAGCTCTTCGACCAGACGATGGTTGCCCAGGTGGTACAGCTCACCGTCCACTTCGCCGCGCACGCCACGACCGGCCAGAGCTTCGAACGCCGAGACTTCACTCAGGGTCAGTTGCTGCTCGTTGGCCAATACCGCAATGGCACGTGACACCGGGTGATCGGAACGGTCGGCAAGGCTGGCAGCCAGCGCCTGGGCGCGGCCTTCGAACAGCGGATCAAGCACGACATGATTGGTCTGTACCGGCTTGCCGTGGGTGATTGTGCCAGTCTTGTCCAGCGCCAGGAAATCGAGCTTGCGCCCGCCTTCCAGATACACCCCGCCCTTGACCAGAATGCCTTTGCGCGCCGCTGCGGCCAGGCCGCTGACGATGGTCACCGGAGTGGAGATCACCAGCGCGCATGGGCAGGCCACCACCAGCAGCACCAGGGCGCGGTAAATCCAGTCGAACCAGGCGCCGGCCATGAACAGTGGAGGAATCACCGCAACCGCCAGGGCAAAGGCGAACACCGCCGGGGTATAGATCCGCGAGAACTGGTCAACGAAACGTTGAGTCGGTGCACGGGCACCCTGGGCCTCTTCCACGGCCTTGATGATCCGCGCCAGGGTCGATTGCCCGGCAGCTGCCGTCACCCGGTATTCCAGGGCACCGGCCTGGTTGATGGTGCCAGCGAAAACCTTGTCGCCCGGGCCTTTTTCCACCGGCAGGCTCTCACCGGTAATCGGCGCCTGGTCGATGCTCGACTGGCCACTGACCACCTCGCCATCCAGGCCGATGCGCTCACCGGGGCGCACTCGCACCAGCGCGCCCAGTGCCACTTGCTTGACCTCGATTTCACGCCACTGGCCGTCAGCCTGCTGCACCGTGGCCATGTCCGGGCTCAGTTGCATCAGCCCGCCAATCGCATTGCGTGCACGGTCCAGCGAGCGCGCTTCGATCAACTCGGCGACGGTAAACAGGAACATGACCATCGCCGCTTCCGGCCACTGGCCGATCAGCACGGCGCCAGTGACGGCGATGCTCATCAGCGCGTTGATGTTCAGGTTGCGGTTCTTCAGGGCGATCCAGCCCTTTTTATAGGTGCCCAGGCCACAGCTGAGGATCGACACCAACGCCACCAGCGCCACCACCCAGGAAGGCGCCAGCTCGGCGAAGTGAATGCCTTCGGCGGCAATGGCCGCAACCCCCGACAGTGCCAGCGGCCACCAGTGCTTTTTCCCCGGAGCCGGAGGCGCGGCAGGTTCTTCGCTGCTCTCGGTCAGTGGCTCGGCCTGCATGCCCAGCGAAGCGACCGCCTGCTCGATGGTCAGGGTGTCGGCATGGGTGTGCCGCACCCCGAGGATGCGATTGATCAGGTTGAATTCCAACTGCTCAACGCCTGCTAACTTGCCCAGTTTGTTCTGGATCAGGGTCTGTTCGGTCGGGCAGTCCATGGCCTCGATCCGGAAGCGGCTCAGGCGCGCATCTCCACTGGCCGCTTCACTCAGCTGCACCAGAGACGGTGCGGCATCGTGGGAACAGCAGCTGTGGGCATGCTTGGCATGGTCATGACTGGCGTGATCGTGGGTGTCTTTACCCGGGGTATGGCTGACAGGCTGGTTCATGGGTTCATCCTTAAATGTCCTGTTGCCAAGTGAACACCCTGTAGCCACTATAGGGTCAAGCAACCTGCCGAGGTATTTTCAGATGAAGATCGGAGAACTGGCCAAAGCCACCGACTGCGCAGTGGAAACCATCCGTTATTACGAGCGGGAGAGCCTGCTGCCGGAACCTGCGCGCAGCGAAGGCAACTACCGGCTGTACACCCAGGCCCACGTCGAGCGCCTGACCTTCATCCGCAACTGCCGCACCCTCGACATGACACTTGAAGAAATCCGCAGCCTGCTGCGCCTGCGCGACAGCCCGGACGACCAGTGTGAAAGCGTCAACGCCTTGATCGACGAGCATATCCAGCACGTCAATGCGCGAATCGAAGGGTTGCAGGCGTTGCAGGCGCAATTGCTGGAGCTGCGCCAGCATTGTCATCCCAAGGAAGTGCAGTGCTCGATCCTCCAGCATCTTGAAGTCAACGGTGCCGTGACGGCCCCCGAGGCCGAGCATTCACATGTAGGCAGAAGCCACGGCCACTGACGAAAAACCACCCGGTGGGAGCGGGCTTGCCCCGCGATAGCGGTCTGTCATTCACATCTCATCGCGGGGCAAGCCCGCTCCCACCGACCAGTCAGCTGCTTTCAGACCACTCCTACGAATGCTGTCGCGCTTTCTCATTGTTGAGAAGGTTCATGAGGACTAGTTTCCTCAGGTCGTCGCGTTGCTGTACGCCGACACGGAGCATTTACCATCACCAAGGAGTGGCAATATGGCGTTTGACGCATTCATAAAAATCGACGGTATTCCTGGCGAAGCGCTGGACGAAACATACCGGGACTGGATTGAAATCACCGGCTATAGCTTTGGGGCCCACCAAAGCACCTCCGCAACCGCCAGCTCGGCGGGCGGCGCATCCTCTGGCCGCACGACCATGACCGCATTCACGTTCACCAAGGCAATGGATAAATCCAGCTGCAAGCTGCTGGAAGCCAGTTGCGCAGGCGAGCACTTGAAAGAAGTGACCCTGGCGCTTTGCCGTGCGGGCACTGACAAACTCAAGTACTTCGAGATTGTTCTTGAGCAAGTCATCATCGCTGACTACATGCAAAACGCTGGTGCAGGTGTCCCTCAGGAAGTAGTGCAGCTGGATTTCGGTCGCATCAAAACCACCTACACCCAGCAAAAGCGTAGCGATGGTGCCGGCGGCGGCAATGTCGCAGGCGGCTGGGATCGAATTGGCAACAAACGGTATTCGTGAGGCGAACATGGCTGAGCCTCAGGTTTTTATCAATACCAGAACCCAGACCTTCGATTCCTTGAGGGCCGGGCTTAACCTTTCCGGTATCGCGAATCGCAAATTCATAGCCCTCAACAGCCACATCGCCAATAGCGTTGTGCTGGCGGGGGAGCTCGTCATCCTCGGCGATCTGTCCACACCATCAAGTACCAGCCAAGAGGCCTACATGATGGCCAGGGCACTTGAAGTTCATATCGCCCTGCTGTCGAGTAACACTGACGCTGACGACTTCTTGCTGGACAACTTTGACCTGCTCCAGAACATGCTCGCCCACGGCGCCCTCGGCGCAGGGGTGGTAAGTGACGCCTGGAGCAAACACCTGGAAGCCATTCGTAAATCCTTGCTCGACATCGAAAAGCTCCATAACGAATATTTGCGTACGGGCTCTCCAGCGACTCGGGACAAGTTCTATGTCGAGCGTGCCGTGCTATTTGGCAAGCTGGGGTCTCAGCTGGACAACGTGGCGGCATACGGTGCTGGATTGCAGCAACAAGGGTCCATCAAACGAATGCTCGGCATTTCCACGAAGAGCTTCCTGCACAAGGGCGAAATCGACGGCTACGCCAGCAAGATCAGCGGTGTGGCCAAAGCTGCGAAATTTGTGAAAAAAGGTACCTACCTAGGTACAGCTCTGGATGTCGCAGCCACCGCTCTTAGTATCCAAAAAGCCTGTTCATTGGGCCGGGAAGAGCAGTGCAGGAAGGCCAAGTATGTGGAGGGAGCTTCATTGGTGGGTGGATTGATGGGGGGAGCCGCGATGGGTTCTGCGGGAGGCATGGCCGCAACATCTGGCTGCATCTTCATTCTAGGCATCGCCAGTAGCGGCCTAGGAGCCCTAATGTGCGGTGTAGTAGGCGGAGCGGTGGGAGGATGGGCAGGCGGTAGAGCCGGACAGTACCGTGGTGAGATGATTGGTGAATATTTATATGGGGAATATATTCAATGACTCAGGTACCTGAAGGCCTAATTGCAGGCTTCATTCTAGTACCCTCATTTTTTATATGCATCTGGGTAGGCTATGTGGCACATGCTTACACAGAAAAGGCGGAAGCTTTTCTAAGCAACAGTAGTATTGTCGTGGGTACCAGATCAATATACTCCCAAGCAGGATTGTTGGGAAAAGTCATGCGTATCGGAATTCTTACTACGGCCCTAATATTCAAAAACCCAAGTCTCAAGAAAGGTCTATTGAATCTTGACGAAGTAAAGCGCTTCCCGAAAGACTTGAAACGACTGCTATTCATATCATGGAGTTTACACCACTTAGTATGTGCCGCCTTGATAGTATCCAGCATCCACTCTTATTTCATAGAATGATGCTTGAGCTGTGGTAGGCGGTGCGATGGGCGGAAAGATCGGTGGTGACATCGGTAGTGACAGAGGCGAGGTGCTGGGTGACTTTTTGTATCGTGTGGTATCGGAATGAATGAAGTCGATCCAGGACTGGTTGCGCTGCTGATCTTCGCCCCTATGGGGCTGGCTATCATCGTGCAGTGTTACATTGCCCATAAATACACCGAGCGCTTCGAGTCATTGCTGACGAACTGCGCCTTCGTGACAGGCAATAAAAATATTTATCAGCATGCAGGCTTGCTGGGCAAGGTCATGCGCACGGGATTGATCTCTATGGTGTTGGCCACACCTAGGATCTTCGTGCGCAGAGGGTTGATCGACTTTGATGAAGTGAAACGCTTCCCGACGCGGATGAGACGGTTGCTGGTAAGCCTGTTGGGCATTCACATCGTGCTGTTAGCCGCGATGGTCATTTCCTATTATGCACAGCCCTGAGCCTTAACTGACTGGCATTAGCTTTATAGCGGCAAGCGTCCGCCAACTCACCTTGCGGGAAGAAGAAGGCTCTCTTTAAATTCATAGAGCCTCGATAGCCTGCTCAAATAGGACCAACCTTACCGCGGGGCAAACCCGCGATAAGGTTAGCGATTGTCTGCAAAAGTGAACGCGCCTGCAGTCAATCAAACCGCCATCGGCGCCGTCATCGGCGCATGGTGCTCGTAGCCTTCAAGGCTGAAGTCACTCGGCTCGACCTTCTCCAGCCACTCCGGCTCGTACACACCAGTCTTGGCATACTCAGGCACGCGATCATTGATCACCAGCTTCGGCGCCGCCAGTGGCTCGCGCTTGAGCTGTTCGTTGAGCATGTCGAGGTGGTTCTCGTACACATGCGCATCACCGATGAAGTAGGTGAACCAGCGCGGCGTGTAGCCGGTCAGGCGGCCTACCAGCGACAGCAGTGCCGCGCCTTCGGTGAGGTTGAACGGTGTGCCCAGGCCCAGGTCGTTGGAGCGGATGTAGAGGGTCAGGGAGATTTCCCTGGTCTCGACATTCGGGTGGAACTGGTACAGCAGGTGGCACGGTGGCAGGGCCATTTCGTCGAGCTGCGCGCAGTTCCAGCCGTGGAACAGGATGCGGCGGCTGCCCGGGTCTTTGTGGATGGTGTCGATGCACTGGCGAATCTGGTCGATAGCCTTGTACAGCACCACAAAGGCTTCGCCGTCTTCTTCGGCTTCGGCAATCTTCTGGAAGCCCTGGCTCTGCGCCAGTTCGATCGCCGCCGGGTTGCTCAGCGGGATACGCTTGTAGGCCGGCCACTTGCGCCATTGCACGCCGTAGATCTCGCCGAGGTCGTCGTGCCCCTGGCGGAACGGGTTGGCCAGCCACTGGGCGTTTTCGTTGGCGTTCTGGTCCCAGACCTTGCAGCCCAGTTCACGGAACTCGCCGGCATTCTTCACGCCGCGCAGGAAGCCGACCATTTCACCGATGGCCGACTTGAACGCCAGCTTGCGGGTGGTGATGGCCGGAAAGCCTTTCTGCAGGTCGAAGCGCAGCATGGCGCCAGGCAGGCTGATGGTGCGGATACCGGTACGGTTACCCTGCAGGGTGCCGTTTTCGATGACGTCGCGGACCAGATCTAGATACTGTTTCATGGCTTACCTGTAGCAAAGACGGCAGGGGATCGCCCTGCCGTGGAAAATCAAACGGCGGCCTTGGCCGTGGGTTTACGGTTGTAGGCCCACCAGATCAGGAAGATGCCACCGACGATCATCGGCACGCAAAGCAACTGACCCATGGTCAACCAGCCGAAGGCGATGTAGCCGAGCTGGGCATCGGGTACCCGCACGAACTCTACGATGAAACGGAAGATGCCGTAGAACAGCGCGAACATGCCGGAAACGGCCATGGTCGGGCGCGGTTTGCGCGAGTACAGCCAAAGGATCAGGAATAATGCCACACCTTCCAGGGCAAACTGGTACAGCTGCGACGGGTGACGCGGCAATTGCGCCGGATCGCTGAACGGCGGGAAGACCATGGCCCATGGCACATCAGTGGCCTTGCCCCACAGCTCAGCGTTGATGAAGTTGCCGATCCGTCCGGCGCCCAGGCCAATCGGCACCAGCGGCGCAACGAAGTCCATCAACTCGAAGAACGACTTGTTGTTGCGCTTGCCGAACCACAAGGCCGCGAGCATTACGCCGATGAAGCCGCCGTGGAACGACATGCCGCCCTTCCACACTTCAAAGATCAGCGCCGGGTTGGCCAGGTAGGCATGCAGGTCATAGAACAGCACATAACCCAGGCGCCCGCCGACGATTACGCCCATCGACAGCCAGAACACCAGGTCCGAGAGCTTTTCGCGGCTCCAGGTCGGGTCGAAGCGGTTCAGCCGCCGCGAGGCCAGCAGCCAGGCGCCGCCGATGCCGACCAGGTACATCAGGCCGTACCAGTGAATTTTCAGCGGTCCCAGGGCAACGGCCACGGGATCTATCTGCGGGTAAGGCAGCATGGTGACTCCTCTCGTTAAAGCAAAAAGCTTAAGCCCACGCAGAACAGCAGCGCGGCGAACAGCCGCTTGAGCAGGCGTGGCGACAATTTGTGCGCCAGACGCGCGCCGAAGCGGGCAAAAAACATACTGGTCAGGGCAATCCCCAGCAGCGCGGGCAGGTAGACAAAGCCCAGGCTATGCGCCGGCAGGTGCGGGTCGTGCCAGCCCAGCCAGATGAAACTCAGCGCGCTGGCCACGGCAATCGGGAAACCGCAAGCCGAGGACGTTGCCACGGCCTGCTGCATGGGCAGGCTGCGCCAGGTCAGGAACGGCACGGTCAACGAGCCGCCACCGATGCCGAAAATCGCCGAGGCCCAACCGATCACGCTACCTGCGGCCGTCAGTCCGGGCTTGCCGGGAATGCTGCGGCTGGCCTTGGGCTTGAGGTCCAGGGCCATTTGCGCGGCAATCACCAGGGCAAACACGCCGATGATCTTCTGCAGCATCGGCCCCTGGATCGCCGAAGCGGTCTTGGCACCGATACCGGCGCCGACCAGGATCCCCAGGGTCATCCAGACAAAGATCGGCCACTGCACCGCACCCTTGCGATGGTGCTCGCGAATGGCATTGATCGAGGTAAAGACAATGGTCGCCAGCGACGTGCCCACCGCCAGGTGGGTGAGCACCGAGGCATCGAAACCCTGCAAGGTGAAACTGAACACCAGCACCGGCACGATGATGATGCCACCGCCAACGCCGAACAGCCCGGCCAGCACGCCTGCGCAGGCGCCCAGCAGCAAATAGAGCACGAATTCCATTGTCGCCCCCGTCAATTCAGTCCGGCATGGTAACGGAAGGGAGGCCTGCGGCTCTAGTGAAGACACACTTAGTCGATGGATCAGACCCGCCGCTATGGGTAGAGTGGGCAAAAACACAGAGGTCCACCTATGTGTCTGATCGTTTTCGCCTGGCGGCCCGGGCATGCCCAGCCGCTGATCGTCGCGGCCAACCGCGATGAGTTCTATGCCCGTCCCAGCCGCATGCTGGGCGCCTGGGACGATGCGCCCGGTATTTATGCCGGGCGCGACCTGGAAGCGGGCGGTACCTGGCTGGGCGTAGGGCCAGCGGGGCGTTTTGCCGCGCTGACCAATATTCGCGACCCGCAGCAAGTCCTGGGTGCACGTTCACGGGGCGAGCTGGTGGCAGCCTTTTTGCGGGGTGATCTAGGGGTCGAAGCCTATCTTGACCAGGTCGCCAGCCGCAGCCAGCAGTATTCGGGGTTCAATCTGCTGGTGGGCGATAACGGCGCACTGGGCTACCTGAGCGCCCGCGAGGCGCAGGTACGGCTGCTTGGCGAAGGTGTTTATGGCCTGTCCAACGCCGGGCTGGATACGCCCTGGCCGAAGCTGGTCAAGGCCCGTGCCGGGTTGACGCAACATCTGGCCGACCCGCAGCCCGAGGCCTTGTTGGCGTTGCTTGGGGATAACCTGCAAGCGGCGGACGGCGAACTGCCGGAGACCGGCGTAGGGCTGAGTACCGAGCGGTTACTGTCGAGTGTGTTTATCGCCAGCCAGAACTATGGGACGCGGGCCAGTACGGTGTTGATTGTCGAGGCAGATGGTCGGCGGCGATTGGTGGAGCGCAGTTTCGGGCCGTTTGGCGGGCATCTGGGAGAAGTGGATTTGCAGGTCTGACGCTATCGCCGGCAAGGCCGGCTCCCACAGGAGCTGATGCACACTGTTCCATTGTGGGAGCCGGCCTTGCCGGCGATGCCTGTGAGAATCACAGATTCTTCGCCGACCCCGGATTGATCATCCGCGCCAGCCCCAGGTTTTTCAGGGCCAATTGCAGCGAACTGTGGATAACTTGCGGGTTGTCGATGCCCATGGCCTGGGCCAGCAGCTCCTGGGACTTGCTCAGGCTGACCTGACGCAGCATCCATTTCACCTTCGGCAAGTTGGTGGCGTTCATCGACAGGCTGTCGAAACCCATGGCCATCAGCAGCACTGCGGCCGCCGGATCGCCGGCCATCTCGCCGCAAATACTTACCGGCTTGCCTTCGGCATGGGCGTCGCGCACCACGTTCTGCAGGGCTTGCAGCACGGCCGGATGCAGGTAGTCGTAGAGGTCGGCAACCCGCGGGTTGTTACGGTCGACCGCCAACAGGTACTGGGTCAGGTCGTTGGAACCGACCGACAGGAAGTCCACCTGGCGCGCCAGTTCGCGGGTCTGGTACACCGCAGCCGGGATCTCGATCATCACCCCCACCGGCGGCATCGGCACGTCGGTGCCTTCGTCACGCACCTCGCCCCAGGCCCGGTGAATCAGGTGCAGGGCTTCTTCAAGCTCGTGGATACCGGAAATCATCGGCAGCAGAATGCGCAGGTTGTTCAGGCCTTCGCTGGCCTTGAGCATGGCGCGGGTCTGCACCAGGAAGATTTCCGGGTGGTCGAGGGTCACGCGGATACCGCGCCAGCCAAGGAACGGGTTGTCTTCCTTGATCGGGAAATACGACAGCGCCTTGTCGCCACCGATGTCCAGGCTGCGCATGGTCACTGGCAAGGGATGGAAGGCCGCCAGTTGCTCGCGGTAAATCGCCAGCTGCTCCTTTTCGCTGGGGAAGCGCTGGTTGATCATGAACGGCACTTCGGTGCGGTACAGGCCGACCCCTTCGGCACCACGCTGCTGGGCGCGGGCGACATCGGCAAGCAGGCCGGTGTTGACCCACAGCGGCATGCGGTGGCCATCGAGGGTGATACACGGCAGTTCACGCAAGGCATCCAGGCCCTGGGCCAGCTGGCGCTCTTCCTCGACCACTTCGGCATACTGCTTGCGCAGCACGTCGCTGGGGTTGGTGTAGACATCGCCCTTGTAGCCATCGACGATCATGTCGATGCCGTCGACCTTCGAATACGGCAGGTCAACCAGGCCCATCACGGTCGGAATACCCATGGCCCGGGCCAGGATCGCGACGTGGGAGTTACCTGAGCCAAGAACTGAAACCAGGCCGACCAGCTTGCCTTCCGGCACTTCGCCGAGCATTGCCGGGGTCAGTTCTTCGCTGATCAGAATGGTGTTATCGGGATAGACCAGTGTCTGCTGCCGTGCTTCCTGCAGGTAGGCCAGCAGACGCCGGCCCAGATCCTTCACATCGGAAGCCCTCTCGCGCAGGTAGGCATCGTCCATCAGCTCGAAGCGGTTGACGTGCTCGCCCACCACCTGGCGCAAGGCGCCCTGGGCCCACTGTCCGGTCTTGATCACCTGCACCACTTCGCCGCCGAGGGCCGCGTCTTCAAGCATCATCAAGTAGACGTCGAACAACGCGCGCTCTTCCGGGCGCAACTGAGTGGCGAGTTTGGCGGACAGGCTGCGCATGTCGGCGCGTACGCCTTCCAGCGCATTGTTGAAGAGTTTGAGTTCGGCGTCGATGTCATCCACCGACTTGTCCGGCACCACATCGAGATCGGCCGGTGGCAGCATGACCACCGCCTTGCCTACCGCAGCGCCGGGCGAACCGGGTACGCCAACGAACTTGGCCTCCTGAATGCCTTTGCCCTGACGGCCCAGACCACGGATCGAGCCGGTGGCCTCGGCATGCGCGATTACGCCGGCCAATTGAGCGCTCATGGTCACCAGGAAGGCTTCTTCACCTTCATCGAACTGGCGCCGCTCTTTTTGCTGGATGACCAGAACCCCGACCACCCGCCGGTGGTGAATGATCGGCGCACCGAGGAACGAGGCGAAGCGTTCTTCACCGGTTTCGGCGAAGTAACGGTAGCGCGGGTGGTCGGCGGCGTTTTCCAGGTTCAGCGGCTCTTCCCGGGTGCCGACCAGACCGACCAGGCCCTCGTTAGGGGCCATGCTGACCTTGCCGATCGAACGCTTGTTCAAGCCTTCGGAGGCCATCAGCACGAAGCGGTTGGTCTCCGGGTCGAGCAAGTAGACCGAACAGACCTGACTGCCCATGGCCTCTTTGACGCGCAACACAATGATCCCCAACGCCGTCTTGAGATCCTTGGCGGAGTTAACTTCCTGGACGATCTTGCGCAGCGTATTGAGCATGGCTCGGGGTCGAACTCCGGCGACACTCGGGCGCCGGCTGGCGCGGGGCAAGCTCTTTGAGAGCGCGGCGGTAAACCTCGCGCTTGAATGTCACCACCTGGCCCAGCGGATACCAATAACTGACCCAGCGCCAGCCATCGAACTCCGGTTTCCCGGTCAGATCCATCCGCACCCGCTGCTCGTTGGAGACCAGGCGCAGGAGAAACCATTTCTGTTTCTGGCCGATACACAGCGGTTGGCTGTGGGTCCGCACCAGGCGTTGGGGTAAACGATAACGCAACCAGCCGCGGGTGCAGGCAAGAATTTCAACATCATCGCGCTCTAGCCCCACTTCTTCGTTCAGCTCGCGGTACAGGGCATCTTCCGGCGTCTCTTCAGGGTTGATACCGCCCTGGGGAAACTGCCAGGCATCCTGGTTGATCCGCCGAGCCCATAGCACCTGCCCAAGATCATTCGTCAGAATGATCCCGACATTGGGGCGAAAACCATCGGGGTCGATCACGGCAGCAACCTCGCAAACGCATGTCACGGCATTGTTCCACAAAGGCCACAAGGCCAGCAACGCGCCTGTTTACCTTATGTGCACCGATGTGAAAAGTCCGTATTCTGTGGGACTTTTCAGATGTTATGCGAGTGACTTAAATGCGCCTGGCTTTATTCGATCTGGACAATACCCTCCTCGGCGGCGACAGCGACCACGCGTGGGGCGACTACCTGTGCGAACGCGGCATTCTCGACCCGGTGGCCTACAAGAACCGTAACGACGAGTTCTACCAGGACTACCTGGCCGGCAAGCTGGACCTCAATGCCTACCTGGAATTCACCCTGGAGATCCTGGCCAACACCGAAATGGCCCAGCTCGACGAATGGCATGCCGATTTCATGCGCGATTGCGTCGAACCGATCATCCTGCCCAAGTCCCTGGCTCTGCTGAAAAAGCACCGCGATGCCGGCGACAAGCTGGTGATCATCACCGCCACCAATCGTTTCATTACCGCTCCGATTGCCAAGCGTCTGCAAGTCGAGACGCTGCTGGCCACCGAATGCGAGATGGTTGACGGTCGCTACACCGGTCGCAGTACCGGTGTGCACTGCTTCCGTGAAGGCAAGGTGACGCGTCTGAATCACTGGCTGGAAGAAAACGGCTTCAACCTGGAAGGCAGCTATTTCTACAGCGATTCGATGAATGATCTGCCGCTGCTGGAGCAGGTGGCCAATCCGGTCGCCGTCGATCCGGACCCGAAGCTGCGCGCCGAAGCTGAAAAGCGTGGTTGGCCGGTGATCAGCCTGCGCGATTGATTGGGGCCCTATCGCCGGCAAGGCCGGCTCCCACAATGAAGCGGAATGCATCCGACCCTGTGGGAGCCGGCCTTGCCGGCGATGGCAACACTGCAATCAGACCGGCTTGGCGCCCATCAGGCCGGCGATAGCGATGAAACACACACCACTGAACAGCGCCAGCGCCAGGGTGAACTTCGGATTACCCGCAGTCGGTGCCGTGCGCAGGCGATTGACCCGCGCCAGCAGCCAGAACCAGCTGAACGCGCCGAAGGTGTAGATCACACTGGAGCCCAGCACCCAGGTCTGCCCCAGTGGCCAGCCGATCAGGTGCACCAGCCACCAGCCGGTGAATGGCATGCTCACCAGGCAGATACCCATCAACAGCCAGACAAACACCAGCGGCCGCTGCATCAGTCGGCTCGCTGCTGCCATGTCGCCCTTACGACGTGCCAGCCAGGTCCAGATCGCCAGACCAAGGGCACTGCCGAGCAACAGCACAGTGGCCGAGATGTGCAGGACCTTGAGAGTAGTCAGGTATTCCATGTCATTGCTTCCTTGTGAGCTGTCCTGAGCTTAGCTGCTCAGCCCAGGAACAGCCGGTACGCGGGGTTATCGGTTTCATCCCAGTACGGGTAGCCGATCTTGGCCAGGGCGGCAGGCACCAGATGGCGCTCATCATCCGGAACTTGCAGCCCCGCCACCACGCGACCATCGGCCGCGCCATGGTTGCGGTAATGGAACATCGAGATGTTCCAGCGCCCGCCGAGCTTGTTGAGGAAGTTGAACAGCGCCCCCGGACGCTCCGGGAACTCGAAACGCAGCACCAGCTCGTGACTGACCCGCGCGGCATGGCCGCCGACCATGTGGCGGATATGCAGCTTGGCCAGTTCGTTGTCGGTCAGGTCGAGTACCGGGAAGCCTTGCTCGGTCAGGCTGTGGATCAGCGCACTGCGCGGGTCGGTGTCCGGATGGGTCTGCACGCCAACGAAGATGTGCGCCTCACCATCGGCATGGTAGCGGTAGTTGAATTCGGTGATCTGACGTTTGCCAATCGCCTCGCAGAACGCCTTGAAGCTGCCCGGCTGCTCTGGAATGGTAACGGCAATGATGGCTTCGCGGCCTTCACCCAGCTCGGCACGCTCGGCAACATGGCGCAAGCGGTCAAAGTTGACGTTGGCACCGGAGTCGATGGCTACCAGGGTCTGGCCGTGAACGCCCTTGAGCTCGACGTACTTCTTGATCCCGGCCACACCTAATGCGCCGGCAGGTTCGGTGATCGAGCGGGTATCGTCGTAGATATCCTTGATAGCTGCACAGATTTCGTCGGTGCTGACGGTGATCACTTCATCGACATAGGTCTTGCAGATGTCGAAGGTGTGCTGGCCGATCTGCGCTACCGCCACGCCATCGGCGAACAGCCCGACCTGCGGCAGCACCACCCGCTCGCCCGCAGCCATGGCGGCTTGCAGGCAATTGGAGTCGTCCGGCTCGACGCCAATCACCTTGATCTCCGGGCGCAGGTACTTCACGTAAGCCGCGATACCGGCGATCAAACCGCCGCCGCCGACCGGCACGAAGATCGCGTCCAGCTGGCCCGGGTGCTGGCGCAGGATTTCCATGGCCACCGTGCCCTGCCCGGCAATGGTGTGCGGATCGTCATAGGGGTGGATATAAACGAAGCCCTTTTCATCGACCAGTTTCAGCGAGTAGGCCAGCGCTTCCGGGAACGAGTCGCCATGCAGCACGACCTTGCCACCGCGCGAGCGTACGCCTTCGACCTTGATCTCCGGGGTGGTCTTGGGCATGACGATGGTCGCCTTGATCCCCAGTTCACGCGCTGCCAGCGCCACGCCCTGGGCATGGTTGCCGGCCGAGGCAGTGACCACGCCACGGGCCAGCTCCTCAGGAGTCAGCTGCGCCAGCTTGTTATAGGCACCGCGGATCTTGAAGGAGAACACCGGCTGCAAGTCTTCGCGCTTGAGCAGGATGTTGTTGCCCAGGCGCTTGCTCAGCTGGCCGGCGGTCTGCAACGGGGTTTCGACGGCAACGTCGTAAACGCGCGAGGTGAGGATCTTCTTGACGTACTGTTCGAGCATCGGGAAAGCATCACTGAGCGGTTGGGCGGGGTTTGCGAGTCTACCCCAGCGCCCTGTCGGGCGACCACAGCAAGTCCGGGGTTTTAGCCGCTATACTACGCGCCTTCACGATACTCCTCCCCGCTTCGGAGCCCGCATGACCCAGGACCAACTCAAACAGGCTGTCGCCCAGGCCGCTGTCGATTTCATTCTGCCCAAGCTCGACGACAAGAGCATCGTCGGCGTCGGCACCGGCTCGACCGCCAACTGCTTCATCGACGCCCTGGCCCAGCACAAGGCTGCCTTCGATGGCGCCGTGGCCAGCTCCGAAGCGACCGCTGCCCGCCTGAAGGGTCATGGTATTCCGGTATACGAGCTGAACACCGTCAGCGACCTGGAGTTCTACGTCGACGGCGCCGACGAAAGCGACGAGCACCTGAACCTGATCAAAGGCGGCGGCGCAGCCCTGACCCGCGAGAAGATCGTTGCCGCTGTGGCCAAGACTTTCATCTGCATCGCCGACGCCAGCAAGCTGGTGCCGGTGCTGGGCGCCTTCCCACTGCCGGTCGAAGTGATTCCGATGGCCCGCAGCCACGTGGCACGCCAGCTGGTCAAGCTGGGCGGCGACCCGGTCTATCGTGAAGGCGTGGTCACCGACAACGGCAACATCATCCTCGATGTGCATAACCTGCAGATCACCAACCCGGTGGAGCTGGAAAGCCAGATCAATGCGATTGTTGGCGTGGTTACCAACGGCTTGTTCGCGGCACGGCCGGCGGATCTGCTGTTGCTGGGGACTTCTGAAGGGGTGAAAACCCTCAAGGTTTCTTGAACACGTAAAACAGGTTCGGCTCGCTGACCAGGTAAATGGTCCCGGCATCGTCCATGGCGATGCCTTCAGCCTGCGGCACACTCTGTTTCAGGCCCTGAAAGCCCTTGCGCAGTGACAGACTGCTCAAGGGTTTACCCTTCACATCCAGCTCCAGCACCAGCTGCGACTCATCCGACAACGCCAGCAGATGGCCGCTGCGCTCATCGAACTGCAAGCTCGACAGATCGCGCACAAACAGCCGTGAATCACGCTTCTGGTCCTGCACCACATGCACCGCATAAGGCTGCTCGGGGTTTTCGTGGGGGAAGCCATGCACCTCGTAAATCAGCATCGGGTCGCGCTCCTTGGCCACGAACAGGCGCTTGCCCACCGAGTCGTAGGCCAGGCCCTCAAAGCCCTTGTTGCCGTTCAGACCGATCCCCAAGGTCAGTTGCTCGGCATCCTTGGCATCGAGGAATAGCGTCTTGTCGTTGAGGTGTACACGAATCAGGCGCTGCTCACGCTCATCGGTGATCACATAACTGCCGGGGCCGACGTACTCGACCGCCTCGGGATCGCCGAAACCGGTGAGCGGTATCCGCCGCAGTACGCGCCCGTCCAGCGACAGCTCAATCAACTCCGAACGCTGATTGGTCACGGTGAACAGGCTGTTGCGGTCCGGATCGAAGGTGAGTGCGGAGATATCGTCATTCAGCCCTTCGAGGGGCTGTGCCTCGATCGCCACGCGATACTGGTCCAGACCGATGCTCAGCTCGGAGGGCTGCCACCAGGTCTTGATATTGAACCAGCCGCGCTCGAACAGGCGGTACTGCTGCCCCGCCACGACAACCAGCAGCAGGGCGAACAGGCTCAGAACCAGGAAAATCAGTGGCAGGCGGATGTAGCGGCGCATTCAGGAAGACTCGACAAGGAACAGCCTGAATCAAACCATACCCAACTGAAGCCAAACTTAATCTTCGAGTAGGAAAGTTCTGAATCTCAGCTCAGGGCTTACGGAAACGATAGAACAGATTCGGCTCACTGACGATGTACAGGTTGCCCTGCTCGTCCATGGCCACACCTTCGGCCCGCGGAATGCGCTTGTTCAAGCCGTTGAAGCCGCCCAGCAGGGTCATGAAGCTGACCTGCTCGCCGTTCTCATCCAGCTCCAGCAACATATTGGAATCGGCAGACAGCACCAGCATATGCCCGGTACGCGGGTCGATGCCCAGGGCCGAGAGGTTGCGCAGATCCAGCTCTTCGTTTGGCAATGGCTGCTTGTCACCGGCCAGCGGGCTATGGCCATCGCTGCTCCAGGTGAACAACGCCGGCGGACGCTCTTCGCCAAGGACGATACGTTGCTGACGAGGGTCCCAGGCTATCGCCTCGAACGCCTTGTTCTGATTCTCCGACGGGCCGAGATCGTACTGCGGGAAATCAGCGATATTCAGGGAACGGGTATCGGCAGTCAGGGTGACGATGGTCAGCGAGTGATCACGCTCATCGACAATCGCCAGCCGCCCGCCCTCAAGTACCGCCACACCTTCAGGGTTGCTCCAGCCCTCCAGCGGCATCTTGCGCAGCACATCACCTTCAAGGTTCAGCTCGACCAGGAAGGGGTTCTTGCCCATGACCGCGAACAGGGTTTTGCTGACCGGGTTGTAGGTCAGGTCGGAGGCTTCGTCATCTTCCATGCCCGGCAGTACCTTGGCATCGATATCGACCTGGTAGTCCGGCAACCAGATGCTGGCTTGCTGCTCGACCGGGCTTTCAAAGCGCTCTTGCAACCACAACAGCCCGCGATCGTCCCAATGCATGGCAATCGCTACGCCATAACCGATGATCGCTGCCGCCGCCAACCAGGTCGACCAACGCAAGGCAAGCCCACGCTTTCGCGCAGACGGCACGGATTTACTGGATGGAACGGGAGAGGCCATGGGATTGCTGCTCTTTTTTGCCAGTTAATAACACATTACCGGCACGTTCGCAGAGCCAGATCCGCAAGCATTATCCGGATTGATTGTGAAAAAAATGACAAAAGCCGACAGCGCGCAGGGCAGCCAGCGTGGCTGGCTGCCCTGGCGGGTTACAACACTGTGCTTTCGAAGCGGCTGACGCCTGGCAGCTCCAGCACCAGCTCATCGCCCGGATTGAGCGGGCCGACACCCACTGGCGTGCCGGTCAGGATCACATCACCGGCCTGCAGGCCGAACTGCGAAGCCATGTGCTGGATCATCGGTACGATCGGGTTGAGCATCAGCGCGCTGTTGCCGTCCTGGCACACTTCGCCGTTGATGGTCAGGCGAATGCCGATATCGGCCAGGTCCTCGAAGGTGCTGCCGGCGACAAAGGGTGCCAGCACACAGGCGCCGTCGAAACACTTGGCGCGCTCCCACGGCAGGCCTTTGTCCTTGAGCTGCGCCTGCAGGTCGCGCAGGGTCAGGTCCAGGGCTGGCGCGAAGCCGGAAATGGCGTCGAGTACTTCTTCTTCGCTCGGCTCGGTTGACAGCGACTTGCCCAGCAACACGGCGATTTCCGCCTCGTAGTGCACCGAACCGCGCTCGGCCGGGATCTTGAAGCCGCTATTGATCGGTACCACACAGCTGCCCGGCTTGATAAACAGCAGGGGCTCGGTCGGGATCGGGTTGTCCAGTTCTTTGGCGTGCTCGGCATAGTTGCGCCCGATGCACACCACCTTGCCCAGGGGAAAGTGAATACGCGTGCCGTCTACATACTGGTGCTGATAGCTCATTACCGACTCCTGGCGCTATTGGAAGCTCTTATGCCTTTGGCTTACTCGACAGCGAAGATTTTGCCCGGGTTCATGATCCCGTTCGGATCGAACACCGCCTTCACCGCTTTCATGTATTGAATTTCCACGGGCGAGCGACTGTAGGTGAGGTAATCACGCTTGGTCATGCCCACCCCGTGTTCGGCTGAAATCGAGCCGTTGTACTTCTGCACGATCTCGAACACCCACTTGTTCACCGTAGCGCACTTGGCAAAGAACTCGTCCTTGCTCAGGTCATCGGGCTTGAGGATGTTCAAGTGCAGGTTGCCGTCGCCGATGTGGCCATACCAGACCACTTCGAAATCCGGGTAGTTTTCTGCGACGATCGCGTCAATATCCTTGAGGAAAGCCGGTACTTTCGACACGGTAACCGATATGTCGTTCTTGTACGGAGTCCAGTGCGAGATGGTTTCGGAGATGTACTCGCGCAGCTTCCACAGGTTCTGCAGCTGTTGCTCGCTCTGGCTCATTACGCCATCGAGCACCCAACCCTGCTCCACGCAGTGTTCGAAGGTAGCCAGGGCGGCGTTGGCCACTTCCTCAGTGCTGGCTTCGAACTCCAGCAGGGCATAGAACGGGCACGGGGTTTCGAACGGCGCGGGAACATCGCCACGGCCCATGATCTTGGCCAGGGCCTTATCAGAAAAGAACTCGAAAGCCGTCAGGTCGAGCTTGTCGCGGAAGGCGTGCAACACCGGCATGATCGAGTCGAAATCCGGCGTGCCGAGGACCATCGCGGTGAGATTGTTCGGCGCACGATCCAGACGCATGGTCGCCTCGACCACAAAACCCAGGGTGCCTTCGGCGCCGATGAACAGCTGGCGCAGGTCGTAGCCCGTGGCGTTCTTGATCAGGTCCTTGTTCAGCTCCAGCAGGTCGCCGGTGCCGGTGACCACTTTCAGGCCGGCCACCCAGTTGCGGGTCATGCCGTAGCGAATCACCTTGATTCCGCCGGCATTGGTGCCGATATTGCCGCCAATCTGGCTTGAACCTGCAGAAGCGAAGTCCACCGGATAGTACAGCCCCTTGTCTTCGGCAAAGTTCTGCAGTTGCTCGGTAACCACGCCCGGCTGGCAGACCACACTACGGTCGAACTCATCGAAGGCGAGAATCTGATTCATGTAGTCGAAGGACACCACCACTTCGCCATTGGCCGCCACCGCTGCCGCCGAAAGGCCGGTACGCCCGCCCGAAGGCACCAGGGCGACCTTGTGCCGGTTGGCCCAGCGCACAATCGCCTGGACCTGCTCGGTGCTCTTGGGAAACACGATGGCCAGCGGTTCCGGGGCAAAGTGTTTGGTCCAATCCTTGCCGTAAGTCTCGAGGGAATCCGCATCGGTCAGCACCTTGCCGGGCTCAACCAGGGTCATCAGCTCATCAAGCAACGCAGAATTGGTCATCGACAGAACTCTCGAACTATTCATAGTCACCCTGAGCACTCTTCACGTGCCAGGGATGGGCGTATCGGGGGGGACTCATGCTAGCATACGCCCCCCGCTGATCGAGCTTTAAGCCGATGCTGCGAGAGCTTCACTTCCCTGCCATTTTTCTCCGGGACACAGGTTTACGCAGATGAGCAAGACTTCTCTCGATAAGAGCAAGATCAAGTTCCTTCTTCTCGAAGGCGTCCACCAATCCGCCGTGGACGTCCTCAAGGCCGCCGGGTATAGCAACATCGAGTACCTCACCGGTTCTCTGCCCGACGCTGAGCTGAAAGAAAAGATCGCCGATGCCCACTTCATCGGCATCCGCTCGCGCACTCAACTGACCGAAGAGGTTTTCGACTGCGCCAAGAAACTGGTCGCTGTCGGCTGTTTCTGCATCGGTACCAACCAGGTCGACCTGGACGCGGCCCGCGAGCGCGGTATCGCCGTGTTCAACGCGCCGTACTCCAACACCCGTTCGGTCGCCGAGCTGGTGCTGGCCGAAGCGATCCTGCTGCTGCGCGGCATCCCGGAGAAAAACGCTTCCTGTCACCGTGGTGGCTGGATCAAGAGCGCGGCCAACTCCTTCGAAATCCGGGGTAAAAAACTGGGTATCGTCGGTTACGGCTCGATCGGTACGCAACTGTCGGTCCTGGCCGAAAGCCTTGGCATGCAGGTGTTCTTCTTCGACCCGCTGACCAAGCTGCCACTGGGCAACGCTACCCAGGTCGCCAGCCTGACCGAGCTGCTGGGTCTGGCCGACATCGTCTCGCTGCACGTGCCTGAGCTGCCATCCACCCAGTGGATGATCGGCGAGAAAGAAATCCGCGCGATGAAGAAAGGCTCGATCCTGATCAACGCCGCCCGCGGTACCGTGGTCGAGCTGGATCACCTGGCTGCAGCGATCAAGGACAAGCACCTGATCGGCGCCGCCATCGACGTGTTCCCGGTCGAGCCGCGCTCCAACGACGAGCAGTTCGAAAGCCCGCTGCGTGGCCTGGACAACGTGATCCTGACCCCGCACATCGGTGGCTCCACCGCCGAAGCCCAGGCCAACATCGGTCTGGAAGTGGCCGAGAAACTGGTCAAGTACAGCGACAACGGTACTTCCGTTTCGTCGGTCAACTTCCCTGAAGTGGCCCTGCCGGCGCACCCGGGCAAGCACCGTCTGCTGCACATCCACGAAAACATTCCGGGCGTACTCAGCGAGATCAACAAAGTCTTCGCCGAAAACGCGATCAACATCTCCGGTCAGTTCCTGCAGACCAACGAGAAAGTCGGTTACGTAGTAATCGACGTTGACGCCGAGTACTCGGATCTGGCGCAAGAAAAACTGCAACACGTCAAGGGCACTATCCGTTCCCGCGTACTGTTCTAAGTTTTTCTGGCGACAAAAAAAGGGAGGCCCTGGTGGCCTCCCTTTTTCATGCTGCGCCGATCACTTCACTTCTACGGTGATCTTCTTCGACTCAACACTTGGCTTGAACGGCACGTGAAACTTGTCGCCCAGCACCAGTTGCAGGGTGTGCTTGCCTGGGGTCAGGGTCAGTTCGACCTCGGTCTGCGCCTTGCCGAAGTGCAGTACTTGCGGACCGGCTGGCAGCGGCGCCTTGTTTTCCGGCAGCAGGCTGGTAGGCAATACCTGATCAGCGGCCGGCTCCTTGTCGACATCTACCAGCAGGTGGTGGTGGCCGGTGTGCGGGGTCTGGTCACCCGCTGGCTTGAGCTCCATGCCCTCGATACCGAATTTGACGGTGAAGGTCTTGTCGACCGTCGCGCCATCGGCCGGGGAAACGATGAAGACCTTGGCGTCTTTCGGCGGCTCCTGGCTCTTCAGGCCTTCGGCGGCTGCAGCAAACGCCGAAACTCCCATCAACAAGCCAACGACGGCTGCACGCGAAACTAGGCTTTTCATTCACTTCTCCTGTGATTTGCTTCTTTAACCTTGCCTGTTAAACGGAAGGCAATGGTTGGTAACCATAGATCAATTGGATCAGAACATACCCGGAAATTTGCACAGAAAATATTTCTCCGGGCGTCTAACATCCCCCTTTCGATGTTGTCCTAGTTGCGCTCGACCGTGGCATTATCAGAAAGCCGCGGCGATCTTCTTCACTGCCAATGACTTCAAGGGACTTAAATGCGCCTGACCATAGGGATACTACTTGCCGCCCTGCTCAGCCCATGGGCACATGCCGAACTGATCGATGACATGAATGACCGTGGCGAATTGCGCATTGCCGTCGAAGCCAACATGTCGCCGTTCAACTTCAAGGATGACGGCAAGCTGGCGGGGTTTGAAATCGAACTCGGCCGGTTGCTGGCCGACGAGCTGGAAGTACGCGCCGAGTTCGTGGTGACGACGCGCGACGATTTGCTGCCGGGTGTCGAGAGTGGCAAATACGACATCGCCCTGAACCAGGTCGCTGCCACCCCCGAACTCAAGGAACGTCTGGATTTCAGCGAACCCTATAGCTATTCCAGCGCCCAGTTGATCGTGCGCAAGGACGAAAAGCGCTCGCTGGCCAACCTCGGCGCACTCAAGGGCCACAGCCTCGGCGTGGTTCAGGGCAGTCAGTTCGCCGAGCAGGCGCGGAGCGTCGAAGGCGTCGATCTGCGCAGCTATCCAGACGCCAGCCAACCGATCAAGGACGTGGCCAACGAGCAGATCGATGCCGCCATCAGCGACCGTCTGCTGGTGCCTTATGCCATTCGTGACAGCCAGCAGGCGGTGACCGAAGGCGCCACTGTCGGCCCGATCCTGAGCCTGGCGATTCCGTTCCAGAAGGGTAACCCGGCGTTCCACAGTGCAGTGGACAAAGCCCTGCAGCGCATCAAGGCCGATGGCCGGCTCGAAGCCCTGTCGCAGAAGTGGTTCGGGATGGATGCCAGCAAGCCGCCGAAGTAAGCAAAAGCATCGCGGGGCTGTGGGAGCGAGCTTGCCCCGCGATGCATTTAAAGCTGTCTCAAGGCCTGCTCTGCCGCCTCAAGCTCCAGCTCACTGAACACCTGCACCCCTTCCCGGCGCAGCAAGGCCGCAGTCACCCCTTCGCCGGTGACTTTGGTGCCACTGAAGGTACCGTCATAGGTCAGCAGATTGCCGCACGACGGGCTACCCGACTTGAGCACCGCGATACGGATGCCATGCCGTCGCACCAGCTCCAGCGCCAACTGCGCACCGGCGAGAAACTGCGCGCTGACATCCTCGCCAGCAACCGTAATCACCTGCGCATCGCCATCCAGCACGGCACTGCCCTGACCGCCTGGGATTTCCGCCGGTGGCCGTGGTGTCGGCAAGCCGCCCGCCACTTCCGGGCACAACGGCACGATCCGGCCTTCGCTTTGCCAGCGCTGCAACAGATCCGGGTAGCCGCTGGCGCGCCCGTCATAGCGCACCGGCTGACCGAGCAGGCAGGCACTGACCAGAACCCTGCGCATCTCAGAACGGCTCGTTGCCACGACGACGGAACCAGCCGGTCAGTGACAGGCGATCGCGCTGGGCCGGCAACACCTCATGGGGTATTTCGCCGGAAAGAAACACCACCAGACAACCGCCGATCGGTTGCACGTCGTGCTCGACGTCGCCCTTGAGGGTCATGCGCAACTGACCACCGTGTTCGGGCTGCCAGCCTTCGTTAAGGTAAATCACCGCCGAGACCATGCGCCGGTCGTCATCGCGAAAGCGGTCGAGGTGCTTTAGATAGAAGGCGCCCGGTGGATACAGGGCGAAATGGCACTCGAAGTCCTCAAGACCAAGGAACAAGCCGCGGTTAAGGGCTATGCGCAAGCTGTCCATAAGCTCGAGGTAGTGGTCGCAAGGCTCGGCCTGGCCGGGCTCCAACCACTGGATACGATCGCCGCGAATGCCCTCGCGGACCTCCTGGGCAACGCCCCGACCCACGGCTGCTGGCTCCAGTTCGCCCTCGGCGGCGCGTTTGCGGCACTCGGCCGCCAGCGCCAGGGTCAGAGACTCTGGAAGAAAGGTATTTTGCTGCGACCAGCCACGGGTGGCCAGGTCGTCGACGATGCGCAACAGCAGGGGGTCATCAGGGGATATGTGCATGTCGCGCATAGTATCCATCTGCCGCGAAATCCGACAGCGCCACTTGGCCGAGAGTATGCAATGGCTTCTCGACAAAGCCCGGCCAGGCCAAGACAATAGCGCCCTGCCGACAGGAGTCCTGAATGCGCCGTTTGTTTTTTTTGCTGATGATGATCTGCACCACGCCTGTCTGGGCAGACAGCCTCGACCAACTCTACAAGGTCGCCGGCTGGCCTGAGCAGCGCGCCCACTTTACCGATGCCCTCGATGCCGCCCAGCAGCGCTATCGCAATAGCCTGCCGCCCGCGGTTTATCAGGCGTTGGTCAATAACAGCAACCAGCGCTTCCAGGCCCAGGCTGTGGACAAGCGCGCCCAGGCGCAATTGCGTGCCAACCTGAGCAATCCCGGCCCTGCACTGGCCTTCTTCCAGTCGCCGCTAGGGCGCAAGATTGTCGCCGCCGAACTGCTGGCCACCCGGCGTGACCAGCTGGCCAAGAATGCCAAGGGCTTGCCCAAGATCCAGGCCAGCGACAACCGCCTGCTGATCATCGGCCACCTGGCCCAGGCCCTGCCCGCCCGTGAAGCCGGTGCCGAAGTCAGCCTGGCGATTGCCGGGGTCGCGGCCGACAGCCTCAGCCAGATGATCCCCGGCCTGCTCGGCGGCGCTCAGGCCCAAGGCCTGCTCGACGGTCAGCGCCAGCGGCTGATGCAGCAAATCGGCAGCGAACTGAACAATACCCTGCTCTATGTGTATCGCGACTTGTCCGATGCAGAGCTGGATGAGTTCGCTACCTTTGCCGAATCGGCAGAGGGTCAGACGTACTACAAGGCTGCCCTGGCTGCGATCCGCGCCGGCCTGGCCGTCGGGCAGAACACTTCGGACCTGAAGTGATCAGCCCAGACGCTGGTCGATGAAGTCAAAATAGCGCTGACGGATCGCCGGCAGCTCGTTGGCCAGGTGATGGCGCGCCTCGGGAATCAACAGGATGTCGGGCGCGGCGAATTTCTCCTGCAGCACCTTGAGGTTGTGCGGCCAGTCCACGGTCATGTCGGACTGGCCCTGAATAATCAGCGGCCGCCGCGCACTGACTGGCGCCGCCTCGATGCGCTTGACCCAATCGACCAACGCCCCGACCCAGGCTGTCGGCAAGCACCGCGGCTGCAGCGGATCGGCCTGCAGGAACGGCAGGAAGGTCGGGTCGTTGCTGTTTTCACTGAAGCGCCGCTCGATACCTTTCACGAACGGGCGCAGCAGGTGATAGCTGAATTTCGACCAGCGCCACGAACGTGGCCGCACCAGCGGCGCCAGCAGGATTACCTGGCCCTGGGCCGGGCTCTGTGCGCCACCGTGCAGCAGATGATCAATGACAATCGCCCCGCCGGTACTTTGCCCACATAGATGCCAGGGCTGCGGCAACTCAAGGGCTCGGCCCTGCTCGAACAGCGCCTGCAATACCTGCTGGTAGGCAGCGAAATCGTCGATGCTGGCCCGCTCGCCGCTAGACAGACCGTGCCCCGGCAAGTCACAGGCGATCACCGCGTAATCCTGATCCAGCGCCCAGTCGATCACATGACGGTACAAGCCCATGTGGTCGTAGAAGCCATGCAGCAACACCAGGGTCGCCACTGGCGCCGCTGGCAACCAGACCTGCCCGACCAGCTCGAAGCCCGCCGCCTCGAAACGCCCCAGCCAGCGTTGCGCGGCGACCTTGCGCGCTGGAAAATCCAGCCCGTAGTAACGCTGATAGGCCTGGGCCTGGGTCGACAACGGCTGACGCGCCGTCATCGGCGCCAGGCTGGCGCGTAACGAGTCGGGCTGAAATGACGCAGGCATAGAAGATTTCCACACAGCAAAAGCCGGATTTTGACCTGTGATATTCAGCTGTTGCCAGCAGCATGGCAAGCTAGGCGACTTTTCCCGGATATTGCCTTCATGCTCGCGTCATCCACCCGTACCCTGCTCGGCCTGTTGATCGCCGCTCTTTGCGCCGCCGGTTTGTGGTGGGCCTACGACAGTTTCCAGAGCCGCTATCTACGCCCGTTCGATAACCAGACCGCATTGTTCTCCGGCGACCGGCTGCAGCTGCCGGCCGAGATCGCCGGGCCCGGGCCGATCCGCCTGGTGCACTTCTGGGACCCGGCCTGCCCGTGCAACGTCGGCAACCAGCAACACCTGGCGGAACTGATCGAGCATTTCGCTCCGCAGGGGGTGGCGTTCTATGTAGTACAGAAGCCCGGCAGCCGTGGACAGTTGCCAAGTACGCTCAGCGCCCTCAAGCCACTGACTGAACTGCCCGGTGCCGAACACCTGCCGGCCAGCCCTGGCGTAGCGATCTGGGATCGTCAGGGCAAGCTGGCCTACTTCGGTCCTTACAGCGAGGGGGCGACCTGTAACTCGAGCAACAGTTTTATCGAACCGATATTGCTGGCGCTGAGCCAAGGGCGTGCGGTCAGTGCCACGCATACTATGGCAGTGGGGTGCTATTGCCCCTGGAGCCCTTAACGCAAGCGTGCCGGATTACCCACCACCGTCGCCCTGGCCGGCACATCGCGGGTCACCACGCTCCCGGCACCGATTACCGCGTTATCGCCCACGGTAACCCCGGGCAGGATGATCGCCCCGCCGCCAATCCAGACGTTGTTGCCGATCTTCACCGGCCGGCCACTTTCCAGACCACTGCGACGTACCTTCGGGTCCAGTGGGTGGTCGGCGGCGTAGATCTGCACCGCCGGGCCGATCTGGCAATCGTCACCGATGCTGACCGGGCAGACATCGAGGATCACGCAGTTGAAGTTCATGAACACGTTGCTGCCCAGGCTGATGTTGTAGCCATAGTCGCAATAGAACGGTGGGCGAATCACTGCGCCGTCCCCCACCACTTTGAAGTGTTCTGCCAGCAGTCCATGCCGCTGTTCGTTGAGCAGTTCGGCGCTGTTGTTGTAGCGCTGCATCCAGTGCTTGTTGGCGATCTGCTCGGCCTGCAGCTCCGGGCAGCTGGCGTGGTAGAGCTGGCCGCTGAGCATCTTCTGCTTTTCACTGAGCGTCATCTTCCCTCCTTTGGGACTATCCTCTGTCCGAATTTACCTCGATGATCGGACCACAATATCCGCTAAAAAGCACAAGGAGTCTTGATGAAGCGCAGCCTGACCTTTCTCGCTGTGGTCATTGCCGCGGCAGCCGGCGGCGGTTACTGGTATGTGCAGGGCAAGCTGCCGCAGCGTGAAGGCGAAGTCGCCTTGGCCAGCCTGCAGGCACCGGTCAGCGTGCGTTATGACGCCCGTGGCGTACCGCACCTGCAGGCCAGCAACGAGACCGACCTGTATCGCGCGCTGGGCTATGTGCATGCCCAGGACCGGCTGTTCCAGATGGAGATTATCCGCCGCCTGGCCCGCGGCGAGCTGGCCGAAGTGCTCGGCAGCAAGCTGCTGCCCACCGATACCCTGTTCCGCACCCTGCGTATTCGTGAACAGGCCGAGCGCTACATCGAACGCCAGGACAAACAGTCGCCTGCCTGGCTCGCACTGCAGGCCTACCTCGATGGCGTCAATGCCTGGCAGGACAGCCACCCCAAACCCATGGAATTCGATGTGCTGGGCATCACGCCACGGCCGTTCACCGCCCAGGACACCCTGAGCATTGCCGGCTACATGGCCTACAGCTTTGCCGCCGCCTTTCGCACGGAACCGGCATTGACCTATGTGCGCGACCAGCTCGGCAGCGAATACCTGAACATCTTCGACCTCGACTGGAACCCGGAAGGTGCGTTGCACAGCCGTCCGCCGCTGGCAGCTGCCGACTGGAAAAGCCTGGAGCAGCTGGCACTGATCAGCCAGCACGCCTTGAGCGAGGCTGGCATTCCACAGTACGAAGGCAGCAACGCCTGGACGCTGTCCGGCAGCCGCACCCGCAGTGGCAAACCGCTGCTGGCCGGCGATCCGCATATCAGCTTTGCCGTGCCCGCCGTATGGTACGAAGCCGAACTGTCGGCGCCCGGTTTCAACCTCTATGGCTATCACCAGGCGCTCAACCCCTTCGCTTCGCTGGGGCACAACCGCGAGTTCGGCTGGAGCCTGACCATGTTCCAGAACGACGATGTCGACCTGATCGCCGAGCAGGTCAATCCGGCCAACCCTGACCAGGTGCGTATCAACGGCCAGTGGCAAGCGTTGACCATCACCCAGGACACTATCGCGGTGAAGGGCGAGGAGCCTGTCACCATCACCCTGAAGCGCTCGCCACACGGCCCGATCGTCAACCAGGTGATCGGTGCCAATGCCGGGCCGACACCGATTGCCATGTGGTGGGCGTTCCTGGAAACCGACAACCCGGTGCTCGAAGGCTTCTACCAGGTCAACCGCGCCGACACCCTGGACAAGATGCGCAGCGCCGCCGCGAAGATCCAGGCGCCTGGCCTCAACCTGGTGTGGGCCAACGCCCGTGGCGACATTGGCTGGTGGGCCGCGGCGCAGCTACCGATTCGCCCGGACGGGGTAAACCCGTCGTTCATCCTCGACGGCAGCACGGCCCAGGCCGACAAACTCGGTTTCTACCCGTTCAGCGCCAACCCGCAGGCGGAAAACCCGGCCAGCGGCTATATCGTCTCGGCCAACTATCAGCCGCCCGCCGCCATGCCGATTCCCGGTTACTACAACCTCGCCGACCGTGGCCAGCAGCTCGATCGCCAGCTGGCCGATGCGACGATCAAATGGGATACGCAAAACAGTCAGGCGCTACAGCTCGACACGGCCAGCGGCTATGGCCCACGCACCCTGGCACCGTTGTTGGGAGTCTTGCGAGAAGTGGCTGCGGGCGATCAGGAGAAGGAGCTGGTCGAACAGTTGGCCAGCTGGAATGGCGACTATCCGCTGGACTCGGTCAGCGCCACGCTGTTCAACCAGTTGCTCTACGACCTGGCGTACGCAGCCATGCATGACGAACTGGGCGATGCCTGGTTCCAGATGCTGATCAGCACCCGCGTCATCGATGCCGCCTTGCCGCGCCTGGCCGCCGACGCCGAGTCGCCCTGGTGGGGGCTGCATGGCAGCAGCGAGCATGGTAGCCGCAGCGACGCGGTGAAACGCGCCTGGCAGGCCAGCCTGGCCCACCTGCGCGAGACACTGGGCAACGACCCGACCGCCTGGCAATGGGGCAAGGCGCATACCTTGACCCACAACCATCCGCTCGGGCTGCAGAAGCCGCTGAACCTGCTGTTCAATGTCGGCGCTTTCGCCGCACCGGGTACGCATGAAGTGCCGAACAACCTGTCGGCGAAGATCGGCCCGGCGCCCTGGCCGGTAACCTATGGTCCTTCGACCCGGCGCCTGATCGACTTCGCCGATGCCGGGCAGGCCCTGACCATCAACCCGGTCGGGCAAAGTGGCGTGCTGTTCGACCGGCACTATGCCGATCAGGCCAAGGACTATATCGAGGGGCAGTACCACAAGGCGCAGATGGGGGTGATTCCGGAGCAGAGTACTTTGAGGTTGGTGCCCAAAAACTAGCAAGGCTTTGCCTTGCATCGCCGGCAATGCCAGCTCCTACATTATCGGAGCCGGTCTTGTCGGCGATGGGGCGACAGCAGCCCGGGTCTCACATCAGCCCTGCCACTTGCCGCCTTCGACAATCACGCTCTCCGGCTTGGTGTCGTCGCTCAGCTCTTTGCGCACGTACTGGTCATACAGCTTCAGCAGGTACTTCTGCTCACCCAGGCGCGCCAGCTCGGCGTTGACCCAGTCACGCAGCTCGATATTGCCCTTCTTCACTGCCGGTGCAATCGGCGCTTCTTCGCCCAGTTTCTCGGCCAGCACGCGGTAACCCGGATTCTGCTTCGACCAGCTGAACAGGATCAGGTTGTCCTGGGCATAGGCATCGCCACGACCATTGGCCAGCGCTTGCAGCGACTCGGAGTTCTTCTCGAACTTGAGCAGTTTCCAGTCCGGGTGGTTCTTGGTCAGCCAGATATCGGCGGTGGTACCGGTGGTGACGATGGTGGTCTTGTCGGCCAGGTCATCGAGCTTGTTCACACTGCTGCCTTCAGGCACCAGGGCCTGTACCGCGACGCGCAGGTTGGGGTTGGTGAACTCCACCGCCTCCTTGCGTTCCGGCGTCACGGTCATGTTGGCGAGAATCAGATCGACCTTGTCGCTCTGCAGGAACGGGATGCGGCTGGCCGGCTCAACCGCAACGAACTCGACCTTGTTCTCGTCGCCGAGCAGCGACTTGGCGAACTGGCGGCCGATGTCGGTATCGAAGCCGACATAGCGGCCGCTCTCGTCGACAAAGCCGAACGGTGGCTTGTCGGTGAATACGCCGACAATCAACTTGTCGCGGGCCTTGATGGTTTCCAGGTAGCTGGTGGCTGGCGCCGCACCAGCGCCAGCAGGCTTGGCGGGCTCTTCCGCCTTGTTGCAGCCGGCCAGCAGGGCCAGGCTGAACAGGGACAACAGCAGTTTCGAGGTTTTGGCAGTTTTCATGACAGTTCCTTTGCGGGCATTTTGGGCAGGCTTTCTACGAAGGAGAATTTCTCCAGGAACTGCTGCGCGCGTGCGGTCTGCGGGTTCGTAAAGAAGCTCTCGGGGTCGCGCTGTTCAAGGATCCTGCCGGCCTCCATGAACACGATGCGGTCGGCCACCGCGCGGGCGAAGGCCATTTCATGGGTCACGATGAGCAAGGTCATGCCGTCACGGGCCAGGCCCTGGATCACCTCCAGCACTTCCTTGACCATCTCCGGGTCGAGGGCTGCGGTGACCTCGTCGAACAGCATCACCTCAGGGTTCATGCACAATGAGCGAACGATTGCGATGCGCTGTTGCTGGCCACCGGAAAGCTGGCGCGGATAAGCGTCGCGCTTGTCCAGCAAGCCCACCCGGGCCAGCAGCGCTTCGGCCTGGGCCAGGGCTTCACGGCGTTCGCGCTTCTGCACCTTGAGCGGCCCCAGCAGCAGGTTGTCGAGCACGCTCATATGGCCGAACAGGTGATAACTCTGGAACACCATACCGACCCGCTGGCGTACCTGACGCCAGTCGGTGCGCGGCGCGAGCAGCTCTTCACCGGCCAGGCGCAAGTGGCCGCTGTGGGCGTTTTCCAGGCCGTTCAGGCAGCGCAGCAAGGTGCTTTTGCCGCAGCCGCTGGGGCCGAGGATCACCACCACTTCACCGCTGCGCACTTGCAGGTCGATGTTGTTCAGCACCTGTTGCTCGCCGAAGAATTTGTTGAAGCCCTTGAACTCGATCAATGCACTCATGCGTGTGTCCAGCGGCGCTCAAGGGCGCGCGAAGCAGCCGAGAGCGGGTAGCAGATAAAAAAGAAAAACAGAAACAGCACGCCGTAGATCAGCACCGACTCGTAGGTGCGCTCGATGATCTGCTGGCCGACCTTGATGACATCGACCACACCGATCAGCACCGCCAGCGAGCTGGTCTTGATGATCCGCGTGTAGATGTTGATGGTCGGCGGGGTCATGCGCTTGAGTGCCTGTGGCAGCAACACATAGCCATATAGCTGCCAGGCAGACAGACCGATCGACAGGCCGGCCTCGCGCTGGCCGCGGGGCAACGAACGCAAGGCGCCGCGCACCACCTCGCCCACTTCACTGGCGCCCCACAGCGACAACACCAGCACCGCGCACCAGAAGCTGGGGATGCTCAGGGCAAAGAAAATCGGCAGGCCGAAGAACAGCAGGTACAACCAGACCAGCACCGGAATCGCCCGGAACAGCTCCAGGTACACCCGCAGCAGCAGATTCAGGCTGCGCAGGTTCAGGCTCGCCAGCACACCGTAGAGCACGCCGCCAAAGGTACTGAAGACAATCCCCAGCGCCGAGATCGCCAATGTCTGCGCGGCACCCTTGCCCAGTTGCGGCAAGGACACCAACAACAACTCAAGACCCGAACTGGCCATGTTGCAGCCTCCGTTCCAGGCGGCTGAGCAGCAGCGACAATGGCAGGAACAGCAACACGCAGATCAGCGTCAGCACCGCGAGCATCTCGTAAGTCTTGTAGTACAGCGCGATGTAGCTCTTGGTGGTGTAGAGGATTTCCGGCACCGCCACCGCCGAGACCACCGTGGTTTCCTTGAGCAGGAAAACGAAGTTGGCAAACAGCGACGGCAAGCTGAGGATGCCGGCCTGAGGCAGGATCACATAACGCAGCAACTGGCCGTCGGACAGGCCGATCGAGCGTCCCGATTCCAGCTGTGCCTGTGGCACCGCCTCGACGCCGGCGCGCAGCACTTCAGTCAGGTAGGCGCCACCGAGAAAGGTCATGGTGATGATCGCGGCAGCGAAGCCGGAGATTTTCAGGCCCAGGCTCGGCAAGGCGAAGTAGACGAAGAACAGCTGGATCAGCAGCGGCGTGTTGCGCGCCAGTTCCACGTACAGCTGCACCAGACGCTGCAGGTAGGGCGTGCGGTAGACCAGGATTGCTGCGTTGATCAGCGCCACCAGCAGTGAGGTGGCAATGGCGATCAGGCCGACCTGCAGGGTAACGCCGACGGCTTTGAGAAACGCCGGTAGCGTGCTGAGGATAAAAGCGACATCGAAACTCATGAGAGGATCTCGGACCGGCCCGAGGGTAAACGGGCCGCTCTACACAGGGGTTGTCAGTGCGGGTGAGCACAATGACTAAGACTCTAAAGGTATAAAAACAAATATTTAAATACCTTTATTGCATATTGATATCACCCAAACAGCTAACTGCAAATGCCTGTGTATAAAGCGACTGTGGGAGCGGGCTTGCCCCGCGATTGCGATGTGACTGACACAACGCGATCGCGGGGCAAGCCCGCTCCCACAGGGCAGGATATGTATCAGTTGTTGCTTAGAACGCTGGCAGTACCGCGCCGC
>Ga0247819_10000045_pt1 | contig 82551 bp, 74 predicted proteins | sample 13C_Xylose_Day6_FD_193428 | JGI IMG/M metagenome (GOLD analysis project Ga0247819, IMG submission 193428) | Soil microbial communities from agricultural site in Penn Yan, New York, United States - 13C_Xylose_Day6 | ecosystem: Environmental > Terrestrial > Soil > Agricultural land | place: USA... | reverse complement strand
GTTTATTTCGAAGTATTTTGCGAGAAACTCGTTCAACTTCAAACACTTGACTCGCTTGCGATCTCTCGTAGCGGGAGGCGAATTCTACAGCGTTACAAGCTGCTGTCAACTACCTTTTTCACCGCTGTGGAGCTCAAGCGTTTGCTGCATCTCGCTGCGTGCATCGCTGCGAGGAGGCGAATAATACGCGGTTTGAAATCTGAGTCAACACCTTGATCTAAAAAAACTTTCTGACTGTTATCAAGGTTGTGAGCAACTAAATAGAAGCTCAACGGATCTGTAGAGAACCACCCAGCGGAGCACAGCGGCCATGAGCGATGCGCAGAGCGACAAGACCCCAGGCCTGTCGGCGGATGAAGAGCAGGAAATCAGCCACAACCAACCGCCCCGAGCAGCGGTCCTGCACGAGATCATTCGTGCCCAGGGCGACCAAGAGCTTGAGCGCACCCTCGCCGCACTATGGTGGTCAGCCTTGGCCGCAGGCCTGAGCATGGGCCTATCGCTCATGGCCATGGGCTTGTTCTATGCCCGTCTACCCGAAGGCGATAGCGCCCAGGTGATTGCCAGCATCGGCTACAGCGCGGGGTTCATGGCCGTGATTCTGGCTCGCCAGCAACTGTTTACCGAAAACACCCTGACTGCCGTGCTGCCGCTGATGACCACTCCCACCCTGGCCAACCTGGGTCGGCTGCTGCGACTCTGGAGCGTGGTTCTCCTGGGTAATCTGGCCGGCACTATATTAGTAGCGTGGGTGATGCTCGAATTGCCGATCTTCGACAGCAAGGCCGATGTGGCGTTTCTGGAAGTGGGCCGCAAGGTGATGAATAACGACATCAGCCAGATGTTCGCCAAGGGCATCGTCTCCGGATGGATGATCGCCACCATGGTCTGGATGATCCCCGCCATGGAGAACGCCAAGATCTGGATCATCCTGATGATTACCTACTTGATGGCGTTGGGCGATTTCACCCATATCGTCGTAGGCTCCGTGGAAGTGTCCTACCTGGTATGGGCCGGAGATGAAACCTGGCAGGCCTTCTGGCTGGAGTTCGCCTTGCCCACCCTGGTCGGTAACATCATAGGCGGCAGCTTTATCTTCGCCCTCATAAGCCACGCCCAAGTCCGCAGCGACAGCGGCAAGCCTCCTTCGCAGCTACTTAAAGAAGGCAATAAGCCCACAAGCCGCCGCCAGGAGCCGAAGATCTGATCTTCAGCGTGAAGCCACCGAGCGCTGCGCCGCCCTGCCCTGCTGGCGTATCGGACGTGGCTGCCACCAGTTCTGCCCGGCATGCGGTGAGTCGAGGCTGATGCGCTCGCCCATCTGCGGCGTACTCAGTTTTACCTGCGCCTGCGCGGCCAACGCCAGAATGCGCTCGAACGGTTCCTGCCAACCATGGATGGAGAGATCAAAGGTGCCGTTGTGGATCGGCAACAACCACTGCCCGCGCAAATCCAGGTGTGCCTGCAAACTCTGATCTGGCTGCATATGAACATTCGGCCAGGCCAGGTTATAGGCACCGGTCTCGATCAGGGTCAGGTTGAACGGCCCATAGCGTTCGCCGATCTGCCGAAAGCCGTCGAAGTAGCCGGTATCACCACTGAAGAACAGCCGCAGGTCATCATCGATGATCACCCACGAGGCCCACAGGGTTCGATTGCTGTCGAACAGCCCGCGACCAGAAAAATGCTGCGCCGGGGTGGCCACCAAACGCACGCCGCCTATCTCGGTTTCTTGCCACCAATCGAGTTGACGCACTTTCTCACTCGGTACACCCCAGTCGATCAGCCGGTCGCCCACGCCCAACGGGGCAAGGAACTTGTCGGTGCGCCCTGCCAGTTGGCGAATGGCCTGTTCATCGAGGTGATCGAAATGATCGTGCGAAAGAATCACCGCGGCCAGTGCTGGCACTTCGTTCAGCGCCAGGGGCGGCGCATGGAAACGCAGTGGCCCAGCCCATTGCACCGGCGAGGCACGTTCGGCGAAAACCGGGTCGGTAATAAAGAAGCGCCCACGCAGCTTGAGCAGTACCGTTGAATGCCCCAGTCGCCAGAGGCTGTGGTCTGGCGCATCGAGCACCTGCTGACGGGTCATCGGCAGCAGGCTGATGGGCGCAACGGGTCGGGTCTCGGGCGGCTTGCGCAACAACAAGTACTTAAGGCCAATGCGCAGTTTGTTCATCGCCCCATCCTGGGGCAGCGTCGCCTGATTGTGGAATCGTCCATCCCTGTAGTGCGCCGGGTCAGCGGCGTTAGAGGCCGTGGGCAGCATGAACAGAAGCACTCCGAGCAGGAACAAGGCGTTCATGTTACCCCACAGTGATCGGATCAACCGTGAATTGGCTTGTAAGGTCATTTTTCGCCGAGCGAACACTGTTGAACAATATTCACGCGATTTATGCGATAAACGGCGTCCCACGGAAGAACCACGACCATGATCGATAATAACAGCGGCAAGGGACTCTCATTCGTCAGGCGCATCTACCTGCCGCGGTTCCTCGGCATGGGCATCGGCCTATTCTGCGTGATGGCTGCGATGGCCCCCTTGCAGCCGCCGACCTGGGTCTGGGTGCTGATGCTGGTCAACGCTGTGGCTTGGCCACACCTGGCCTATCAGTGGGCGATGCGCTCGGCAGCGCCCTACCGGGCCGAACAGCGCAACTTGTTGCTCGATTCGCTGATGGGCGGGTTTTGGACTGCTGCCTTCCACTTCAATCCACTGCCCAGTGTCACCATCCTGTCGATGATGGCCATGAACAATGTCGCCGCCGGCGGTAAACGTATGGTCATCCGCGGTTTACTGGCGCAACTGGTCGGTATGCTGCTGGCCAGCCTGGTAATCGGTACCGGCTTGCAGCTGCAAGCCACCCCCTTGCAGGTTTTCGCCTGCCTGCCGATGCTCACTCTCTACCCATTGGCATTGGGCTGGGTGTGCTACCGGCTGGCAATCAAGCTGGCCGATCACAAGCGCCAGCTCAGCGCCCTGAGCCGCACCGACAGCCTCACTGGCCTGCTCAACCATGGCTCGTGGAAGGACCTGCTGCTACTCAAATTCCAGATCTGTCGCCAGCAGCAGCTACCCGCGGTTATCGCCCTGATCGATATCGATCACTTCAAGACCATCAACGATACCTTCGGTCATGTGGTCGGCGACTGCGTGCTGCGCCATCTGAGCCAGGAACTGCGGCGTAACCTGCGCGAGGATGACCTGGGCGGGCGCTACGGCGGCGACGAGTTTTGCGTGATCTTCCCGAATATCGACGAAGCGCGTGCCGGCCAGGCCATGGAGCGCCTGCGTGAACGGGTCAATGCCTACCGCAACCCGCAGTTGCCTGCGCTGCGTATCAGCCTGAGCATCGGCCTGGCGGCGTTCAATGCCGAGCTCAAGTCTGCCGAACACTGGCTGGAAGAGGCCGACAAAGCGTTGTACGCAGCCAAGCACCAAGGCCGCGACCAGGTGAATTTCAATCGTGGCGGCGGCGCACCGCTCAGGCTGGCCTATCCTGAATGAACCTTCCCTCAAGCCATCGGCGGGAGGGATGCAGTTCTACAAGGAGTAGCCTCGCGCATGGACAGGACAGTCGCCCTATCGCCCGCAAGCCCCGCTCCACGTCTGCAAGTACGTCGTTTGATCTTTGGCTTTTCTGCGCTGTTTCTGCTGGCCGCGCTGGTCACGCTCGGGGCGCTGTTCAATATCGCCGCCACCCTGGATCAGCAAGAGCAGGATCAAAGCACCTTCCACGCCACCCAAGCACTGGAGCAGCGCCTGCTCGCCTCGCGTCAGTTTCTCTCCAGCTACGCGGTGTGGGACGCCGCCTACCAGCACCTGAGCGGTGAGGTCGACTGGCAATGGGCGTACGAAGAGAAGAACGTCGGCGAATCGCTGTTCAGCGCCAGCGGCTATGAAGGCGTGTTCGTGATTGATGACCAGCGCACAACCTATGCCCTATTTAAAGGCAGCCCAAGCCGATCGCCGGCCAGCGCCTACATAGACTCTGCCCTGGCGCCGATCATAAGCCAAGCGCGAAAAGCCGCCCCCGCACGCGAGCAGATCACTCATTTCGTCTTGCTCAACGGCTGGCCGGCAGTACTCACTGCCGCCGCCATTCGCCCTGACATAGAGGTTTCAGAAGCCGACGTGGCCCAGGCGCCGATCATGCTCTTCGTCGACCAACTGACCGAAGCCAAGCTGACCAAGCTCGGCCAGGGTGCAGGTTTGAGCGACATGCGCGTCGAGCCAGTCAACAGCGATGCCCACGGCCAACCGCGCATAACCCTGGGCAACACCGGCTATCGCCTGGCCTGGAGTAGCCCACAACCCGGCCGCCAGTTGCTCTGGGCGGTGCTGCCGCCCTTGCTCGGCGCTTTAGTAGTGCTGGGCCTGGTGATGCTTTATCTGTTTCGCCATGCGTTGCGCAGCTCACAGGCCATCGACCTGAGCCTGCAACGCCTGCAACAGAGCAATCAGGCCCTGGAAGCCAGCGAGCAGCGCTTTCGCGCAGTTGCCGAGGCGGCGTCTGACTGGATCTGGGAAACCGATCGCCACCAGCGCCTGACCTATCTCTCGCAGCGCTTCGCCAGCGTCACCGGGTATCGCGTGGAGGACTGGCTGGGCCAGCCGCTCAACCAGTTGCTGGCGTGCGACACCACGCCCCTGTCACCCTGGCTGGACGCCCAGACCGACACCGATCCACAGCAGTTGGCCAACCTGCGCTGCGCCTACCGCGACCACACCGGGCAGAACCGCTACTGCCGGATCTCGGCACGTGCGATTGTGTATGCCGGCAAGCTGGCAGGTTTTCGCGGGACCGCCAGCGACATCACCGACGAGGTCGATGCCCACGCCAGGATCCAGCACCTGTCCATGCATGACGCCCTGACGGGCTTGGCCAACCGCAACAAACTGTCGCGTCATCTGGAGCAAGCCCTGCTGCGCGGCAGCGACTCGCCGCCGCTGACCTTACTGTTGCTGGACCTGGACAACTTCAAGCCAATCAACGACTCGCTCGGCCATCCGGCAGGCGATGCGGTATTGCAGGAAGTGGCTGCTCGCCTGCGCGACACCACCCGCGACGGTGATCTGGTGGCGCGGCTTGGCGGTGATGAATTCGTCCTGGTCCTCAGCGGCATGGACAATCGCAGCGAGATCGACCGCCTCTGCGCGCGCCTGATCGAGCTGCTGCAACGGCCCATCGCTTATGAAGAACAACAACTGCACATCGGCGCCAGCCTGGGGGTAGCCCAGACCCGATCGCAGGGGTTCGATGCCGGCGAACTGATCCGCTGCGCCGACATTGCCCTGTATCAGGCCAAAGCCGACGGCAAGAACACCTGGCGCTACTTCTCGCCGGAAATGAGCCAGCAGATCCAGTACCGCCGGCAGCTGGAAAACGACCTGCGCCGAGCGCTCAAGCACAATGAGTTCGTCCTGCATTATCAGCCGCGCTACCGCCTGGACGATCTGCGCATCGTTTCCGTGGAAGCCTTGGTGCGTTGGCAGCACCCGCAGGAAGGCTTGCTTGGCCCGGACATCTTCATCCCGCTGGCCGAACAAAGCGACCTGATTGCCGCACTCGGCCGCTGGGTCCTGCGCGAAGCCTGCAGCACCGCTCGCGACTGGCCGCAGGCGCTGCTGGTTTCGGTCAATCTGTCTCCGGCGCAGTTCTCGCGCAGTGACGTGGTCGCCGATGTGCGCGATATCCTGTTGGAGACCGGCTTCCCGGCGCAACGTCTGGAGCTGGAGATTACCGAGAATGTCATGCTCAACGACATCGAAGGGGCGCTAGGCACGATGCTCGCGCTCAAGGAGTTGGGCGTGCGGCTGAACATGGATGATTTTGGCACCGGCTATTCATCGCTGGGTTATCTGCGCACCTATCCGTTCGACAGCATCAAGATCGACAAGCGGTTCATTGCCGGGCTGAACAGCCAAAACGGCAATGACCGCGCGGTAGTGCAGGCGATCATCAACCTGGGCAAGGCGATGGGTTTGACGGTCACCGCGGAAGGGGTGGAGACCGAGCAACAGCTCAACGCGCTGGGCAAGGAGCGCTGCCATGAAGTGCAGGGCTATTACTTGAGCCGGCCGGTGGACAAGGACAGTTTCGAGGCCTTGTTGCGTCAACCGGATGATCAGCAGCATGGGGCGGGTTGAGCCTTGGGGGTTATGTCAGATCGGGCCTCTTCGCGGGCAAGCCCGCACCCACAGGATTAGCGCCAATTTCCAGTTCGGCGCGGCCCCTGTAGGAGCGGACTTGCCCGCGAAGAGGCCGCTTCTGACACCACATCTACCGCAGCCCCGCCGATAGAACAACCGATCAATCAGCGCAAATTGCGCTCGGCGACGATTTCCGGCAGGTCCGTGCGCTGCAAATAAATGCGTAAAGGCTGGCCAATATTCAGTCGATCATCCACATGTTGCCCAAGCAACAAGGCTAGCCGCTCACGGCATAACGCCATGCGCGTCCCGGCTTCGGCTCGCCAGACAAATTCGCTACAGGGAGTAATGCTGTCATCCGCCACGTCCATGCCGAACGCGTCTTCTGAAAAGCGCACGATATGCGTACCGCGCTTGCCGTGAAAGCCGACGAAACCATTGAGCTGGTCAGCGGCGCTGCAGATGTCCTGGGATGTAATGGCCATGGCGTACCTCGCAAAAAGATGGGAGTCACGCACGCAGGGTAAGCGGCTGCCTCTGCCGGGCAACGCGCAAGGGCCAGCCTAGCGCAAGTCGGCAGGGGACGGCCAAGGTTTTCGCAGCCGTGAAGCCATCCGCTCGCTTCAACTGGCGCTCGCCGCTGGATCGACCTGCCCCTCGAGCACCACCGCCAACCAGCTCATGAACGCCTGGACCCGGCGTGGCACATGGCGCTGACGTGCATACAACAAAGACACCGGCATGGCCTGGGCCTGCCAGGGTTCGAGCACCGAGACCAACGCGCCACTGCGCAGGTGCTCGGCCACGCCAACTGCAGGCACCTGGATCAATCCCAGGCCTGCCAGACAAGCGGCAGAATAAGCTTCGGCATTGTTGACCGTGACCACGCCACCCATGGGCTGCAAGTACACTTGCCCTTCCCGCTCATACTCGAATCCTGCGCTGCGCGCGCCAAGATTGCGCACGTAGTGGACCAGTCGATGCCCGGCCAGGTCGGCAAGACTGTGCGGCATGCCGAATGTGGCCAGGTAAGCGGGGCTGGCGCAGTTGCGCATGCTCAACTGGCCGATCGGCCGCGCCACTACGTCCAGGTCACTGAGCGCACCAATGCGCATCACACAATCAAAGCCTTCACGCAACAGGTCGACCTGACGATCGGTGCAGCTGATTTCCACCTCAAGATGAGGATGACGCTGGAGGAACTGCGGCAACGCCGGGATGATCACCCGTCGCGCCATCATGGTCGGTAGATCGATCCGCAGGCGGCCGGACAATTGCGCATCGTCGGCACGAAACAAGCTTTCGATCTCATCCATGCCCGAGAGCACGTCCTTACTGCGCTCGTACAGCAGCAGCCCGTCCTGAGTCGCCTGGACTCGGCGGGTGGTGCGGTTGAACAGCCGACTACCGAGCAATCGCTCCAGCGCCTTGACCTGCTCGGAGACGGTAGAGCGCGGCAGGCCCAGGCTCTCCCCGGCCAGGGTGAAACTGCACAGTTCATTGACCCTGACAAAGGTCTTCAGCAGCTCAAGCTTGTTCATCCTCAGGCACTCGATTATCCGGATCTAGCGAACAGTATTTCCAAATTCACAGGATTTAACAGCCTGGAGGCGATCAATAACCTGTTCCTCACAACCACCCATGAGGAGTTCGCCATGACTCGCAAGATTGCATTGATCACCGGCGCCAGCCGCGGCCTTGGTAAAAACACCGCCCAGCACCTGGCGGCGCGCGGCATCGATGTTATCGGCACTTACCACAGCAAAGCCGATCAAGCCTTAGCGCTAGCCGAACAACTGCAACAAGCGGGTGGGCGCGCCGCCATGCTGCAATTAGATGTCGCCGACAGCAGCAGCTTCGCAGGTTTTGCAGCACGTCTTAGCGACACCCTGGAGCAGCACTTTGGCCGTCGTCAGTTCGACTACCTGGTGAACAATGCCGGGATCGGCTTGAACTTGCCGTTCAGTGAAACCAGTGAGGCGCAGTTCGACCAGTTGCTGAATATCCAACTCAAAGGGCCGTTCTTCCTTACCCAGCAGATGTTGCCGCTGCTGGCCGACGGCGGGCGCATCGTCAACATTTCCACGGGCTTGACCCGCTTCGCCCTGCCCGGCTATGCCGCCTATGCCGCCATGAAAGGCGCCATGGAAGTGCTGACCCGTTACCAGGCCAAGGAGCTAGGCGTTCGGGGGATCCGGGTGAACATTCTCGCGCCAGGGGCGATCGAGACTGACTTTGGCGGCGGTGTGGTGCGCGACAATGCCCAGGTCAATGACTTCATCGCCGGCAATACCGCGTTGGGACGGGTCGGCTTGCCTGATGATATCGGTGCGGCGGTGGCGCTGTTGCTTGAACAGGGCAATGGCTGGATCACTGGGCAGCGGCTGGAGGTTTCCGGGGGGATGTTCCTGTAACGCTGTCGTCTGTTGCAAGGCTATCGCGGGGCAAGCCCGCTCCCACGCAGTGGCCATGCAGTGGACTGCTCCCCGGGCCTCGTGGGAGCGGGCTTGCCCCGCGATAGCGGCAGTACAACCGGCAAGCACTTCAAGGTTCGGCCTGATCCTCATGTACCTGCACACTGGCTGTCATCCCCGCGCTCAGGGTCACCCCCTGCGGCACCTGATCCAAGCGAATCCGCACCGGAATCCGCTGCGCCAGCCTCACCCAGTTGAACGTCGGCTCAACCTCAGGCAACAGCTGGCTGTCAGGGTTGCTGTTGGCGTCGGTGATCCCGCGGCTGATGCTCTGTACATGCCCCTGCATCGAATCGCCGGCCCCCATCAGCCAGACCTTGACCGAATCACCGACGCGAATGCGCGGCAACTTGGTTTCTTCGAAATAGGCCTGGATATAGAACGTCGAATCATCCACCAGGGCCATCACCGACTGCCCAGTGTTGACGTAGTTACCCTGCGCCAGGCGCAAGTTGGTGATGTGCCCACTACGCGGCGCGCGCACTTCGCTGCGCTCAAGGTTGATCTTGGCCACTTGTAACTGCGCTTGGGCCTCGTGCAGTTCACCGCGCGCCACCGCCGCGTTGATCTGGGCATTCTCGCGCAGCTCGGCACTGATCGCATCGGGGCCAAGCGCGGTGCGCCGCGCCGCTTCGCGTTCACGCAGGTGCAACTGGTGGGCGCGGGTCTCGGCGACCGCCTTGGCCTGGTCGAACGCGGCCTGAAAGCGCTCGCGGTCGATGCTCATGAGCACATCGCCCGCTTTCACCTGCTGGTTATCCTGTACCTTGAGCTCTCGCACCCAACCCGAAACATCCGGGGCAATCACCACCACGTCGGCGCGAACCCGGGCGTCGCGGGTCCACGGCGTCAGCATGTAGTACTGCCAAAGGTGATAGCCGGCAAACACGGCGATGATCACCACACACAGGGTGACCAAGGTACGTACCGCTGTACGCATGGACTGACTCCTTACAAAGGCCCTAGCAGACGTACCACCAGGAACAAGATACAAACGAACAATGCCGCATCGAACAACGCTTCGTGCCAGATCCAGCGCCCAAGCGGCGTGGCCTGCACCAGCAGGCGCAGCGCACCAGTCACCATCAGCGCAATCAGCACGTAGATCAGAAACGGGCTGAGCAGCACACCGCCCACCGCCCATTCACGCAAGCCCATGCATTTCCTCCTGCCAACGGCACCACTTGCCCCAGCTCTTCTGTAACTGCAGCACGGCGCCCTCGGCCAGCCGCAGCGGGTCGCTCGGCGGCTGGCGGCGCAGGGCCGCGATGAATTGCTCACTGGCCGCATCCAGGCGCTGGCCGCGCCCCGGCGCCGGGCCTCTGGAAAGCACCGCTTCGACTTGCTGCAAGTATTGCCTTTGCGCCGCATCGAGCGGTGCCTGGGCCACAGCCAGGCACATGCGCAGGTGCACCAGTTCATCGCCGATGTCCAGGCCGTGCAGGCCATCGTCCCAGCGTTTGCGCTGAGCTTCGGGCAGCTCGCTGGCATGGCGCGCCAGCTGCATCAGGCGGTCGGCCATGCGCCCGCCGAACCAACTGTCGGCGCCACGCAGGTCGCGGCGGGTCAGGCGAACCAGGTCACTCTGCGTCGCCGCGCGCAGACGCCGGCCCAACCACGTTGGATGGCGGATCACCACCAGGCGGAAAGCCAATACCGCAGCGCCAACGCCCATCAGCATCGCCTGGGCGCTGTTGAGCATGCTCGCCACGTCAAAGTGCATGGCGTTGAGCGGCGACACCAACACAATGAAATGCAGGCAATACGAGGTAGCGGTAGCGCCGGTGCGCGGATGGGCCATGCCCAGGGCGCCGAAGAACAGCGGCACGCCCATGGCTAAACATAGCATGGCGAAGCTGCTCCACTGCGGCAGGAGAATCTGCCCCACCACAAACGCCACCGGGATCGCCAGGAAAATCCCGCGCAAGAAACTCAAGCCGATCTGTGCGCCGTTCTCACGGCTGGCGAACAGGCTACAGACCACGCAAGTCAGCACCAGCCCGCCAGGTGCCGACGGCCAGGCGGTGGCTAACCAGAAACTGCTCATGACCAAAAACGCCAAGGCGCTGCGCGAGCCGAACAGCAGAGCCAGCGGCAGGTCACGATGCACGGCCAGACCTTGCGACATATCCTTGGGCGTCCTGCCCTCCTCGACATCCTGCAAAGCCTGGGTCGCCGCCATGGCGTAGTCCAGCAACAAGGCCATGCGCGCCAGGCAGTAATGTTCGGCAGAACTGATCTGCTCGTCGTGGGCGGCGTCCCAGGTACGTTGGCGCAACAGCAACAGGCTCGGCAGTTCGGGCTGCGCCAACTGGGAGCGAACCTCATCCAGCCACGGCGAAAGGCGCTGGGCCTCCTGGTCATCGAGCTGGCGCCACTGCCGGCGTACCGAGCGCGAAATGCGCAGCAGCACCATCAGTTTCTGACTCAAGCCGCGAATGGCCCTGGCCCGCTGCCGGCCACTGCTGCCTTCAAACCAGGCGTGCTCGCGCTGCGAATCGATGGCGACGATCCGCCCCAGGATGTCCAACAAGCCTTGGCGCGCGCCCTCCTCACCGCCGAGCATGGCAGTCGACGCTTGCATGCCGTTTTGCCAGGCCTGGCGCGCCTGCCCGCCAAGCTGCTGCTCGACCCGCATAGGCCAGAGCAAGGCGCTGGTAGCGGTTGCACAGACGATGCCCAAGCAAATCTCGGTGCAGCGCGCTACCGCCTGATCGAACACCTGCAGCGGATGATCGATGGCCGGCAAGGCAATGATCGCCACGGTGTAGCCAGCCAGCACGAAGGCATACGACCAAGCACTGCGCAATTGCGTGGAAGCGGCGGTGCACAGCGCCAACCACAGCGCCAGGGTAAGCAGGAACAGCCACGGCGTCTGTGCGAACAGGCCGATGAACACCACCGACATAAAGGTGCCGACCAGGGTCCCGGCCAAGCGCGCCAGGCCCTTCTGCACCACCATGCCTGACAAAGGCTGGGCGACGATAAAGGCGGTCATCAAGGCCCAGGACGGCTGCTCCAACCCCCAGCGCATGGCCAGCCACAACGCCAGGCCGCCGCCCAACAGGGTCTTGATGGCGAACTTGATGGCGAGGTTGCTGGGTGCGAACAGGGCCTGGAGGGTGATGGGCACGAATCGGACCTTGCGGGGGTGATGAGTAGAACGATAGACAACGCTGGCAAGGATAAAGCGGAAACCAATAATTAGCTAGCTAATCATCTTTGTATGTTATTTGCGCTGTGCCCCGCTACGAGCGCGTCATCGACAAAAACCGCAGACAAAAAAATGGGCGACCGAAGTCGCCCTAAATGCCTTGCGTGCTCGTGAATCGGGAAGGATCAACGCGGTTTGCGTTTGTTCGAATCCTTCCAGATGAAAATGCCCAGACCGGCGAAGAACACCACCATCAACCCGACCGTTACCACACCCGCGATAACCACATTGTCGAAGAACATGTCGGCGCTCCCGTATTCGTTTGCCGTTGTCCGATGGGTGCAAGGTAACCAATACGAGGGAGGAGGAAATTGACCGGGGTCAATGGTGCCCGAGGCCGGGCACGCGAGGCGGGCGCAGGGTTGACCTGGGTCAAGTTTCAGCGTTTCTTGGGCTTGCCCTTGGGCTTGTTCTTTTTGGCCTGGCTCAACGGCATGGCCTGCTCGAAGGCCTGGCGCACTTCATTGAGGCGCTTGTCCTTGAGGTCATGGATACGTTTGGCGCGCTCGGCACCGAAGTCGATCAGGTTGTCTTCACTCATGGGCGGGCCCGACAGTCAGCAGAGACATGCATGATGAAGCCAGGCGCAGGCGTTGACCAGTCAGACTTCGATATCGACCAGCAAACCCTGCCTCGGACGCTCGCCGAGTGGCGCCACCGGAACAGTGTTATCGGCGTTGAGCTCTTCACCGGCAAGGGCTTCGTAACGCTCATCCTGGTTATTCTGCCGCCGCTGTTGCTGGCGGCGCTGCTCATCACGCAGCAGCAGGGCTTGCTCGTCAGGGTCGCGCTTGTGCTTGAGGTCGATGGCGCTTTCGCCGGAAGCAGGCTGCGCGGGGACCACCGGACGAATATCGGGGGTCGGCTTGACCGGATCCTGTTGCGAGGTCACGGGGGCGGCACTGAGCGGGATGATCGGCGGCAGCATGGGGAAGTTCTCCTGTCGCTACTGTGTCGGCCAGCCTTCAACTGTCTTGAGCCTGTAGCCAGGCGATTGTGCGGCGCGTCACAGCGGCGCACCAGCAAGTATAGATGGGCTTACTGGGCTGGCTCCTCGTCCGGCTCATCCTCAGGCGACGGGCTGGTTTCGCTCCAGGGGCGCTTGTAGACCTGCTGCCAGACGCTATCGAGGTGCTCGCGCACCCCTTGCGGGGCGCTCTTGAGCGAGGCGCTGTCTTCGCGCTCTCCGCCAATGGGCTCCTCACCGGCCGGGGTAATCTGCGATTGTCCGGTGATGCTGTAAATGGCCTGGCCTTCGCGCATTTCGATGGCGATGTCATGGGGTTCGATACCGCCACCACAAAACGCATGGCTGGCCACGGTCAGCTCGGCGATGCCATCTTTATTAAGGTCGCTGACATCACTGACGTCGCTATAGAAGTCCACGTCCAGATCCAACCCCGGACACGTGGTCTCCTGCTCGATCTGCCAACGCGGCTTGAATGCATCGCTGTCCGAGCTGCGCGCATACAGGGTGGCCTTGAGCACCACCTTGTCGACTTCCTGCTCGCTCTCGGCATCGGTGGCCTGGCCATCGACCCGGCTCAGCACCAGTAGCCCTTCACCCTCACGGTCACGAAAGTGCACGCTCTTGATCGGCGTCTGCACGCCGAGCACTTCGAGCTGCTCGACCGGGATCGGTGGCAGGGTTTGAAAAGTGTTTTGGTCACAGGCGGCCAGTAGCAGCAAGCTGCCCAGGCCCAGGGAGGCGTTCAACCAGCGCTGCTTGGCAAGCATTCGACTTGGAGCCCTCGAGGTGTTGAGGTGTTCGTCGATGAAACAGCTAGACTCTTTATTCTTTGGTCTGCCCGGTCTATCCGTTAACATAGCCGGCTTTTCATCGGCGGGAGTTCAGGCAGTATGGCGCAGCAGTATCAACCGGGGCAACGCTGGATCAGCGACAGCGAAGCAGAGCTCGGCCTGGGTACCATCCTGGCGCAGGATGGCCGCCTGTTGACCGTGCTTTATCCGGCCACTGGCGACACCCGTCAGTATTCCCTGCGCAATGCGCCGCTGACCCGCGTGCGCTTCTCGCCAGGCGACCAGATCACTCACTTCGAGGGCTGGAAGCTGACTGTTCGCGAAGTTGAAGATATCGACGGCCTGATGGTCTACCACGGGCTCGACGGGCAAAACCAGCCGCGTACCCTGCCTGAGACCCAGCTGTCCAACTTCATCCAGTTCCGCCTGGCCAGCGACCGACTGTTCGCCGGGCAGATCGACCCACTGGCGTGGTTCTCGCTGCGTTACAACACCTTGCAGCACAACAGCAAACAGATGCTCTCGTCGCTGTGGGGCCTGGGCGGCTGCCGCGCCCAACCCATCGCCCACCAGTTGCACATTGCCCGCGAAGTGGCCGACCGGATCGCCCCGCGGGTACTGCTGGCCGACGAAGTCGGCCTGGGCAAGACCATCGAAGCCGGCCTGGTGATCCATCGCCAGCTACTGACTGGCCGCGCCAGCCGCGTGCTGATCCTGGTGCCAGAGAACCTGCAGCACCAATGGCTGGTGGAAATGCGTCGGCGTTTCAACCTGCAGGTGGCACTGTTCGATGCCGAGCGCTTCATCGAAAGCGATGCCAGCAACCCGTTCGAAGACGCTCAGTTGGCGTTGGTCGCGCTGGAATGGCTGGTCGACGACGAGAAAGCCCAGGACGCGCTGTTCGCCGCCGGTTGGGACTTGCTGGTAGTCGACGAAGCGCACCACCTGGTCTGGCATGAAGAACAGGTCAGCCTTGAATACGGCCTGGTCGAGCAACTGGCCGAGGTCATCCCCGGCGTGCTGCTGCTCACCGCCACGCCCGAGCAACTTGGCCAGGACAGCCACTTCGCCCGTCTGCGCCTGCTCGACCCGAACCGTTTCCACGACCTGGCCGCCTTCCGCGCCGAGAGCGAGAACTATCGCCCGGTGGCCGAAGCGGTGCAGGAGCTGCTCGAACAAGGCCGCCTGTCGCCCCAGGCCCACGCCACTATCCACGGCTTCCTCGGTGCTGAAGGCGAAGCGCTGCTGGCTGCGGTCAGCGATGGCGACAGCGAGGCCAGCGCGCGCCTGATCCGTGAGCTGCTCGACCGCCACGGCACCGGCCGGGTGCTGTTCCGTAACACCCGTGCTGCAGTCCAGGGCTTCCCTGAGCGCCAGCTGCACCCCTACCCGCTGCCCAATCCCGAGCAATACGCCGAGCTGCCCAACGGCGAGCGCGCCGAGCTGTACCCGGAGGTGGCCTTCCAGGCCCAGGGCCCGGGCGACGAGGAAGAACGCTGGTGGCGCTTCGACCCACGGGTCGACTGGCTGATCGATACCCTGAAAATGCTCAAGCGCACCAAAGTGCTGGTGATCTGTGCCCACGCCGAGACCGCGATGGACCTGGAAGACGCCCTGCGCGTGCGCTCCGGCATCCCGGCAACCGTGTTCCACGAAGGCATGAGCATTCTTGAACGGGACCGCGCCGCAGCCTACTTCGCTGACGAAGAGTTCGGCGCCCAGGTGCTGATCTGCTCGGAAATCGGCAGTGAGGGGCGTAACTTCCAGTTCGCCCACCACCTGGTGATGTTCGACCTGCCGGCCCACCCCGACCTGCTCGAGCAGCGTATTGGTCGTCTTGACCGGATTGGCCAGAAGCACACTATCCAACTGCACATCCCCTACTTGCAGGACAGCCCGCAAGAGCGCCTGTTCCAGTGGTACCACCTGGCGCTGAACGCTTTCCTCGCCACCTGCCCGACTGGCAGCGCCCTGCAGCATCGCTTCGGCCCACGCCTGTTGCCGCTGCTCGAAAGCGGTGAAACCGGCACCTGGGACAAGTTGGTCGCCGAGGCGAAAACCGAGCGCGAGAACCTTGAAGCTGAACTGCACAGCGGTCGTGACCGCCTGCTCGAGCTCAATTCGGGTGGTGCTGGCGAAGGCCAGGCGTTGGTTGAAGCGATTCTCGAACAGGACGACCAGTTCGCCCTGCCGATCTACATGGAAACCTTGTTCGATGCCTTCGGTATCGACAGCGAGGACCATTCGGAAAACGCCCTGATCCTCAAGCCGAGCGAGAAGATGCTCGACGCCAGCTTCCCGCTGGGCGACGACGAAGGCGTGACCATCACCTACGACCGCGCCCAGGCACTGTCGCGCGAAGACATGCAGTTCCTGACCTGGGAACACCCAATGGTCCAGGGCGGCATGGACTTGGTGTTGTCCGGCTCTATGGGCAACACCGCCGTGGCGCTGATCAAGAACAAAGCGCTCAAGCCGGGTACCGTGTTGCTCGAGCTGCTGTATGTCAGCGAAGTGGTAGCACCACGCAACTTGCAGCTGGGCCGATACCTGCCGTCGGCGGCGCTGCGCTGCCTGCTCGATGCCAATGGCAACGACCTGGCCGCACGGGTGGCGTTCGAAACGCTCAACGACCAGCTCGAAAGCGTGCCACGCGCCAGCGCCAACAAATTCATCCAGGCGCAGCGCGATGCGCTTGCGCAGCGGATTGCTGGCGCCGACGCGAAGATCTTGCCGGTCCATGTCGAGCGCGTGGCCGAGGCGCAACGGCGCCTGGCGGCTGAGGCCGACGAAGAGCTGGCGCGTTTGACCGCGCTCAAAGCGGTTAACCCGAGCGTGCGCGACAGTGAGATCGATGCGCTGCGCAAACAGCGGGTTGATGGCTTGGCCATGCTGGAGAAGGCGGCGCTGCGGTTGGAAGCGATTCGCGTGTTGGTTGCAGGCTAAATTTAAGGTTGTAACTATTGGGGCTGCTTCGCAGCCCATCGCTGGCTTGCCTGCGATGGGCCGCAAAGCGGCCCCAATTGCTTAGAGCCCACCGCTATTAAACCAATAACCAAATGGTAGAGAGCAAAATGCCATTAATCAGGAAGGCTTAAGCACCTCTTCCTATACTGCTTGCTGAACAGTCTCCATCCAGATTCCCTGGAGACGCGTGCAGGGTCGACGAAGAGGCAAGCAATGGACTGGCTGGGACTGCAATTGTTCGCCGATTTGCCGGCTACGGGACAGATCGTTCTCGACTGCCGTCACGAACCGTTCCTGGTAGCGCTCGCCTATCTGGTGGTCTGTGCGGCGTGCTTCGCCACCCTGGACATGGCCGAACGGCAAAGCAACAGCGAAAACCTCGGTGCGCGTCGGCAATGGCGCATCCTGGGTGCCTGTTGCCTGGCCGGTGGGGTATGGGCCATGCACTTCATCAGCATGCTGGCATTCCGCGCACCGCTGGAAATCCACTACGACGTGCCCATGACCGGGCTGTCCCTGTTGATCGCCCTGCTCGCCTCTTGGCTGGCGATGAACAGCCTGGACCGCAGTGAAATGCGCCCGCGTCACTATCTTCAGGCCGCCGTCTTCATCGGCCTGGGCATCACCTTGATGCACTACGTGGGCATGGCCGCCCTGCAAACCAGCGCTCAACAGTACTACCAGACCCACCTGCTGCTGGCCTCGTTGGGCATTGCCATCGCCGCCAGCCTGGTAGCCTTGTTGATGGCGCGCCACTTGCGCAACGGCAGTGGCACCTTGCACCTGGCCATGAAATATGGCGCCAGCGTGCTGATGGCGGCCGGTATCGTGGTCACCCACTTCACTGGCATGGCTGCCATGACCCTGGTGATCCCAACGGACGCCGCCCTCAGCCTGCCATCGACCGACAACAGCTTGCAAATGGGCTTGACCATCGCTTTCATCACCCTGCTGATCAGCGGCAGCAGCATCAGCGCCGCACTCGCCGACAAAAAACTGCAAAGCAAAGAACACGACCTGCGTCGGGTCAGCGTACTGCTCAGCCAATTGGACCAAGCCCGTGTTTCGCTGCAGCAAGCCGCCCACTACGACGCCCTGACCAACCTGGTCAATCGCCGCGGCTTCAACCAAGTGTTTGCCGAGCGCCTGGCCGAACAAGCCGCCAACGACGGCATGCTGGCGGTGATGTTTCTCGACATCGATCACTTCAAACGCATCAACGACAGCCTCGGCCATGCCGCCGGCGACGACCTGCTCAAGGTCATCGCCAGCCACATCAAGGCCGCCACCCGCAGCCAGGACCTGGTGGCGCGCTTTGGCGGCGACGAGTTCTGCATCGTCACCAGCCTGAATAACCGCGATGAAGCACGCCAGCTGGCGCTGCGCATCATGCACCGGATGAAAGACCCGATCGATCTGGGCGGCCGGCGCATGGTGATGACCACCAGCATTGGCATCAGTATCTTCCCCGACGATGGCCGCAACGCCGAGGAGCTGCTGAAAAACGCCGATCTGGCCCTGTATCAATCCAAGGGCTGTGGGCGCAATAACCTGAATTTCTTCAATAGCGGCCTGCGTACCCGCGCCACCCTGGAGCTGCAATTGGAAGAGGAACTGCGCGTGGCCCTGCTCGAAGAGCGCGGCCTGTGCGTGCACTACCAGCCGATCTTCGATTTGCACAACGGCCAGGTAGCCAAGCTCGAAGCCTTGGTCCGCTGGCAGCACCCCCAGCACGGCCTGCTTGGGCCGGATCGCTTCATCGGGATTGCCGAAGCCAACGGCCTGATCGCCGACCTTGACCTGTGGGTGCTGCGCCGCGCCTGTGAAGACCTGGCCCAGCTCAATCGCCACGGCTATACCAGCCTCAAGGTGACGGTCAATTGCTCGGCATTGACCCTGGGCCGCGAAGAGCTGGCCACCGAGGTGGAACTGGCGCTGTTCCAAGCAGGCCTGTCGCCACGGCAATTGGAGCTGGAGGTGACCGAAAATGCCCTGATGGGCGACATCAATCGCACCATCAACCTGCTCAAGCGCATCCGCGCCCAGGGCGTGGCGCTGTCGATCGACGACTTCGGCACCGGCTATTCGTCACTGGCCTACCTCAAGCGCCTGCCGCTGGACGTGCTGAAGATCGACCGTTCGTTCATCCAGGACGTCCCGGCCAGCCAGAAAGACCGCGAGATCGTCCAGGCGATCATCATGATGGCCCACACCCTGCACCTACAGGTGGTCACCGAGGGCGTGGAAACCGTTGAACAACACGAATTCCTCGCCGCCCACAGCTGCGACTACCTGCAAGGCTACCTGCTCAGCCGCCCGGTACCGCTGGGCGAACTGCGCCCGGTGCTAGAACGCCTAGACCGCCAGGACAGCGACTTCAGTCCTTGTGTCGATACAGTTCTACCAGGGTCGCCGGATCTTTTTGCAGATACCCCTGGCTACCATGCAAACGCATCAATTGCGCGGCGAGGCCACTGAGCGGGGTTGCCGTGCCCTGCTCGCGAGAAAATTTCACGGCGGTATCCAGGTCCTTGAGCAAGGTGCGCACATGCCACTTGATCGGTTCGAAGCGGCTCTCGGCCATTTGCGGGGCAAGGATCTGCAAAGGCTTGGAGTCAGCGAAGCCGCCCGCCAGCGCCTCGGCGATCAGGCCGGCCTCGACCCCCGACTGCTCGGCCAGTGCAACCACCTCGGCGATCACCAGCGCATTGCAGGCGACGATCATCTGGTTGCAGGCCTTGGTCACCTGCCCTGCGCCAACGCCGCCCATGTGCGTCACCCGCTGGCCGAGGTTGAGCAGCACCGGGCGTGCCCTGGCCAAATCCTCGGCCGCACCGCCAACCATGATCGCCAGCGTCCCCGCCTCCGCCCCCGGAGTGCCGCCCGACACCGGTGCATCCAACCAGGCCATGCCACACAGCGCCGCCAGCTCCGCGGCCATTTCGCGGGTCGCGGTCGGCTCCAGGCTGGAGAAGTCCACCAGCAGCTGCCCGCTGCGCCCGCCCCGGGCCACACCCTGCTCGCCGAATACCACCTCGCGCACCACGGCGGTATCCGCCAGGCACAGCAGCACCATGTCGGTATCGCGGCATAGCTCTGCGGGGCTGGCAGCCAGACGGGCGCCCGCCTCGACCAGCTCGGCGCATTTGTCCGGGCTGCGATTCCATACCGTCAGCCGATAGCCCGCGGCCAACAACCGCCGGCACATCGGCAGGCCCATCAGACCGATTCCGGCGAATCCTAACGCAGGCAGTGCAGTACTCATGAACGACTCCAGATTAAAGAAGGGTGACAAACGGGCGATGTAATGCCATCGCGAAAGAAAAACCCTTAGAAGCTGTAAGGCAAACCCCTATCGCACCCGTAAATGGCGCACTGATACAGTCGCGAACTTCTCCGTGATGGCCAGATGATACTCACCTCTTCGGGCCAACCACTCCAGGCAAATGGCGCACTATGACCTCTACCAATAATTCTGCCAATGCGGTGCCCGAGTCGGCGATCCCCTCCACCGCGCTGATGACAGCAGCGCGTGAACCGCTGCCCACTCGCAGCGTGCCGGCGCAGCAGTACCTGTATTACACCGAGCAGGATATCCAGCGCATCCTCGACAACCTCGATGGCCTGCGCGACCTGGTGTTCCCCCAGAACGGCCACATCGAGGACGAAAGCCAACTGCGCCTGGAGCAGCAATTTCCTTCGGTGTGCCTGATCGGCCTTGGCCGCTGCGGCTCGAACATTGCCCTGGACGTGGCGGAGCTGGTCTACAACGCTCGCACCTTCTTCCTCAACGAGTTCAACAACGAGGATCGCCACAAAGGTGAATCGGGCTACAGCCCGGCACGCTGGATTCGCCAGAACCTGCGCCTGGTGCAGAACAAAGGTGCAAAACCGGTGTTTCTGGTCGAGCCATTGGTGATGCTCGGTGACCTGGACAAGGACATCGCCGGGCGCATCCGCTTCTCGCGCAAGGGTGAGCGCGGCGGCTTCCTGCGGGACTACAGCAAAATGAAGATCATGGACCTGTCCGAGGTCCATGCCGGTGGTGCCGGTAACGCACCGATCCTCGGTCAGTACCTGGCCAAGATCATCCTCAACAAAGACACCCAGCGCTTCTCCAGCGCCGACTGGAAACTGATTCACTCGTACCTGATCGACTCCTGCGGGATCAAGGCCAACCAGTCGCGGCTGTACTTCTATATCTTCAGCGCCGGTGGCGGTACCGGCTCGGGCATGGCGTCGGAATTCGGCCTGGCCCAGCAGTACTCGTACATGAACAAGACCTTCGACACCAAGCCTGCCGACGAGAACGACGGCAAGAGCGGGCATTCGTTCGTCTTCGAACCGATCTTCACCAGCGGCATCTGCGTGCTGCCCAATGCCTCGGATCATCGCAGCGAAATGTCCGAAGCGCTGCACATCAACGCCGGTCGTCTGCTGTGCAAATACCTGTCCGAGGAATGGGACTTTTCCTATAACTTCGACAACGAAGACAGCAGCGAAGCCAGCGTCATGGGCCGCATCCGCCCGTGGAACGCGATGATGCTGATTTCCAACGACATCATGCGCTACGCCGAAGAAAGCGATGACGGCACCATCCAGAACATCGACGTCAACGCGATGGAGAAGCACGCCAACCAGTACATCTCCCAACAGATCTTCAACATCCTCACCGCCCAGGCGGTGACCACCGATTACGATCAGAACTACTTCCGCCGCGCCGGCATCGACATTGGCGAAACCATTCGCCTGGACGCCAATGACCTGTTCATGAGCCTGGCCGGCCCAGTGGCGATTGCCTATGCCGAATCGGTGGTGCCGGAGATCCCGGCGCAGGGGTCGGACAAGTTCAAGGTATTCGAGCGCGAAGCACCGCGCCTGGACATCGATGATCTGTTCTTCCGCTCCATCGACCTGCCGCACTTCAACAAGCAGACCCAGGCCATCGAAGGCATCAGCCTGCTGCCGATCGAGTCGCGCCGTTATCGCGCGGCGCTGGAGCAGTACCAGGCCTCAGGCTTCGACCCGGCGGCATTGCATGACCTGCACTTCTTCAAGAACTGCTCGTCGGTGGTATCGATCGTCTCGCTGCCCAAGGACTACAAGCTGTCGTACATGGACCTGAACCGGCTCAAGACCCACCTCAACAGCCTGTTCCCCAACACCACCCTCAAGCGTTACGCGCTGGTGATCGGCGCCTCGGCCAACCTGTCGCTGACCACCTTGATCGCCAAGAGCCCGTGTTTGTCGGACGACTTCCTGACCTTGATCGTAGCGTTCATCAAGCGCTGCTTCGCGCGTAACCCGTACCGCTTCGACGATACCCTGGACAACGCCATCCTGGAGTTCATCACCAGCGAGCACTTCGAGGAAGAGCGCATTGACGAGTTGCTCAATGAGTTCGAGAACCCGGCGAAGATCCTCGATACCAACTGGTATGCGATCAAGCCGATGTACGAGAAGAAGTACCGCGAACTGATCAACGACAAGAGCCGGTTTGTCTCGATCAATGACATTCGCTTGTCGCGCGAGTGCGTGAAGAAGGCGGTGAAATACCTGCGCGAGATCTTCCGCCACCGGATCGGTAAGACCCGGGTCATCTCGCTCAATAGTCATACCGGGCGCGTCGACTACTGAGGCACTGGGGCCGCCGCGCGGCCCATCGCAGGCTGTCGCCAGCTCCCCCAGGTACAGCGCTGCAGGTGAGCGCGACGCGAGACTGTGGAAGCCGGCTTGCCCGCGAAGGGCCGCTCTGCGGCCCCATTACGCATTCCGTAAACTGTTACCGCTGCGCCGAATCAACCCGGCACTGTTACCAACTTCCACCTTACGTGCGCGTCAACACGCACTTATTTGATGCGCCTGCACATTTTCACGCACCAAAAAAGCGCGACATCACTGCGTTTTCTTCTCTTGCATCACCACGAACGGCGAAACCACCACCGCCCAGATCTCTGGATCGCGGCTTTGCACGTCAAGCGCCTGCTCTGCCGACAATGCCCCAACAGTGCCATCACTACGCCACTTGGCGAAGATCTCGCTGCGATTCTCGGCCATCGCCTCGGCAACGGCGATCAGGTCCAACTCAGGCGCGACCCAAATCAGGTCACCCTTGGCCCAAAATCGTTCCAACGCGTTCCACTCGATGATTGCAGTCTCGCCGAGCAATTTGGCATAGAGGGTGCTTGTTTGATCAGTCATGGGTTCCTACCGGCAAAAATCGGCCAATGAAAAAGGTCGGCATTTTTGCAGAAAAACCCGGTTTCAAATACGTAAATTGGTCGATTGGTCCCGAACTTGTGGGGTGGGGCTGGCGATGCAGGCAAAGTGATGGCGCTTTTCTGTATCTTTGTGTCGATCAAGCGACACCTCGGCAATTTGGCGCTTTTCAGCCGCTTTTCAAGCGCTTGGACAGCGCTCTACACTGTACCGGTACAGTTCCGGGACATGTTCCGGGGGAAGGTGGGCTTGCGTCTGGCATGGCCATGCCGCAAATCCCGCCCGGTCTGTAGCCCTGGCCGCCAGGACTATAAGAATTACAACAGAATGAGTGGAGCACTATGATCAAGATTTCCAAGCTGTTCGCCGCAATGGTTCTGGCCGGGGTAGCCAGCCATTCGTTTGCCGCCGACACCATCAAGATCGGTATCGCCGGTCCCAAGACGGGTCCTGTGACCCAGTACGGCGACATGCAGTTCATCGGCGCCAAACAGGCCATCAAGGACATCAACGCCAAGGGCGGCGTCGATGGCAAAATGCTTGAAGCCAAGGAATACGACGACGCGTGCGACCCGAAACAGGCCGTGGCAGTCGCCAACAAAGTGGTCAACGATGGCGTCAAGTTCGTGATCGGCCACCTGTGCTCCAGCTCCACCCAGCCTGCGTCCGACATCTATGAAGATGAAGGCGTGATCATGATCACCCCCGCCGCCACCAGCCCGGAAATCACTTCCCGTGGTTACAAGCTGATCTTCCGCACTATCGGCCTGGACAGCGCTCAAGGCCCAGCGGCCGGCAACTACATCGCCGACCACGTCAAGCCGAAGGTCGTTGCTGTTCTGCACGACAAACAGCAATACGGCGAAGGCATCGCCACTGCGGTCAAGACCACCCTGGAAGGTAAAGGCACCAAGGTTGCCGTGTTCGAAGGCCTGAACGCTGGCGACAAGGACTTCTCCTCGATCATCCAGAAGCTCAAGCAAGCCAACGTCGACTTCGTCTACTACGGCGGCTACCACCCAGAGCTGGGCCTGATCCTGCGCCAAGCCCAGGAAAAAGGTCTGAAAGCCAAGTTCATGGGCCCAGAAGGCGTCGGCAACGACTCCATCTCGCAGATTGCCCAAGGCGCTTCCGAAGGCCTGCTGGTCACCCTGCCTAAGTCCTTCGACCAGGATCCTGCCAACAAGGCCATCGCCGATGCGATCAAGGCTGACGGCAAAGACCCAAGCGGTCCATTCGTGTTCCCAGCCTACTCGGCTGTCGAGCTGATCGCCGAAGGCATCAAGGCAGCCAAGTCCGAAGACACCGACAAAGTAGCCGAGGCCATCCACGCCGGTACCTTCAAGACCCCGACTGGCGACCTGTCGTACGACAAGAATGGCGACCTGAAAGACTTCAAGTTCGTGGTCTACGAATGGCACTTCGGCAAACCGAAGACCGAAGTCTCCCCTCAGTAACTGCGTGACTAAATAGCTGAGCTAACGAGCCCACTGTGCGAGCAGTGGGCTTTGTTTTACGAGGTTCATGGACCTGATTCCCGCGATCCGGGGGCCGGTTCACCTGAAAATCTTAAAACCGTCACTCGCGGTTTCCTGGCCTACCCCCGCCAGTGAAATGCAAATCAGGTTTTTAGGAGCGCTGTAATGCCTGAGATCTACCATTTCTTCCAACAACTGGTTAATGGATTGACCATCGGCAGCACCTACGCCTTGATCGCCATCGGTTACACGATGGTGTACGGCATCATTGGCATGATCAACTTCGCCCACGGCGAGGTGTACATGATCGGTTCCTATGTGGCCTTCATCGCCCTTGCCGGGCTGGCCATGATGGGCATCGACTCGCTGCCGATCCTGATGACCGTGGCGTTCGTCGCGACGATCTTCGTTACCAGTGCCTATGGCTACAGCATCGAACGGGTTGCCTATCGCCCTCTGCGTAACAGCAACCGTCTGATCCCGCTGATTTCCGCTATCGGCATGTCGATTTTCCTGCAGAACACCGTGCTGCTATCGCAGGACTCCAAGGACAAGTCCATCCCGAACCTGATTCCGGGGAGCATCTCCTTCGGCCCAGGTGGCGCGGAGGAAGTCCTGATTTCCTACATGCAGATCCTGGTGTTCATCGTCACCCTGGTGGCCATGACCCTGCTGACCCTGTTCATCTCCCGTTCTCGCCTGGGCCGCGCCTGCCGCGCCTGTGCCGAGGACATCAAGATGGCCAACCTGCTAGGCATCAACACCAACAACATCATTGCCCTGACCTTCGTCATCGGTGCCGCGTTGGCGGCGGTGGCGGCTGTATTGCTGAGCATGCAATACGGCGTGATCAACCCCAACGCCGGTTTCCTGGTAGGCCTGAAGGCCTTCACCGCGGCGGTATTGGGCGGCATCGGCAGCATTCCGGGCGCCATGCTCGGCGGGCTGGTGCTGGGCGTGGCCGAAGCCTTCGGCGCCGACATCTTCGGCGACCAATACAAGGATGTGGTGGCGTTCGGTCTCTTGGTTCTGGTGCTGTTGTTCCGGCCGACCGGCATCCTGGGCCGTCCGGAGGTTGAAAAAGTATGAACAAAAATCTCAAACAGGCGTTTTTCAGCGCCTTGCTGGTGTGGGCCGTAGCCTTCCCGGTGCTAGGCCTGAAGCTGAGCATCGACGGCATCAACCTGATCGTGCACAGCCAGGGGCCGTTCACCCTCACGGTGATCGCCGTGTGCTCGGTGCTGATGTTCCTGCGGGTGCTGTTCGACAAGCAGTGGAGCGCCGTCACCTCCAGAGGCTCGGACCGCAAGCTGATCTCGCCGGCAGTGAGCAACTTCCTCACTCTGCCCAAGACTCAGCGCTGGATCATCCTCGGCCTGATCGTAGTGGCGCTGGTGTGGCCGTTCTTCGGTTCACGCGGCGCGGTCGACATTGCCACGCTGATCCTGATCTACGTGATGTTGGGCCTGGGCCTGAACATCGTGGTCGGACTGGCTGGCCTGCTCGATCTGGGTTACGTCGGTTTCTATGCCGTCGGCGCCTACAGCTACGCGATGCTGTCGCACTACTACGGGTTGAGCTTCTGGATCTGCCTGCCGATCGCCGGCCTGATGGCAGCCACCTTCGGCTTCCTGCTGGGCTTCCCGGTATTGCGTCTGCGCGGTGACTACCTGGCGATCGTGACCCTCGGCTTCGGTGAGATCATCCGCCTGTTCCTGCGTAACCTCACCGATCTGACCGGCGGCCCCAACGGCATCAGCAACATCGAGAAGCCGACGTTCTTCGGCTTGACCTTCGAGCGGCGTGCGGCCGAGGGGATGCAAACCTTCCACGAGTTCTTCGGCCTGCCTTACAACTCGATCAACAAGGTCATCTTCCTCTACCTGGTAGCGCTGCTGTTGGCCCTGTTGGCGCTGTTCGTCATCAACCGCCTGCTGCGCATGCCGATTGGCCGCGCCTGGGAAGCCTTGCGTGAAGACGAAATCGCCTGCCGCGCATTGGGCCTGAACCCCACCGTGATCAAGCTCTCGGCGTTCACCCTGGGCGCCTGCTTCGCCGGTTTCGCCGGTAGCTTCTTCGCCGCACGGCAAGGGTTGGTGACGCCGGAGTCGTTCACCTTCATCGAGTCGGCGATCATCCTCGCCATCGTCGTGCTCGGCGGCATGGGCTCTCAGTTGGGCGTGATCCTCGCGGCCATCGTGATGATCCTGCTGCCAGAGCTGATGCGTGAGTTCAGCGAGTACCGGATGCTGATGTTCGGTGCGCTGATGGTGTTGATGATGATCTGGCGTCCGCAAGGCTTGCTGCCTATGCAACGTCCACATTTGGAGCTGCGTCGATGAGCCGCGAAATTCTGCAAGTCAGCGGCCTGAGCATGCGCTTCGGCGGCTTGTTGGCGGTCAACGGCGTGGCCCTGACCGTCAAGGAAAAACAGGTGGTGGCGCTGATCGGCCCGAACGGCGCCGGCAAGACCACAGTGTTCAACTGCCTGACCGGCTTCTACAAGCCAAGCGGCGGCACCATCCTGCTCGACGGCCAGCCGATCCAGGGCCTGGCCGGCCACCAGATCGCCCGCAAGGGCGTGGTGCGTACGTTCCAGAACGTGCGTTTGTTCAAGGAAATGACCGCGCTGGAAAACCTGCTGATTGCCCAGCACCGGCACTTGAACACCAACTTCTTCGCAGGCCTGTTCAAGACTCCAAGTTTCCGCCGCAGCGAGCGTGAGGCCATGGAGCGCGCGCAGTACTGGCTGGAGAAGGTCAACCTGACCGAGTTCGCCAACCGTACCGCCGGCACCCTGGCGTACGGCCAGCAGCGACGCCTGGAGATCGCCCGCTGCATGATGACCCAACCGCGGATCATCATGCTCGACGAGCCAGCCGCTGGCTTGAACCCCAAGGAAACCGAAGACCTCAAGGCACTGATCGGCTATCTGCGCGAATCCCACAACGTGACCGTGCTGCTGATCGAGCACGACATGAAGCTGGTGATGAGCATCTCCGACCATATCGTGGTGATCAACCAGGGTACGCCCCTGGCGGACGGCACGCCGGAGCAGATCCGCGACAATCCTGAAGTGATCAAGGCCTACCTGGGGGAAGCGTAAATGCTCAAGTTCGAAAACGTTTCCACCTTCTACGGCAAGATCCAGGCACTGCACAGCGTCAACGTCGAGATCAACCAGGGCGAAATCGTCACCCTGATCGGCGCCAACGGTGCCGGCAAGTCGACCTTGCTGATGACCCTGTGCGGCTCGCCCCAGGCGCATAGCGGCAGCATCAAGTACCTGGGCGAAGAGCTGGTTGGCCAGCCTTCCTCACACATCATGCGCAAGAGCATCGCGGTGGTCCCCGAAGGCCGCCGGGTGTTCGCTCGCCTGACGGTCGAGGAAAACCTGGCCATGGGCGGCTTCTTCACCAACAAGGGCGACTACCAGGAACAATTGGACAAGGTCCTGGAGTTGTTCCCGCGCCTGAAGGAGCGCTACATCCAGCGCGGTGGCACCATGTCCGGCGGTGAACAGCAGATGCTCGCCATCGGTCGCGCGTTGATGAGCAAGCCCAAGCTGCTGCTGCTCGATGAACCGTCGCTGGGCTTGGCGCCGATCATCATCCAGCAGATCTTCGACATCATCGAACAGCTGCGTCGTGATGGCGTGACGGTGTTCCTGGTCGAGCAGAACGCCAACCAGGCGTTGAAGATCGCTGACCGTGCCTATGTGTTGGAAAACGGCCGGGTGGTGATGCAGGGCACTGGTGAAGCGTTGTTGAGTGATCCAAAGGTCCGTGACGCGTATCTGGGTGGTTGATCGACAGTGCACACAGAAAGGGCCTTCGGGCCCTTTTTTCATGGGCGCCCGAACCTGCTGTAGCAGCCCACTCTCCCACACCAGGGTGAGCGTGGGAGCGGGCTTGCCCCGCGATAGGGCCAGCACCGCCACAACGCAAATGCCCTTGTGCCCCGCGACCATGCTGGGTAACGTGCCCACTTCATCCGCTGTGACCCCGGAGCCTCATCCATGCGCCTCACCCCTCCCCTGTTGCTCGCCGCCCTGCTGCCTCTGTTCGCCGGCTGCCAGATACTGGCGGACAAACCGAGCGATCCAGACCTCGGCACCACGCGCATGCAGGGCGAACTGAGCGCCAGCGGTGGCAAACTGCTGTTCAAGCCGTGCAGTGAAAGCCGCTTGTTCGTGGTCAATGACGCCGGCACCACCGGCATTCTGCAAGAAGCGGCAAACCTGGCCGATGATGCGGGCGACAAGCTGTTCGCCGATGTCCGTGCCCGCCTGACCGGCAGCAAGCAGGCCAATACCGATGGCCAACTCGACGTCCGTCGCCTGTATCGCCTCGAGCCTTCGACCAACGCCTGCGAAGACCCCAACTTCAAACAGCTGACCCTGCGCGCCGGCGGCCATGAGCCGGAGTGGGACATCAAGGCCAGCGGCAAGGGCATGGTGCTCAACCGGGTCGGCCAAGAGCCACTGCCACTGCCCTTTCTGGAAGAACAAGTCCCTGGCGGCGGCCTGACCCTGAGCAGCGAAGCCAATGGTAAACAGGTCGAGCTGTGGGTCTCCCCGCAGCGCTGCGTCGACAGCGCCACCGGTGCCATCCGCCACCTGCGCGCGCAGCTGAAGATCGACGGCCAGACCCTGCAAGGCTGCGGTTACTATGGCGGCGCTCGCGACAACTGATCGTCGGGCACTTTTATCCTGCCAGTCAGGGCGGCGAACAGCTTATACTTGGCGGTTTGAGTAAAGCCGCCGGCCGCCCATGGCCGGGATACTGGACCCTGCCATGCTACGAATCACCGAACTGAAGCTGCCCCTGGACCATCCCGACGAAGCCCTGCGCGAGGCCATCGTCCAGCGCCTGGGCATTCGCGATGACCAACTGCTCAGCTTCACCCTGTTCAAGCGCAGCTACGACGCCCGCAAGAAAAACAGCGAACTGCTGTTCATCTATACCATCGACCTGCAGGCGGCCAACGAAGCCGAGCTGCTGGCCAAGTTCGCTGACGATCGCAACATCAGCGTGGCGCCAGATGTCAGCTACAAGTACGTCGGCCAAGCGCCGGCCAACCTTGACCAGCGTCCGCTGGTGGTGGGCTTTGGCCCCTGCGGCATCTTCGCCGGGCTATTGCTGGCACAGATGGGCTTCAAGCCGATCGTACTCGAGCGCGGCAAGGAAGTTCGCCAGCGCACCAAGGACACCTGGGGCCTGTGGCGTAAAAGCGTGCTCAACCCTGAGTCCAACGTGCAGTTCGGCGAAGGCGGCGCCGGGACCTTCTCCGACGGCAAGCTCTACAGCCAGATCAAAGACCCGCAGCACCATGGCCGCAAGGTCCTGGAAGAGTTCGTCAAGGCCGGTGCGCCGGACGAGATCCTCTACATCAACAAGCCGCACATCGGCACCTTCCGCCTGACCGGCATGGTCGAGAACATGCGCGCCGAGATCATCGCCCTGGGCGGTGAAGTGCGCTTCGAGCAGAAGGTCAGCGACCTGCTGATCGACGGCGAACAGCTCACCGGCGTGGTGCTCGACAGCGGCGAACAGCTGCACTCGCGCCATGTGGTCCTGGCCCTGGGCCACAGCGCCCGTGACACCTTCCGCATGCTGCATGGCAAGGGCGTGTTCATGGAGGCCAAGCCGTTCTCGGTCGGTTTCCGTATCGAGCACCCCCAGACCCTGATCGACAAGGCTCGCCTGGGCAAATACGCCGGTCACCCGAAGCTGGGCGCCGCCGACTACAAGCTGGTGTACCACGCCAAGAACGGTCGTTCGGTGTACAGCTTCTGCATGTGCCCGGGCGGCACCGTGGTCGCCGCGACCAGCGAGCCAGGCCGGGTGGTGACCAACGGCATGAGCCAATACTCGCGTAACGAGCGCAATGCCAACTCCGGCATCGTCGTGGGTATCGATCCGGAGCGTGATTATCCGGGTGGTCCACTGGCTGGCATTGAACTGCAGGAGCGCCTTGAAGCGCACGCCTACGTGATGGGTGGCAGCAACTATCAGGCGCCGGCGCAACTGGTTGGTGACTTCGTTGCCGGACGTCCTTCGACCGCGCTCGGTAGTGTCGAGCCGTCGTACAAGCCGGGGGTGACCCTGGGTGACCTGGCGCCGAGCCTACCAGACTTCGCTATCGAAGCGATTCGTGAGGCGCTGCCAGCCTTCGACCGGCAGATCAAGGGCTATAACCTGCACGATGCAGTCCTGACCGGGATTGAAACCCGTACCTCTTCGCCGCTGCGTATCACCCGTGATGCGAGCTATCAGAGCGTCAATCTCAAGGGGCTGTTCCCCGCGGGTGAAGGCGCAGGCTATGCCGGCGGGATTCTCTCGGCGGGCGTCGATGGGATTCGTATCGCAGAAGCGGTGGCACGCGATATCCTCGGGCTCAACGGGTAACCTGGCGTCAGCCATCGCGGGGCAAGCCCGCTCCCACGAGCTTAATTGCGCGTCATCGTGGGAGCGGGCTTGCCCCGCGATAGGCAATAAAAAACCCCGACCGGCGCTGCCAAGTCGGGGTTTCGTTTTTCAGCGAATTGCTCAGTGGGTCACACGGCTGGTGCCGTCGACGGTGACGATGCGCACACGCTCACCCACGCGGAAAATTTCGTTTTCCTGCACCGCCTGTACATAGGCGCGCATATTGCCGTCGTCTTCACGCACGGTGACTTCGACACCCTGGGTACGGGTAATACCCTCTTCGGCGGCAGAACCCGCCAGGCCACCAGCCACTGCGCCGATTACCGCAGCGACGATGCTGCCACGGCCACCACCAATAGCACTACCGGCAACACCACCGACGATAGCGCCCGCGCCACCGCCGATTGGGGTCTTGGTGCCTTCGATCTTCACCGGGCGCAGCGATTCGATGGTACCCATGCGCACGGTTTGCACGCGGCGGGCCTCATCACGGGAATAGCTGTCACCGGTCAGGCTCGACGCACAGCCGCCGAGCAACAGCGACAGGGTGGTGAAGCTCGCCACCAGCAATACAGATTTACGCATGGGTTGAATCTCCATAAGTCAGGTGTCCATTAGACTCCGCAGGTTGACGGCTGTCACGACACATACGTTACAAATTTGTTTTCATTCAGCTCTGGTACAGCCGCCGTGCTGTCACTATTTAGTCAGACCAAGGATAGCCATGGATTACTTCATCGTCTTGGTAACAACCGTCGCAGGCCTGTATTTCCATGGCTGGCTGTATCTACGCATGCGCCGCTGGATGGACCGCGACCTGGCGTTGTCGATGGCTGGAAAGGATGATGATAAACGCGCCTACATGCTGCAGCGCCTGGAGCTGGCGCGGGCGCAAAAGATCAAACGCAAGGCATTGGCGGCCTGGCTGGAACGCGAGGCCGCCAACTATCGGGCTTAAGGTGCCAGGCGCTCACGCAGCCATTGGCCCTCGACGTGGCGATAATTCAGGCGGTCATGCAGGCGACTCGGCCGCCCCTGCCAGAACTCGATGCGCTCAGGCAGCAACCGATAACCGCCCCAATGCTCCGGGCAGTGCGGCTGGCTGTCGGAGAAGCGCGCTTCAGTCGCCTTGACCAAGCCTTCCAACTGCTCACGCCCGGTAATGACCTGGCTCTGCGGCGATGCCCAGGCGCCTAGGCGACTGCCCAGCGGACGCACTTGGTAATAATCGTCCGACTCCTGCGCGGTAACTTTCTCCACTCGCCCTTCGATCCGCACCTGACGCTCCAGCGCCGGCCAGAAGAAGGTCATGGCAGCGAAGGGATTGGCCAACAGCTGCTGGCCTTTGGCGCTGTCATAGTTGGTGAAGAAAGTGAAACCTCGCTCATCCAGCCCCTTGAGCAACAGCACCCGGCAATGCGGGCGGCCGTCGGCATCGACTGTGGCCAGGGTCAGGGCATTGGCCTCCACCGGTGGCTGCTCGGTCTTCACCGCATCAGCGAACCATTGGTGGAACAGGGCGAACGGCTCGCCCGGAGCCTGGCTTTCAACCAGGCCATCACGGGTGTAGTCGCGGCGCATATCGGCCAGGGATTGGGTCATGACTGCGTTTCCTTGACGATCAGTTGGTCTTCGCAGGGCTATTGGCAGCTACTTTCTTATCGGTTGCGGCCTTCTTGGCGGCAGGTTTTGCCGCGGCTTTTTTGGCAACTGGCTTGGCTGCAGGTTTCTTCGCAGCTGCCTTGGCCGGTGCTTTCTTGGCGGCCGGTTTGGCGGCGGTGGCTTTCGCTGCTGGCTTACTCGCAGCCTTAGCTGCCGGAGCCTTGGCGTCTTGCACTGCAACCATGGCGGCTGGGGTTGGTGCTGGTGCGGCCTGCTGATACTTGGCCAGCAGCGCGACCATGGTGTTCTGCGGGGTCAGCAACATTTCCACACGGCGGTTCAAGGCCCGGCCTTCAAGGCTGTCATTGGCCGCACGCGGCATCACCGAACCCATGCCCTTGAGGGTCAGGCGGTCACGCTGCAGGCCGCTGAGGCGGAAGATCGCCGATACCGAAGCAGCGCGCTCCAGGCTGAGCTTCTGGTTGGCAGCAGCCACACCACTGCTGTCTGCATGGCCGAGCACCAGCACAGCGGTCTTGGGATCGACCTCCACCGCCTTAGCCACGCGCGTAATCGGCCCCAAGGTCGCTGGCAGCAGCATGTTCGGGCGATCAGGGTTGTACGAACCCTCCACCGGAATGATCACCGCCATGACATCTTCACGCCGCTCGACTTCGAACTTGCTGCCCTTGACCGCTTCACGCAGCTTGGGCTCGTACTCGTCCAGCCAGGCCTGGGTGGCCTTGTGATCGATCTTCGGTACGACTGGGCCTTTAGCCTGCTTGTCGTCCCCACCAAATGGCCACCACCAACGGCTGGCGCTATCGGATTTTGCGTCAGCCTTGGCGACCTTCTCGGTCACCGCCTCTTTCACTTCCTCTTCAGCGACTTTGTCGGAGCCGAAAGGCCACCAGCTGAGGCCGCCGTCTTTGGCGGTACCTTGCGAGTGGCTGGCGCAGCCGGTCATGGCCAGGCACAGGGCGAGTGCTAAGGTTTTATGTGAAGACATCAGCGATACACCATGAATTAGAAAGAAATTTTGCCCACACACATGAGGCGTTGGCATTGAGGATAGTCAAAGGGTCGGGCCAATACCCGCGTTACCCGATCAAAGGCAAGTGCCAAGTACACGCACCAGCTGTTGCGCCCGCGGGTCCATCAGCACATAGGGGCCGAGGGTGTTGGTGACGAAACCAAAGGCGACATCGTGCTCGGGATCGGCGAAGCCGACCGAGCCTCCCGCCCCTGGATGGCCGAAGGCGCGGGCGCCCAAGCCGAAAGTGGCGTTGGCGACCGTGGGCTGATCCAGCATGCAGCCCAGGCCGAAGCGGGTCTGGGTCAACAGGGTACGATCCTGGCCAAGGCTGTGTTCGCGCGTCAGCTCATCGAGCAGTTCCGACTCCAGCAGGCTGCCATCGAGCAGACCGGCATAGAAACCGGCCAGGCTGCGGGCATTGCCATGGCCATTGGCCGCCGGCTGCTGCATCCGGCGCCACTCCGGCTTGTTGGTGCTGGTGAGAATGGCAGGCGGGTTGGTAAAGGCTCGCGTCGACAGCGCTTCAGGTTCGCGCAGGGTTACCTGCAGCAAACGCTGTGCAGCGGCGTCGCCAGGGTTGCCTTTGCCGCGAGCAATGTGCGCGACACGGTGGAATTGTTCATCCGCCAGGCCGACATGAAAATCCAGGCCCAGGGGTTTGACGGTACGCGCGACGATCGAGTCGCCCGGGCCACGGCCGTCAGCGCGGCGAATCAGCTCACCGATCAACCAGCCATAGGTAATAGCGGCGTAACCATGCTCGGTCCCCGGCGTCCACCAAGGGGTCTCAGCCGCCAGGGCAGCGGTCATGGTCTGCCAGTCATAGAGTGCTTCGGCCGGCAGCAGTTCCCGGATCGCCGGCAGGCCAGCGCGGTGGCTGAGCAACTGACGCAGGGTCACCTGCTCTTTACCGGCCTGGGCGAACTCTGGCCAGTAGCGTGCCACGGGCGTGTCCAAGGCCAGTTTGCCCTCGCCGACCAGTTGCAAGGCGGTGACGGCGGTGAAGGTCTTGGTGCAGGAGAACAGATTGGCAATGGTATCGCTGTGCCAAGCTTCGCGGCCGTCCTTATCGGCGCTACCGGCCCACAGGTCGATCACGGTCTCGCCGCCGACCTGGATGCACAGCGCAGCGCCGCGCTCCTGAGGATCCTCGAACAATGCGGCAAATGCTTCACGCACTGCCTCGAACTTCAGCTCATAGTGACCCTGGATCTGCACCCGCCTACTCTCCGTACGACTCGTCTTCACAAAGTCGTGCATTGTTTCAGTAGTTGGCGGTTTTGCAAACTGAATGTGGCCGGATGGTCGTAGGGAAAAGTCGACAAACGGCACCGAAATGCCGCTGTATGACCTACAGAGCAGGCTTGTTCAGCGCCTTGCGCAATTCATCCATTACCTGCTGATTGCTCCTGCGCACCGCTTCGACAAAACCTGGATAAGGCACATCGGTAATCGCCACCAGCCCCAAGTGCCCATTCTCGCCATCGAGCAAGCGCCCACTGGCCGGTTGGTCGAGGTACTGGAACCAGTGCGCACCGACAATCATCGGTTGAGCCAGCGCAGCCTTGAGGAAGTTGGCGTAGGCCGGGCCGCGATCTTCCTCGCGTACCAGCTCCAGCGGCCCGGGCCAGAATGGCCCACGGTCGCGGGAACCGAACTGGAATTCGGACACCAGCAACGGCTTGTCCAACTCGGCAAGCCGAGCGAAGTCGTAGCCATCTTCAGGCTTGAGGGTATAGAAGTTGAAACTCAGCACGTCGCAGAACTCGGCGCAGGCTTTCACTGCTTCTGGAGTGCTGGCCGCATAGCGCCCGCCCAGCAGCAAGTGGTTGGGGGCATGCCATTTGAGCGAGTCGGAGATGGTCTTGAAGTAGGTATTGGCGAATACCTGCTGGAAATGCTGATAATCGCGCTCGATTTCCGGATGCTGCGCATTGGGCAGCGGCGCTTCGAAGCCTGGGTCTTCCATCAGTTCCCAGGCTTGCAGGTCGATACCCCAGGCCTTGGACAGGCCTTCCTGGTTGCGGTACTTGTCGCGCAGCTGCTTGAGAAACGCGCGCTTGGCCGGTACGTCGGTGGTCAGCCTCAGGGTGCCGAAGGCCAGCCCATAGCGGGCCTTGGGATCATCACCCGGCGCCGCCCAGGCCAGCTCATTGTCGGCGAAGTAGCCAATCAGCCAGGGATCATCGCGGTGATCACGGGCGGCGATGGCCACGGCGCGCTCGGTCGCCATGGCAAAGCGTGGATCGAACGGATCGGGCATGCGCCCCCACCAGTCCATACCGGTACTGATGCTGGCGTAGTCGCCAACGATCGACAGCGGTAGCGTGTAGGGCACTCGCTTGGCCAGGCCAAGGGCCGGATCGCTCCAGTTGCCCAGGGTATTGAAACCCCAGGCCTGCATGCGATCGAGGGTGTGGCTCTGCCAGCGGGCGGCATCGAGGGCCGCAGGTGGGCAGGCAACAGGTGGCTGCCCTTCTACTGGCGCCGGACAAGGCTGGCCATAACCACGCTGCAGGTTGGCAGCATAGAAGTCGAACCAGCGACCTTTATTGAAATTGCGCCCTTGCGACGAGGCATTGCCATCATCGTTGTTGCCTTGGCCATAGAACGCGGCGAGACGCTCGCCTTCGCCCGGCAAGGCGGTGAACATGCTTTCGCGTCCGCTTATATAGGTACGGCCGCCGTCGGCCGCCACGGCATTGATGCCGAGCGAATAGAACGGGTGCCCCTCAGGGGTCACCAGGAACCAGCGGCCATCACGCTTTTCAGTACGGAAAAACCCTTTGGCTTCGAAGGCCGGGCCGGCGATCAGCCCACCGTAGCTGTCCAATTGCTGTTTGCCGCGCTCTGCCAACCAGCCTTTGAGCTGAGCTTGTTCGCGGGTATCAGCGGCCTTGAGCTGATCATCGTTGACGATCTTTTCCGGCCAGCGTCCGCGGGTGGACTGGCCATAAGCATCGATCAAACCGTCGTAGGCGGCCTTGAACGCCAGATCGTCATCCTGGATACCAACTTTCTCGATCAGCAGGCTCTGGGCCACCTTGGGCCTTGGAATGCTCAGGGTAACCGAACTGATCTGGGTGAGATCGACTTCACCGACGCTGCTGGTCAGCAGCACCCGTTGCCCTTGATACGTCCACGGCATGGGCGGCCCCGCGCGCATGCCCTGGCTCAATGGCGAGCTGGCGTTGAGCGGAACCATCACCGTCTGCGCAGGCCCGGCGGGCAGGTCGATACGGCTGGTGAGCGTGCGGCCATCACTGCTCTGCACCGTGACATCCACACTCAAGGCCCAGTCCATGGCGCTTTGCAGGCGCAAAGTCAGCGCCTGCCCGGCAGACCAGTCCCACACGCCACTCTGCGGGCTGAGGCCCAGTGTCGGCCGCTCCACCGGATTGAACACCACCCGCCGCAGCACCTCGCCCTCGGCCGTCTGCTCCGCGTTGTACTGCGGCATGCCGGCATCAGCGGTGATCACATTGACCACTGAAGCCGGCCGCACAAAGCTGAACAACGTCTGCTGCGCGGCCAGCAACGGCGAGCTGAACAACAGCGTAAGTACAGCGGGCAAGGTGCGATGGAGCATAGGGCTGGGGCTCTCCTTCAGAGCCCTCATGGGCCCTTGACTGAGTGATGGACAACGGGCCGGGGCGTCTTGCTCCGGCCGTCAGGAAATCTCCCGCCTAAATGGCGGCAGCGCATTGAGAATAGCCTTGCCGTAGCGCTGGGTGACCAGGCGCCGATCAAGCAAGGTGATGACGCCGCGATCCTGCTCGGTACGCAGCAAGCGACCGCAGGCCTGGATCAACTTGAGCGAGGCGTCGGGTACGGCAATTTCCATGAACGGATTGCCACCGCGGGCTTCGATCCACTCGGCCAAGGCTGCCTCGACCGGATCGTCCGGCACCGAGAATGGGATCTTGGCGATCACCACGTGCTCGCAATAGGCGCCCGGCAAGTCGACCCCCTCGGCGAAGCTGGCCAGGCCGAACAGCACACTGTGCTGGCCATCGTCGACCCGCGCCTTGTGCTTGTTGAGGGTTTCCTGTTTGGACAGGTTGCCCTGGATCAACACCAGTTTGCGCCAGTCACGGTCCAGGCCATCGAACACGTCTTGCATCTGTTTGCGCGAGGAGAACAACACCAGCGCGCCGCGGGCCTCTTCGAGCATTGCCGGCAGTTCACGGATGATCGCTGCCGTGTGCCCAGCAGCGTCGCGCGGATCAGCGCCCAGGTCAGGCACTCGCAGCAGACCAGCATCGCCGTGCACGAACGGGCTTGGCACCACGCACGTCACCGCGTCGCGAGGCAGGCCCGAACGCATGCGGAAGCGGTCGAACTTGCCCAGCGCGGTGAGTGTGGCCGAAGTCACCAGAGCGCCGTGGGCGACGCTCCACAGGCTGCGGCGCAGCATTTCGGCGGCAAGGATCGGGCTGGCATTGACCTCGATGTCGAACAGCGCACCGGTTTCGGCCAACGTCAGCCAGCGCGCCATTGGCGGGCTGTCTTGCGGATCTTCGGCGGTGAACGCGGTCCATAGCTCCCAGTTGCCCTGGGCGCGGGTCACCAGGCTGCCGAACAGTGGATACCACTCTTCGGCCTGGTGGCTGGCAATACCGATGTTGTTTTCCCCGTCCATGCCTTCCTTGAGCAGGTCGGCCAGGCGGGTGAACAGGTCGTTGAGACGCGAGAAACCCTTTTTCAGCTCTATGCCGACTTCGCGAATCTGCTCCGGTACCACTCCACCTTCGAAGCGGTAGCGTGGGCGCTCACGGCCTTCGGTGTCTTCGCCGGGGCGGAAATCCGCGACCTGCTCGCACAAGGTGAACATGAACTGCTGCTGGGTGCGGATTTCGCGAGCCAGCTCCGGCACCTGTTCGATGTACTTGCCCAGGTCACCCGGCAGCGGATGCTGGGCGAGCAGCTTGGTCAGGTTCTTGGCCGTCTGCTCCAACCAGTCGGCAGTGGAGCGCAGGCGCGAATAATGAGCGAAGTGGCCGATCGCCTTGTCTGGCAGGTGATGGCCTTCGTCGAATACGTACATGGTGTCACGCGGGTCGGGCAGTACCGCACCGCCGCCCAAGGCCAGGTCGGCCAGGACCATGTCATGGTTGGTGACGATTACATCGACCTTACCCATGCCCTCGCGCGCCTTATAGAAGACGCATTGCTGGAAGTTCGGGCAGTGGCGACCGGTGCACTGGCTATGGTCGGTGGTCAGGCGCGCCCAGTCCTGGTCTTCGAGGGTTTCCGACCAGCTGTCGCGATCACCGTCCCAGCGATTGCCGGCAAGCTTCTCGATCATGCTGTTGAACAGCTTCTGGCTGCGCTCGTCGACTTCGATGTGAAAGCCTTCTTCCTCGAACAGCTGGGCGGTCGCCGACTGGGCGTGGCCTTCCTGCAGCAGCACGTCGAGCTTGGACAGACACAGGTAGCGCCCACGCCCCTTGGCCAGGGCGAAGCTGAAATTGAGCCCGCTGTTGCGCATCAGGTCGGGCAGATCCTTGAACACGATCTGCTCCTGCAGGGCCACGGTCGCGGTGGCGATCACCAGGCGTTTGCCGGCAGCCTTGGCGGCGGGAATCGCCGCCAGGCTGTAGGCGACGGTCTTGCCGGTACCGGTGCCGGCCTCGACCGCGACCACGGCCGGCTCGCCCGAGCGGCGACCTTCGTCGTCGCAGGCGATATCGCCGAGCACTTTCGCCACTTCGGCGATCATCAGGCGCTGGCCATAGCGAGGCTTGAGGCTCTTGGCTTCGAGAAAACGCGAGTAGGCGCCCTGGATGGTGGCTTTGAGTTCGTTGCTGATCATGGTCTGCAGGCGCCCGAAGGGCTGGATATATTTTCAGTGTTTCGCATGGGGCGGCTATCATACCCCGCTATCGCCCTTTGTGCCGCATGGAGATCCTGATGCTTGCCTTTGCCCTGCCCTACACACTGCATGTTTTGGCTGCCCTGGTCTGGGTTGGCGGCATGTTCTTCGCCTGGCTGGTACTGCGCCCGGCCACGGTTGCAGCCTTGGAGGGGCCTGCGCGGCTGCGCTTGTGGGTGGAAGTTTTCCGACGTTTCTTTGGTTGGGTCTGGGCGGCGGTAGCGGTTTTGGCGATCAGTGGTATCGGGATGTTGCATTTGCGTTTTTCCGGGTTTGAAACGGCGCCTCGGTATGTGCAGGTGATGATTGGGGGTGCGATTGTGATGTTTGCGCTGTTCATGCGGGTGCAGGCGTTGATGCTGCCGGAGCTGCGGGCGGCGGTGCAGGCTGAGGATTGGGCGGCTGGGGCTGGGGTTTTGGCGCGGATTCGGCGGATGGTGGGGGTTAATTTGCTGGTGGGGTTGGCGGTGGTTGGGGTCGCTAGTTCGCGGGTTTTGGTTTGAGTTGGGCTTTTAGAGACTTGAGCTTATCCGTTTGATGTGGCGGCGCTGCTGGCCCCTTCCGCCCTTACGGCGGCCTACTTTGGTCTTGGCCAAAGTAGGCAAAGCCGCTCGCTCCTGCATACGGCCCCTGCGCTACGCTCCGGGGTCCCTTCGCGCCGGCGCCTTCCGGGCCCGCGCGGCCTACGATTTGCTGCGCAAATCTACATCTCGCGCCTTCGGCTACGCCGAAGGGTGCTGGCGCACCTGGCCCTACAGGCACCTCTGCTCAGCCTCCTGAAGTCGCGAATCTGCGGCGCCTGAACCTGCGCGCATGAAGATCAAGAGCAGGCGAATCGCTGCGCTCTCGCTAAAGCCAAAGCCAAAGCCAAAGCCAAAGCCAAAGCCAAGTTTGTATTTTTGATTTGTGGGGTTTGGCCTGGCCTCATCGCTTTGACTTTTCCCGGATGAGGCCTGAAGGAACGCTTGCGCTACTTCGCAACCACGCGCTCAGAAGGGCGCCGGGCGCCGGCTACGAGCTTCTCCACCGCTTTGCTCGCCGCCACCATGCCAAAGGTCGCCGTTACCATCATCACCGCGCCGAAGCCGCCGGAGCAGTCCAGGCGCACGCCTTCGCCGACGAAGCTTTTCTGCAGGCAGACACTGCCATCGCCCTTGGGGTAACGCAGCTGCTCGCTGGAAAACACGCAAGGTACCCCGTAGTTGCGCGAGGTATTGCGCGAGAAGTTGTAATCGCGGCGCAGGGTCGAACGCACCCGCGAGGCCAGCGGGTCGTTGAAGGTCTTGTTGAGGTCGCCGATCTGGATCTGGGTGGGGTCGATCTGCCCGCCGGCGCCGCCAGTGGTAACGATGCCGATCTTGCGTCGACGACACCAGGCAATCAGCGCCGCCTTGGCCATCACGCTGTCGATGCAGTCGATCACACAATCCATCTGCTCGGTGATGTACTCGGCCATGGTTTCGCGGGTGACGAAGTCAGCCACGGCATGCACTCGACAGGCCGGGTTGATCGCCCGCAGGCGCTCAGCCATGACCTCGACCTTGGCGCGCCCAACTTGGCCCTCCAGCGCGTGCGCCTGGCGGTTGGTGTTGCTCACGCAAACGTCGTCCAGATCGAACAGGCTGATTTCACCCACCCCGCTACGGGCCAGCGCTTCTGCGGCCCACGAGCCCACGCCACCAATGCCGACAATCGCCACGTGGGCGTCGCGCAGGCGTTGCAGCCCCTGGTCGCCGTACAACCGGGCGACGCCGGCAAAGCGTGGATCTTCTGTGCTCATGGCCAATACCCCGAAAAAACCGGCGCGCATTATACGCCAATCGAGCGCTCCCAGGGTCGCGGCCCAGCGCCGCCAATTGGCACCTTCCCTACCATCCCTGCTTTAATGTCCTACCACGCAACCAGATATGGACGACAATAGAGCGGGATCAGAACTTCATCCTCTGCGGAAAATCCAATCAACTACCTTCCCAGGTAAGCGTAGGACTCACGCCCCTGTGGCGCCCGCCCCGCTCCCTTCATCGGAACCTTGAAACGCTTATGTCATCACGCAAATTCGGCCTCAACCTGGTGGTGGTGCTGGCCATCGCCGCGCTGTTCACCGGGTTCTGGGCGCTGATCAATCGCCCAGTGTCGGCCCCTGCCTGGCCGGAACAGATCTCCGGTTTCTCCTACTCGCCGTTCCGCTTGGGCGAAAGTCCGCAGAAAGGCCAGTACCCAAGTGACGATGAGATGCGCCAAGACCTGGAGCAGATGAGCAAGCTGACCGACAGCATTCGCATCTATACCGTCGAGGGCACCCAGGCCGAGATCCCCCGCCTGGCCGAGGAACTGGGCCTGCGCGTCACCCTGGGCATCTGGATCAGCCCCGATCAAGAGCGCAACGAGCGTGAGATCAGCAAGGCCATCGAGCTGGCCAACACCTCGCGCAGCGTGGTCCGGGTGGTAGTGGGCAACGAGGCGCTGTTCCGCGAAGAGATCACGCCTGAGGCATTGATCCAGTACCTGGATAGGGTCCGCGCGGCGGTGAAAGTACCGGTGACTACCAGCGAACAATGGCATATCTGGAAAGAACACCCAGAGCTGGCCAAGCACGTCGACCTGATCGCCGCGCACATCCTGCCATACTGGGAGTTCGTGCCCATGCAGGACTCGGTGGAGTTCGTTCTCGACCGTGCCCGCGAGCTCAAGCTGCAGTTCCCCCGCAAACCGCTGCTGCTCTCGGAAGTTGGCTGGCCAAGCAACGGCCGCATGCGCGGTGGCGCCGATGCGACCCAGGCCGACCAGGCGATCTACTTGCGCACCCTGGTCAACACCCTCAACCGCCGCGGCTACAACTACTTCGTCATCGAAGCCTACGACCAGCCGTGGAAGGCCAGTGACGAAGGCTCGGTGGGCGCCTACTGGGGCGTGTTCAACGCCGAACGCCAGCAGAAATTCAACTTCGAAGGGCCGGTGGTGGCGATCCCGCAATGGCGGGCACTGGCGGTCGCGTCGGTGGTGCTGGCGATGCTCGCCCTGACCATCCTGTTGATCGACGGCTCGGCCCTGCGCCAGCGCGGGCGGACCTTCCTGACCTTCATCACCTTCCTGTGTGGTTCGGTGCTGGTGTGGATCGCCTACGACTACAGCCAGCAGTACAGCACCTGGTTCAGCCTGATCGTGGGCTTCCTGCTCGCGCTGGGTGCAATTGGCGTGTTCATCGTGCTGATGACCGAGGCGCACGAACTGGCCGAGACGGTGTGGACCGCCAAGCGGCGCCGGGAGTTTCTCCCCGTGCAGGGCGATTCTGCCTACCGGCCGAAGGTCTCGGTGCATGTGCCCTGCTACAACGAACCACCAGAAATGGTCAAGCAGACCCTCGATGCCCTGGCCGCGCTGGATTATCCGGACTACGAAGTGCTGGTGATCGACAACAACACCAAGGACCCGGCGGTCTGGGAGCCGCTCAAGGCCCACTGTGAACTGCTCGGCGAGCGCTTCAAGTTCTTCCACGTCGCGCCGCTGGCCGGTTTCAAGGGCGGTGCGCTGAACTACCTGCTGCCACACACTGCCAAGGACGCCGAAGTGATCGCAGTGATCGACTCGGACTACTGCGTCGACCGCAACTGGCTCAAGCACATGGTGCCGCACTTCGCCGATCCGAAGATCGCGGTGGTGCAATCGCCACAGGATTACCGCGACCAGCATGAAAGTGCCTTCAAGAAGCTGTGCTACAGCGAATACAAAGGCTTCTTCCACATCGGCATGGTGACCCGCAACGACCGTGACGCGATCATCCAGCACGGCACCATGACCATGACCCGGCGCAGCGTCCTGCAAGAGCTGGGTTGGGCCGAGTGGTGCATCTGCGAGGATGCCGAACTGGGCCTGCGGGTATTCGAGAAAGGCCTGTCCGCCGCCTATGCGCACAACAGCTATGGCAAGGGCCTGATGCCCGATACCTTCATCGACTTCAAGAAGCAGCGTTTCCGCTGGGCCTACGGCGCGATCCAGATCATCAAGCACCACGCCCGCGCCCTGCTGCGCGGCAAAGGCAGCGAACTGACCCGTGGCCAGCGCTATCACTTCCTGGCCGGCTGGCTGCCGTGGGTCGCCGATGGCATGAACATCTTCTTCACCGTCGGCGCATTGCTGTGGTCGGCAGCGATGATCATCGTGCCGCATCGGGTCGATCCGCCGCTGATGATCTTCGCCATTCCGCCACTGGCGTTGTTCTTCTTCAAGGTCGGCAAGATCCTGTTCCTGTATCGTCGCGCGGTCGGCGTCGACCTAAAAGATGCCTTCGCCGCAGCGCTGGCGGGGTTGGCGCTGTCGCACACCATCGCCAAGGCGGTGCTGTACGGTTTCTTCACCAGCAGCATGCCGTTCTTCCGTACACCGAAAAATGCCGACAGCCATGGCTTGCTGGTGGCGATTTCCGAAGCGCGCGAAGAGCTGTTCATCATGCTCTTGCTGTGGGGCGCTGCGGCCGGGATCTATCTGGTCCAGGGCCTGCCGAGCTCGGACATGCGTTTCTGGGTGGCGATGTTGCTGGTGCAGTCGTTGCCGTACCTGGCGGCATTGATCATGGCCTTCCTGTCGTCGCTGCCCAAGCCTGTCGCAAAGTCTGTTGAGCCCTCGACTGCTGCCCAAGGCTAAGGGGCATGTGAACGGGCTTATTCCGTGATAGCGAGTGTGGAATAAACATCGCTATCGCGGGGCAAGCCCGCCCACACGCCCTTCCCTCAAGGTCATTGGCCTCTTGCCACCTGCCCTGGGCGTGCCCGGCGACATCATTTGATATAAGATAACGCCCCTGATTTCCCGCCTTGCCTTGCCCCCGGAGTCCCCCATGACGGCCCCAGCCGAGCTCTCGCCTACCCTTCAACTGGCCTGCGACCTGATCCGCCGCCCCTCGGTGACCCCGGTCGACGCCGACTGCCAGACCCAGATGATGAACCGCCTGGGCGCCGTCGGCTTCCAGCTCGAACCGATGCGTATCGAGGACGTCGATAATTTCTGGGCCACCCACGGCACCCAGGAAGGCCCGGTACTGTGCTTCGCCGGCCATACCGACGTGGTCCCCACTGGCCCGGTGCAGCAATGGCAGCACGAGCCGTTCGAGGCGCTGATCGATGCCGACGGCATGCTCTGTGGACGTGGCGCGGCCGATATGAAAGGCAGCCTGGCCTCGATGGTGGTGGCCAGCGAGCGCTTCGTCCACGACTACCCCAATCACCGTGGCAAGGTCGCCTTCCTGATCACCAGCGACGAAGAAGGCCCGGCCCACCATGGCACCAAAGCCGTGGTCGAGCGCCTGGTCGCGCGTAAAGAGCGCCTGGACTGGTGCATCGTCGGTGAGCCGTCGAGCACCAACCTGCTCGGCGATGTGGTGAAGAACGGCCGTCGCGGCTCGCTCGGCGCCAAGCTGACTGTACGTGGCAAGCAGGGCCATGTGGCCTACCCGCACCTGGCGCGCAACCCGATCCACCTGGCCGCGCCAGCACTGGCGGAACTGGCTGCCGAGCACTGGGACGAAGGCAACGCATTCTTCCCGCCGACCAGCTTCCAGATCTCCAACCTCAACTCGGGCACGGGCGCGACCAACGTGGTTCCGGGCGACCTGACGGCGCTGTTCAACTTCCGCTTCTCCACCGAGTCGACCGTCGAGGGCCTGCAGGCGCGCGTCGCCGCCATCCTCGACAAGCACCAGCTGGACTGGTCGATCGACTGGGCACTGTCGGGCCTGCCGTTCCTCACCGAGCCAGGTGATCTGCTCGATGCGGTATCGGCCAGCATCAAGGCGGTGACTGACCGTGATACCCAACCGTCGACCAGCGGCGGCACCTCCGACGGCCGCTTCATCGCCACCATGGGTACCCAAGTGGTCGAACTCGGCCCGGTCAACGCCACCATTCACCAGGTCGATGAACGCATCTTGGCTAGTGATCTCGACCTGCTGACCGAGATCTACTACCAGACCCTGGTGCGGTTGCTCGCCTGATGCTCGCCTGCCCGCTCTGCCAGGCAGCCCTGGCACCCCTAGACAATGGCGTAGTGTGCCCTGCCGGCCATCGTTTCGACCGCGCGCGCCAGGGCTACCTGAACTTGCTGCCGGTGCAGCACAAGAATAGCCGCGACCCAGGTGACAACCAGGCCATGGTCGAGGCCCGCCGCGACTTCCTCGACGGCGGCCATTACGCGCCGGTGGCGCGGCGCCTGGCCGAACTGGCTGCCGAGCGCCAGCCCGGCGTCTGGCTGGATATCGGCTGTGGCGAAGGCTACTACACCGGGCAAATTGCCCAGGCCCTGCCGGCGGCGCAAGGCTATGCCCTGGACATCTCCCGCGAGGCGGTCAAGCGCGCCTGTCGCCGCGCGCCAGAGGTGACCTGGATGGTCGCCAGCATGGCCCGCGTGCCGCTGGCCGATGCCAGCTGCCAGTTCATTGCCAGCGTGTTCAGCCCGTTGGACTGGCAGGAGGCTCTGCGCCTGCTCAGCCCAGGCGGTGGCCTGATGCGGGTCGGACCGACCAGCGGCCACCTGATGCAATTGCGCGAGGTGCTCTACGATGAAGTACGCCCCTACGCCGACGACAAACACCTGGCATTGGTCCCGCAAGGCATGGCCCATGCTCTTAGCGAGATCCTCGAGTTCCGCTTGAGCCTGGCCGAGCCCAAGGCCCGTGCCGACCTGCTGGCCATGACCCCACACGGCTGGCGCGCCAGCGCCGAGAAACGCGCACGGGTGATCGACCAGCCCGAGCCGTTCGAGGTCACGGTTTCCATGCGTTATGACTATTTCGTGCGCCAAGACTGAGCACACCCGGAGCCTTTTTATGCGCCAACCCGATATCGAGATCTACCTCAAGGACAGCGACGTCGACCACAAGCAGATTTCTGCCTGGCTCGCCCAAGCGCTGGGCCCTTGCAGCGAATGGAAGCAAAAAGGCCAGACCTGGAAATGCCAGGCCGGTAACATTCCGGTCACCTGGTTACCCAAGGCTGTAGGGAAATGGAACAGCCTGTACCTGGAAAGCGACCAGACCCCATGGGACGACGACATCGCCTGCGCACGCGCAGCCTTTGCCGCGCTCAACGTCGAAATACGTTGCGCACCGGGTAGCTGGGCGGAAGAACAAGGGGAAGAAGATGCCGATCGCTGGATCCGCATCAGTGCCGACGGTGAAGAGGAAATCACCTGGCGTACGAGCTGAAGCTCGTTGCGCTTGGCATCAGGCTGCAAGTTCCACGGTCAACTTGCAGCTTGAAGCTTGAGGCTTAAAGACCGACTACATCCTCGGCCTGCAGGCCTTTCTGGCCCTGGGTCAAGTTGTACTCGACCTGCTGCCCTTCGACCAGGCTACGATGACCCTCACCGCGGATTGCCCGATAGTGGACGAATACATCCGCACCACCTTCGCGCTGAATGAAGCCATAACCCTTGGCATCGTTGAACCACTTTACATTCCCAGTCTCACGAGACGACATCTGAACTACTCCGGTTTTTTATTGTGAAGATCGCCTTGCTGACACAGGTTCTCCACCCTGTGCCGACACAGCTTGCCGAAATATCCTGCAAGGTGCGGACCGAGTATATGACAGAGAACAAAGAAAATTCATGACCGCCCCGTGAATTGCAGATTTTTGCTGAACTTACGCCGATACGGCAGACTAACTGACTGTAAATAGACCCGATCCTCTCATCAGGGCACACACATTCCATGACCCGTTCTCCCTTGCGTCGCCTGATCTTCGGCGCCCTGCGCCGCGTGCTGTACCTATGGGTGCGCTCCGAGACCATCAACCAATCGTCCCTGTCCCTCAAGCTCGATCGCAGCCGCCCGGTGTTCTACGCCCTGCCCTCGCCATCACTGACCGACCTGGCGGTAATCGATCGGGAGTGCACCAAGGCGGGGCTGCCGCGCCCGGTACTGCCCGTTGCCGTCGGCCCCTTGCAGGAACCCGCCGCTTTCTTCTACCTGACGCCAGACCCCGACTGGCTCGGCCGCCAGGATAAACGCGGTGCACCGCCCACGCTCGAGCGCCTGGTCGCAGCGATCAGCCAGCACGCGGAAGAAGACGCGCAGATCATTCCGGTGAGCGTGTTCTGGGGGCAGACCCCCGCCAGCGAATCGAGCCCATGGAAGCTGTTGTTCGCCGATAGCTGGGCCGTCACCGGGCGCCTGCGGCGCTTGCTGACCATCTTGATTCTTGGGCGCAAGACCCGCGTGCAGTTCTCCGCGCCCATCCACCTGCGCGAGCTGGTCGAGCACAACAAGGGCCACGAACGCACGGTGCGCATGGCCCAACGGCTGATGCGAGTGCATTTCCGTAACCTCAAGACGGCAGTGATCGGCCCGGACATTTCCCACCGGCGCAACCTGGTCAAGGGCCTGATCCACGACCCACTGGTGCGCCAGGCCATCGCCGATGAAGCCGAGCGCGAGAAAATCCCACTGGCCAAGGCCGAGGCCCAGGCCTTGCGCTACGGCAACGAGATCGCCTCGGACTACACCTACACCGCGATCCGCTTCCTGGAGGTTGTGCTCAGCTGGTTCTGGAACAAGATCTACGACGGCATCAAGGTCAATCACATCGAGCAGGTGCAGGGCATCGCCCCCGGCCACGAAGTGATCTACGTGCCGTGTCACCGCAGCCATATCGACTACCTGCTGCTGTCGTACCTGCTGTTTCGCAATGGCCTGACCCCGCCGCACATCGCTGCCGGCATCAACCTCAATATGCCGGTGATCGGCGGGCTGCTGCGGCGCGGCGGGGCGTTCTTCATGCGCCGCACCTTCAAGGGCAACCCGTTGTACACGGCCGTTTTCAACGAGTACCTGCACACCCTGTTCACCAAGGGTTTTCCGGTGGAGTACTTCGTCGAGGGCGGGCGTTCGCGTACCGGGCGCATGCTGCAACCGCGCACCGGCATGCTGGCGATCACCCTGCGCAGTTTCCTGCGATCCTCGCGTACGCCGATTGTCTTCGTGCCGGTGTACATCGGCTACGAGCGCGTGCTGGAAGGCCGCACCTACCTGGGCGAGCTGCGCGGCGCAAGCAAGAAGAAGGAGTCGATCTTCGACATCTTCAAGGTCATCGGCGCGCTGAAGCAGCGCTTCGGCCAGGTCTACGTCAACTTCGGTGAACCGATCCGCCTGGCCGGCTTTCTCGACCAGCAGCAACCTGGCTGGCGCGAGCAGGCGCTCGGTCCGCAGTTCCGCCCGGCCTGGCTGAATGAAACCACCACCCGCCTGGGCGAAACCGTGGCCCGTCACCTCAACGAGGCGGCGGCGATCAACCCGGTCAACCTGGTGGCACTGGCGCTGCTCTCGACCAGTCGCCACGCCCTCGACGAACGCGCGCTGGTGCGCATTCTCGACCTGTACCTGGCGCTGCTACGCCAAGTGCCCTACTCGTCGCACACCACCTTGCCCGAGGGCAATGGCCTGGCCTTGATCAAGCACGTGCGGGGCATGGACCTGCTGGCCGAGCAGAACGATGCGATGGGCCGCATCCTGTATCTGGATGAAGCCAACGCGGTTTTGATGACCTACTACCGCAACAACGTCATGCATATCTTCGCCCTTCCAGCGCTACTGGCGAGCTTCTTCCAGAGCAGTTCGCGGATGAGCCGCGAGCTGATCGGCCAGTACGTCAAGGCGCTGTACCCGTACCTGCAGGCGGAGCTGTTCCTGCGCTGGACGCCCGAGCAACTGGACGAGGTCATCGATCAGTGGCTGGCAGCTTTTGTCGAGCAAGGCCTGCTGCGCTTCGAAAACCAGGTTTACCTGCGCCCGGCACCGAGCTCGCGACAGTTCGTGCTGTTGACCTTGCTGGCCCGCACCATCACCCAGGCCCTGCAACGCTACTACATGGCCACCTCGCTGCTGCTCAACAGCGGCCAGCAGACCCTGAGCGCCGAGGAGCTGGAAGACCTGTGCGTGATGATGGCCCAGCGCCTGTCGATCCTGCATGGCCTCAATGCTCCGGAGTTCTTCGACAAGACCCTGTTCCGTCATTTCATCCAGACGCTGATGCAACAAGGCGTGCTGCGCCCGGACAGCAACGGCAAGCTTGGTCATCACGACAAGCTCGGCGAGCTGGCCGAAGGGGTGGCCAAGCGTGTGCTATCGGCTGAGCTGCGTCTTTCGATCCGCCAGGTAGCGCTGCATCGGAATGATGTATAGGGATAACTTTCCAACTTACTCACACTCCTGCCAACACACAGACTCGTCAGTGCGCGATAACCGCGCACTTACTATTCTTCGTGGCAGGAGCCATGTTATGAGCAAAGTAAACTTTATCGAGTTGTTTGGTTCATTAAGTTTAGTCAATATACCCCGCTATGATGCAAATCCGCATCAAGTCATCATAGCCTTGACCCCACCCACTGTCACTGAACTACGCGACGCCAGGTCTTACTGCATTCAGCAATATAGTGGCACCAGCATCCCCTTCCAATTGACCGTGGACACGGCCGCTTTTGAAGCGGGCGAGGCGCTCGAGCTGGAGGCGATAATTCAGGCGGGCTTCGGCCCTGATAGCAATAAGGAACGGGTAAAAATTCCACTGATGCTCAATCATGCTACAGCGCGCGTGGAGCAGAATCTTACCGTCTCAGGTTCGAGCACATCAGCCACCCAACAACCCGCTTCAACAGTGTTCACTGAGATTCATGGCGATATTTCAATTCCTCAGATTGACGACCTGGCAGGTCACCAGCTCATCATTAGCTTACATGAAGTAGGGATGAATGATGACATGCAGCCTTTCTTCAATAGGATCAGCGAAACCAGTTATCAGGTTCGCGCACTTAAGGCCCCCTTCTCTCTTCGATACGATAACAACGTATTGACCAGCGGGCGCAGCTATGACCTTCTTATTATCCTGCGCGCGCCTTCAGGTAAGTTTGTAGCCGGTCGAAACCTGAGAAATATCGACCTGGCTAAACTCACTGAAGCCCAGCAGGTGACGCTGGGACGGCCGAGGGGATAAGGCACTCCCGAAGTGAGTCCTGAAAACCAACAACGGCACTGCAGGGCTCACTATCGGCGGAGAAAATCCGCTAAAGTCCCTGGGGTTGGCCACAAGCCAGCCCCAGGACTACGGAGATTCCATGAAAAAGCTCGTTATGCTGTGTTGCGCATCCCTGCTCGCAGCCTGTTCCAGCACCACCCCGTCGAACCAGGCCAGCCTGGATGGCGAAGTCTTCTACCTGCAGCGCATTGCCTTGCCACCGGCCGCTACCTTGAGCGTGAGCCTGCAAGACGTATCGCTGATGGACGCCCCCGCCGTGACCCTGGCCAGCCAGGCCGGCCCGGTCAAGGGTAACGTACCGCTGCCGTTCCACCTGACCTACGACCCAGCCCAAGTCAAACCCGGCCATCGCTATGCGGTCAGCGCGCGCATCGAACTGGACGGCAAGCTGCTGTTCATCAATACCGAACACCACGGCGTCCAGCTCGACGGTAGCGATGTGCAGCCGGTGCGGATCAAGGTCGATCCGGTTCGCTGATCCCGGTTTATTCATTTGCATAAGGAAGTACCCATGATTCGCTCCTCCCTGCGCCTCACCACCCTGTGCGCCGGCCTGCTGCTGTCCGCCAGCGCCCTGGCGGTGTCGCTTGGCGACCTGACCCAGAACGATGCGGCTGGCGGCCTGAAGGACGCCCTGACCCAAGGCGCACAAGTTGCCGTCAAGCAACTAAGCACCCCAGGCGGTTTCAGCAACAATCCGGACGTGCGTATCGAGCTGCCGGGCAACCTGGGCAAGGCCGCCAAGGCAATGAAGATGTTCGGCAAGGGCGACCAGGTCACAGCCCTGGAAGACAGCATGAACAAAGCTGCCGAAGCTGCGGTGCCACAGGCGCAGGCGATTCTGGTCGATGCCGTGAAGAAGATGACCGTGACCGATGCCAAGGGCATTCTCAGCGGTGCAGATGACTCGGCAACCCAGTACTTGAACAAGAGCAGCCGCGAGCAGATCCGCGCCAAGTTCCTGCCGATCGTCAAGGCGGCCACCGACAAGGTTGGCGTGGTTCAGCAGTACAACAGCTTCGCCGGCCAGGCTTCGGCACTGGGCCTGGGCGATGCCAAGAGCGCCAACGTCGAGAGCTACGTGACCGAGAAGGCCCTTGACGGTCTGTTCGAGATGATCGCCAAGCAAGAGCAGAGCATTCGCCAGAACCCGGCCCAGGCGGCGACCAGCCTGGCCAAGAAAGTCTTCGGCGCCCTCTGATGTAACTGTTGAATTGTTGGGGCCGCGTTGCGGCCCCAATTATCTTCAGTCTTTCCTGACCCTGAACCACGCCGCATACAAAGCCGGCAAGAACAACAGGGTCAACACCGTGGCGACGATCAAGCCCCCCATGATCGCCACCGCCATCGGCCCATAGAACACGCTGCGCGACAGCGGAATCATCGCCAGCACCGCCGCCAACGCAGTCAGCACGATCGGCCGGAAGCGCCGCACCGTGGCCTCGATGATCGCCTGCCAACGTTGCATGCCAGAGGCGATATCCTGCTCGATCTGGTCGATCAGGATCACCGAGTTACGCATGATCATCCCCGCCAGGGCGATGGTGCCAAGCATGGCGACAAAGCCAAACGGCTGGCGGAACACCAGCAGGAACAGGGTCACGCCAATCAGCCCTAGCGGGGCGGTCAGAAACACCATCACCGTCCGCGAGAAGCTGCGCAGCTGGATCATCAGCAGGCTCAGTACCACCACGATGAACAGCGGCATCCCGGCATTCACCGACTTCTGCCCACGCTCGGAGTCTTCAACGGTGCCGCCCACCTCCAGCAGATAACCGTCTGGCAAGCTGGCGCGTACCTCCTGCAAGGTCGGCGAGATCTGCTTGACCAAGGTCGCCGGCTGCTCCTTGTCATAGATATCGGCACGTACGGTGACCGTCGGCAGGCGATTGCGGTGCCAGATGATGCCCTCTTCAAAGCCGTACTCCAGCGTCGCCACCTGCGACAGGGCAACGCTTTGGCCATTCTCGGTGGGCAATGCCAGGCTACCGAGATTGGCCAGGTCACTGCGCTCTTGTTGAGTGCCGCGCAGGAGGATCTCGATCAGCTCGTTGTCTTCGCGGTACTGGCTCACCGTGCTACCGGTCAACGAACTCTGCAGGAAGCTCGCCAGGTGCGCGGTGCTCACACCCAAGGCACGCGCGCGGTCCTGGTCGATCTCCAGGAACACCGCCTTGCTCGGCTCTTCCCAATCCAGGTGCACGTTCACCACGTGCGGGTTTTCCCGCACCTTGTCGGCGACTTTACGGGCCAGTGCGCGGACCTTCTCGATGTGCTCGCCGGTCACACGGAACTGCACCGGGTAGCCCACGGGTGGGCCGTTTTCCAGGCGCGTGACGCGCGAGCGCAGCTCTGGGAACTGCTCATCGAGCGTGGCGATCAGCCAGCTACGCAGCGCTTCGCGATCTTCCAGGGATTTGGCCAGGACCACGAACTGGGCGAAGCTCGCCGCCGGCAGTTGCTGGTCCAGCGGCAGGTAGAAACGCGGAGAGCCGGTGCCGATATAGGCCACGTAGTTGTCGATGCCATCCTGGGCCTTGAGCAGCCCTTCGAGTCGCTTGACCTGTTCGGCGGAGTTGCTCAGCGAGGCGCCTTCGGCCAGTTTCAGGTCAATCATCAACTCAGGCCGGCCCGAGGCCGGGAAAAACTGCTGGGGCACGAAGCGGAACAACAGGATGCTACCGACAAAGGCGGCAATGGTCAGCAGGATGACTGTCTTGCGCCGCCGCACACACCACTCCACCACGCGCCGTACGCGTTGATAGAACGGTGTGGCGTACGGGTCTGGCGCATGCCCATCGCTGCCGTGGCGCGCCGCATGCAGCTTGGCCAGATCCGGCAGCAGTCGCTCACCCAGATAAGGCACGAACAACACCGCCGCGACCCACGAGGTGAGCAAGGCGATGGTCACCACCTGGAAGATCGACCGGGTGTACTCGCCGGTGCTCGACGCCGCCGTGGCGATCGGCAGGAAGCCCGCCGCCGTGATCAGGGTGCCGGTGAGCATCGGGAAGGCGGTGCTGGTCCAGGCGTAACTCGCCGCCTTGAAGCGGTCGAACCCCTGTTCCATCTTGATCGCCATCATTTCCACGGCAATGATCGCGTCGTCCACCAATAGGCCCAAGGCCAGTACCAGCGCCCCAAGCGAAATCTTGTGCAGGCCGATACCGAAGTAATGCATGGCAGCGAAGGTCATGGCCAGCACCAGCGGAATCGCCAGGGCCACGACCAGGCCGGTGCGCAGCCCGAGCGAGAAGAAGCTCACCAACAAGACGATGACCAACGCCTCGACCAGCACCTGGACGAACTCGCCAACACCGGCCTTCACCGCTGCCGGCTGGTCGGACACCTTGCGCAGCTCCATCCCCGCCGGCAGGTTGTGCGCCAGCCGCTCGAACTCGCCTTCAAGAGCCTTGCCCAGCACCAGGATGTCGCCGCCATCCTTCATCGACACCGCCAGACCAATGGCATCCTCGCCCATGAAGCGCATGCGCGGCGCGGGTGGGTCGTTGAAACCGCGGTGCACCTCGGCCACATCGCCAATCCGGAAGGTGCGGTCGCCGACTCTGATCGGGAACTGGCGGATCTGCTCGACACTGTCGAAACGTCCACTGACGCGCAATTGCAGACGCTCGCTGGCGGTTTCGAAGAAGCCTGCGGTACTCACCGCATTCTGCTCCTGCAGCGCTTGCTGAACCGCCGCCAGCGGCACACCGAGGGTAGCCAGCTTGAGGTTGGACAGCTCGATCCAGATCTTCTCGTCCTGCAGGCCGATCAGCTCGACCTTGCCCACATCCTTGACCCGTTGCAGCTGGATCTGGATGCGGTCGGCGTAGTCCTTGAGCACGGCGTAGTCAAAGCCGTCGCCGGTCAGCGCATAGATATTGCCGAAGGTGGTGCCGAATTCGTCATTGAAGAATGGCCCCTGGATTTCCGGTGGCAGGGTGTGGCGAATGTCTGCGACCTTTTTGCGAATCTGGTACCACAGCTCCGGAATATCCTTGGAATGCAGTGAATCGCGGGCCATGAAGGTCACCTGCGACTCGCCCGGGCGGGAGAACGAGACGATCTTCTCGTACTCGCCCGTCTCCATCAGCTTCTTTTCGATGCGCTCGGTCACCTGGCGCGAGACCTCCTCGGCCGTCGCCCCGGGCCAGATGGTGCGGATGACCATGGCCTTGAAGGTGAACGGCGGATCCTCGCTCTGCCCCAGTTTGGTGTAGGACATCGCGCCAATGGCCGCGAGCAGGATCATCAGGAACAGTACGATCTGGCGATTGCGCAGCGCCCAGGCGGAAAGGTTGAAACCCATCGGGACTTACTCCTTGGCCGCCAGGTCTACTTCACGGTTGGTGCGATCCACCGGTCGCACTTGCTGGCCTTCGCGCAACACATGGCCGCCTGCGGCAACCACCCAGTCGCCGGCTTCGAGGCCTTCGAGCACGGGCACGCTGTCCGCGCCATAAGCGCCCAGGCGCACTGCGGCGCGGTGCAAGCGTTTGTCCTGGCCGACACGCCAGACATAGGCCTGGCCTTGCTCGGCAGTCACCGCCGACAGCGGCACCGACAGCGGCACCTGGCCGTCGTGGGCAATGAACACCCGCGCGCTCTGGCCCAGTTCGGCCGGCGTCTTGGTCGAATTGAAGGCAATTCGCGCGGCAAAGGTGCGCGAGCGTGGGTCGGCTGCTGGCGACAGCTCGCGGATATGGGCCTCGAAACGCTGGTTGGGGTGCGACCACAATTCGACGCTGACCTTCTGCCCCACCGCGAAGCGGGCGAACTGCTGCTCTGGCAGGCCAATGACCACTTCGCGTTCGCCATCGGCGGCCAGGGTAAACACCGTTTGCCCGGCGGCCACCACCTGACCCACCTCGACCTGACGCTTGGCGATCACCCCCGCCTGCGGCGCACGCAGCACGGCGTAGTCGGCCTGGTTGCCGGCGACATCGAACTCGGCCTTGGCCTGTTTCAGACGGGCAAGCCCGGCGCGATAGAGGTTCTCGGCGTTGTCGTAGAGCGAGCGGCTGACCATTTGTCGATCGAGCAGCTTCTGGTAGCGGTCACGCTCGGCCTGCACCAGGGCCAGATTGGCTTGGGCGGCGGCCAGTTGAGCGCGGTTAGCTTCCAGCTGCAAGCGGACGTCTTGCGGGTCGAGTTCAGCCAACGGCTGCTCGGCCTTGACCCGCTGGCCCTCCTCGACCAAGCGCTTGCTGACCTTGCCGGCGATGCGGAACGCCAGCTCCGGCTCGAACCGCGCTCGCACCTCACCCGGGTAGCTGTCGGCAGCCGCAGCGGCTGGTTGGGGCTGAACCACCAAGGCCGGGCGGGGTGCGGCCGGTGCTGCGGTCTGCTGACCACAGGCGGCCAGCAGCAAGGCCGCGGCGGCAGGCAAAGCGATGGACAAGGCATGACGCAACATGATGAATGACCTTTCGCGAAGAGCACTTCGAATATTTATACTGTCGAGTATATTAAATCAGGGAACCGAAGCCGGGAAGCTGGCGTCGCACAGATAATCAACATTAACGATTGGTCGCTGATTGCAGCCGGAGCGCGCCTGACCCGGTAAGATGGGCGACTGTTCACCTAGATGCGGATTCCAATGTCCAACGACGCACCCATCGGCCCTGGCCGGCCGAAGGACCTGGCCAAACGAGAGGCCATCCTCGAAGCGGCCAAGGCGCTGTTCCTCAGCCTTGGCTATGCCAACACCAGCATGGATGCGGTCGCTGCGGCGGCAGGTGTTTCAAAACTCACGGTCTACAGCCACTTCACCGACAAGCAGACCTTGTTTGGCTCTGCGGTGATGGCGACCTGTCAGACGCAATTGCCTGAGCTGATCTTCGAATTGCCCGACGGCGTGCCGTTGGATCAGGTGCTGTTGAACATCGCCCGCGGCTTCCAGGCGCTGATCAGCAGTGACGAGTCGGTGAAATTGAGCCGTTTGATCATTGCCCTGGGCAGCCAGGACCCAGGCTTTGGCCAGTTCTTCTACGAAGCAGGGCCCAAGCAGGTACTGGGCGAGATGGAGGCGCTGCTACGCTCGGTGGCTGAGCGCGGGTTGTTGCAGATCGATAACCCCTTGCGAGCGGCCGAGCATTTTTTCTGCTTGATCAAGGGCGCGCCGGATTATCGCTTGCTGCTGGGCTGTGCGCCGGCGTTGTCGGTGGATGAGGCAGAGGTGCATGTGCGCGAAGTGGTGGGCTTGTTTATGCGGGCTTATCAGTTTTAGGTTTTCACCTCATCGCAGGCTTGCCCCGCGATGAGGCCCATGCCAATTAAATTACAGCCGCTGCAAAATCAACTCTCCCGCAGCCCCCGCCAACCCAGGTTGCCCCGGCTCACCCGCACGCCCATTGGCCCCAGCATCGGTGCGATACACCAGACAGCCTTTGCTAGAGCCTCCTGCCCCAGCCTTGCCGGCAGCACCCGGCTTACCCGGCGCACCGCCCTCCAGACGAACCTGTACACGTTCCTGCGGATAGCCCTCAGGCAAGGCAAGACGGATCCGCCCACCGGCCGCGCCGTCATGGCCATTGCCGCCATTGTCGCCATTAGCCCCACGACTAGCCTGGCCCCAGGTGCAACCACCGGCCTTGCCATTGGCACCATCGAGGCCGACATACCCAGGCGCCCCTGCCCCACCGCGCGCATCGATCGCCAGCCGATCCGCGTCCAGGGCATGCAACTGCACATCCAGATTGCGCCCCGGTCGAGCAGCCCGCTCATAGCTGCCCGGCGCGCCTGGCGCACTGATCTCACTGCCCTCGGCAAAACGGGCATTGCCCGCTTCGATACTCAAGGCCGTTTCAGCGGGCGCCACGGCAATTCGCGCATCACGGCCAAGCTCCAGCTGATCGACTTTCAGCGAGGTCAGCGACGCCGGTAGCAACAACGTCGCAGAATCCGCAACGCGTAGGTGCTCAAGGTGCACGCTGCTGGCTTTATTGGCCAAACGCAGCACCGAATGGGCGGCGACTTCCAGGCTTTCGGCGTGAGCCAGCGGGCTGGTCAATGCAACCAGCAACATCAATTTACGCACGGCGCGGCGCCTCCTGCGGCTTGGGAATGGACATTACATGGAAAATACCCGTCAGCAGGATCTGCAGACGGTCGAACCAGCGGTGGCTGCGTTGGCGCAGGCTGGCGTTGAAGAACAGCACTTCGAGCACATGCAGGCCCAGCAGTAAGATACCCGCAGCATTGATCAGTAGATTGAACGGCAGCGGCTGGGGCATCAGCCAGTTCACCAGCACCACCCACCAGAACACCACGGTCAGGGCCTTGCCCAGGCCCAGGATGAACTTCATACCCCGCCCCCTGAGTTGTTGTTATGACGAAGCGGCCCGTTCGAGCGGGCCGATTCGGCAACAGTAACCGCATGGCAGAAAGCGCGCCAGAGGGGTTCAGTTCAGGTGCAGTTCCACCCGTCGGTTGAGCGCGCGGCCTTCCTCGGTGTCGTTGTCGGCCACCGCCTCGCTCTTGCCGCGGCCTTGGCTGGTCACCTTGCTGGCCACCACTCCCTGGCTGATCAGGTACTCGGCGACGCTGCTGGCACGGCGTTCGGACAAGGTTTGGTTATAGCTGTCGGAGCCTACGGCATCGGTATGGCCAATGACCTTGATGCTCGTCACGCTGGGGTCATTGAGCTTGGGCAGTACATCATGCACCCGCTGCTGGGCGGCAGGCGTGAGGGTGGCCGAGTTGAACGCGAACAGCACCTGGCCTTGGTCGTCCAAGGTGATCACCTGGGAAGTGGCTTCAGGCTCTTGCGGCGTTCCGCTGGCAGGTGGATAACCCACGAACGGACAGCCCATATGATCGACCTGGGTGCCCGCCGGCGTATCCGGGCAGCGGTCGCGGCGGTCGAAGACGCCGTCGCCATCCTCGTCGCCATCCTGGGCGTAGCAGATCAGACCACCCGCGATCGCTCCGGCCGCGCCAAGCCCGGCCGCCCAACTGGAACTCTCGATAGCGCCCAGGCCACCGCCGGCCAGCCCGCCAAGCAGGCTGCACAGTGGCCAGGTCCTTTGATTGAGGGGCGCACTGCCGTCACTGTGGGTTGCGCAGCCTGTGAGCAGACTTGACGCCAACAGCAACGGCAGAGCCGCCTTCGACATAACACTCATGGTGAATGCTCCTGTGTCACCGGCCGCTACCGGTTTGACAGGAGTAAAGACGCGCCCGCGCCACTTCTCAAGGCGCGGGCACCTGCCATCAACGCTGGATCTTGATTTCCGTACGCCGGTTCATGGCCCGCCCATCAGCGCTAGCGTTGTCGGCAACAGGCTGGGTTTCGCCAGCGCCAACCACCGAGACGAAGCTGCTGCGCGGCACGCCACTTTCAACCAGGTAATCGGTGACCGAATGGGCCCGACGCTCGGACAGTTTCTGGTTGTAGCTGTCGGAGCCGACGCTATCGGTATGCCCGGTAACGCTCAAGCGAGCGCTGGCCGCCTCTTGCTTCAATCGTGTCGCGATGGTGTTCAAGCGCTCCTTGTCGGCGGCGGTCAGGCGGGCGGAGTCGAACTCGAAGTGAACGTCGCGAATGACAATGACTTCTTCCTTCTCGACCACCACTTCCTCGACCACGGCAACCGGCTCAGGCGGGCAGCCATTGGCGTCGACCTGCACCCCACGCGGGGTACCAGGGCACTTGTCGCGGCTGTCAGGCACGCCATCGCCATCTTCGTCACCATCGCCGTGGGCCCAGCAGTAACCCGCCGCCAGGCCACCGCCCAGTAGCGCGCCCCAACCCGCCCAGCTGGAACTCTCGATGGCGCCAAGCGCTGCGCCGCCCACACCCCCGACGGCAGCACACTTCGGCCAGTCGGTTTTTTGCAAACCTGCACAACCAGTCAACACACTGGTGAGCAGTACCAGGGGTATCGCTGTGCGTACTATGCTCATTTTGTTGCGTCTCCTAGGGGGAATCGGCAGATGGCCGATCCCTGGGAGTAAAGACCGCACATTTCCTCTCTGCCAGCGATAAGCCACGATGCGCTTTGCCCGCGCGCCGGGGACGGCTAGTCTTGAACACCCCCAACGAGGATTGGCAATGACCGACGGTTTTTCCCAACGCACCCCGCAACAGGCACTGGCAGCCCTGCTAGAGCGCTTCACGCCGCAGCGGCTGTTGCTGGTGGGCACGCGCTTTCCCGCCCTGGACGCGTTCGCCCAGGCCCACCCCGAGGTCACGATAGAAGTGGCCGAACCCGGCGCATTGCCGGCACCCGTAGCGGCGCAACGTTACGATCTGGCCGTGCTGGTCGATTGCCTGGAGCACCTGCCCAAGCGCAACGGCTTGCAACTGCTCGGCGGCATCCGCAACCTCAATGCCAGCCGGGTCGCGGTATTGGCCGACCTGGCCGCCTGCGGCTGGCACGACACCGATTTCTTCTCCCTGGCAATGTCGGCCAGCGAGAAATTCCGCCGTGACCAGCAGGTATTGAGCCTGTTCACCTATGATCTACATGACTACAAGCAAGTCCCGGACTGGCTCAACGCCAGGTTCTGGGCCAACCCTGAAAATTTTGGCAAGTATTGGTGGTGATTTGATGAGTGTCTCGGTCTGCCCCTGTGGCAGCGGCAACCTGCTCGACGCCTGCTGCGGGCATTATCATTCCGGTACCCCGGCCCCGGACGCGCAGGCCTTGATGCGTTCGCGCTACAGCGCCTACGTGCTGGGCCTGATCGACTACCTGGTGGCGACCACCCTGCCTGCCCAGCAAGCGGGCCTGGATCGCAACGCAATCGCGGCGTGGAGCGCGCAAAGTACCTGGCTGGGCCTGGAAGTGGAGAGCGCCGAGGTGCTCGGCGGCCAACCCGAGCATGCCTTCGTCACCTTCACCGCGCGCTGGCACGATGCACAAGGCGAGCATGCCCATCGCGAACGCTCGGCCTTCGTCCAACGGGATGGGCGCTGGTACTTCATCGACCCGACCGTAGGCCTGAAGGCCACGCGCAACGACCCCTGCCCCTGCGCCAGTGGGCAGAAATTCAAGAAATGCTGTTCCAGTTACGTCGGTAGCTGAGCATGAGCGCCCTGGCCCGCCTGCTGCTGCTCAGCCTGGTGCTGCTGGTAGCCGGTTGTGCCAGCTGGGGGGGCGACGACTGGCGCGAACCTGAGGTGCATCTGGTCAAGGTCGAGACCGTCAAGGCGCGTTTGCACCAGCAAGAGTTCGTGCTGCACCTGCGGGTCGACAACCCTAACGACAGTCGCCTGTTCATTCGCAACCTGGGGTATTCGCTGCGGCTCAATCAACTGACGCTGGTGGAGGATGAAACCAGCGTCTGGCGCAGTGTCGGCGGGCACGCCCGGCGGACCTTCAAGATCACCGCCCGAACCAACCTCTGGCAGCACCTCAAGCCCCTGGCCAAGCTCCTCAAGAGCCGCCAGCCGCTGCGCTATCAACTGCAGGCTGAGCTCAATACCGGGCTGATCATCTGGCGAAGCCTGCACTTGTCGCGCAGTGGTGAGATAATGCCCGGCGATTTCAACCCGGAGTGACCCGCAATGACTCAACAACCCCATGTCCATGGCCCTGACTGCAACCACGATCATGATCACCACCACGATCACGACCATGGCCATGTGCACGGCCCGCACTGCAACCACGGCCACCAGGAGCCGGTGCGCAACGCCCTGAAGGACGTTGGCCGCAACGACCCATGCCCGTGCGGTAGCGAGAAAAAATTCAAGAAGTGCCACGGCGCCTGATCCACGCCCGGTACTGGCCTCTTCGCGGGTTTACCCGCGAACGAGCGCAGCTCGATCTCCCGCCCGGCGACCACTGGGCAGCCCCACGAAAATAAAGCTTTGCAGCACCTTGCATGGCGCCCCCTCGCTCACTACCTTAGCGCCTTTCGAACTCCGCCACGCCTTGCAGGAGCCTTGTCATGGCCGCGCCCGCCTTTCCTCCCATCCGTCCCCGCTTCGCCGCCATGGCGCTGCTCAGCCTGTTCGGTCTCGCCGGCTGCCAGATGGGCGGCTATCAGGACAGCGTGCCACCGACCACTGGCGTGCAGCCACTCAAGGGCCTGGCGCAGAACGTTTCGGTACGCCGCAACGCCATGGGCGCGCCGCTGATCGAGAGCAGCAACTTCCACGATGCGCTGTTCAGCCTGGGCTACGTGCATGCCGGTGATCGCATCGAGCAGATGATCAGCATGCGCTTGCTGGCCCAGGGCCGTTTGGCCGAACTCGCAGGCCCCGAGGCGCTGGATATCGACCGCTTGATGCGCGCCGCCAATCTCAAGCAGAACGCAGCCCAGCTGTACGCCGATGCGTCGCCGCGGCTCAAGCGCTTCTTCGAAGTCTATGCGCGCGGGGTCAACGCCTACCTGTTCCGCTACCGCGACAAACTGCCGGCCGAGCTCGCCCGCAGTGGCTATCGCCCGGAATACTGGAAGCCTGAGGATTCGGCACTGGTGTTCAGCCTGTATGCCTTCAGCCAATCGGTGAATGTGCAGGAAGAGCTGGCGGCCCTGACCCTTGCGCAAAAAGTTGGCAGCGACAAGCTGGCTTGGCTACTGCCTGGTGCGCCGGACGAGCCGCTGGCCGAAGCCGAAGTCGACAAGCTCAAGGGGCTCAACCTGGCCAGCCAATTGCCAGGCCTGGCGGCCCTGACCAGCGCCAGCCAAAAGCTCGCCGACCTTGGCCTGCTCGGCAGCCCAGGCTCGGCCAACCTCGCCCTGGGCCCGCAGCGCAGCCGCAGTGGCAAGAGCCTGTTGGCCAGTGATAGCCGCGCCGCCTGGGCACTGAGCCCGGTCCAGATCCATACCGGCAAGTACCAGGTCGCCGGCCTGTCGCTGCCGGGCTTGCCGATTCTGCTCGGCGGCTACAACGGCAAGCTGGCCTGGAGCAGCAGTGCGGTCATGGCCGATAATCAGGACCTGTACCTGGAACAGGTACGCCGCCAGGGCACGCAACTGACCTACCTGGCCGATGGCAAATGGCTGCAAGCCCGCGCCCGCAGCGAAACCTTCTTCGCCCGCGGCCAGCGCCCACTGCGCGAAGTCATGTACGACACCCGCCACGGCACCCTGCTCGGCCAACCGGGCACTAACGGCCTGGGCCTGGCCCTGAGCCTGCCGCAGCTCAAGGGTGATCGCAGCCTCGATGCGCTGTTCGACCTGACCCGTGCGGCCAACGTCGAGCGCGCCTTCGACAGCACCCGCGAGGTCGGTGCAGCCGCCCTGAACTTTGTCTTCGCCGAGCCCCAGCACATTGGCTGGCAGGTCAGCGGCCGCTACCCCAATCGCCGTGAAGGCCAGGGCCTGCTGCCCTCGCCAGGCTGGGACGGGCGGTATGACTGGGACGGCTACGCCGACCCGATGCTGCACCCCTACGATCAGGACCCACCAGCAGGCTGGATTGGCCATGCCAACCAGCGCAGCCTGCCCAAGGGCTACGGCATGCAGCTGTCCAACACCTGGTACTACCCGGAGCGCGCCGAGCGCCTGGCGCAGTTGGCAGGTAACGGCCGTCACGACAGCCGTAGCCTGATGGCGCTGCAGAACGACCAGGTCACCTTGTTGGCGGACAAACTCAAGCAGATGTTCGACGCTCCAGGCATGGCCCAACCGCTCAAGCAGGCCATTGATGCCCTGCCCGGAGCACAACGCGACAAGGCGCGCGACGCCCTGGCCCGGCTCAAGGCCTTCGATGGCCGCCTGAGCCCGGTGTCGGCGGATGCCGCGCTGTATGAGCTGTTCTTGCAGGAAGTAGCCCGGCAAACCTTCCTCGACGAGCTTGGCCCTGAGTCCAGCCCCGCTTGGCAGGCATTCGTCAGCAACGCCCAGTTGTCCTATTCGGCCCAGGCCGACCATCTGCTGGGCCGTGAAGACAGCCCGTTCTGGGATGACCGCAGCACGTCAGGGAAAGAAGACAAACCCACCATCCTCGCTCGCAGCCTGGCCGGCGCAGTGGATGCCGGCACTGCGCAACTGGGCGCTGACCGTCGCGCCTGGCAATGGGGCAAGTTGCACCAGTACCGCTGGCCAGCGGCCAACTACCATGGCCTGGGCGATGCCATCAGCCGTGCGCCAATCGCCGCCGGTGGTGATTTCAGCACATTGGCGATGACGCCGTATGCCTGGGGGCGCAACTTCGACACGCAACTGCCGGCCTCGGCGCGGATGATCGTCGACTTCGGCCAGGCAGAGCCCTTGCAGCTGCTGACCAGCAGTGGCCAGTCCGGTAATCCGGCCAGCCGGCATTACGCTGATGGCCTGGATGCCTGGTTCAAGGGGCGGTTCATGAGCCTGCCCATCCAGCCGCAGAACTTTGCTCGGGCCTATGGCAGCCAGCGCCTGACCTTGGTACCGGGCAAGTAAGCAGACAACGAAATGGGCGTAATGCTGTTCACTTAAGGCCCTTGTCGCCTGCTTTGGGGCCGCTTTGCGCCCCAAAATCTGCCAACCCAAGCGAACTTCCCCTGTCAGCACACGCTCCTACTTGGTAACCCCTAGCCAGCGCGCCTGCCATGGATCTTGTGATCGCCCGCCCCGAAGGCCTGTACTGCCCGCCCGGTGATTTCTACATCGACCCGTGGCGTCCGGTCGAGCGCGCGGTGATCACCCATGGCCATGGCGACCACGCGCGCACCGGCAATGCGCGCTACCTGACTGCCGAACCCGGCGCGGGGGTTCTGCGCAGCCGCCTGGGCGCGGACATCAACCTGCAGACCCTGGCCTACGGCGAGCGCCTCGATCACCACGGCGTTACCTTGAGCTTGCATCCTGCCGGGCACGTGCTCGGCTCGGCCCAGGTGCGCCTGGAATACCAGGGCGAGGTGTGGGTGGCCTCCGGCGACTACAAGGTCGAGCCCGACGCCACCTGCGCGCCCTTCGAGCCGGTGCGTTGCCACACCTTCATCACCGAATCGACCTTCGGCCTGCCGATCTACCGCTGGCCGCCACAGGCGGTGATATTCGAGCAGATCAACAGCTGGTGGCGGGCCAATCGCGATCAGGGCAAGGCCAGCGTGCTGTTCTGCTATGCCTTCGGCAAAGCGCAGCGCATCCTGCATGGGCTGGATGCGGGCATCGGGCCGATTCTTGTGCATGGCGCGGTCGAGCCGCTGAACCGGGTCTACCGCGACGCCGGGGTGGCCCTGCCTGAAACCCACTATGCCGGTGACTTTATCCGTAGCGATCCGCTGCTGCGCCAAGCCATCGTACTGGCGCCACCGTCTGCTGGCGGCAGCAGCTGGATGAAACGGTTTGGCGACTACAGCGACGCCTTCGCCAGCGGCTGGATGCGCTTGCGCGGCACCCGTCGGCGACGCGGGGTGGATCGTGGTTTCGTCTTGTCTGACCACGCCGACTGGCCTGGATTGCTCTGGGCCATCGAGCAAACCAGGGCCGAGCGGGTGATGGTGACCCATGGCTCGGTCAATGTGCTGGTGCGCTACCTGAGTGAACGCGGGCTCGATGCCCGTGGATTCGTCACCGAATACGGCGATGAAGACGATGCCAGCGCCGAGCAGGCTTCGCCATGAAGGCCTTCGCCGAGCTCTACCTGCGCCTGGATGCGACCACTTCCAGCAATGCCAAGCTGCAAGCCCTGCGCGACTACTTCAGCCAGGCTCCGGCCAAGGATGCGGCGTGGGCGGTGTATTTTCTCGCCGGCGGCCGCCCCCGGCAGTTGGTGCCGACGCGGCTGCTGCGTGAACTTGCCATTGAGCTGTCGCGCCTGCCGGACTGGCTATTCGAAGAAAGCTACCAAGCGGTGGGCGATCTGGCCGAGACCATTTCCCTGCTGCTGCCGGACAACCCCCACGGCAGCGAGCAAGGCCTGGCTGAATGGGTCGAGCAGCACTTGCTGCCGCTGCGTGGGCAGCCCCCGGAGGCGGTGCGCGAGCGTCTGCCGCAGCTGTGGGCGCAGCTCGACCGGCAGAGCCTGATGCTGTGTCTTAAGCTGATCACCGGCAGCTTTCGGGTTGGCGTCTCCAAGCTGCTGGTCACCCGCGCCCTGGCCCATCTGGCCGAGCTCGATGCCAAGCGCGTAGCGCAGCGCATGGTCGGCTACACCGACCTAAGCCATAAACCCAGCGCCGACAGTTACCTGAAACTGATCGCCGCCGAGTCTGCCGATGAACACAGCCAGCGTGGCGGGCAGCCCTACCCGTTCTTTCTCGCCCACGCATTGCAGGCACCTACCGAGCAGTTCGACGGCCTGCTCGGCCCGCCCAGCGACTGGCAAGTGGAGTGGAAATGGGATGGCATCCGCGCCCAGGTGGTCAAGCGTGATGGTCAGTTGTGGATCTGGTCGCGGGGCGAGGAATTGGTGACCGAGCGCTTCCCCGAACTGCACAGCCTGGCCTCGACCTTGCCCGATGGCTGCGTGCTCGACGGCGAGATCCTGGTCTGGAAACCTGGCGCCACGGCCGCAGAAGTGGCAGTGCAACCGTTCGCTTTGCTGCAGCAGCGCCTTGGCCGCAAAACCCTGGGCAAGAAGCTGCTGGCCGATGCGCCGGTGGTACTGCAGGCGTACGACCTGCTCGAATGGCAGGACCAGGACTGGCGCAACCGGCCCCAGCACGAGCGGCGCGCGCAACTGGAACGGCTGGTGGAGCAATACCCGCTGGCACCTGTCCTGCTCTCGCCCTTGCTGCAAGGTGATGACTGGGCGGATCTCGCCCGCCAGCGTGAGCAGTCACGCAGCCTTGGGGTGGAAGGCTTGATGCTCAAGCAGCGCGAGGCGCTCTACGGGGTCGGGCGAACCAAGGACATGGGCGTGTGGTGGAAGTGGAAGATCGAGCCGTTCAGCGTCGATGCGGTACTGATCTACGCCCAACGCGGCCATGGCCGGCGCGCCAGCCTCTACAGCGACTACACCTTTGCCGTCTGGGATGCGCCTGCTGGCACTGCCCAGCGCAGCTTGGTGCCCTTCGCCAAGGCCTATTCGGGGCTCAGTGACGAAGAGATGCGCAAGGTTGACGCGATCATTCGCAAGACCACGGTGGAAACCTTCGGTCCGGTGCGCAGTGTGACCCCTACCCTGGTGTTCGAACTGGGCTTCGAAGGCATCGCCCTGTCCAAGCGGCACAAGAGCGGCATTGCCGTGCGCTTTCCGCGAATGCTGCGCTGGCGATTGGATAAGCCAGTGGATGAGGCGGATGACCTGGGCACCCTGCAAGCATTGCTGGCCTGATTGACAGCGCAAAGCCACTGGCAACATGCGCAATCGCCAAGTTTATGCTTCTATCTTCAATCGCAGACCGTTCAACCCAACGCATACCAGGACCACCATGCACCACTCGACCCACGACCTGCTGTCTCCCGTTCCGGGTATCACCCGCCAGTTGCACAGTTTCCACTTCGGCCCACGCGGGGGTGGCAAGGTCTACATCCAGGCCTCGCTGCACGCCGACGAGCTGCCCGGCATGCTGGTCGCCTGGCATTTGAAGCAGCGCCTGCTGGAGCTTGAGCAGCAAGGCCGACTGCGCCAGGAGATTGCCTTGGTCCCGGTGGCCAATCCGGTGGGGCTGGAGCAGGTGCTGCTGGACGCCCCGCTGGGGCGCTTCGAGCTCCAGAGCGGGGAGAATTTCAACCGCAATTTCGTTGATCTGTCAGACAGCATCGGTGACCAGATCGAAGGCCACTTGACCGATGACCCAGCGCACAACCTGGCCTTGATCCGCGAGTACCTGCGCCGAGGCCTGGATGCCCACCCGGCGCGCACCCCGTTGCAGTCGCAGCGCCTGTGCCTGCAACGGCTGGCCTGCGATGCCGACATGGTGCTCGACTTGCACTGCGATTTCGAAGCGGTCGAGCACCTCTACACCACCCCAGAGGCCTGGCCCAAGGTCGAGCCGCTGGCGCGCTACCTCGGCGCCCAGGCCAGCCTGCTGGCCACCGACTCTGGTGGCCAGTCGTTCGATGAATGCTTCAGCCTGGTCTGGTGGCAGTTGCAGCAACGTTTCGGTAAACGCTTCCCGATCCCGCAGGGCAGCTTCTCGGTGACTGTCGAGCTGCGCGGCCAGGCCGATGTCAGCCATGAACTGGCGAGCAAGGACAGCCAGGCAATCATCGACTTCCTGACCCATGCCGGCGTCATCGATGGCCAGCCCGCGCCGCTGCCTGCCCTGCCCTACCCAGCCTCGCCGCTGGCTGCGGTGGAGCCGGTCACCGCGCCGCTGGGCGGTTTGCTGGTGTTCCACGCCAAACCTGGCCAATACCTGGAAGCCGGGCAACTGATCGCCGAGGTGATTGATCCGCTCAGCGATCGCGTGAGCGCTTTACGCAACAGCCAGGCAGGGTTGTTGTACGCACGTAGCGTGCGGCGCATGGCTACCAGCGGAATGGTCATCGCTCATGTTGCCGGCCAAGAGATCTGCCGTAGCGGCTACCTGCTGGGTAATTGATCGAGTAAAACCAATCGCCGCGCTCAACGGTCTGTAGAAGCACAGCCTTCGACGGATCCGCCGCATGAGCGCCTCGATCGACCTTGCCAACGCCTGGTTTACCGCCCGCGGCTGGAAACCGTTCGCTTTCCAGCGCCAGGTATGGGCGGCGGTCGAGCGAGGTGAGTCAGGCCTGGTGCATGCCAGCACAGGCGCTGGCAAGACCTATGCCGTGTGGCTGGCGGCACTGCGCGCTTTTGCCCAAGCAGGCACTGCACGCCACCCAGCGCCGCTACAGGTGCTGTGGGTCACCCCTATGCGCGCCCTGGCAGCCGACACCGCGCGCGCCTTGCAGACGCCATTGGACGAGCTGGAGCTGAACTGGAGCGTGGGCGTGCGCAGTGGCGATACCAGCGCTTCGGAGCGAGCGCGCCAAGCTCGACGCTTGCCCAGCACGCTGATCACCACACCCGAAAGCCTTACCCTGCTGCTGACCCGCGAACATGCAGTTGAGGACTTTTCTACGCTGCGCATGGTAGTCGTGGACGAATGGCACGAACTGCTCGGCAACAAGCGTGGCGTGCAGTTGCAACTGGCCTTGGCGCGCTTGCGCCGCTGGCGGCCTGAGCTGGTGGTCTGGGGGCTGTCGGCCACCCTCGGCAACCTGGAGCACGCCCGCGAAGTCTTGCTGCCTGGCGCCGGCGTACTGATAAAGGGCAGGCAAGACAAGCGTTTTGAGGTCGACACCCTGCTGCCGGAGGCCATCGAACGCTTCCCCTGGGCGGGCCATATGGGCCTGAAAATGCTCGCCCAGGTCAGCGCGCAAATCGACGCCAGCGCCAGTTGCCTGGTGTTCACCAATACCCGCGCGCAAGCCGAACTCTGGTATCAGGCCCTGCTCGAGCAGCGCCCCGACTGGGCTGGATTGATTGCCCTACACCACGCCTCGCTGGCACGGCAGACCCGCGACTGGGTCGAGCGCAGCCTCAAGCAAGGCACGCTCAAGGCGGTCATCTGCACCTCCAGCCTCGATCTGGGCGTTGACTTCCTACCGGTGGAGCGTGTGCTGCAGATTGGCTCGGCCAAGGGCATCGCCCGGCTACTGCAGCGCGCAGGGCGTTCCGGGCATGCGCCGGGGCGCGCCTCGCGGATCACCCTGGTACCTACCCACAGCCTGGAACTGGTGGAAGCCGCAGCTGCCCGCCACGCCCTGGCAGCCGGCCAGATCGAGGCTCGCCAGTCGCCGCGCTTAAGCATGGATGTGCTGGTCCAGCATGTAGTCAGCATGGCTTTGGGCAGTGGCTTTCGACCGGAGCAATTGCTCCAGGAAGTGCGCAGCACCTGGGCGTTTCGCGATTTGCGCGATAACCAGTGGCAATGGGCGCTGGACTTTGTCCGCCACGGTGGCGACTCACTCAGCGCGTACCCTGACTACCAGCGCGTAGTCGCCCACCCCGATGGTGTCTGGCGAGTGGCCAGCGAGCGCTTGGCCCGCCGCCACCGTATGGGCATCGGCACCATCGTCAGCGAGGCCAGTATCAACCTCAAGTACTGGAGCAAGGGGGGCGGTGGCAAAAGCCTGGGCAGTGTCGAAGAGGCCTTCATCGCCCGCCTGCGCCCCGGCGACACCCTGGTGTTCGCCGGCCGCGTGCTGGAGCTGGTGCGCGTCGAGAACATGACCGCCTACGTGCGTCGCAGCACCTCGCGCAAGGCAGCGGTAGCGCGCTGGAATGGCGGGCGCATGCCGCTTTCCAGCGAACTGGCCGATGCCCTGGTCGCCCAGCTGGACGCCGCCGCCCACGGCCACTTCAACGGCCCGGAGATGCGCGCCGTACGTCCCTTGCTAGCCTTGCAACACACGTGGTCAGCGCTGCCCACCGAGCAGACACTGTTGGCCGAGACGCTTACCTCGCGCCAGGGATCGCACCTGTTCCTCTACCCCTTCGCCGGACGCATGGCCAACCTGGGCCTGGCCAATCTGCTGGCCTGGCGGGTCAGCCGGGCGCAGCCACTGTCAGTGTCGATCGCCGTTAGCGACTATGGCTTCGAGCTGCTTAGCCCGAGCGCTGTCGATTGGGCCAGCTACCTGCCACCGGCGCTGTCCACCGATAACCTGCTGGAGGATGTGTTGGCCAGTCTGAACGCCGGCGAGATGGCCTTGCGGCGCTTTCGCGAAATCGCCCAGATCGCCGGCTTGGTGTTTGGCGGCTATCCGGCCGCGCAAAAAAGTACTCGGCAGATTCAGGCATCCAGTGGCCTGTTCTATGAAGTGTTTCGCAAGCATGACGCGGGCAATCTACTGCTGGGTCAGGCGCGCGATGAAGTGTTGCGCGAGGAGTTGGAGATCGAACGGCTGCACCGGCAACTGCTGAAGATGAGCAGGTTGCGCTTGGATTTACGCGCGCTGCGCCGGCCCGGGCCGCTGGCGTTTGCACTATTGGTCGAAGGCATGCGCGAGACGTTGAGCACCGAGAAACTGGCCGATCGCATTGCGCGGATGGTCGCTGATTTGGAAAAAATGGCAGATAGAGGCTGAGGAGGCGCCAAATCGATGAGCTACCAAGCGTTGGACATCGTCAACGATCCTGAAGGAGTGTCATGGGCCAGCACCTGGTAATCGAACACTGTGGCGAAACCCTCTGGCTGCTACCGGACAAGGCCCTGTATTGGCCTGCCCGACGCGCCTTGCTGGTGGCCGACGTGCACATCGGCAAAGCCGCAAGCTTTCGCGCGCTGCATCAACCGGTGCCTCGCGGCACCACCGACGCCACGCTTGCCCGACTGGATGTATTGCTCAATACCTACGATTGCGAGCAGTTGATCGTGCTGGGCGACTTTCTCCATGCGCGCCCGGCGCGCGCACCGACCATCGTCGCCAAGCTCACGGCTTGGCGCCAGCGTCATCGCCACCTGCGCATGGTGTTGGTACGCGGCAATCACGACCGCCACGCTGGGGATCCACCAGCAGAGCTGGGCATCGCGATCAAGGATGAACCCTGGCTTCTGCCGCCCTTCGCCTTGCAGCACGAACCGACCGCGAACCCGACCCACCCCGTGTTGGCGGGGCACATCCATCCGGTCTTCATTCTGCGCGGCAAAGCCCGTCAGCGCTTGCGCCTGCCGTGTTTTCTGATTGACGAACAGGTCAGCTTATTGCCCGCCTTTGGTGAATTCACCGGCGGCTGGACGGTCGAGCCGCATGCCGCCACCCGCGTGTTTCTCGCGGGGGCTGAGCAGGTCTGGGCGCTGCAGCGCTGATCAGGCTACAGGGGCTGGAGGCGGCTCATCGGGCAGGGTTGGCTCGCCCGGTTCCATCGGTGGATGCTCACCAGGTTCGGGCGGCTGCGGGGTGTCGGGATCAGGCTGGTGCGGCACGCCACCGGCTTGCAGCGGCGGATGGGCCAGCAGTGACCATGCAAGCAACCCGATCTGATTGGGCTGCAGGACGGCCAGCTTCGCACTGATTGCGGGATTGAGTTTCATAGACAGCTCCTGACGAGAGCCAGCGCACGTCATGCGCGCTGGAACTGTTCACTCGTTGGAGTGCCAGGCGGGGCAGGAATTCCCCGCGCTCGTCGGCTCAGGTGCGCGGCAGGGTGACGCCACGCTGGCCCTGGTACTTGCCACCGCGGTCCTTGTAGGACACTTCACACTCTTCGTCGGACTCCAGGAACAGCATCTGCGCCACGCCTTCATTGGCGTAGATCTTCGCCGGCAGCGTGGTGGTGTTGGAGAACTCGAGGGTCACATGGCCTTCCCACTCGGGCTCGAGCGGGGTGACGTTGACGATGATGCCGCAGCGGGCATAGGTGCTCTTGCCCAGGCAGATGGTCAGCACATTGCGTGGAATGCGGAAGTATTCGACGGTGCGGGCCAAGGCAAAGGAATTCGGCGGGATGATGCAGACGTCGCTCTTGACGTCGACAAAGCTGCCGGCATCGAAGTTCTTCGGATCGACGGTGGCCGAATTGATGTTGGTGAAGACTTTGAATTCGTCAGCGCAGCGTACGTCGTAGCCATAGCTGGAGACGCCGAAGGAGATCACCCGGCTGTCTGCCTCGCCGCGCATCTGGCGCTCGACGAACGGTTCGATCATGCCGTGTTCCTGCGCCATGCGGCGAATCCACTTATCCGATTTGATGCTCATGGCGGGGGGTGTCCTGAGAGTGCGAGGTAAAAAACAAGATGCGCATCTTACCGGTCCCGGCGTCTGGGTTAAAGTTCCATGCCGTATCCCGCGCCGGACGGGGCTTGCGGCCGCCGTCGATCCGAATTTCATCAAACCGGCTTTTGACCATTGGCAGGTCGCGGAAAGTGGGTTAAGGTGACGCCACTGTGCTGCACGTGACACCGAGAATCTCTAGTTTGATGCACGATTTCCATCGGCCCATCGCTGAATTTTCCTACTCTTTGCACTCAGTCCGGCCAGGGCGTTTCCTGTGCCGAAATTTACTTTGTCCAAGGAGACAGACACATGTCCAACCGTCAATCCGGTACCGTCAAGTGGTTCAACGATGAGAAAGGCTACGGCTTCATCACCCCTCAGTCGGGTGACGACCTGTTCGTGCACTTCAAAGCCATCCAAGCTGACGGCTTCAAGACCCTGAAAGAAGGCCAAGCTGTTACTTTCGTCGCTACCCGCGGCCAGAAAGGCATGCAGGCTGAAGAAGTTCAACTGGCCTAATCCAGTTTAGCTTCAAGAAAAACCCGCCTTTTGGCGGGTTTTTTTGTGCCAGCAAAAACATCCAGCTGCTGGGCAAGTAGGAGCGGGCTGGCCTACGACAGCGTCAGCACGTGCGACGCTATCGCGGGGCAAGCCCGCTCCCACGGTCAGTCTTCGCTGATGGTGATGTTGGGCATTGCCGGTGCTGCGGCTTCCTGCTGCACGATCCGCGCACCGACGTGCCGCGCCAGCTCTTGATAGACCATGGCGATCTGGCTTTCCGGTTCAGCGATCGCAGTTGGCTTGCCGCTATCGGCCTGCTCACGGATCAGCATCGACAGCGGCAGCGAGGCCAGCACTTCGACCCCGTATTGGGCGGCCAGCTTGGCGCCACCGCCTTCACCGAACAGATGCTCGGCATGCCCGCAGTTCGAGCAGATATGCACGGCCATGTTCTCGACCACGCCCAGCACCGGAATGTTGACCTTGCGGAACATTTCCACGCCCTTCCTGGCATCGAGCAGCGCCAGGTCTTGCGGGGTGGTGACGATCACCGAACCTGCCACCGGCACTTTCTGCGCCAGGGTCAGCTGGATGTCCCCGGTGCCGGGTGGCATGTCGATCACCAGGTAATCGAGATCATCCCAGGCGGTCTGGGTCACCAGTTGCAGCAGCGCCCCGGACACCATCGGACCGCGCCAGACCATCGGCGTGTTGTCGTCGGTCAGAAACGCCATGGACATCACTTCAACACCGTGGGCCTTGAGCGGCACGAACCACTTCTGGTCACGGATCTGCGGCCGGGTGCCTTCGGCGATGCCGAACATCACCCCTTGGCTCGGGCCATAGATGTCGGCGTCCAGGATACCTACCCGAGCACCTTCGCGGGCCAGGGCCAAGGCGAGGTTGGCGGCGGTGGTCGATTTACCCACCCCTCCCTTGCCCGATGCCACGGCAATGATGTTCTTGACGTTGGCCATGCCTGGGACTTGTGCCTGGGCCTTGTGCGCAGCGATCACGCAGTCGATGGCCACGTGCGCAGCCTCCACCCCGTCAAGATTGCCAATGGCCGATTCCAATACCTGGGCCCAGCCGTTCTTGAACAGGCCTGCGGCATAGCCCAGCTGCAGCTGGACCTTGACCTGCCCGCCCTGGATATCGATGGCGCGCACGCAACCGGCACTGACCGGGTCTTGGTTCAGGTATGGGTCGGTGTACTGGCGGAGCACGCCTTCGACGGCGGCACGTGTGACGGCACTCATGGAGACTCCCATTGGCAAACTGAATGTGGAACAGACGCTTATGCTAACCCGTCAATCGTCTAGAGATGCGTGCTTGGGGTGAAATATATTCGCCAGCGCTTTATAGTGGCCGATCATCCATTTTTTTCCGTAGCCAGATAAGTAGCCGAGCCACCATGTCCGAGCCACGTCAGATTCTCGTCACCAGCGCCCTGCCCTATGCCAATGGTTCTATCCACCTTGGCCATATGCTGGAGTACATCCAGACGGATATGTGGGTTCGCTTCCAGAAGCTACGTGGCAACCAGTGCATCTATGTCTGCGCTGACGATGCCCATGGCTCGGCGATCATGCTGCGTGCCGAAAAAGAAGGCATCACCCCTGAGCAGTTGATTGCCAACGTCCAGGCCGAGCACAGCGGCGACTTCGCTGAGTTCTTGGTCGACTTCGACAACTTCCACTCGACCCACAGCGAAGAAAACCGCGAGCTGTCGAGCCTGATCTACACCCGTCTGCGCGAAGCCGGCCACATCGCCAATCGCTCGGTCACCCAGTATTTCGACCCTGAGAAGGGCATGTTCCTGGCCGACCGCTTCATCAAGGGCACCTGCCCTAAATGCGCGGCCGAAGACCAGTACGGCGACAACTGCGAAAAGTGCGGCGCCACCTACGCGCCAACCGAGCTGAAGAACCCCAAGTCGGCCATCTCTGGTGCCACTCCGGTCCTTAAAGACTCCCAGCACTTCTTCTTCAAGCTGCCAGACTTCCAGGCCATGCTGCAGCAATGGACCCGCAGCGGCACCTTGCAGGATGCGGTCGCCAACAAACTCGCCGAATGGTTGGACTCGGGCCTGCAAGAGTGGGACATCTCCCGCGATGCGCCGTACTTCGGCTTCGAGATCCCCGGCGAGCCTGGCAAGTACTTCTATGTCTGGCTGGACGCACCGATCGGCTACATGGCCAGCTTCAAGAACCTCTGCGCACGCCGTCCGGAACTGGACTTCGATGCGTTCTGGAAAGAAGACTCCAGCGCCGAGCTGTACCACTTCATCGGCAAGGACATCGTCAACTTCCACGCCCTGTTCTGGCCAGCCATGCTTGAAGGCGCAGGCTTCCGCAAGCCTACCGCGATCAACGTGCACGGATACCTGACCGTCAACGGCGCGAAGATGTCCAAGTCGCGCGGCACCTTCATCAAGGCCCGCACCTACCTCGATCACCTGGCCCCGGAATACCTGCGCTACTACTACGCATCCAAGCTGGGCCGTGGCGTCGATGACCTGGACCTGAACCTGGAAGACTTCGTGCAGAAGGTCAACTCTGACCTGGTCGGCAAAGTGGTGAACATCGCCAGCCGCTGCGCAGGCTTCATCCACAAGGGCAACGAAGGTGTACTGGTAGCGGGCGACGCCGCGCCGGAGCTGAGCGAGGCGTTCCTCGCCGCGGCGCCGTCGATCGCCGAAGCCTATGAAGCGCGCGATTTTGCCCGCGCCATGCGCGAGATCATGGGCCTGGCCGACCGTGCCAACGCCTGGATCGCCGACAAAGCACCATGGTCGCTGGCCAAGCAAGAAGGTAAACAGGACGAAGTGCAGGCGATCTGCGCCCAGGGCGTCAACCTGTTCCGTCAGCTGGTGATCTTCCTCAAGCCAGTACTGCCGGTATTGGCAGCCGACGCCGAGGCGTTCCTGAATGTCGCACCGCTGACCTGGAACGATCACCTGTCGCGCCTGGAAAACCATCAGTTGAACGCCTTCAAACCGCTGATGAGCCGGATCGAGCCAGCCAAGGTCGAAGCCATGGTCGCCGCCAGCAAGGAAGACCTGCTCGCCTCGCAGACTTCCAGCGCACCTGCCGGTAACGGCGAGCTGAGCAAAGAGCCACTGTCGGCAGAAATCGAGTTCGATACCTTCGCCGCCGTCGACCTGCGCGTAGCGTTGATCGTCAAGGCCGAGGCTGTACCAGGCGCTGACAAGCTGCTGCAACTGACCCTGGACATCGGTGACGAGCGTCGTAACGTGTTCTCCGGCATCAAGTCGGCCTACCCTGACCCGTCCAAGCTGGAAGGCCGCCTGACCATGATGGTCGCCAACCTCAAGCCGCGTAAAATGCGCTTTGGCATGTCCGAAGGGATGGTCATGGCTGCCGGCCCTGGCGGTGAAGAAATCTACCTGCTCAGCCCAGACAGCGGCGCCAAGCCGGGTCAACGCATCAAGTAAGTCTCCAGCCCCGGCCTTTGCGCCGGGGCTTTTTCATTCCCCGCCGTAGTGCCGGATATACTCAGTGCAGCCCACGGTTTTTCGGCATTCTCATGAGCGACTACGTCCTGGTTCTGGTCAGCGCTGCGCTGATCAATCACCTGTTCCTGCACAAGGGCGCTGCCTCGCGCCTGCAAGTGCATGCGTTCGGCCTCTCCAGCGCAGTGCTGATACTACTTGGGCTGCTCGGCGCGAAGCTGCTCGAAAGCCTCATCTTCACACCATTGCAGATACAGAACCTGGAACTGTTGGCGCTGCTGCCGCTGCTGGCAAGTATTGCCTGGGGCTGGCCAACCCTGCTTGCCCGCCTAAGGCCCGCATGGCCCATCGCAGAGATGCGCCCGGCATTGCTGGTGAATGTAACGCCCCTTGGCTTGGCCTTGCAGCTTAGCGCCGAGCGCAGTGACTGGGTGACGACCCTAGGCTGGGGGCTGACCGGTGGGCTAGGATTTTGGCTGGCGCTGGCTTTGTTCGACGACCTGCGCCAGCGCTGCCAGCATGAAGACGTGCCCGTCACCTTGCGCGGCCTGCCCATCGAGCTGTTGGCCGCCGGGGTCATGGCCATGGCGTTTTCTGGCCTCAATGGATTGTTCACAACATGACCCAGGCGCCTGACCCACGACTGCGCACGGCCATGGGGCTGGTGCTGCTGGCCTGCGTACCGGGCCTGCTGGCACTGCTCTGGCTACAGGGTTGGGGCGTACTGTTCAATCTGATCTTGTGCGCCTGCGCTGCCAGCGCCAGCGAAGCCTTGCTACTCAAGCTGCGCGGGCAACAGCTGTTGCCTTCGCTAGTCGATGGCAGCGCCTTGGTCACGGCAGTGCTACTGGCAGCAGCCTTACCGCCCTATGCGCCGTGGTGGCTTCCAGTGCTTGGCGCAAGTGTCGCCATCGGCATTGGCAAGCAAGCCTTTGGCGGAGTTGGACGCAACCTGTTCAACCCGGCAATGGTCGGTTACGCCTTCGTGCTCTTGAGCTTCCCGCTGCAGATGAACCACTGGCCAGGTCCAATACCGGGATTACCAGAAAGCCTGCAACTGGTGTTTGGCAACGCCAGCATCGATGCCTGGGCCCAGCCCACCGCACTCGATGGCCTGCGCCACAACCGCAGCTTGACCGTCGAAGAGCTGTTTGCCAGGCATCCTGGGTTTGGCAGCATTGGCGCCCGCCCTGGCGAATGGGTCAACCTGGCGTTTCTGCTCGGTGGGTTGTTTTTGCTGCAGCGCAAGGTCTTCAGCTGGCACGCGCCAGTGGGCCTACTGGGTGGGCTGTTGGTGTTCAGCCTGCTAGGCTGGAACGGTTCGGGCTCCGACTCCAATGGCTCACCGCTGCTGCACCTGTTCAGCGGCTCGACCATGCTGGCCGCCTTCTTTATCGCTACCGAGCCCGTGTCCGGCCCCAAGCCTGCGCTGGCGCGGCTATTGTTCGGCATAGGTGCAGGGTTGTTGATCTATCTGATCAGGACTTGGGGCAACTACCCTGACGGCAGCGCCTTCGCCATTTTGCTAATGAACCTTGCAGTGCCGTCCCTCGAACGTCTGGCGATGCGCCGGCAGCAGGCCGCTTCATGAACAGCGTGGCACGCCAGGCCTTGATGCTGACACTGGTCGGCGGTTTGTCACTGGCGGTGGCCGTGGCCTGGTGGCAGCTCACAGAAGAACCCATCGAGCACGCACAGCGCGAGTTGCAGAGCCGTCAATGGCTGGCGGTATTGCCGGCTGATAGCTACGACAACGATCCTTTGCAGGCCCCACTGAACCTGGAAGATACGCAGCTTGCCCACAGCCATCTACTTGCAGGCTTTCGCGCCACCCTGTCGGCAAAACCGGTAGCAGTGGTGTTACGCAGCCGCACTCAAGGCTATGCCGGGCCGATAGAGCTGGCTATTGCCATTGCTGCAAATGGGCGCCTGCTCGGCATTGAGGTTTTGCACCAGCAGGAAAGCCCTGGCCTAGGTGATCGCCTGGTCGACCCAGCATTGCGCTGGCTGGATCAATTTATCGGCCGCACGCACTCGGATGCCTGGGCGATCAAACGTGATCAGGGGGATTTCGATCAGCTGGCAGGGGCTACGGTTACTTCTCGCGCGGTGATTGATGCCTTGCAAGATGCCCTGCGCTACTTCGACGAACACCGCGCTTCCCTGATCGAGGGCAATCCTGATGAATAGGTTGTGGTTTTTCAGCGTCAGTTTGCTGCCCCTGCTAGGCGCGACCCGCACACTGCTCCAGGCGGCGGCAATCTGCGGCTGTGCGGTTCTGCTGATGGTTTCTCATCAAGCCTTGTTGACGCCCTTGAGCCGGCAGCTCAGCGGTTACCCCTACCTGCTGGCGAGCGTACTGCTGATCGCAGCACTGACCAGCTGCCTACATATGAGCCTGCATGCCTGGGCACTACCGCTGGCCTTGGCGCTCGGTCACTACCCGCTATTGCTCAGCGTGCAATGCCTGGCAGCCGATCATCTGTTACCCCAGCAAGCACGATGGCGCTCATTGGCCCTGCATCTAGCTGGCTTCGTCACAGCCGGCCTATTGCTCGGTGCGCTGCGCCAGTGGCTGACAAGCAGCACTGATCTGTACCTGGCCAATCTGGCTCCAGGTGCATTGATACTGCTCGGCCTACTGCTTGCCTTGTACAATCGCCTGCGTCCGGGGCCTGCCCCTTCACGTCGTCAAGGAATTCGTTGACCCCATGAATGCTGCCAAACGCCTGGAGATTTTTCGCAGGCTGCACGAAGACAATCCTGATCCGAAGACTGAACTGGCCTACACCACGCCCTTCGAGCTGCTCATCGCAGTGATCCTGTCTGCCCAAGCCACTGATGTCGGGGTCAACAAGGCCACTGCTCGCCTGTATCCGGTTGCCAATACACCTGAGGCGATCTATGCGCTGGGGGTCGAAGGCTTGAGCGAGTACATCCGCACCATCGGCCTGTTCAACAGCAAAGCCAAGAACGTTATCGAGACCTGTCGTTTGTTGATTGAGCTGCATGGCAGCGAGGTGCCGCAAACTCGTGAAGCGCTCGAAGCACTCCCCGGAGTTGGCCGCAAGACCGCCAATGTGGTGCTTAATACCGCTTTCCGCCAACCGGCGATGGCTGTCGACACGCATATCTTTCGGGTCAGCAATCGAACGGGTATCGCACCGGGCAAGACCGTGCTGGAAGTGGAAAAGAAACTGATGAAATTCGTTCCCAAAGATTACCTGCTCGATGCCCATCACTGGCTGATCCTGCACGGCCGCTATGTCTGCCAGGCGCGCAAGCCGCGCTGTGGTAGCTGTCGGATCGAGGACCTGTGCGAGTACAAGCACAAGACCTCCGATGATTGAGCCGATAGGTGAAAACACCGTCGTACGATTGAAAAAATCTTTTTTACCGCGATCGAGTTTCTCGTTATAAGGACGCCCAATGGCCCTTTGGCTTGGAGTAACTCATGAGCACCGATAAAGACGAGCTGTCGATCGACGATGATTTCACCGCTTCCGCTGATGACGAAGCAGAGCCTCAAGTGGAAACCGCAAAGACCAACCTGAGTAAACGCCGCACCATTGATAACATGCTCGAGGAGCGCCGCCTGCAACGCCAGCTGTCCGACTACGACTACGACTTGTAGCGCATCGAATTTTTACTTTACGCAAGCCTGCAGGTGGGGCTGCGTTGCAGCCCAATCGCAGGCTGCGCCAGCTCCCACAAGGCTGTGGTCGAGCAGAAGAACCGGGGCATACGGCCAACCCTGTGGGAGCCGGCGCAGCCTGCGATTGGGCCGCGCAGCGGATCCTTGGCCTTAGGCTTTGTTTGTTCGGTCAGGCCAGGCCATGACGCTGTGCCAGTTCGATCAGATCGACCAACGAGCGGGCGTTGAGCTTGAGTAGCAAACGTGTTTTGTAGGTGCTGACGGTCTTGTTACTCAGAAACATGCTATCGGCAATGTCCTTGTTGCTTTTACCCCGCGCCAATTGCTGCAGCACCATCATTTCCCTGGCCGATAGACGCTCGACCATTTCCACCTCACTGCCGTTATTCAGACTTCCACGGGTTTTGTGCAACGCCTGATTGGGAAAGTAGCTGTAACCGGATAACACCGCCTTTATGGCACTGAGCAGTTCAGTCAGCTCTTGTTGTTTGCACACATATCCGGCGGCGCCAGCCTGCATGCAACGCATGGAAAAATGCCCAGGTGCCTGCGAGGTGAGTACCAGCACTTTACTACCAGGACTGGCCAAGGTCATCCGCGCAATCACCTCGAGCCCATCCAGTTTGGGGATGCCGATATCCAGCACGACGATGTCGGGCAGATGCTCCCGCGTCAGTTGCAAGGCATCCACACCATTGTCAGTTTCCGCCACCACCTCATAGCCATGCCGTTCCATCAGCATGCGCACGGCCAGGCGGATAACAGGATGATCATCCACGATAAGCACTTTATTCATGCGATATCCATTGATTCTTTATTTTTTGCAGGCGTAACAATAACCGAGGAGAACCTTCAATGGGCCTATGAATTGGTCCATAAACGCATGCAAAGATGCGGACTACATAAAATAAGGAATAGTCCTACAAACAAGGTGCGGGTGATTATTTAATCGTTGAGACTTAGGCTAGACACCTCGATGCACTCACCTAGTATTACTCACTCAAAGGAAGCAGCAGAAGACAGAAATCAATTGACACCCGCCACGCCCACCTACCCATGGGAATGACTTCCTTTTGTTTTTAAACGTCATTACAGGTACATATAAAAAAATCCAAGGTAAGGCTGCAGTCATGAACATTGAAAAGGGCCTGGGTCCATTGACGCTTATTGCCATCTTTGCCGGCATCGTTGAAGCCTCGGCCTTGGCTTCGCTGCCGTTTCTCTCTGAAAGCAGTCAGACAATCTACACCTGGTTTTTAGTCGGCTTCCCCTTCTTCTTGACGGTGCTGTTTTTTCTGACGCTGAATTTCAATCACCACTCTCTATATCAGCCCTCGTCACAATCCACGGCCGACAGACACTCTGAGCCCACTGCGAACAATACTGCGCAGCCTCCATTACACGAACCAGACCAATACAATCAAATTATTGCCTTGTCTGGCCCTGAAGCGCAGAAATTCATCGAAACTCACATTTTGCGGACGCTCAGCCACCATCACGCGCAGTCCCGTAGTTGGACTCTGTGCAATTTGGACACACGAATGCGCATCAGGTTGATGGTTCACCCGGTTGCCGATGACGAGGAACTGTCTGACTTTTGACAGAGGCAAAAAAACCCGGCGCAAGGCCGGGTTTTTCAAAACAGCGCGCTATTACAGCAGCGAGCGGCCCTTGTTAGCGGCAATCCGCATGCGCAGGGCGTTAAGCTTGATGAAGCCAGCAGCATCGGCCTGGTTGTAGGCGCCACCGTCTTCTTCGAAGGTCGCAATGTTGGCATCGAACAGTGAATCGTCCGACTTGCGACCAACAACAGTGACGTTGCCCTTGTACAGCTTCAGGCGAACCACGCCATTGACGTTGACCTGGGACGCATCGATCATCTGCTGCAGCATGACCCGCTCTGGGCTCCACCAGTAACCGGTGTAGATCAGGCTGGCGTATTTTGGCATCAGCTCATCTTTGAGGTGAGCGACTTCACGGTCGAGGGTGATCGACTCGATGGCGCGGTGAGCGCGCAGCATGATGGTGCCGCCTGGGGTCTCGTAGCAGCCACGCGACTTCATGCCGACATAACGGTTTTCGACGATGTCCAGGCGACCGATGCCGTTGGCGCCGCCGATGCGGTTCAGGTCAGCCAACACGGTAGCCGGGGACTTCTCGACGCCGTCGATGGCAACGATGTCGCCATTGCGGTAGGTCAGCTCGATGTAGGTTGCCTGGTCTGGTGCGTTCTCTGGCGAGACGCTCCAACGCCACATGTCTTCTTCGTGCTCGGTCCAGGTATCTTCCAGGACACCGCCTTCGTAGGAGATGTGCAGCAGGTTGGCGTCCATCGAGTACGGCGATTTTTTCTTGCCGTGGCGCTCGATCGGGATGCCGTGCTTCTCGGCGTAGTCCATCAGTTTTTCGCGGGACAGCAAGTCCCACTCACGCCATGGGGCGATAACCTTGACACCAGGCTTGAGCGCATAGGCACCCAGCTCGAAGCGCACCTGGTCGTTGCCTTTACCGGTAGCGCCGTGGGAGATAGCGTCGGCGCCGGTTTCGTTGGCGATTTCGATCAAGCGCTTGGCAATCAGCGGACGAGCGATGGAAGTACCCAGCAGGTACTCGCCTTCGTAGACGGTGTTGGCGCGGAACATCGGGAATACGAAGTCACGCACGAATTCTTCGCGCAGGTCGTCGATGTAGATTTCTTTCACGCCCATCGCCTGAGCCTTGGCGCGGGCCGGTTCGACCTCCTCGCCCTGCCCCAGGTCAGCGGTGAAGGTCACCACTTCGCAGTTGTAGGTATCCTGCAGCCACTTGAGAATCACCGAAGTATCAAGGCCGCCGGAATACGCCAGTACGACCTTATTTACGTCCGCCATGCCATCACTCCACGGGGTTGTACGGAAAGCGATTGATTCTACCGGCGTCAGTGACAAATTTACAGTGGGGCGACAGCTTCTGACGACAAAGCGACAGGAACTGTCGACGGCGCGACTAGTGAACAGGTGGCGGTTTTAGCGGTGACTGGCGCGGGGGCCGCTTTGCGACCCTTTCGCGGGCGAGCCCGCTCCTACAGGCGTTGCGGCGCGCTCAGGTTCAGCGCTGAAGCTGAGCAATGGTCTGGTCGCGACCCTTGGGATGTCGATCAGAGTTGTTTGGCGGCAGGCGCAGCAGCGGGCGC
>Ga0247819_10000042_pt1 | contig 85369 bp, 72 predicted proteins | sample 13C_Xylose_Day6_FD_193428 | JGI IMG/M metagenome (GOLD analysis project Ga0247819, IMG submission 193428) | Soil microbial communities from agricultural site in Penn Yan, New York, United States - 13C_Xylose_Day6 | ecosystem: Environmental > Terrestrial > Soil > Agricultural land | place: USA... | reverse complement strand
GGGCTGCGATATCGCAGGCCATGAATGGCTGGCCGCGGCGGACTTGGACTTCACGAACACGGTTGAGATAGCCGATACCGACGGTGTGCAGGTTGAAGTAAGTGGTCGCTTCTTGGGAGTGGTTGGTGTGAGCCATGGTGGTTCTCCTGTTTCAAGGGAAAACGGCGACGCACAGTCCCTGATGGGGAAGTGAGCCCCCGTCAGGGTGGGTGAAATGAAGGCGAGCGATGAACGACTTGCCACTGGTAAGCCGATGGCAAGCAAGACTATGCGTCTGGAGGAATAGCGGTGTAGCAGAGGAACGTCTGCGGTAGTGGTCCGCAACATGGGGTAGTGGGCATTCATCACCGCTGAAGCGGTAACCGTGCGAGCTTCCGAACGCTGATCGCACTTGGGTAAACCACCACGAACGTGGCGTAGCCTTGAAGGTTCAAGCTACCTGGGCTGGGCTGTCAACGACAGCGAACCACGCCCTTTGTATAAGCCTGTCACAGGCGAGCGTCAAGACGCTGCAACCCAGTTTTTTATGGCCGGAATTCAGTGGCAGGCACTGGACAGAAGAACATGAAGAGTGAGCCTGACGGGTCGCCAGGCGAGGAACAGAAAAGCCACCTTTGGCGGTCTTACGCAGTCGACAAGCTCCTCGAAAAACTTGGTTTAACTGCGCCATGATTCGCCAACCGACCCTTGTCGTGGCCTGGGTCGGAAGCTGTTGGCACGCATCCGCGCACAAAGGGTGCCCAGTGTTTCCCCGGTGGGCTCCGGGACTGAATACGATCGCTGAAGCGGATGACCGCTATTGCCTGGTAGAGGCAACAGTGGTCATCCGCCACCGTGATCAGGTCGAGCACAAAACGGGAACGAAATCCCGCAGAAGAGAAGGCTCCGAACTCAAGGAGTCCGACCGAGCTACCCGGAGCGAGTCGGTCTTGGGTCGCCGTTGGCGATGATCCTGAGGCACTACAGCAGAGAGGGTGGGACTGCGTCAAGCCAGAGGGCGTCCCTCAGAGCCCCCTACATCAAATACGAGTGAAGGTTACTTACTGCCGAGATGAGCGGCCAATTGTTCGACGGTAGCCAGGATAAAGGCTCGGTCACTTTCTTTCAGTCCTCCCAGGCGTTCAGCCACCTCTTCCTGGGTTAGATTACGCTCCGTCCGGTGCTTCGATCAACCCAAGACTCATATGATCACCAATGGCGCGTCATGGGCGACGCGTATCTTTTCGAATCGGCACAGTGCCCTTGCAGTCCGGGTAGTGGGAGCATGACCAGAACGGCCCTGATTTCCCCTTTCGCCTGAGCATTGAGGCGTTGCAAATGGGGCAGGCCGGACCGGCTTCGATAGGCATGGCTAAAGTAAGTGAGCCGCAGCGTGCGACCAACTGCGCAACCCAATTCGCCTGCTTGGCGACGAACGCATCCAGGGTCAGACGTCCCGCTTCGATCTCGTCCAGGGCCTGCTCCCAGATCGCGGTCATGCCCGGATCCGCGATTGCCGCCGGTACTGCTTCAATCAGGGTATGGGCTGCGGCGGAGGCCATTAAGGCGCGTTTTTTCTTCAGCAAATAGCCGCGATCAATCAAGCCCTTGATGATGCCGGCGCGCGTAGCTTCGGTACCGATGCCGGTGGTGTCCCTAAGTTTCTGTTTCAGGCGTGGGTCGTTGACCAGCTTGGCCACGTTTTTCATCGCCTTGATCAGGTCGCCCTCGGTCAGCGGTTTGGGAGCGGTGGTGCGCATGGACTTGAGTTTGACATCGTCCACTGGGCACTGCGCACCCTGTTGTAAGGCGGGCAATGCTTGGGGTTTTTGACTGGGCTCATCCTCCTCGGCGTTGTCGTAGAGCACGCCTTTCCAGCCCTGGACCAGTATCTGTTTGCCAATCGCGGTCAATCGTTCTTTGCCACACTCCAGTTCAACCTGGGTTCGATCAAACTCATGATGCGGCAGAAATTGCGCGAGGTAGTGGCTGCGGATCAGTTCGTAGACATTGCGCTCTTGTTCAGACATCCGCGCTAGGTTCGCCGGCTCGGTGGTGGGGATGATGGCGTGATGCGCGGTGACCTTGGCATCGTTCCATGCCCGTGAGCGCAATGATCGATCGAGGCTTTCGAGTGCGGGGCGCAATGCGGGATCCGTTTTGAGCAGGGCATCGAATACTGCGGGTGCCTCATTGAACATACTCGCTGGCAAATAGCGGCAATCGCTGCGCGGATAGCTGGTGGCTTTGTGGGTTTCATACAGGGCTTGGGCGATGTTCAGGATTTCCTGAACGCCAAGCCCCAGCTTGCGCGAGCAGACTTCTTGCAGGGTGCTCAGGTCGAAGGGTAGGGGCGGCGCTTCGCGGAAATGCTCCGTCTGCAGCGAGAGTACTGTGGCGGTCATACCGTCAGTGATTGTTTGGACAGCATGACGGGCTAGCGCCTGCTGCAGGCAATGACCGGCTTCATCTCGTCCTGAATTGGGTGGTAACCACGACGCGATGAAGGGTTGCCCCATTGAGGACAGGTGCACATCCACTTCCCAGTAGGGCTCCGAGACGAAGCTGGCAATCGCACGATCCCGATCGACCACCAAGCGCAAAGTGGGTGTCTGGACGCGTCCCACTGACAAGACACCGTCATAGCCCGCCCGCCGTCCAAGAAGGCTAAACAAGCGACTGAGGTTCATGCCGATCAGCCAGTCGGCGCGGCTGCGGGCGAGGGCTGAGTGGTAGAGCAGGAAGGTTTCCTGACCGGACTTCAGCGAGGACAGTGCCTTGCGAATCGACGCCTCGTTGAGTGCGGATAACCAGAGGCGTTGAACAGGGCCTCGATACTGGCAGCGCTCCAGTAACTCACGGGCAATCATTTCACCTTCGCGATCGGCGTCGGTCGCGATAACGACGGTGGTGGCTTCGCTGAGCAGGCGCTTGATGACTTTGAATTGTGCCGCGGTCTTGGGTTTGACCTCGACTTGCCACTGCGCAGGAATGATCGGTAGATGATCCAACGACCAGTTCTTGTACTGAGTGCCATAGGCTTCAGGTGGAGCCATCTCCAGCAGATGGCCGATACACCAGGTGACGGTGGTCTCGGGTCCGATCAGGCAACCATCACCACGCCGAGTGGCCCCGAGTACTTTGGCGATGTCCCGACCCTGGGACGGTTTCTCACAGAGGAAGAGGCGCATAGAACCGCTCCGGATTGAGTTCGGAGCAGCGTGTTTGGAAACAGCAGTGGCGAGATATGAGAAACCTGAATGGCAGGTTCCTCATATTAGGCAGGCTTGAATGGGCCGAGGTGGCTCCCCGTTTGTAGTGTGGACGACAGGTGGATCTTCACGAGCAGCGAGTCACGACAGGCCCGCCACTTCGCGCAAAGGCGCAATTTTTATGCCTAAAGTCAGTCAGTCCATAGATGCCGGTCCTCTGCGCTTTTTGGGTTTCGACGCAGGTGAACCGGCCTGCTCTGTATGTTGCCCGGCGTGTGTCGCAGATGCCGTCGGTTCATTGGAGCGTTCCCGCATGACCACGCTGTGCACCCGGTGGGGCAGAATACCGACTCGACGGGCCTCGATCTTGAAGGTCACTCGTGCATTGTCTTCGCTGTCCTCCCACTCATCGCGCACGGTTCGGCCTTCGACCAGCACGCGCATGCCTTTCTGGTACAGCGTGCTCCAGTGTTCAGCTTCGCGGTGCCAGAGTTCAACAGGCGCCCAATAGCCACCGCGATCTTCATAGCTGCCTTCGCGTGGCACGGGGTTGTCGAAGTACACATTCAGCCGTAGCAAACGCCGTGGCTCGTCATTGCCTGATGGAAATTCCTGGAACTCTGGCGCACTGCCGATATTGCCTTCGCCGACGAAAAATGTACTCATCCTGATACCTCCACTGCGGTTGTGAACTGGCGCAGCAGCCGTTCGGCACTGGCCATTTTGATCGCGCAGGTCGAGGCCTGGCGGTAAAGCGAATGCACCACGCTCATCTGCAAATTCAGTGCAATGCGCTCGCATTCGAAGCGGTGCAATCCCTCGCGTACGACTTGCGGCAGGGCTTGGTTGCCGACCTGGCATTCCCAGACCGCAACCCCCATACGGGCAAAGTCACGGGTACGCCAACGCATAAAGGTGCTGCCCGCGCTGGTGTTCTGCAGCACCAACCGAATGTCCAGCAGTGAGTACGGGGGCTGTCCGGTTTGCTGCACAACAGCCGCCATCAGGTCACGTAACTGCGCCTCGATTTCCCTCGCCGCCTGCGCCAGGTGCTCCAAATCCCCCTTACCCTTAAAAGGTTTTAAAAGGCCTTTTAGGGAGGCGGCGTGTTCGAGCTGCCGATAGGCATTCGGTGTCAATGCTTCGAAGGGCATTGGTTGAGCCGAGGTCAGGGGATTCATGCTTCGTCCTCCGGCTCATCCACCGTCGCAGATGGCTCCCCCGCTTCCTCTGCCAACGCATCAGCTTCATCCACTGCCACAGCACCATGACGAACGATTGGCGGCGCGAACTGCGAGCGGCGATGACCCTCAAGGATGTCCATCGGAGGCAACCCCCATTTCTCGATGGCCGCAATGGCACGGGCATTGTTCGCCGCCATGTCGTCGCGGGTGACGCCAGCATGCCGATAGCGTTGTGCCTGGCCGAATAGGCTGCGCAGCAGATGGGCACCGTCGTCGATCCAGGCTTCCATGTCGACGCGACCGATCAAGGCGGTGTGATGGGCCAATAGGGTGCGACGCACCAAGGTGTCGTAGTCGGTCAGCAGGTAGACCGCCAGAAAACCCAGTTGGCTGCCGATGTACAGCGGCAAGGTGACGGGGTGGATGTTGAGGTTGTCGCTCATGTCGATCTGTGTCGGCAGGTCCTGTCTGATTCGATCCAGCTGTTGAGTCAGTTCCAGCATCCCAGCTTTGGCCTGCATCAGTTTTTCTTCGAGTTGCACGATGGCCCAATCGGCATAAGGGTCGTCCTGGGCCGCGGTTTGTTTGATCAGGTTGGTGACACTGATGTAGCCGGCCATGCCCATGATCGAATGGACGCCTTCTCGTGCGGTTCGACCTTGCCAGATACGGGCGGCGTGGTGAGTGTGCAGGGTCAGGGTGATGCTGCTGCGCAATGAACCTAGGTTGAGTTGATAGTGATCGGCCACGGTGTTGTCCTCGCATAGGCTTGGACGGGAACGTTGCGACAGATGAGGGGCAAGGGCAGCCAAAAAGCTGAAATGCGGTCTGTTCGGTTTGGTTCGAGAGAGTTAATTTCGGAGACGTTCGCGAGTGACGCCGGTGGCATCATTTCCAGGTCTGGCGATGGCCGTATCGGTCGGCTTGCGCAGGTTCGGTCCTTTGCGATCTCACAATAGAGCTCAGTAGATTTGATGCCAGTGGCATCAAATCTACTGACGTCCAGGGCGTTTGCCGCGCAGTTGGCGCAGCTCATTCAGGCACGCTTGGGCGAGGGCAGATGCGGGGTCGCCCTGTTGGCGGGACGGGCGTGACGGTGCTGTTGGGGGCGATACTGCAGTGGGTGAGGGCTGGGTCTTGCCTGCCCAGGGCCGAAAGTCACCTTTCAGCGCGCGTTGGATCAGTCCCATCAGATAGGCCGCTGGCTTGCGGATACCTCCGGCCGCACAACGTGCTCCGGCTTCGTTGAGCACCGCCTGCCGATCTGCCGGATTGAGCTTGTTCAACGTCACGGCGACGGCCTGACGCTCGCTTGGACTCAGGTGCAGCGGATCGGGCCAGTGCAGGTTATCCACCGCTTGGGTCGCGCGCGGTACAGTACAAGTACTTTCTTTTAATACAGTACAGGCGGCGTTCGGATTCCGAACTGCGCCGGAAACACGGACGTTCAAGCCCGGTTCCGAATCCGAACAAGGGTCCGCACGATTCCGAACGCGGTGATCGCCACCCAGTTCGGAATCGTGTAAAGCGTCCTCGGTTGCGAGATCCAATCCTTGCTGCATCCAGTGTTCGCCCCAGCTGTCGAGCCGTGTGGGTAACTGACCCTGATCGATATTTTTGTCTTGGCGGACTTCTTCCACAACGTGCTGGGCGACAATCCGCACAGCCTTGGTTGCATGACCGAGGGCATGTCCGACCAGCTCCAGGTAATCCTGATCCAGTTCCATGGCTTCGGTGGGGGTTAACGGCTCATCGTGCAGGACGTACAGAGAGCCTTGAAGACGTCCGCTGAGCGGATCGCGACCACGACTCACCAAGCTGAGCCAGCGCGTCAGCCTGAGCATCGTTAAGACGCGAGCAATGGTTTCACGGGAGGCTGACGCGCCGTAAGGTACGCTCGATAGGTAGGGCTGCAGATCTTCATAGCGCGGGGTGATCACGCCCTGGCCTTGCAGCATGAGTCGAAACACCTGCCAGGCATTACGTTCCAATGGTGTCAGCCGATGATCCAACAGCAGCCGACGTGGTACGACTTCGTGTGATTGGCCGCTGAACAGAAAGCCAGCCTGTAGGGTCTGGTTGGAGGGTTGTTCAGTGGTAGGGCGTGCGGGCCAACGTTCACTCAGCTGCTGGGTGCATTGCTGCAGGACACGCTGCCAGCGACTGGAAGGGGCGGTGTTCATGTTCCGTTGCTGTATTGGTCGATCTGCTGCCAGACGATGGTCAAACTGATCTGCTGTTCTTCGGCCAGCATCATCATGGCGTCGAGCTGATCCTCGGTACCGTCCTGCGCGCGTAGCTGGCACCAGCGCTGCCAGAGCGCATGTTCCTGTGCTTCGCTCAAATGCTGAGGGCGGCCCTTACGGGTTTCTATCTTGAGCAGACGTCGGCGCAGGGCGGTTTCTGAATGCGCCAAGCCGAAGCGTTGGTACATGATGGTACTGCTGGCGCCGAGCTTGAGCGCCCGGTTGATCAATCGTTCGTTCTGCTCGTCGCGGTCGGCTTGCTCGATCAAGCGATGCAACACCGGCGAGTCAATCTTGACCTCAACCCAAGGTACGGTGGCATGGGCCAGTCGTGACAGCGTGGTGAGCGGCAAGGATTGCAACAGGTAGATGTCGTCTTCATCCAATCCGAGTGCCTTACAGCGTTGCAGATTACCCAAGCGCAGCTCATGCAGCACCTGCGTCAGCATGGCCTGGTTGAGCACATTGAAGGACAGGCTCATGGTAGCTCCTTCGGTGAGTTGTCTTCAGGGGTGAGCGTTAGGTCGATCAGGCGACGTGCCAGGCGGATCAGGCGATACAGTTTGATTAATAGATTGTCGGGCAGTCGCTCCAGGCCTACGTCCATGACGGGACGGTCTGGCAGCGGTAGTTGGTAAACCCCCAGCAACAGCTGCCCGAACAGGGCTGAGGGCAGTTGCTTGCGATCCTCCCAGTTCACTTCGTCTTGAGCGCGCAGCAGGGCCAGGAGCAGCAGGTGAACGCCGGTCGCGCGCGGCGCTGCAAGATCGAGTCGCTCGATGTTGAGGGTGAAGCCCAAGCCAAGCTGCTGATCAATGATGCTCTCGGGATGTCCGGCATAGGCCGCCATTTCCCGCGCCAGTCCGGCAATGGCTAAACGCAGCTGTTCGGGACTATCCAGTGCTGGTGCAATGGTCCAGATGTCATCGATCGCGCAGCCCTCGACGGTCGGTGCTGCTTCGGCGGAAGTCTCGCGATCGATCTGTTCGCGAATCTGTTGAATACGTGACGGAGGGCTGACCGCTGATATGACATTCGTTTCGGGTGGTGTGAGCAGCTCTTCTCGCGCTGTTTCGGTCTGGGTCCTGGTCTCAGCTGATTTGGGACGGGACTCGGAGGAGGGAGCTCCTGCCGCGGCTTCATCAATACTCGGCAGATGGCTGTTTTCTGAGGGCATAGTGACGACAAGACCAGGCGTCGAGATGACACGATGGGTATCGCTCAACTCCAGAGCCAACATACGGTAGGACTGTCCGAGCAAGCGGCTCATGCGTTCGAGCAGTTCATCCTGGATCTGCTCAAGATCGAAGGATTCGGGATCGGCATCGAAGTCACCCAGAGTGTTGAACCAAAAATCGGCGAACGCAACGGTGGCGGTTGGATAACGGTTCCAGGTTCGTTCAGCCTGGCTACGCAGACCAATCAGGCGTTCGACCTGGGGCTTACCCAATCCGGCATACAGGGTTTGTGGAATGGCGGGCAGTAGGTGTTCGAGGGTGTCGAGCATCCGGCTGATGTGCGACTGCGAAATGGGATAGCCACCAGCGGCAAGACGTCGTGCCAGCTCCCGTTGCGAGAGCACAGCGCCATCTGCTTCGAGCATGGATTTGAGTTTGGCCACAGCCAGTGCTCGTTCGATGAACGTGAGTTGGCCGTGCAGATCGCTTTCGGCCAGATGGCCGAGTAGGGCGGTGATTTCATTGGTCCAGGGTCGGAACAGGCAATGAATCCGAAAGAAGCGCTCGTCGCGGGTTTCCTGCCACAGCTCGCCGAGAATCGCCAAGCGAGTATTACCGCCGTTGCGAATGATGAAATAGGTTTCACCCGGGCGGCGAGTAATCGGCGGTGGTTGATCCAGCCCGCGTTCACGGATCGAGGCCTTGATATCGTCATACAGCGGATTACGGATGAAACGCGGGTTCTGTTCGTAGGGCCGCAACTGCTCCAGAGTGACCAGCATAGGTGTGTCGATAACTGGATCGGACAGCCGCTCCAGTTCTGGACCCCGAGGGAAGTGGTCCTGGTGCAGCTTGTCGGTGATCTCCTCCTGACTGAGCTTTTTCATCGGAACAGCCTCAGTTAACGCCGGCTGCGCAAATGGTCACCGACCTCGAATTTGACGATCTCGGCAGTCCCCGAACCTTCGAAAGGTTGGGACAGTTCTGCGAGGAACCAACCCATGGCTGAGCGCCCACCCTGCAGGCGAAAGACCACGGTGCAGTAATCCTCGCAAGGTGGATGACGTGGTCGAATGGATGGCTGAACGATGATGGGAAGTTGATCCAGCATCAAAAGACTCCTTGCCAAACGTTGTTGGCAGCAAGGTTGATAAAAATGATTTGACGAGAAATAGTCGGCTTGGCGATTCGTTTCATTGAACCTCCGAGCATCTGCTCACCCTAGAGATCGCGTCACGCCATTCCGGAAACAACTCGATGGCCAGTGCTTGCATGGTTTCCAGCGCCGATGGCGAGCGTCGTTTAGGTGACTGGCGCGTCTCGATTCGATGGACCGGTAGGCCAAGGGAGGCGGCATTGAGATACGCCACTCGGTCTGGAACTACGGTGTCTAGAACCGAGATGTTGGTAGCCCCAGCGAAGGTCTCCCGCAGACCGCAGATGATCATCCGGGTGTCCATCCGAATGGCGTTAACCTGGTTCAGTAGCAATCGCAAGGGTGGAGGTGGAATGCCCAGGTGGCGGAACGGTTCGAGCTCGCTGAACAGCTTCAAAGAGCCGCGGCGCAGTTCGCGGGCAGCGAGCATTTCTGGCGTGATGGGGGAGAGGGCGAGATCGGAGGCGAGGATGGCCATCTCCAGCAGCACGCTACGTGCGCCTTGGGTGTCGATCAACAGCAGGTCATAACTGGAACGGAAATGGTCGAGCACATTGCGCAGCCGTAATCGCCCGTCAGGGGCGTGCAGCAGCAAAGTGCTCAGTCGACCTTGATCGTCGTTGGAGAGGATCAGGTCGAGACCGACGACCTCCGTCGTGGAAATTATCTGCGCAGGATCTGTCTGGTTGAGCGCGATAAGTTCGTACGCACCGGCGATGGCCTCGTGGTTCAAGGCGTAATAGCTGGAGAGGGTGGGCTGGCTATCCAGATCAAGCAGCAGGACGCGCAGACCAGCATCAGCCAGCAGACCGCCGAGATTGGCGGCTACTGTGGTTTTGCCTACCCCACCTTTGGTGGAAACCACCGAAACCACACGCATGGCATCAGGCCTGCTGCGCCAAACGCTCAGTGATCCACTGTTCGATCTCCAGCGAGTCCCAGCCGACGGCGCGCAATCCGATGCGCTTGGCCTGAGGGAATTTGCCCTCCTTCATCAAGTTGTAGATATGCGCACGTTTGAAGCCGGTTTTCCGCTCCACCTCGTCGCGCCGCATGATGTGACGTTCGACCTGTGATAGCGGCGCTAGAGCGATGGGGGAGGTTTGGTTGGGCATGATGGTTACTCCTGGCGTCGATTGGCGCTTAGTGGGAAGTGACCTGAATTGAATAGTAGAAAAGGCGTGGGGTCATTGCACTGCGATAGGGAGGATTGCACTGCAATACGCGTCACTGCGTCGTCAGGCTGCGTTTTCCGGCCGCAAATTTTTCGTCCAATGTACGCTTGGTTATGCCAGGGAGATTTTTATGATGAGCGGTCAGCGCGTCAACAATGGCCGCTTGGGATCGGAAAACCGAAAAAGGTTTCCCCGAAGGGGACTGATCTAGAAACAATTTGACCATCGCTCCAATGATATTAAGGTAGACGGATTCGCTGCGATCACTGACTTTGCTGTTGGTCTTGAGCAAATTGTGAATGTTCTCTCTTTCCAGCCCGATAGATTCAAGGTCATCCAGCAGTTGTCGATAGGCAACTTCAAGACTTTTCATCTGTACCTGCAGGGCGTCCCGATCACCTTGCAATGCTAGGTATGTACCAATACTGATAGCTTTTTGCTTGGGGAGTGATCCTTCAAAAAGAAATGCCGGTCGCTGGTCAGGATAATATCGCGACATCCAGAATCTAAGATCAGTATGGCGAACGGTTATCTGGTTGGAATCAATGGGAGTGCCATTGGCGACTGGCACACCGAAGCAACCGTAGGCGAGTTCACCATGTTGAATGGCATCAAAAATTTTTTCGGTATTTGCATGCAAGCATGGCCACTGTGGAAAGGTGGTTTTAAGCATGGCAGAGCAACACTGTGCTGTCTCAAGAATTTCCCTCTCAAAAGCCATTAAGTTACACCAACGCAAGGCCGCATCAATGGGCCGATAGAAGATCTTTGCGTAAGGATGGCAGCTTCGAGTTGCATACATTCCAGTCCCTCCTCCTTGAAATCTGTTGCTCCTAGAAACTTTATTTATGGATATTTTTATGAGCAGTCTAGACTTACTAAACTTAGCTGTTATCCAAACGAGCTTGAATTGATGTCACGATTTAAACCGCTATGCGAGTTTAAATCAGATTAGCTGAACAAAAATGACAAAAAATTGCTAATTTCCGCCAATCTTTTGCTGATAGGCCTTCTGGATGCTCTGAAATAGCTGGCATTTTTTTTGCTATTGAGCGATCAGTCTTTTCAAAAATTACGCATGTCAAAATTGATCAATCCTCTTCGCTCTTTCAGACCTATTGCTAGCAGCAAGAAGTCTCGCCGCCGCGATTATCTGCATTACGCACGCATCGCGCCTGCCTCCACCAACCAGTGTCGACGCCATCCACAGATTCGACAAAGCGAAGAACGTCACTATCTGTGCGGTGTTGGATAAGTCTCGAAAGCGCACTGTCTTTTGGCCAAACTAGTGCTTGATTACTCGGAACGGATGCTAAATCTTGGCCTGAACCTCGATCTTGGTCTCAACACGTCATCTATGGTGAGTAGTTCCACGGTATCAAGACTTCGTAGTCTTCAACCGACGAGGCGTGCGGCAGCCGCTCTAGTACATCGTGCAGCTACATACACGGCTCTTGGCCGTTGATCTTGGCGGTGTCGACCATGCTATAGATCTGCACACTGGCCCTGGCACCTTTGAGCGAATGTCTAAACAGCTACGCCATGAGGCAAATGAAAAATGATCTTGCTGATCGTTCCGACGTATTGTTGCCGATCGGTAAAAACGGCTTCCAACAGCATTCCAGGCGGCTCCAATTGTATACAGATAATGTACCGCCTTAGGCAGAGCGCTTTGCGCTGTGACCTACGACTGGGTTTATCCAGCCAGCTTTCACTTGGGGCAGGTTCGGCAGGCTCAAACCTGATGAGGACGGTTTCGCCAGAGGTCGAAGCCGTCAAGTAGCCAGTAGAGTTTCTGGATGGTCAGGATAGCGGCATCGTCGGCAAAATCTCGTGCGCAAGGCGGTCGGTGACTTGCAAGTACTCAAGAGTCATTTGGACGAAACTGGGAAAATTCGGCGGATTTACTTTCGGCAAGCCCTCGCTGCTTCTGATAGCCAAGCGTACCAGGTGTCGAGAAACACCATCCGAAAATGGGGCCGAGCACCCCAAGCCACTTTGGGGCAGTTTTCAATCAGCGCCAACAAATTTCGGCGGCTTGCTGGGATTTACGGCTTTCGCAATGCTACTCAAGACGCGACTTGCTTTCGAAGCGACGGGATAATGCACGTTGTAACTCCTTGAAGTTCGACGCCATCGCAAAACCACAATTTGATCTGGCGTGCACCTACCTGTAACGAAGGTTCGCATTGCACGCCAGGTATTTTGTCGTTGAGGATGTGTTTAGATTCGATAGGCCGCTCCGGGGTGTGGATGCTGCAACAAGCGGTTTTGGTTGAAGAGTTTTTCCCTCAACGTCCCAGGTGTGTATTCAGTCTTATAGATTCCCCGCTCCTGAAGGACGGGAATAAGCAGCTCGACGATGTCCTTGATCGTGTCAGGTGCCACTGCATACGCCAAGTTGAAACCATCGATATCGGTTTCCTCCATCCACTGTTGCAGTTCATCAGCGACCCGTTGAGCGGAGCCTACGATCAAGGGGCCAGAACCGCCTACGGCGATGTGCTCGGCAACCTCTCCTACCGTCCAGACCCTGTTCGGATCGGAAATGGTGAAGCGATCAATCGCGGTATGCATGCTGTCGTTACGGATATGCTTGATTGTATCGCCTGGATCGCACGAGGCGAAGTCAATGCCTGTCCAGCCGGACATCAGCGTCAGTGCACCTTCATAACTGGCGTAGCGCTTATATTCAGCGAGCTTTTCCTCTGCTTCCGCATCGGTTCTGCCGACAATCAATGTCATCATGCCAAACACGGCAACACTGTCGTGAGACCGTCCTTCAGCGACCGTGGCCGCCCTGAGCTTTTTGACAGTGGCGGCGAGTACGGTTTTTGTTGGGCTGCTGGCGAATACACATTCTGCATGGCGACCTGCGAATGCCTGCCCTTTGGGCGATGCACCGGCTTGGTACAGAACGGGCGTGCGTTGCAGGGAAGGCTCGCTAAGATGGATGCCCTTGAGTTGGAAGTATTGACCATCGTGATCGACAGGATGAACTTTCGCGGGATTAATATAAACGCCGGTTTCCACATTCCGTTCTACAGCATCTTCCTCCCAGCAGCCTTCCCAGAGTTTGTACATGAGCTCCATGTACTCCTCAGCAATTTCATAACGCGTATCGTGGCCAGTCTGAGCCTTCGCGCCGCTGGCTTTTGCAGCACTGTTAAGATAGCCGGTGACGATATTCCAACCGATTCGACCATTGGTTAAATGGTCCAATGTGCTCATTTTTCGAGCGAACGTATACGGTGGTTCATAGGTCAACGAACCGGTGACGCCAAACCCGAGGTGTTGGGTGACGGCGGCCATTGCTGGAACAATAACGAACGGATCATGGCTCGGTATTTGGACAGCATTGCGTAGCGCCGCGTCGGAGTTCCCCCCGTACACGTCGTAGACTCCGGTCACATCTGCCAGGAAAAGCCCGTCAAAAAAACCGGTTTCCAGCGTCTTCGCCAGATCCTGCCAGTAAGCGATTGTTTTGTACTCGGACGAACGATCACCTGGGTGACGCCATAATCCCTGGGACTGGTGTACAGGGGTGTTCATATCAAATGCATTGAATAGAATTTTTTTAGACATTGTATATATTCCGATGGTCGAGCGAAGCACTGGAGATTACTGATGCTCGAGAGTGGCGTACTTGCCGCTGTGGTAAACAAGCGGCTCACCACCATTGATCGCTGTGTTGATCACTCGTCCAATGATAATTGTGTGATCGCCACCGCTGTAAGATTCGTGAACTTCGCATTCGCCGTGCGCCAAAGCGCCTTCAAGGCATGGGCTGCCGGTGATACCTTTGTAGAAACTTACGTTATCAAACTTGTCATCGGATTTTGATGAAAATAGTTGTGAGACGGTGCTCTGGTCCTTGCTAAGAAAGTTGATGCAAAAATGGCCGTTGTCCAGGATCGCATTCAAGGTCTTGGAGTTATTATCAAGGCTCACCAAAAACAGCGGCGGTGTCAGGGAGAGTGACATGACAGCGGTCATTGTAATGCCCGCACACAGACCCTCATCGTCGGCGGTTGAGATGACGGATACGCCCGCCGCAAACTGGCCAGCGAATTTGCGCAGATCTACTTCCGGTGTTTTTTTATTATCAAGTTGCATGAGATTTCTCCTGTTTGCCTGAACAGATAGTGCTTAGCGCCTCTCATCAATTCAAACGAATAATTCCGCAGGTTTGACTTCGATTTTTTCGATGCGAAAAGCTTTGCTGATTTTTTGCGCCGCTTCGCGACGCTGGATCGATGCTTGGGATGTTGGTTGACCTATTTCAAAAAGCCGAGATCCAGAGGGTAGTCAAGGATGATTCGGGTCTGGTCGAGGTCGTTGGCAATGGCGTTGTAATCACCACCTGTTCGCATTGAGGCGAGCATCAAGCGCAACGATAGATTCTTGGCGGGGCCTGCCTGCACGACGTACTTGACCCACAGATCACGCTCCCATTGCGAGCCATTGCGCACGGCCTGATAGCGGGAGTACGCGCCGGCCGCATCCCTGCCGTCGATATCGGTGCCGCGTAGATAGCGCGCGGTGAAGCTCAGGCCCGGCACACCAAGCACTGCGGCATCCAGGTCGTAGCGGGCACTCCAGATCTTCTCGTTGGGACTGTTGAAGTCACTGCCCTGGGCGGCTGAGTCCAGTTCGATATCGAAACTGTTCCAGACATAGTCGAATGGCTGGTCGCCATCTATTTGCGTGTAGGCAAGTTCGACCTTGTGTCCTGCCAGGGCATAACCCACACGGGTGCTCCAGGCATCGTTACGAATATCACCCAACAACGCCGCGCCGATATTACGCGTGCGGTAGTAGTTGACCCCGGTATTGATCACGCCACCGAGGGCCAAGGGCATGCGGTAGTCAATCGAAGCAAACTGCTGGTTCCAGATCTCATCCAGTTCGGAACCGAAAAGTTTAATCTTGACGTTGTTGATGCCCGTATATATGCCGCCGTAGTAACTGACAAACTCAGTGTTAGTCTGGCGCCCGCTGTAGGCCGTACCCAGATGCCCGCCGTGATTGGGTTGCGCCCGGTCACTGCTGGAGACGAAACGACCGGCGTTCAGGGTCAGGCCATCGAACGAGCGGTCCGTGGCATTCCAGCCCCTTAGGGTTTGTGGCAAGAGACGAATGTCACCGTACTTGAGTACCGGTGAATCGGGGAACAGGTCGCCGTAAGCCAGCTCCGTGTGGCCCATCCGCATCTTCAGTGCACCACCGGCCTTGGAGTAGCCGCTCTTAGGATCGCCCTGATTGTCTCGCGAAACGATGCCGCCATTACCGATGCCATCGCCGACTCGGCCATTACCACCGTCGAGTTTCAGCGCGCCCATGTAATGCAGGTCCAGTCCGAACCCAACCAGCCCTTGCGTATAGCCCGAGTTGAACTTCGCCAGGACGCCTTGCGCCCACTCTTGCCGGTAACTTTGCCGTTCGCCTTCGGGATTGCGGTAACTGCCGTTGCGGTTATCAGCATTCCAGTAAAAGTTGCGCAGGCCTACTGAGGTCGTACTCTCTTCAATGAATCCTTTGGCCGACTCTGTCGCGGCGACACCTGCACAGCTCAGGCAGGTACTGACGCCGGCCATGCCCAAAGTCATAAGTTTAAACCACATAGTGCGCTTCCTCGTTGCCAACAGTTAGCATCGTCAGCGTGAAATTTTTATTGTTATCAAGCACGTTTATCTAAAGCGCATCGCGGTATTTCTAATGTGTGCTACGGGGGAATTAGTTGCGGTCTGTAAGTTTGCAATTTGCGCGTAACGAATTGGCACTTATGAAAGTGCGCTAAACTGCTATGCGCATTTTAGAAACGCCCGCATAAGGCATTTCTTCGTGACTTACGTATTCGATAAGATCGCATATGCTCACTATTCGTAGAGCATGCTTTTTCGCGAAGTTCATAAGTTCCGGTAATCTGGACATACTTCCATCATCGTTGGCGATTTCACAAATAACGCCGCTGGGCGTCAAACCTGCAAGTCTTGCCAGTTCAACTGATGCTTCAGTATGTCCATTACGACCAAGGACACCCTGCGGATGAGCGATCAACGGGAAGACGTGACCGGGTCTGCGAAAGTCTTGTGGCTTCGCAGACGTGACCAGCATTTGTCTGATCGTGTTCGAGCGGTCGCTTGCCGAGATCCCCGTCGTCACATCTTTCACGCCGTCAATTGAAACGGTGAATGCTGTGGCAAAGCTCTCCGAGTTCTCGGACACCATCAGCGGCAGATTCAATCGGGTAGCCAGTTCCGGCTGAATGGACACACATATCAGCCCTCGTCCGAGACGCATCATGAAAGCGATAGTCTCGGGAGTGACCAGGTCGGCAGCGACGACAAGGTCGCCTTCGTTCTCTCGGTCTTCGTCATCGACCACAATGACCATCTCACCTTGGCTGATTGCGTTAATCGCACTGGCGACGCTATCCAATTTCATAGCTATCAAGCCTCTTTTTAATCAAGTTGGATTTCGTTTGACTGCAGTGAGCGGGTCACTGCCATTACAGACTGTGGACAAGGAGGAGGGCGCCCCGTGGAGGTGCGCCCGTTGATCATTAGTGCCTTAGGTCAATGCCCTTGGTCTCTCGCATGAAAAATACGACCACAAACATAATGACGTTGAGGGCAATCACGTAACCGGAAAATACCCAGGCTTCGCCAATCGAGTGCAACCAGGAATTAAGATAGGGTGCTGTTCCGCCGAAAAGACCAGCGGCCAACGATGTCATTACGCTGACGCCCATGCCCCTCATTCGAGCCGGCACCAATTCGGCCATCAAAGCCGGGTAATGCCCTACGCCAATGGCATAGATAAACAGACCCAGGCTTTGCGCAATAAATAGCGACGACGGCTCGCTTGACAGAAGCGCCTGGATTGGAAGGCCGCACAGAACGACCAGCGCAGCGAATGTCATTGAATTGATGCGCCTACCCAGCTTGTCCGAAACCCATCCGAAAACAGGCAGGAATGCAATCATGCAAGCTTGCGCACCAAGACTCGACAGAAAGGCGCTGTTTGGATCCATGCCATGCTGTGTAATAGCCATTGCTGGAGCAAAGGCGACCCACGTGTAATACCAGACGTTCATTGCCGCGTTGATCACCATCACTGTCATAATGATGCGACCGATGCTTACGGGTTTGCCGGGGGCGTCGCTCGCTGGCGCAAGCTTCCCCGCATCAGCTGCGTTGAAGACCTCCGTTTCATGGGCACTTTTACGCAGATACATTACATATAGACCGAGCACCGAACCTGCACCGAAACCGATTCTCCAGCCCCATTCATTCATCACGTCGGCTGTAAATATTGACGTCAGGCCCGCAGCAACGGCCGTGGCAATCATAATGCCCAGAATGACACTCACGTAGACCGAGCTTGTCCAGAGACCTCGTCTGTCCCTGGGCGCAATTTCGGCCACATACACGTAGGAAACCCCTGACTCACCGCCATGAGCAAATCCCTGAAGGATGCGCATCACGAGTAGGGCAAAGGAAGCAAATGCTCCAGCGGTCTCATAGGTCGGGAGGAGGGCGATGCCCAGGCTTGCTAACGCAAGCAAGGTCATCGTAACGACCAGGGTAAATTTTCTTCCTCTACGATCGGCAATACGTCCGAAAAACCAACCGCCCAAAGGTCTTGCGACGAAGCCACCAGCAAAGATGGCCAAGGTGGACAGCAGGGCGGAAGTAGGATCAGCTTTTTCGAAGAAGTTTGCCGCCAGGTAAATAGATAGCGTGCTGTAGATTGTCCAGTCATACCACTCCAGGACGTTCCCTGCCGCCGCGGCTTTCAGTGATTGTCGGCGCTGGGCCATCGTGAGGGAGCAACCGTCGGATAGGGGAGATTCCTCAGCATCAATCAGCTGGGCATTCGCTACTGTATCGCTCATTGTCATCCTCCCTTTACTTTCGTAAAGATATCGAATTTTTATAGTTGTTATATTGAAGGAGCGTTCTTATCGTTATAAGCGCGCAACATGAGAGTCAGCGCTCTTTACGAGCGCTGTAGGATGAGGTCAGTCTCTTATACAGCTCCAACCGTCCAGCGAGCGGGCGGCAGCGTACCATTGACGGCAAACTCCCCAACTATTCGCTGTTTATAGATATGCGGATTGTGCGAAGCGATGGTGCGCGCATTTCTCCAATAGCGGTCAAGTCCCAGCCCCTGTTTGGTGCTGGAAGCACTCATTGCATCAAATGCTTGAGTTGCTGCGTTTAAAACCAGATCGATAACAACTGACTGGATCTGAGACGTCTCGATTTCGAGGAGCGGACACGCTCGGTCATAAGCGTCCTTGTCGCCGTCTCTCAATAAATTGACGGCGTTCTCCATACTTTCAGCAAGTCGCATCACCAGCGCACCTGCTGAGTAAGCCATGCCTCGTACGGCACCGACTACTTGCAAAAGTTGCGGGTCGTGTGAGGATTTACTGGCTGCGCCATGTGAGTAAACGCGCGTTCTTTTCGCCACAAATTCGGCAGTATCATTGGCAATGCCACGCGCAATGCCCGCCAATGTAGCGAGGTGGTACAGTTGAAAGTACGGAAGCGAATGCCCAAACCGTGTTGAGTGCTTGCGCAGATCATTCTCCGCCACTAGCACATTGCGGAAATGTGCGGTGCCACTGGCAGTGAGCTTTTGTCCAAAGCCATCCCAGTCGTCTATGATCTCCACGCCCTCTGCATGCCTGTTAATCATTGCCAGCACTGCATCGTCGGTAGCGTCGGCCGCGTTGACTTCAATCCAGTCAGCGTACATCGCCCCCGTTGAATAATATTTTGATCCCGTGACGAAAAAATTCCCGTCTTGCTCAATCAGCTTCGTCAGCAACGATTTCTGCATCGCCCCCGGACCAATCTCCGCCATGGCGTTAGAAGCTGTTTCATTACGTCCAGCAATGGTCAGCCAGCGATCCGCGAACGGCGTTGCGCCGAAACTCAGCAAGTCTTCCACGAAGGCAAAGTGGCCGCGTAATGCTTGTGCGATATTGGAGTCAGCTTCACCCAGTTCGATAATCATCGCGAAGAATTCCGGTAGGGTGACCGCCGAGCCGCCGTAGTCGACAGGTACTCGGATTGCGCCAAAACCTAGCGCTTTGAGTTCATTGATTTGTGGGCTAGGTAAAATTCGATTGGAATCTCGCTCGGCCGCACCCTTCTTGATGTCGGCCAAAACAGGTCTGATCTTTTCAACAAGTGAAGCGTACCGAGGTGAAGGCGGGCAGCCCCAAGTACGGGTATCCAGTTGGTCTGTCGAAAGTTCGCTCGTAGTGCTCAACACATCTATCACCTATTATTATTGGAGCATTGTTCGGCAGTGAAGCGACACGTCCTGTTCTGAAAGTTGGAGATCCAGTTGTCATGCAGCTCTGGCGTGTCGGATTATTCATGTGCTTCGATACAACTTGCGCTGCGTCATGACTTGAGACTGCGGGGCAGACTTCAGGCGTATCAATCCATCATTTGGAGCTTGTTGATGTCGAAGAATGAAATGTGCAATACCTCTTTCAGTCGCTTGTGACGCCTATCTCCTCCTCGAAATTTCCAGGCTGATAATTTGCCAAGTCCGATCGAAATTCAAACGAAAAAACTTTGTCGGGGTTAATCGATAATTTCGATGGGGAGGTGTGAAGGTGAGGCAGCGCCGGGCTGCGGAGTAGATCTCACGTACGTTGGCAGTCAGAGATAGGGGCTCCGTGCCTCTGATCGGATGATGCTTTCCTACTTGGGACGCGTTTCCTTCGCAATGATTCAGTGAGGGTTGCCTTGAGCTGTGTCCTGCTTGACTGGACCGGCATGATGGCGTGTGATGATCCCAACGAATTGCCACATCCGAGATCATTACGGGTGGCCAAAAAGTGGTCGCCGGCACCAATCGTTGAACACTTCAAGTGCAGATTAATTATTGAAGAGAATAAAAAAGTATGAATTTCCGCCAACTCGAGACATTTTTGGTAATCGCCGAACTTGGAAGTTTTTCAGCGGCGGCAGATCGCCTGTGTGTCACACAGTCTACGATTTCGGCTCGCATTATTGAGCTTGAACAAGACCTGGGTGTCGAACTATTTGATCGATCACAACGTCATGTGCAACTGACGTTCAAAGGAAGAGAGCTTGTTGTCTATGCTCAACAGATGGAGACGTTGTCCGAGCAAATAAAACACACAGTGGGTTCGAAGCATTCACTTACCGGAATCATTCGAATTGGCGTTGCAGAACTGGTCGCCATGACCTGGTTGCCCAAGTTTGCGGCCCTCATAAGAGCGCGTTATTCGGGTCTTCAAGTGGAATATGAGGTTGGATTGAACCCCTTTCTTTCAGAGGGCATCCGCAGTGGTAACCTGGACCTGGCCGTTGTGGCGGGTCTCTCTCCCGAACCTGGCCTGATTGCACGTGACCTTGGAACGGTTTCGTTTGCCTGGATGGCCAGTGACTCTCTTATTCCCAGCAACGAAATAATGCCTGTGGAGGAACTGCGCAAGTGGCCAATTTTGTATCAGGGCACAGAGTCCTACACTAACAACTTGATCGATGATCTTTTGAACTTGCCCATAGGCCGTAAGCAGCGAGCGGCGACTTGTAACTCTCTAGGCGCAATCATTTCACTCGCCCGTGGCGGGCTGGGTATCAGCTTGCTGCCAATCTCATCCTGTGCCAGTTACATCAAGAGCGGCGAACTGAAGATTTTGAAAACAGCCCCCGAATGTTATGAGATGCCCTTTACTGCGGTGTATGACCGACACCCCAACGCTAATTTGTTGGCCGCTATCGCAGACATCAGCTACGAAGCCAGCAGTTTTCATCGGCGGTGAAAGAACGTCCTGGCACACCTCATTCAAAGCCTTTATCGGCACCCCGCATAACCATGGAATCATTTTTTATTGACCGGTCGGTACAGAGCCGTTATAAATTCGCCAGGAACTCAAACCTCGCACGGTCATGCACCGTCGTAGGGAACATCTGAAAGCCCACACGGGCATTGGAGCCAACAAGAACAATGAGCAATCACCTCACGCAGACCGCTACCTCATCCGTGTCCGCGAGGCTGATAGGGTTGACCTGTTTTGCCATGGTCGCATTCGCCGCCAACTCGTTGCTGTGTCGCCTGGCGCTCAAACACACCGGCATTGATGCAGCGAGCTTCAGCGTTGTTCGACTAGCGAGTGGCGCTTTGGTGTTGTGGCTGATTTGTGCGCTCAAACGGCCTTCAACGCCGGTCAAGGGAAGTTGGTTGGGTGCCGCAGCGCTGTTCATTTACGTGTTCGCTTTTTCCTTTGCTTACCTTCACCTCGAAACTGGAACGGGGGCATTGCTGCTGTTCGGTGCTGTGCAGCTGACCATGGTTCTCTACGGCGTTTTCAAGGGCGAGAGGATGCGGCTACCGGCGATTGTCGGTCTATTGTCGGCTCTGGGTGGCCTGATCAGTTTACTGCTCCCAGGGGCCACGGCTCCCGACCCTTTGAGCGCGATCATAATGCTGATATCGGGGCTCGCATGGGGGGGCTACTCGTTGCTTGGCAAAGGCGTATCGGACCCTTTGGCGACCACCTCAGGCAACTTCATTCGGTCAATTCCTCTGGTTCTTCTAGCCAGTCTGGCGTTTTTACCAGGGCTGCGCTGGGATCCGCTGGGGCTACTCTACGCGGTGTTTTCCGGAGCGCTGGCCTCGGGCGTCGGGTACGCGATCTGGTACAGCGCAGTGCGCGATCTGGCATCGTTTCAAGCGGCTACCGTGCAATTGAGTGTGCCCATCCTGGCGTCGCTCGCAGGCATCATTTTCCTCAATGAAAGCCTCACCCTACGGCTGGTCGTAGCTTCTCTTGCTGTCCTCGGCGGCGTCGCATTGGTCCTGGGTTGCAAGCAACAACGCTAAGCGCTGCAAGTTAACGAAAAGTGGTGACAGGCATTCCTACCATGGCCAATGAGAGCCCAGGTTAAAGAATGTCTGCACCGTTACTTGAGCTACATCGCGTTAACTACCTGGCTTCAGCGTTGAGTTGAACCGAGCGCTTGCTGCAAGTCATCTATCAGGTCTTCAATCGCCTCAATGCCGACAGACAAACGAATCATCTCTGGCTTCACGCCAGCCTTGGCTTGTTCATGCTCGTTCATCTGCCGATGGGTGGTAGAGGCGGGGTGGCAGGCCAGTGACTTGGCGTCACCGATATTCACGAGGCGCTTGAAGATTTGCAGTGCATCGTAGAAACGCACGCCTGCTTCGTAGCCGCCCTTCAAACCAAATGACAGGATTGCCGATGGCTTGCCCTGCATGTATTTCTTCGCCAGCGCGTGATGTGGATGATCCGGCAGGCCGGCGTAGCTGACCCACTCCACGTCAGCATGCCCTTGCAGAAATTGCGCAACCTTCAGGGCGTTTTCAGTGTGGCGCTCCATGCGCAAAGCCAGGGTTTCTAGCCCTTGAAGCAACAGGAACGCGTTCATCGGTGCCAGCGCCGCCCCGGTGTTGCGCAGTGGCACCGTGCGAGCGCGCGCGATGAAGGCAGCCAGGCCGAATTTTTCGGTGTAGACCACACCGTGATAGGCCGGCTCGGGCTGGTTGAGGCCGGGAAATTTTTCCGGGTATTGGGTCCAGGGGAAAGTGCCGCTGTCGACGATCACACCGCCCAGTGAGTTGCCGTGGCCGCCGACGTATTTGGTCACCGAGTGCACGACTATGTCGGCACCAAACAGGATTGGCTTGCACAAAATCGGCGTGGCCACGGTGTTGTCGACCATCAACGGCACCCCATGGGCGTGAGCGACTTCGGCCAGGGCTTCAAGGTCGATGATATTGCCGGCTGGATTGCCGATGCTTTCGCAGTACACCAGCTTGGTGTTGTCATCGATCAGTTCGGCGATGGCCTCGGCAGAGTCGTTGCGAGCGAAGCGTACATCGACGCCAAAACTCGGCAACAGGTGGGCAAACAGAGTGTAGGTGCCGCCGTAAAGTTGCGGGGTGGTGACGATATTGTCACCGGCGCGGGTCAGGGTCTGGATCGCATAGTGGATCGCGGCACTGCCGGCCGAGACGGCCAGCGCCGCGATACCGCCTTCGAGGGCGGCTATGCGCTGCTCTAGCACGTCGTTGGTGGGGTTCATGATTCGCGTGTAGATATTGCCGGGCACTTCCAGATTGAAAAGGTCGGCGCCGTGCTGGGCGTTATCGAATTCGAAAGCGACGTTTTGATAGATCGGTACGGCGACGGCCTTGGTGGTCGGATCCGACTTGAAGCCGTGGTGCAGTGCGATTGTGGCGTCTTTCATGATGGTTATTGACCTTCTCTAAGGTGTCCCGGAATTTGTTTTAATTGAGTGAGGTAGTAACAGGGAGAGCGCCTCGCCTGGACCGCGAGGCCCCGAAGTTTGTCCGAGTTATTAATGACGATCGAGCCATACCGTCTGTGCGTTACAGAATTCTCGTACCCCAAAGTGCGAAAGCTCGCGACCAAAACCGCTCTTCTTCACGCCGCCAAAGGTGACACGGGGGTCGGAAGCGCAGTAACCATTGATGAATACACCACCTGTTTCAAGCTCCCCCGCCATTTGTTGGGCCCGTTCCACATCGCCTGTATAGATTGTTGCAGTGAGTCCGAACTCACTGTCATTTGCCAGTTCCAGCGCGTGCGCAGCGTCGCGTGCGGTGATTATCGACGCGACTGGGCCAAACAGTTCCTGCTTGAACGAGGTCATCTGTTTGGTGACATGGGTTAAAACCGTTGGCTCGTAGAAATTTCCGGGGCCTTCAGCTTTCTTGCCGCCCAGCAATAACGTCGCCCCTTCTTCCAGCGTATCGCGCACTTGTTGATCCAGTTCATCACGCAGATCAAAACGAGCCATCGGGCCGATGTAGGTGGTGGCGGCGAGTGGATCACCGAGCACCAGCTTGCGTGTGGCTTCGACAAACTTGCGGGTGAATTCCTCGGCAACGCCTTGCTCTACAATCAGGCGCTTGGCGGCTGCGCAGACTTGCCCAGTGTTTTGATAACGACCGATCACCGCGGCTTTCACCGCATCGTCGAGGTCGGCATCATCGAGTACGATAAACGGGTCGGAGCCGCCTAACTCCAATACGCACTTTTTCAATGCTGCACCGGCCTGAGCGCCGATTGCCGTGCCGGCCCGCACACTGCCGGTGAGGGTCACCGCGGCAACGCGTGAGTCCTTGATCGCCATGGAAACACCGTCCGGCGTAACGTTGATGACTTCGAAAACCCCCTCGGGGAATTCCGCCTGCTTCAAGGCGTCCTGCAAAAGATAAGCGCTGCCCATTACGTTCGGCGCGTGTTTGAGCACGTAGGTGTTGCCGGCGAGCAAGACCGGAACGGCTCCGCGCAGGACTTGCCAGATCGGAAAGTTCCACGGCATCACCGCGAGAATCGGGCCGATCGGGCGGTATTCGATACGTGCCTTGCCGCCTTCGACCATGGTTGGCTCGGCTGTCAACATCGCAGGGCCGTGTTCGGCGTACCACTCGCAGAGCTGTGCACACTTTTCGATTTCGCCACGAGCCTGGCTGATCGGCTTCCCCATCTCCAGGGTAATCATGGTTGCCATCGCTTCTGCATTGTTGCGCAAGACGTTGGCTAGGGTGTTCAGCCGTTGCGCGCGCTGCGCTACGGGTGTGCCGCGCCAGACACGAAACCCGGCCGCGGCACGTGACAGTGCTGTGTGCAGCGCCGCGTCCGATTCAAAAGGGTAGTGGCCGATCTGCTCGCCGTTGGCGGGGTTGATCGAAATGGCGTGGGTGAGGTTGGAAACGTTGGTCATTGTACCGCCCTGAGTGGTGGGGATGCGTTCAAGCTACGGTGGCTACAGATTTCTGGAAATTGATTAATTCTGATCAAATCGTTCACGTTTAAAGAACGACCTGGATCTGGTTTGGCCCGAGCCCTTTTCTTAGGGATTTTTTAAACAGTTGGACATGCAGGCAACTGCTTTGCTATCGGGTCGATCATCGACAAAAAAACCTTCTTGATTCGGCATTTTGAGGTTGGCTATTGTCGACGCGTCCACCGTCGCATTGGCGTCGAGCAGTTTGTTAATGTGCAAGACGTATCCGGTCACCGCATAGACCTGGTCGTTGGTTAGTGACTGTGGAGCCTGGAAGGGCATTGCCCTGCGTATGTAGTCGAAGAGCGTCGTCGCATAGGGCCAGTAGCTGCCCACCGTCTTCAGCGGCTTTTCAGTCGTCAGCGACCCTTCACCTCCGGTTAACGCAGGACCTACTCCGCCTTCGAGTTTCATGCCGTGGCAAGCGACGCAGCTACTCATGTAAACCTTTTCGCCCTCCGCGACTGTGGCATTTCCCGGTGGCAATGCTTTGCCATCAGGAGCCACATCGATGTTCCAACCGGCGATCTGCGCCTCCGTAGCTTTTGTGCCCAGGCCGTATTTGGGTTCCGCCGCGGCATAAGTGAACACGCATGCACCCAGCACGCCCAAGACTAGCGATCCACATCTAAGCCCGCCCATTGGTCACCTCCCCATTGCTGGATACGCGCCACGGTTGCACTGAGTTGTTGTGATAGAACGAGACCTTGCCACGCTCGTCGATCAACTGCTCCATCATCGGCTGTACGTATCCGGTCTCGTCAATGGCACGGCTCATAATCATCAGTTCCTGGCCGTTCCATTCGAAGGCTGCTCTAAAAACGGTTAGCGCCTTAGTCAGAATGGGCTCCTGTAACCTTGCTTGAGTCCAGTTGTTACCGCCGTCTACGGAGACGTCGACACGTGTGATTTTGCCGTGGCCGCTCCACGCAATCCCACGCATTTCATGGACGCCCTTGCGTGTCAGCTTCTGGGTGCCGGAGGGGTAGGTAATCAGTGATTTGCATTCCATGACAAAGGAAAACTTCCGGGCTTTGCCGTTGGCCATTAAATCGGTGTACTTGGCGGTTTCCTCTCGACTGTAGGCAGGTGCGTCGGTGACGTGTAATCGACGCAACCATTTGATGTGAGTATTGCCTTCGTAGCCTGGAACAAAAAGACGTAAGGGGTATCCCTGTTCTGGCCTCAGTCGCTCGCCGTTCTGGCTGTACACGACCATCACATCGTCCAGACACTTCTCGATCGGAATACTTCGCGTCATCGCTGCGCCGTCGGCACCTTCGGCGATTATCCACTTGGCTTCGGGCTTCAGGCCGGCCTCATTCAGCAGTGTCCTCAGAGTCACTCCAGTCCATTCAGCGCAACTCACAAGGCCGCTCACTTCGGCCGCAGTTTTACCCCACGGAGGAAGGAATGACGGATTGCCCGAGCACTCCATGAAATACACCCGCGATACCGCGGGAAACTGGCGAATCTCATCCACGGTAAATATCAGCGCTGTTTCGGTGAGGCCATGGATCATCAAGCGATGTTCCGCAGGATTGATCTGCGGGACGCCTGCGTGGTGGCGCTCATAAAAAAGACCGTTGGGCGTAATGATGCCGTCCAGCTCTTGAAGCGGCGAGGTGCTGTAGGCCGACATCGTGTCTTTCAGGCCGGGGTACAGACTCCTAATAGCCTTCGTTTCGAACGTTGAAGGTTTGCCATAAGGGCTTGCTGTGGGTGTGCCCAGGCTGCGAGTCCATTGTGGGACTTCAAGGGGCAGGTTCGGGTCAAGGCTGGTCGCGCTGGTGGTGTCTGCCATGACGAGTTTGCTGTCAACCAGGCCAAAGGCCGCGGTGCCAACAAGTGCGCCGCTTTTAATCAGAAAATCTCGACGAGCCAGTGGCGTTTTAGACGCTTCTTGCTCAGCGGAGGCGGTGGATTTTTTTGTCATTATTTTTTCCTCTGGAGCTTTGCCGACACAGATATACCGATCTATGGACCGATCGGTCGGTCTGGAGGGAGCTTAGATCGGAAAATACGGCTGGTCTAGTCTTTGCGAGCGACGACAAAGTGTTAAAGCAGATTTGGGTCAGGAGGGGGGGCAGCGGGGAAGCGGCGCATGTGATGCACCGCTGATAGCCGTCAAGCTAGGCGTTGCGCAGTTTTGAGTCCGGGCAGAATGGTGTCGCAAAAGAACATTGCGATGGATTCGGGAGAGCGCGGGCCTCCTGGTTTGATCCACAAGTAACTGTAGTGGTGAATGCCAAGGATCGCCTTGACGGCCAATGAGTCGGAAGTATGGAACGTACCCTCGCTGACGCCTGCCTTGAGGATCTGCGACCAGAGCTTTTCATACTGACGGTGCAGGTCGAGTAGTTCGGTCTGGCGTGCACCAATGACAGAATACACTTCACGAAAACAGACCGTCATCTCGGCTAGATGAATGACGATCGTACGCATGACGATGGTGGAGAACTGGCGAAATTTGTCTTCGGCAGGCAGATCGCTTTCGCACAGTGGGATGCCTTCAGCGATCAAGACCCGCAGGTAGCGGCTGGTGATCTCGAACAGCAACTCTTCCTTGCTGCCGATATGGTAATACAGCGCGCCTCGACCAAGCCCCGTGGCCTTTTCAAGCTCAGCCATACCGGTCGCGTGAAAGCCCTTGGTGGAAAACAACTCAGCAGCGATTTTCAGTATCCGTTCCTTGGTGCCGATTTCAGCGGGTTCGACAGTGGCGGCAGTGTTTTTCTTTCCCATGAGTCAATTCCAGCTTGGTAGGGGCCAATCATACCCATGCAGGTACATTGAAGGATATCGATGCGTAGCGAGTATCACCCTCAAGATCGGTTTGGACTGTCGTGGTTGCGGCAAACTCGAATGGCGTTAGATGTCAACGACTCTGTCATCTGCTGACAAGCTCCGGCCTTCCTCTCGGATTACTTTGCTTATTGGGCGAATTCGACACGCGCAAGCCAACGCACAGCGACGTCCAAAGAATCAGAAGAAAAAATTGGAGGCTCTAACATGATGGTTGAACGATTTGCCCATTGCAGTCATTGGGGAGCCTATTCAATTCTTGTCAAAAATAATGAAATTGTCGGGATTGAGCCATTTGAGCACGATCCAGCACCTTCTCCGATAATTGATTCTGTTCGTGAGTGGGCGCGTTCCGATCGGCGCATCACGCAGCCCATGGTTCGTGCAGGCTGGCTTGAGAACCGTGAGAAAAGTGATCGCTCCGCGCGTGGCGTAGACAAGTTCATACCGGTGAGCTGGGAGACTGTGACGAGTTTAGTGGCTGAGGAAATTCAGCGAGTATCATCGGATCACGGAAACGAAGCGATTTTTGCAGGTTCCTATGGTTGGACAAGTTGTGGTCGACTTCACCATGCGCCGTCCTTGCTTAAGCGGATGCTGAATTTGGTCGGTGGATATACCGGGCACGTTGATACCTATTCTATTGCCGCGGGTCCCACCATACTCAAACATGTACTCGGTGATTCGGGTGCATGCATGGGAGATGCCAGTACTTTTGATACAGTTGTAGAGCACACGCAGACGCTTCTGGTATTAGGTGGCCTGTCCCCGAGAACCGCGCAAAACGAAGCTGGAAGTATTGCGAAGCATTCTCTGGAAAGTTACCTCAAGGAAATAGTAGCAAAAAAAATAAAAGTGATACTTGTTTCACCGTTGAAGGATGATTTACCTGAATGGGTCGGTGCAGAGTGGTGGCCTATTCGCCCGAATACAGACACTGCTCTTATGCTCGGGTTGGCAGGGGAGATTCTACGTTCGGATCTTCATGATAGAGATTTCCTCGCGCGCTACACGAGCGGGTCTGAGGAATTTATTAGTTATCTGGATGGCAGTAAGGACGGCACTTACAAAAATGCAGCGTGGGCCTCCTCAATCACGGGCATCGAAGAGCAGCAAATTCTGAACTTGGCCGCATTGCTCTCCAGCACACGATCAATGCTAACGCTCAGCTGGAGTTTGCAGCGTGCCCATCACGGAGAACAACCCTATTGGGCAGCATTAGCGCTTGCCGCAATGATGGGGCAGATTGGATTGCCCGGCGGCGGCGTTGGTTACGGATATGCGTCCCTTGGCGGTATGGGCGCACCAGTGAACCTCAGTAAATCACCGTCCATTTCTCAGCTTAAAAGACCCATCTCCAATTTCATACCGGTCGCAAGAATCAGTGATATGTTATTGAATCCTGGAATGGGTTTCACGTATGAAGGCAAAGAGCAAACTTACCCTGATGTGCGGCTTGTCTATTGGGCTGGGGGGAATCCTTTTCATCATCATCAAGATTTAAACCGATTAGATGCTGCCTGGCAGAGGCCCGAAACGATCATCGTACAAGATCCAATGTTCACGCCGACTGCGTTACGCGCGGATATCTTGCTTCCAGCAAACACCTCCATCGAACGCAATGACCTTGCAGCCAGCAAGCGATCTGATTACATTTTGGCGATGCATCGCGCCATAAAATCAGTGGGTGATTCCAAATCGGATTTTGATATCTTTGATGCCATTGCAGCGAAGTTGGGCGTGGCGGATGAATTCAATGAAGGGCGCACTGAAATTGAATGGTTGGAATACATATACAACGAAACCAAAGCGGATGCCTATCATCGCAATGGCTTTGAAATGCCCGCATTCGATGTATTCTGGAAACAAGGTTACGCGCAATGTCCTATACGCAGCAATCATACATATTTAAAAAATTATCGAGAGTCTCCAGAGTCGCATCGACTCAAAACAGAAAGCGGCAAGATTGTGCTCAATAGTTCAATGTTGTCGAGCTTGAATTATGACGACTGTTTGTCTCATCCAGCCTGGTTGGAACCTGCAGAATGGTTAGGTAATGCAGACTCGTCACAACTGCATCTGATATCAAATCAACCGGAGGGTCGACTGCACAGTCAATTGGAAACGGGCAAAGCAAGTCTCGCCTTGAAGCGCAACGGGCGTGAACAAGCAAAAATTAACGAAGCAGACGCGCGCCGGATGAATATCAATGATGGCGACACCATAAAGGTCTGGAATGCCCGAGGCGCTTGCCTCGCAACGGCTACTATTACTGATACGGTCAGTGTGGGGGTCGTTGTTCTTCCCACCGGCGCTTGGTTAACAACTACCCCGCAAAATAGTTTGGACCTCGCAGGTAATCCAAATATCCTTACATTGGACATTGCGTCATCCAAATTTAGCCAAGGGTGTGCCGCGCATACCTGTTTGGTCTACCTTTCACCTTATACTGATGCTGCACCATCAGCGATGGAATACTATCAAGATCTGATCGACGGTATGTCTAGCGTTTAATATTCAACCGGGTGTAAATTGCAATCATAAATTATATTGTCTGAGGGTGGTTATGTCTGAGCATGTTGCTGAAATTAAATGGGAAAAAGAAATCCATTCCAATGACGCTTCTACCTATTCACGTAATCATGTGGCTCGGTTTGAAGGACAGCAGAAATTAAATATCTCGGCTGCTGTTGAGTATAAAGGGGATGCCTTGTGTGCGGATCCGGAGCAACTGTTGGTCACTGCCGCCGCCAGCTGCCACATGTTGTTTTTCTTGGCTATTGCCGACCAACAAGGGTTTCTTCCGGAGTCCTACAGTGATACACCAGTGGGGTATCTTGAAAAAACTGAGAATGGCGGGCTCGAAATCACCCTCATCGAACTGTATCCAAAGATCGTATTCTCTGGGGAAAAGAAACCTGACGATGCCGCTATTGCTCGTATGCATGCGGGCGCTCACAAAAGGTGCTTTGTTGGAAACTCTATTAAGGCAAAGATTACGGTCGGTACTGACTCCTGAGTCTATAAGAATATTGCGTGAGTAAGGCTGACACAGGCATAAGGGCAACGTGATATGTCGAATGTAAATGATCGGGTATTGAATGAGCGCCGAAATGATGTTGTGACGTTGTGGCTTAACAGGCCGCAACAGTACAATGCGCTGTCTGAAGAAATGCTGAGTGCGCTCAGGGATCAATTGAATTCAATTGCCAGCGACCCAAGCGTTCGCTGTGTCGTCCTGGCTGCTAAAGGAGGCGCTTTTTGCGCAGGTCACGACCTGCGAGAGATGCAGTTGAACCAAGACAGTGTATTCTACCAACGCTTGTTCAGCTTGTGCAGTGAGGTCATGGTAGGTATTCAATCGCTCCCTGTGCCTGTCGTCGCACGTGTGCAGGGTGTTGCAACTGCCGCCGGTTGTCAGCTCGTAGCGAGCTGCGACCTGGCCGTGGCTGCACGTGGCTCTAGATTTGGAGTTTCAGGAATAAATCTGGGGCTTTTCTGCTCCACTCCATCCGTCGCGCTTACGCGTAACGTACCCATTAAAAAAGCTTTCGAAATGTTATTTACCGGTAAGTTTATTGATGCAGATACCGCGGCGGAATGCGGGCTGATTAATCAATCAGTTGATCATGAAGATCTTGACAGTGCCGTTGATGTCCTAACGGCTGCAATAGCCTCTAAAAGTGCAGCCGCAATCAGGTATGGCAAGTCAATGATTTATCGTCAGCAGTCAATGTCTATCGAAGACGCTTATTCATATGCCGCTGAAGTCATGGCGTGTAATGCCATGGAGATTGACGCCATTGAAGGTATCGCTAGGTTCTTGAACAAGCGCTCCTGATGTGTTGTTTTGGAGGGTGAGTGATGTCCTCCAGCCAGCAGCTCCACGTATAAGTTGAGGGGCTTATGACTACTGTTCGATTAGTCGATCCACTGGGTCGACGAATAGATTATCTGAGATTGTCGGTGACCGACCGATGTGATTTTCGATGTATTTATTGCATGCCTGAAAATATGCAGTTTGCCGCTCGCCACGAAGTGTTGAGTATTGATGAACTGTATGAGGTCGCAAGTACTTTCATTGAGCTGGGAGTGCGCAGGATTCGTTTGACTGGAGGCGAACCCTTGGTCAGAAAAGATTTGAACGGATTGTTGTATAAATTGGCAGGCCATGAAGAATTAATAGACCTGTCGATCACGACAAATGGTTCGCAGTTGGCGGGGCGAGCGAAAGAGTTGAATAGATTAGGCGTTAAACGGCTTAATATTAGTCTTGATTCACTTTGCCGCGAGCGTTTTGCAAAACTGACACGAGCGGACAGGTTAGAAAAGGTTCTTGATGGGATCGAGGTGGCGAGAGCGGCCGGCTTCAAACGAATCAAAATTAATAGTGTTATACAACGAGGCGTTAACAGTGAGGAAGTTTACGAGTTGGCAATGTACGCCCTGACTCGAGGATTGGATATAAGTTTTATTGAGGAAATGCCGTTAGGGGTCGTGAATAGCCATAATCGTAGTAGCACGCTGGTGACAAGTGATGAAGTTCTTAAGGCCTTGAGCGAACACTTGAGCTTGAACGCGGTAGCCGCTGTGACGGGAGGACCCTCGAAATATTACAGCGTAAAAGGTTATAATAATCACATAGGCTTTATATCACCTCACAGTCATAATTTTTGCAGTCAGTGCAATAGAGTTCGACTCACTGCAGAAGGTAAGCTTGTTCTCTGCCTTGGGCAAAATGACGCCATTGACCTTAAGGAAGTATTGCGTGATGTTAATTACACTCGGGACGCACTAAGGTCAAAAATTATAGAGGCGATGAAGTTGAAGCCGGCCGCTCATGGCTTTGAGCATTCTCAAGATGTTCAAGTTATTCGCTTCATGAGCGTGACGGGAGGTTAAAGCACGTCGTAGCCGCCACTGCAGGGTTGGCGTGTTCTGCACATCTGGCGGCCTGTTACGCAAATTTTTATCGCTGCGCCATCCTATAGTGAATCTCTAAAATAAAAATTGACATTTTTTCTTCGGATTGATCCGGGGAAGTAAGTTAGTCAATAAGTGCATAAGAGAGGCTATATGACTTTTCATCATTGCCATACCATATACGCCGAAAGCTTCTTCTCACAACACGCTGAGTTGTTTTCCCCCTACCTGGCGAAAGTTGGTCTTAGCAGGGAGGTTTTGCATTCACCAGGCTACGAAATTCCATTGTCTCAGTATGTCGCTCTATGGGAAGTACTGGGTAGAGAGATTTCGCCGAATATTGGGCTTCAGGTGGGCCTGCTTACCAATTGTCATGGATGGGGTGTTTGGGGTCATGCGCTTCGGAGCGCGCCAACCATGCAGTTGGTTCTACATTGCTTCAGTCATTTCATTGGAGTACTCACTCAAGGGGTTCGAGTTGACATAACCAAATCTGATAAAGGAGTTGGAATTGGTTACCAAATCATCGACCCTCTAATAATTCAACGCAAGCAGGATGCTGAGTTCTCAGTTGCTTCTGGGCTGAGTTTGATGCGTGAAGTTACAGGTCGTCCAGATCTTTTACCTGTCCGTGTAGAATTTGAACATGGTGCTAACGGTGACCTGTCTATTTATAAAGAAGTGTTCAATTGCCCTGTGCTTTTTAATCGGCAGGAAAACCGTTTATTCTTCGCTGCTGACATACTGGATATGTCTGTGCACACCGCTGATATTCGCTTGTTCCAGGCACTAGAAGTATTCCTTGAACAAAGGCGGGTTATGAGAGTTGGCCCCAATGACTTACTGAATTGCCTTTTGCGCCATGTCGCTGAAAGCTTAAGCAGCGGGTGCCCCAGCATAGATCAAATAGCAGCAACTATGAATATGGGAGTACGTACTCTACAGCGTCGATTGGCCGATCATGACTTGGACTTCAGCCATCTTGTTGAATCAGTCCGTCGCTCCCTGGCAGAAAATTATGTATCCTGTTCCAGCCATAGCATAACCGACATCGCACTGTTGCTCGGTTATACCGAGGCTAGCTCTTTCAGTCGTGCATTCCGGCGCTGGATGCAGTTGACACCTCAACAATATAGACAGCAGGTACAAGTGAAGTCTTCTCTAGTTGGCGCTTGATGTCAGTATTTTAGTCATGCGCTGACAAGCCCGGCAGTGGCGTTTTCGGTATTTTTGTGCAGGAGCTATGCACAATATCGGAGGGTGAAAATGTTTCTGCAAAGTAAAAATCGGAATAGATTTTATATCAATGGTGTTTGGGTTACTCCACAGGATGGAGCGTCAGATCACGATATAATAAACCCCGCGGACGGCAGTGTGTCGGGAACTGTTTCATTTGGTACATCGGTTGATGTGGAAGCCGCTATACAGGCCGCGTTCGATGCCTTTCCAAAGTACTCAGCGACCACTGTAGATTTCCGTGTGGCCCTGTTAGAACGTATATGTTCAGTTTATGAAAGACGTTTAGATGAATTGGCTGAAGCAATTACCATTGAGATGGGTGCGCCTCTTCATCAGTTTTCACGTCCTCTTCAAGCAAGCGTTGGGCTCTGGCATTTCCAGGCGACGCTGGAAGCACTTAAAAACTTCAATTTCGAAACACTGCGTGGGTCTACCCTCATCACTAAAGAACCTATCGGTGTATGCTCTTTAATTACACCTTGGAACTGGCCGATGAATCAGACTGTCTGCAAGGTAGCGCCTGCGTTGGCTGTTGGTTGTACCATGGTGCTTAAGCCAAGCCAGAATGCTCCCTACTCGGCGTTAATTTTGGCCGAGATAATGGAAGAGGCAGGCGTTCCTGCGGGGGTCTTCAATCTGGTAAATGGAGAGGGGCGTAAGCTCGGGCAACAGTTAGCTTCCCACCCTCTTGTAGATATGGTGTCATTGACAGGCTCGACGCAAGCCGGAGCGAGCCTGACTATCGCCGGCGCAGAAACTGTAAAAAGAATGTCTTTAGAGTTAGGCGGAAAGTCTGCAAATATTATTTTGCCTGACGCAGATCTGGAACAAGCCATTCGGCATGGTGTTCTGCATATGATGTCGAATTCAGGCCAATCTTGCACGGCCCCGTCCAGGATGTTGGTCCCTCGAACTCAACTCGAGAAGATAGAGCAGATTATCGTAAAAGTCTGCGCTGAAATTAAAGTGGGTGATCCGATGGATCCTGAAACCACGATGGGGCCAATGGCGAATCAGCGTCAATACAACCTTGTCCGGGAGTTGATCCAGGCCGGCATCGACGAAGGTGCGAAGCTATTAGTGGGTGGCACTGAAAAACCACTAGAGAATAATGGCGGTTTTTACATCTATCCAACCGTATTTACGCGTGTTGATAATACAATGCGAATAGCGCGAGAGGAGATTTTTGGACCTGTATTAGTCGTTATTGGATACGATAGCGAAGAAGAAGCCATCTCTATAGCTAACGATTCAATCTATGGGCTTTCTGGCTATGTTCATTCATGTGACCTATTAAATGCTAAACGGGTTGCGAAACGTATGCGTACTGGGATGGTGCATCTTTGTGGGGCTCCAATCGATTTAAATGCGCCTTTTGGTGGCTATAAGCAATCGGGAAATGGACGGGAGTGGGGAGCGGCAGGCCTCGAAGAATTTTTAGAAACAAAGTCGATAATGGGGGCGCTGTAATGTATTGGGGTGATTGCTCTTTACCGAGTAATCACCCTTCATACCTCATAGGCGGTTATACATTCCGATTTCGATACGCGCCGGGACTCACGTGCATCCACCCCCTAAACGCACGACAAAATGCAGCTGTGTTTTCAAAACCTACAAGGGCTGAGATTCCGTCTATTGAGATTCTCGATTGGGTGAGTAGTTGAACGGCGAGATCGCGACGTAAATTGTCTCTGACAATTCTGAAACTGGTGCCCTCGGCCTGTAGTTTGCGAGTCAGCGTACGGGTAGAAAGCCCTAGCGCATTAGAGACTTCATCAGCGTCATCCGATGGGATGTCCGAAGCCGCAAGGTGCTGCCTTACTTTAGTGCTAAACAGACCTGTATTTATGGTAGTGAATGCCCAATCTTCTGGAGCACGTCGTAAAAAAGCCCAGAGCTCAACACGAGTGCGACGAAAACCGGTGAGTGCATATTTTGAATCAAACCATATTGCACTGCAGTCTGCGTTGAAAGTGACAGGTCCCGGATACAGGAATGCATAGTCCGCGAAATATCCTGGTTTTGAGAATGCGAAATGAACATTCTCAATGTCTACTTTAGTATTAAGCAACCAGCTGATAATGCCATGAACAAGCCTCATCATTAGTTCGTGACCCAGGATGTTGACTTCGCAACTTACCATTCGCGGTTTTAGCATGATGCCAATCCTGGTTTGTTCGCGTATCAGTGACAGTTTATAATCATCGAGCAGCAAGTTCCAGAAGCGGGTAAATCTGTTGAGTACTATGGCTATGTTTGCTGCATCCAACACACTTAACATCAAGTATTTCAACGTGCCACTTCGAATCGGTCGGGACCATAGTCCATGCATTTCGTCGTCCAATACCACGACATTCGCTTTGTACGCTGCAATAAATTGAGCGCGACTGATCCTCAACTCTGGTTGATAAAGGCAATCATCGGGAATATTGGATTGCCGAAAAATATTCAGTATTGTCGCGTCGCCGTGAACAGCCCTCGTTTTCCGTAGCATGGCTTCCAGAAAGTGTCCAGAAATTGTCAGTGCCGTTTCGGACATTGCGGACCGGCTTGAAAAATGTTCATGCATTGCTGACAGTCCTCCCAGGTAAAACATGAGGCGTATCAAAGACGTCCTGATCTTGGCGTATTGTGCATAACTTCTGGCCTGCAATGCAAAAAAAAAATCACTCATCGCTTTAGACTGATCGTAAGGGCATTGCATAGATGACTGCCGTTTCGGAACGAGAGTGAGATCCGCTTAACAATATATGCGTCATTGGATCTTGTGTCGAAATACGAGTCATAAGATGAGGGTTAGTTATGTACTCTGCTACCAAATTTCCAAGCATGCATAAAAAAAGTCGCTCGATTATGCAGCTTCTCCGGCAGTTGGTTGGTAAGCGCATTGCCGCTGACGTCGCAAACGATCCCCTAGGGTCTCTTGACTGGGAATCACTTAGCGTTTTACTGCACGAAATGGCCTCTGAAAAAGGGGGCGAAGCGAAGTCACGCATCAACGTAGGTCGGTTGCTGGATTTTTACCGCCGATGCACTGCAGACGATCAAAAACGTTTCATGTCAATATTGAATGAATCTTTTGATGTGGATGAGAAAGTCGTTCGCGAGTCAATAGACGTTTACTTGAATGCTCCAAATCTTCGATCCAAATCGGCTAACGTTGGTAGGCTGTTGAAAAGCCTGGAGAGCCCACGCTCCCGCATCCTGCGTCAGTTCAACCTTCTTCCACAGGGGGTTCATGAGTTGGTGGACATGCGGGCCGATCTGCTCCGCTTGCAGGACAACGGTGACTTGGCGGGTATGGACCATGACATGTTGCGTTTGTTTACGAGTTGGTTTGATTCCGGGTTTTTGGAACTTAAGAGCATTGGTTGGAACTCACCTGCCTCTTTGCTTGAAAAACTCATCAGGTATGAGGCAGTCCACGAAATTACATCGTGGGGGGACTTGCGCAACCGGGTTGATTCTGACCGCAGGTGTTATGCTTTTTTTCATGCTCGGATGCCTGAAGAACCGCTCATTTTTGTTGAGGTTGCTTTGGTTCAAGGTATCGCCAATAACGTTCAAGAATTACTTGACGAAACGTCACCTACATTGGATCCGAATGTCGCAGATACTGCTATTTTTTATTCTATTTCTAATGCGCAGGAGGGATTGCGGGGGGTCAGCATGGGCGAGTTTTTGATCAAGCGAGTTGTGGAACAATTACTTCAAGAATTTCCGAAGTTGAAAAACTTTTCTACACTTTCCCCCGTGCCAGGATTTTCCCGTTGGTTGAGTAAAACATTGGACCGGCCAGAGACGTTACCGAATGACTTGCGTGAGTTTTTCTTAAATAATAAAGCAGACATACCGACTGCGATCCGCGAGCAGCTAGGCTCTACGGCAGGCGATAACATAGCGTTGGAAAGTCAATTAAAAGTGTGGCTTAAAAGCGAAGTCGCTTACTTTCTTACAAAAGAAAAGAAAAATGGGGCACCTGTCGATCCCGTGGCTAGATTTCATTTTTCCAATGGCGCGAGTCTGGGCCAGATAAATTGGATGGCGGACAACTCAAAATCGGGTCTTCGGCAATCCTACGGCTTAATGGTGAATTATTATTATACGCTTGGCGAAATCGACTTAAATGGCCAGGTATATTCTGAACAGGGCGAACTTCCCGTGAGTCCAGACGTTGGGAAGTTGGTAACTAAGGCAGAATTGCGTCGTTGTGGTGGTGGCGCTATAGAAAATAAAGTGGAGAAGCGGGCTTGAAAATTGATAGAGCTAAAGCAGCACTGCTGGTAATCGATATGCAACCTAAAGTGTTACAGCTAATACCGGCTCACCAGAAAATCCTTGAGAACTGTCAGTGGCTAGTGGGGTTGTGTGAGGATCTTGAGATCTCCGTGCGATTTTCCGCGCACTATTCCAAGGGTTTGGGCCCAATTTCAGCCGAGCTGCTGGCGTGTTCTCAGGAACCTACGATTCTAAACAAGAACTTCTTTTCTTGCGTTGAAGATGGCGGGGAAGCTGCTGAAGAACTGGGTGTGCAAGGACAGTGGATACTGTGCGGGATCGAAACACATGCTTGTGTGATGCTGACTGCGATGGACCTTATCGACGCAGGAAAGCAAGTTTTCGTGGTAATCGACGCTGTTGGATCACGAGCTGAAATCGATAAGTCTGCGGCGTTAGCTAGGTTAGAAGCCGCGGGTGCAATTCTGGTTACCCGAGAAATGGTGCTATTTGAATTGCTGCGATGCGCAGGAACTGAAGAGTTCAAAGCCTGCAGTAAAAAATACCTGAGATAAATTTACCGTTTACTGTTGTTTTGAGGAGTTCATATGAACAAGAAAAAAATAGGGGTTCTTGGCGCCGGTACCATGGGCAGTGGTATTAGTCAGGTGTTCGCACTGAATGGATTTGACGTCACACTGATTGACATCTCAGCTGCCGCGCTCGAACGAGCGGTTGGTACCGTGGACAAAAGCCTGACGCGGTTGCTCAGTAAGGAAAAAATTACGGATCAGCAAAAATCGGATGCGCTTTCCAGGATTCGAACGGGTGTGAAACTCACGGAATTGGCTGATTGCGATGTCGTGATCGAGGCGGCGACCGAAAATCTCGAGTTGAAATTGGATCTAATGGCTCAGTTAGACGCTATCGTGAGGCCGGAAGCGATTCTAGCATCCAATACATCATCGATTTCTATCACGCGTCTGGCTGCAGCCACTACGCGACCCGAAAGAGTGGTGGGGTTACATTTCTTTAATCCTGTGCCACTCATGGCTCTTGTCGAGGTTATCCGCGGGCTTCAAACAAGCGAAACAGCATTTTCTTCGATGGAAGCGTTGGCTAAAGCAGTCGGGAAGACGCCGGTAAAAATTAAGAATAGCGCCGGTTTTGTCGTCAATCGCTTGCTTTGCCCTATGATCAACGAAGCAGTGTTCGCCTTCAGCGAGAACCTCGCGTCGGCATCGGAAATTGATGAGGCCATGAAACTGGGTGCTAATCATCCCATTGGTCCGTTGGCACTGTGTGACATGATTGGGCTTGATGTTCAATTAGCGGTCATGCAAGTTCTATTCGAATCCTTCAAGGACTCCAAGTATCGCCCGGCCCCACTTCTCGTGGAAATGGTAGAAGCCGGCTATCTTGGGCGTAAGACAGGCCGTGGTTTTTACGAGTATTAAATACCACCCACTCTACGAGTTTGTGCAGCGCGAGCTACTGACTAGACCGTAACGCGAAGCTGGTTATCGTATGAAAGCACGAGCGTGCTTGTGTGATCATAGATAATCAGCATCTTGTAATTCAGCGCTGTCTCAATATTGGTTGGTGTCATTTTTACAGTGACCCAATTGTCCATTTTCGGAGAATTAAAAATTGAACAGTGAAGGCTCTGTCGTCGTTGAGGCCCGTGGGCGTGTAGGATTGATTCGAATCAATCGGCCCGATGTTCTTAATGCGTTAAATGATGAGGTTATGGATAAAATTTCTGACGCGGTCGATCTATTCGAGGCCGATGAAGAAATAGGTTGCATCGTACTCACGGGCAGCGACAAGGCCTTTGCGGCTGGCGCTGATGTTGACGCGATGAAGTCATTCGATTACATGCAGGTCTATAAGTCCGATTTTGTATCCCGTAATTGGGAGCGAGTTGGAAAATCTCGAAAACCGGTCGTTGGCGCAGTGGCGGGTTTTGCCCTGGGGGGCGGGTGTGAGCTTGCAATGATGTGCGACGTCATTATCGCAGCCGAGAACGCGAAATTTGGTCAGCCCGAAGTAAGACTTGGAGTTTTGCCCGGCGCCGGAGGCACCCAACGATTAACGCGTGCCCTTGGCAAGGCTAAAGCCATGGATTTGTGCCTAACGGGCAGGACGATGGATGCTTTTGAAGCCGAAAAATCCGGACTTGTAGCGCGTGTCGTGCCGGTTGAGCGCCTTTTGGATGAAGCATTAAGCGCAGCCCAGACCATCGCCAGCTATTCACTTCCTGTCACGATGATGATCAAAGAGTCTGTTAATCGCGCATTTGAAACCAGCCTGGCGGAAGGTCTGTTGTTCGAGCGACGCCTTTTTCATTCTGCCTTCGCTTTAGAAGATCAGAAGGAAGGAATGGGCGCATTTCTGGCCAAGAGAAAGGCAATATTCAAACATCGATAGCGAAAATTTTCCCCTCGTGATTACACCGCCGCTAATGTTAGAGGCGGTTTTTTTACAAAAAATTTATCATCGATTACGAGCGCGCACAGCCAGTTACTTAATCGACGTGATAGCCACGGTTCGCGGTTCAATCTTTATGAAGTCAATGTCATCGGATTTCCGTGATTCGTTTTCTGCGGCCGATGTTGTTGTCGCAGATTTTGCTGGGAGCCACCGCTCAAACTCGGGGGGATGGCCCATGGCTTTGGCTCATGCACAAACGCTCCGTTGCTCGCTGTAACTCAGGCAGCCACAGCGGTCGTGTGGCAATGGTGGGTAATGGTGGGCTAGGCGCTGAATCTGACGCCAACCTGAAGCACTTTACCGCCTCGCTCAGGGAAGACCGTCTTAATCTGACTGCGTTGACACCCCTGGATGATGGGCGTTTGCCTGTGGTTGGTTCTGGTGGGTGGTGCAGCAATAACCTTGAAAGAGGAGTGTCACTGAAGAGATACCGGACGTTTCAAGCTTTGATAGTTGTTTTGTGACACCTGCTGCCAAACGTTTTGTCATGTCGGGTCAAGCCGATCGATGTCAACGAACCTAAGCTGCAAGTACATGAATAATTACAGCAAGTCACTGGATCACACCTATGCTCAATCGTTCACTCCGATATCTGATGTGCGGCCTGTCATTGATCAATGTGGCATTGCCAGCATTAGCGTCTTCAGCGCCAACGACATCCGCGACGCACTTCGAGCCGGAGGAAGTTCGAGTCGAAGTGCTTGGCGATCACCGCGACCAAAACTGGTTCTGGGCGTGGGGGAGTAACGCTCCAAGCATGGGAAGTGGCCGCGTCCTGCTGTTTGATGACACGGGTCGCAATCTTGGGCAGTTGAGCACTGGAATGTGGTTCAACAGCCTGCTGCCCTCGCGAAAGCGTGACGAACTATACGCTGTGGAAACCTATTTCAGTCGAGGTGTTCGGGGTGAGCGCACAGATGTGGTCACGGTCTACGACTCCAAGACGTTGAGCCCCAAACGCGAGATCGCTATCCCGGCCAAGCGTATGACAGCCCTGATTTCCACTGGGTTGAGTGTACTGTCGGACGATGAGCGTTTTCTCTTGGTGTTCAACTTCACTCCGGCGCAATCGATCAGCATCGTTGATCTCGAAAACAATCGGTTTGTAAAGGAAGTCCCCACGCCTGGCTGTGCGGCTATGTATTCTGCTGGCCCCCGGGATTTCTATTCCATCTGTGGCAATGGCGCTTTCTTGCACCTCAAGCTTGACGATCAAGGTCAGGTAATAGAGCAAGAGCGCAGTGCTCCACTCTTCGATCCACTGCAAGATCTGTTGCTGACCACGGGTTCTCGCAAAGGCAATACCTGGTACTTCGTGTCGCAGAAAAACTTTGTCTATGGACTCCAGATGAGCGCCAGCGGCATAGCACGGTCGCAGCGGTGGTCATTAGTCAGCGACCAAGAGCGCGCCGACGGGTGGGGAGTGGCCGGCAATCATGGTACTGCAATGCATGAGAAGAGCGGTCGGCTGTACGTTCTGATGCATCAGGATAAACCGGAAAATTACCAAAAACCTGGTACCGAAGTTTGGGTCTATGACACTAAGACTCAGCAGCGAGTGTCTCGCGTAAAGCTAAAAGAATTAAGCGTTGCCATTGCCGTCAGTAAGGACGAACAACCACGCCTCTATAGTCTCGATTTTATGATACCCATGCCAGCGGAGTTCATAAGCTCAATCTATGCGTCCAAAGGGGAGGCTGGGCTGATGCCGCTCATGCGCCAGAGTATCAATCTGTACGACGCCGACAGCGGCAAGCATTTGCGTAGTGTCGACGATATACCCGCAGGCCTCATGAACGAGGTGATGTCGTGGTGATTGCAACTTATCTCCAGGATCCAGTTGTACATCTCTCCAGCGCGCTTGGTCTCGGCTTGTTACTGGGGGCGGCAGCACTGCACAAGTTGCAGGATGGGCATAGTTTTGCTCGGGTGTTGGACGACTACGCCATCGCCTTGGGGAAGGTACTGCCTCTTTGGATGCGTTCGGTGCTGAGACGTCTGCTCCCATGGCTGGAAATGATAGCCGCCATCGGACTCCTGGTGAGCTTCTGGATGCCTTGGGCTGCGCTGGGTGCAGCGATCCTTATCGGGCTCTATGCCCTCGTGCTGGCAATAAGCGTCGCGCTTGGGGCGGTCATTGAAGACTGCGGCTGCAATTTTGGCGGCAATCACCAAGCGCTGAGTGGGGCGCTGGTCTGGCGCAACGTGTTGTTGCTTTTGCCCGTGTTGAACCTGATGGCGCCGATGCGGGATCGACCACTGGTGTGGTTAGACGCCGTCACGCTGGGCTTCTTGCTACCAAGCGTTGCAGCCCTCTACATCCTGACGAATCTGCTGATCTCCAACCGTGTTTCCCTGCGAGCGCTGTGAACATCATGATGAATGCATTGATTATCTCGAGTATTTTTTCCTGGCTTATGACACTGGGTCTGGCCCTGGCCGTATGGGCTCTGGCCCGCCAGATCGGTCTTCTTCACGAGCGAATCAAGCCCGTGGGCGCGTTATCACTTGGCAAGACCATCAAGGCCGGTGAATTCGCGCCGAGCTTTACCTTGCCCAGCTTGAACGGTGGCTCAGTCAGCATCGGCGGGGGCAATGCACAGGGACAATTAACCCTGCTGTTTTTTCTGTCCGATACATGCCCGGTGTGCAAGACCTTGTTGCCAGTGATCAAGTCGATTATCGAGCACGAACGTGGACGTCTTCGAGTCGTTCTCGCCAGTGACGGTGACATCGCCTCTCACCAGTCATTTATTCGGGCGCAACGTTTGGAGGATTTCCCTTATCTACTTTCTCGGGAGGTGGGGTTGGCCTACCAAATCAGCAAGTTGCCCTACGGCGTGCTGATCGATGCTACGGGCACCGTGGCCACTCACGGGCTGATCAACACCCGCGAGCATCTTGAAAGCCTCTTCGAAGCTCAGGCGCTGGGCTTTGCATCGATGCAGGCATTTCAAGCTGCCCAGACTGGGGCTGAGCACTCCCTTTACAAGCAGGTGCATTGAAAATGGCGATCAAATGGTTTGACGAGGCCACCGAAATTTTTGCCCGTACGACGGCTCGCAATACTTCGCGCCGCGGCTTTCTGGGTGGGTTGGGCACTGTATTGATCGGCGCGGGAGCGGCAACGCTCCTGCCGGTCTACCGCGGCAGCGCCTTCGCTCAGTCGGCTTCCGCCTTGGTAGAGGAGGGCGACCCTAACAGTTGTGATTACTGGCGATATTGCGCGATCGATGGATTTCTTTGCGGTTGCTGCGGTGGGTCGACGACCAGTTGCCCGCCAGGCACCGTACGTTCGGATATTACGTGGATCGGTACATGCCATAACCCGGCCGATGGGAAGGACTATGTGATTTCCTATAACGATTGCTGTGGTAAGGAAAACTGTGGCCGTTGCATATGCCAGCGCGACCAGGGCGATTCACCCATGTATCGTCCGCAGAGCTCCAATGACATCAACTGGTGCGCCGGCAGTCATGCAGATATGCCTTATCACTGCTCGCTGTCCGTGGTAATCGGCGTGAAGGGGTAAGTTGATGTCGGCTCGCACTCTTTCCGCCGCCGCTTTTGCCTGCCTCATGATGATCGGTTCTTCTTCGCTATTGGCCACGGAACAGCGTCAGTTCGATTACATGCTTAATTGCCAGGGTTGTCATTTGCCGGATGGTAGCGGCAACCCACAGCGTCAGGTGCCGGCATTTTCCGGCCAGTTGGGTAAATTCCTCAGCGTGCCGGGCGGCCGCGCCTATTTGGTTCAAGTGCCCGGCTCCGCACTCTCAGGGCTTTCGGATGAGGCACTGGCAGGTGTACTGAATTGGATGCTTGAGACCTTTAGTGCGGCTGAACTGCCTTCCGGCTTCAAACCTTACACCGGGACAGAGTTGCACGAGTGGCGTCAGGTTCCTGTACCCGATATCGAAGGGGTTCGCAACGAGTTACTTCAGCGTATCGCCCACCAAGAAGAACAACAACGCAAGGGAACCTGAACCCATGAAAGTAAATATAAGTGCCGGCCTGGTACTGCTTGTCGCCACGTTAAACGCCTGGGCTGTTGAGGCGCCCGCCGCAACGACACTCGGGACTTGTGTTGCATGTCATGGCGAGCAGGGTCAAGGCAATGCCGCGCTAGGCGCCCCTAGCCTGGCTGGTCAGCATCCGGTTTATCTGGCTCAGCAAATACGCGGTTTCAAAACCGGGTCGCGGGGCTACGACCCGAAGGACACCTATGGCGCGCAGATGCGCACCATAGTGGCCAATATCGACGAAGCTGAAATCGAACGCCTGGCGCTTCATTACTCGCGTTTGGAGCCGCTGCGATCGCAGGTGGTCGTCGGCGAGCAGGCAACTCGGGGTCGAGAACTTTATCAGGGGACGTGTGCCAGCTGCCATGGGCCGGAAGGTGAGGGCTTTGCCTATCTCAAAGCCCCCAATCTTCGCATTCTCGATGCCAGTTATCTTGATCGTCAGCTCACTTACTACGTGCAAGGCCTGCGAGGCAGTGGAGGTCACGCCGATCAGCTTGGGCTTTGGATGCGCGGCATCTCTCTACAGATTAATGGAGATGCCGACCGCAAGGCCATTATCGATTACATCACAAGCCTGTCTGCGAAGGGCGGCGGTAGCAAAAACTGAGCGGTTCAAAACCGGCTTGGCTGAATGTTGCCGACGTGTGTTTAACACTAGCGCGTTTAGGTAACTACTCGACGAGGCTTAATGTTCAAGCCGACTGCAAAAAATGTGCAACTCAATAACAAATTTAATGGAGTTTCCATGTCTACACCTGAAGTGTTTATCGTCAGCGCCACACGAACTGCAATCGGCTCCTTCGGTGGCGCACTAAAGGATATCCCGCCATCGCAATTAGCGACGACCGCCGTGCAAGCTGCCCTGCAACGCAGCGGTTGCGCACCGGACCGTGTCGGCAATGTTGTGATGGGTACTGTAATACCGACCGATACGCGTGACGCCTACCTCTCTCGGGTTGCCGCCATCCAGGCTGGCATACCGAAGGAGACTCCAGCGTTCAACGTCAATCGCCTGTGCGGTTCGGGACTGCAAGCGATTATTTCAGCGGCACAAGGCCTGTTGTTGGGGGAAACCGAGGTTGCTATTGCCGGCGGTGCCGAGAGCATGAGCCGTGGGCCCTACATGCTTCCTGGCGCGCGATGGGGTGGGCGTCTGGGTGACATGCAGGCTATTGACTACATGCTGGGTATTTTGCATGACCCCTTTCACCGCATTCACATGGGCATTACCGCCGAGAACATTGCCGAGCGATATGGTGTCCGCCGCGCCGACCAGGATGCGCTCGCGCTGGAAAGCCAGAAACGTGCAGCGCGCGCCATTTCTGAGGGCCGCTTTGCCGGGCAGATCGTACCGGTGGAAGTGAAAACGCGTAAAGGCCTGCAATTGTTCGAGGTCGATGAGCACGTGCGCGGTGATGTAACCCTGGATCAGTTGGCAGCCATGAAAGCGGCGTTCAAACCCGACGGGACAGTGACCGCCGGCAACGCTTCAGGTTTGAATGACGGCGCCTCAGCGCTGCTGCTGGCGACTGATGCGGCGGTCAAAAGCGATAACTTGCGCCCACTGGCGCGTTTGGTCAGCTACGCGTGTTCTGGGGTTGAGCCAGAGCTGATGGGGTTAGGGCCGATTCCCGCTACTCGTCTCGCCCTAAAGCGCGCCGGCCTGACCGTCGCAGATCTGGACGTGATCGAATCCAATGAAGCCTTCGCTTCCCAGGCCTTTGTGGTCGCGCGCGAACTTGAGTTTGATCCTGCCAAAGTCAATCCGAACGGTTCAGGTATTTCCATCGGCCATCCAGTGGGTGCTACGGGAGCAATGATAGTGACCAAGGCTATCCACGAACTGCATCGGATACAGGGTCGCTATGCATTGGCGACCATGTGCATTGGTGGTGGTCAGGGCATCGCCGCGATCTTTGAGCGCGTCTAGAGGCACGTTCGTCAATGAATCAGGTCGTTGAGGCTTACAGTCAGGAGTGCGTTGAGGAGGCTATCCCTTCGCGACGGGAACCGCTGCGAAAAGCCGCTTTACAGCTTTTCGCCCTGCGAGGTTTTGCTCGGGTGGGCGTACGCGAACTGGCGCAGCAACTTGGGATGGGCCCCGGTTCCTTTTACTGCCATTTTGAAAGTAAAGAACAACTATTGTTTGAGCTGATCGAGGAACTTTTCACCGATTTGCTCGCGTTGGAACGGCGTCGCGAAAAGGATTCCTCTGTTGCGTGCCTGCAGGCGTTCGTGCAATCCCATATTGCTCTGCATGAGCGACGGGCGATGAATTTTCTAATTGCTGAACGCGAATTTCACTGTCTTTCGCTGGATCACCAGCAACAGATTTGCAGGATGCGAAAAGATTATGAAAATCACTTTTTGCTCCTTTTGCGCGAGGCGGGGGCGACAGCGCCCTCGCCGGTGCTGACGGCAACCGTACACGCTGTAATGGCATGGCTGAACCATCTACCAAGCTGGGTTGAGCAGTCCGGACTTGAAGCGTCGGAGCGGCCGGCAATCCTCAGCGCAATAGTCCTTGGATCGCTTTCCAGTGTGCTGCCGTCCTCAGTACACACCGCACTTTGGAATGATTCCTTACCCCGCAAGCGTGTTGCCCGCAGGTGAAGCTGGCTCTACATCAACCACTGCATATCAATGCAAATAATTTTTAGAGACTCTGATATGGCCGATTACAAAGCTCCTTTGCGCGATATGCGTTTTGTCCTCAATGAAGTGTTTGAGGTGTCTAAGTTGTGGGCTCAACTGCCGGCCTTGGCTGAGGTGGCAGATGAAGACACCGCTATGGCCATTCTGGAGGAGGCCGGAAAAATCACGGGTGAAGCGATCGCTCCGCTCAACCGCAGCGGCGACGAAGAGGGATGTTCATGGCATGAAGGTGCGGTCAAGACCCCTGCAGGTTTCCCCCAGGCTTACCGGACCTATGCAGAAGGTGGCTGGGTGGGGGTCGGCGGATCGCCGGAATTTGGCGGGATGGGCATGCCTAAGTTGATCGGCGCCCAGGTTGAAGAAATGGTCAACTCGGCAAACATGTCGTTTGCCTTATATCCGATGTTGACTGCCGGGGCCTGCCTATCGATTCTCAACCACGCCAGTGAAGAGCTGAAGGCCAGATACCTGCCCAACATGTACGAGGGCCGCTGGACTGGATCGATGTGCCTCACTGAACCGCATGCGGGCACCGATCTGGGAATAATCCGCACCAAGGCTGAACCTAAGGCCGATGGCAGCTATACCGTCACGGGAACCAAAATATTTATCACCGGTGGTGAGCAGGACCTGACTGAAAACATCATCCATCTGGTACTGGCCAAGCTCCCGGACGCCCCTGCCGGACCCAAGGGTATTTCGCTTTTCATCGTGCCCAAGTTTCTGGTCAACACCGATGGCTCGTTGGGTGAACGCAATGCAGTCCATTGCGGTTCGATCGAACACAAGATGGGCATCAAGGGCGCCGCCACTTGTGTGATGAACTTCGACGGCGCCACCGGCTGGATTGTCGATGCGCCAAACAAGGGGCTGGCGGCGATGTTCACCATGATGAACTACGAGCGCCTGGGCGTCGGTATCCAAGGCCTGGCCTTGGGTGAGCGGTCTTACCAGAACGCAGTCGAATACGCCCGGGACCGCATCCAGAGTCGTGCACCGACCGGAGCCCAAGCCAAAGACAAAATTGCGGATCCGATCATCGTGCACCCGGACGTCCGCCGTATGTTGCTGACGATGAAAGCACTGAATGAGGGGGGGCGCGCTTTTTACAGCTACGTGGCGATGCAACTGGACACTGCCAAGTACAGCGAAGATACCGCTACACGAGAGCGTGCAGAAGAAATGGTTGCCTTGCTGACCCCTGTGGCAAAAGCCTTCCTCACTGATATGGGGTTGGAGACTACAGTACATGGCCAACAGATCTTTGGCGGTCATGGTTTCATTCGCGAGTGGGGCCAGGAGCAGTTGATCCGGGACTGCCGCATCACTCAGATTTACGAAGGTACTAATGGCATCCAGGCGCTCGACTTGATGGGACGCAAAGTGGTCGGCTGCAATGGGAGTTTTTACAGGCATTTCAGTAACGAAGTGAAAGATTTCATCAGCGCTGCCGATTCGGGCTTGAGCGAGTTCACCGTACCGTTGCAAACAGCCGTCGACACCCTTGATGCGCTCACCGCTTGGGTCATGGTGCAGGCAAAGGCCAATCCTAATGAGATCGGTGCTGCCTCGGTGGAGTATCTCCAGGTGTTCGGTTATACCGCCTACGCCTACATGTGGGCGCTGATGGCGCGTGCAGCCTTGGACAAGCAAGAGGATGGTGACTTTTATGTCAGTAAACTCGGCACGGCGCGGTTCTACTTCGCTCGCCTGTTACCTCGTGTCCATTCATTGAGCGCGGCAGTCAAGGCCGGCAGTGAGTCGCTTTACGAGCTAGACGCCGCGCAGTTCTGACCGCGTGGGGCGCTGGTCAACATCAGTTTAAGCGACAGTGTCAGCGCCACCAAAACCTTATTGAAATTCAATGAAATCCCTTTGGTAGATGTCATCATGGTTAAAACAAAAATAATTCTCCCTTCGCCAGGCGCGTACGAGTACCCATTGCTGATCAAGAGTCTGTTGCTTTCAGGGCAGCGCTATGAATCAGAACAGGAAATTGTCTACGCTGACAAGCTGCGCTACAGCTACCGCACGCTCAATGAGCGTATTCGGCAATTGGCCAACGTGTTGACTGCCGCAGGCGTCAAGGCTGGGGACACAGTGGCGGTTCTGGATTGGGACAGTCATCGCTACCTGGAGTGTTTTTTCGCGGTACCCATGATCGGCGCCGTACTGCATACCGTAAATGTTCGCCTGTCTGCGGAGCAGGTGCTTTATACGATGAACCATGCGGAAGATGATTTAGTCCTGGCCCATGATGATTTTCTGCCGCTGCTAGAGCAGATTCATGGCGGACTGAAGACTGTCAAAGGCTACATCCAACTGAGCGACGAGACGGCTAGAGCGACAACGTTGCCCGTAGTGGGCGAGTACGAGCAGTTGCTCTGCCAATCCCACTCTTCTTATGAATTCCCCGATTTTGACGAGAACTCGGTTGCTACGGTGTTCTACACGACAGGCACGACCGGTAACCCGAAGGGAGTGTACTTCAGCCATCGTCAGCTGGTGCTGCATACCCTGGCCATGGTGGGCACTTTGGGTGCCTATCAAGGGTTGCCGCTGCTTCGCTCTGACGACGTCTATATGCCAATCACCCCAATGTTCCATGTACACGCATGGGGAGTTCCTTATGTAGCGACGTTGATGGGGGTGAAACAGGTTTACCCGGGACGTTATGAACCCAATGCTCTGGTTCGCCTCTACCGGCAGGAGAAGGTCACGTTCAGTCACTGCGTGCCAACCATTCTGCAGATGATTCTGGCTTGCCCCGAGGCAGCCGGGACGGACTTCAGTCGCTGGAAGATGCTCTTGGGCGGAAGTGCCCTGGCACTTGGCACCGCAGCTCAGGCTGCAGCAACGGGCATGCACGTATACAGCGGATACGGTATGTCCGAAACCTGTCCGATTTTATGTGCAACTTATCTAAGGGCTTCTGAGCTTGAACAGTCAATGGAGGAGCAGCTGCCGCTCAGGATCAAAACCGGAGTACCCGCTGCAATGGTCGACCTGAAGATCGTCGACGCCTGCGGCAAGGACGTTTTAAACGATGGAGAGTCGATGGGGGAGGTGGTGGTAAGGGCACCTTGGTTAACTCAGGGCTACCTGCATGATCAGGAAAAAGGCGCCGAACTCTGGGCGGGGGGATGGTTGCATACCGGCGATATCGGTTCTATCGATGCGCGCGGAGTGTTGGAAATCAAAGACCGTATCAAAGACGTTATCAAGACTGGCGGCGAGTGGATCAGCTCTTTGGAATTGGAGAGCTTGATTAGTAAGCATCCTGCCGTCATGTCCGTTGCGGTGGTTGGAATTCCCGATCTTCAGTGGGGTGAACGGCCCATGGCGATGGTTATCTGCACACCCTCTTTGCAGATCAATCAGGCGGATCTAGAGGAGCACCTGATGCAGTTCGTTGACAGCGGCTGCATTAATAAATGGGCGATCCCTAAAAAAATCGTGTTCGTCGATGTTATCCCCAAGACAAGCGTCGGAAAAGTCGACAAAAAACTAATACGAGAGACCGAACTTGCAGGGCGTCGATAATTATTCTGCTTTCGAGGGCTTGAGATTGTTGACTGAGTAATCATCCGGCATGCATCAGGTCGAGAGCCGTTTATACGCCGATAGAGGTATCCGAATACTGTAGTCATCACGGCCAGACCAAGCAGGCAAGGAGGCTCTGGCTAGCGTTTGTCAGCTAACGTCTTCCAAGGAAGTTGCCATGCCCAATAACAATAATGTCTATCCCTCCAGCGCCCGTGCCTGGAGTACAGTCACCATATTGATGATGGCCTACGTTCTGTCATTTATTGACCGGCAAATCCTTAATCTGTTAGTCGCCCCGATACGCCGCGACCTTATGATCAGCGATACCCAAATGAGTCTGCTGATGGGACTGTCTTTTGCTGTGTTCTATACTGTATGTGGCATTCCTCTCGGGCGCTTGGCCGATACGAAGAGCAGGCGCGGGTTGATCGCCGTCGGCATATTGTTCTGGAGCGCGGCCACGGCAGCCTGCGGTTTGGCCAGGCTTTACTGGCAGTTCCTGATCTGCCGGATCGGCGTCGGCGTCGGCGAGGCAGCCCTATCGCCCGCGGCGTACTCACTGATAGCGGACAGCTTTCCAGCCTCGCGTCGTGCTACGGCAATCAGTGTCTATTCAATGGGGGTTTACCTGGGCTCGGGCTTCGCGTTTCTGTTTGGTGGTCTGGTCATCAAGCTGGCCTCTGCCCAAGGTGACGTATTGCTGCCGGTGTTGGGTGAAGTGCGCCCCTGGCAGCTGATTTTTCTCGCACTTGGCGCAGCAGGGTTGCTTTTCAGCTTGCTTCTATTAGCTATTAAGGAGCCTGTCAGGAATGGCGTCGGCGCCGGTATCGCGGTGCCGTTCTCAGACGTTGGTCGGTATATCCGTGCGAACAAGCGCACTGTGCTTTGCCATAACTTTGGATTCGCCGGCCTTGCTTTCGCAAGTTATGGCAGCGCCGCCTGGGTCCCGACTTTTTTTATCCGGACCTACGGCTGGGACGCCGGCCAGGTAGGCATCGTCTACGGCGGCATAATGGCGGTGTTTGGTTGCCTGGGCATTGTCTTTGGCGGAAGGCTGGCCGACTGGATGGCGAGGAGGGGGAGCAGCGACGCCAATATGCGTGTCGGTCTATACGCTGCCATAGGTGCTGTACCTTTCGTTTTGGCCTTCCCTTTGATGGAGAACGCGCAATGGGCGGCGATTCTCGTTGCACCCGCCGTGTTCTTTCTGAGCATGCCGTTTGGTGTGGCGCCGGCTGCGATTCAGGAAATAATGCCCAACTCGATGCGGGGCCAAGCATCGGCTATTTATTTGTTTGTAATAACGCTGATTGGCTTGGGCATTGGGCCTACGGCGGTGGCGGCAATGACCGACTACGTCTTTGGCGATGATATGTCACTTCGCTACTCACTTATGATTGTCACCAGTATCGCGGTGTTATCCTCAGTTCTATTGCTGAGTTTGAGTCTAAAACCCTATCGCAATAGCGTGGCGCATCTTGAACAGTGGGCGACCAGGGCGACCTGATCATCCACTCAAGCGGAAACATGCAGAACAGCGCGCTCCATTGGTGCAGGCAACTGTTGCGAGGCCTGGCAAATATGAGGCGGTGTACCCTACGTGCACCTGCTTCATATTTGATAACGGGGCTTTGGTGTATAGAGACAGCGCATGGCGCAAAAATTGCTTGATTCGCTTACTTCTCTCACCGGCAAATAGCTTGAACTGAATGGTTGCGGTTTGTGGGTGTGGGCAATTGGAAAACTTGCTACTGGTTTACCAGAGTTGGCATTCGCTCGTGGGACACATATGCATCATTTACGACTACCCATCGCTTCCCCTGTAACACGCTTCAAGGGCCAGTGTGTCGTCGCTCAACATGCGTTATTCGAACAGGCGAACGAAACGCGCTTATTTCTCCGGTCCGTCCATCCCGGTCAGATACCCGTAACGGCTCACGCCATAGCATTGGTCGTGGATTTCGCCAGGCAGCGTGGCCTCAGCGTAGATGCTGTCCTGCGCGACTGCCATTTGCAGGCGGATCGCCTGCATTCGCCCTCGACCAGCCTGACCCGAGAGCAAGAACTGAAAGTGTTTGAGAATCTCCTGGTACTCAGTGGCGATGCGACGGTTGGGCTTGAGATCGGAAGGCGTCTGCACGTTTCCTGCTTCGGCCTGCCGGGCTACACGATGTTGGTCAGCGCAACGGTCAAGGAGGCCATCCAGTGCTTGAGCAACTTTCCGTTGTTGATGGGTCTGTACTTTAACGTCACCATACGAGAGGAGGGTGACTGGACAGCGATCGTGGTTGATGATTACTACTACGCAAAGCAGCTCGAACCCATGTGCACGGACATGATGCTCGCCGCGATCATGGCGATCATCGCGGATCTGACCGGGCGCCCGATACAACCGCACGGCGTTACCCTCCAACACATCCGCCCTTCACATCATGACTACTGCACTGATTTGTTTGGTTGCGACGTCCGTTTCGGGGCGGCGGAGAACGCGATTTATTTCCCAACTTTTCTCTTGAATCAACCTGCTGTGTTGGCCAATGCCGTCAGCGGCGAGGCACTCTACCTGCAATGCCTCGACATGGAACGCGATGGAACGGCCAAGGTCACCAGTGACCTCCTCTCGCAGATTCGCGATTTGCTCTATCGGGACCTGAGTGAATTCAGCACATTGGGGCGCGTGGCTGAGCATTTTTTCCTCACGGAGCGGACGCTGCGGCGTCGTCTGAAGTCGATCGACATTTCCTTCCAGCAACTACTCGACGAGGCGCGCCAAAAGCGCGCTGAGGACTTGCTTCTGGAGGGGATGAAAATCGCCGAGATTGCGGAATTCCTCGGCTACAGCGACATCGCCAGTTTTCGTCATGCCTTTCGCCGATGGACCGGATTATCCCCCAGCGAGTTTCGCCACCAGACAGTTAGCTGATTACGTCCGCGCTCACATCTCCTTCCCCTCCAGATCGCTACATGCCTATTGATTGCCGACTTCCAGGTGCGCCTTGCTGCCCGCCTGCATTCTCCTGCCCGCACCGTTCATGAGCAACCAGATTGCCTGCCGACGCATTCCGGAAGTAACACCTGTTGTCCGAATTTATCCCCTGTTTTGTCCTTTTTGGCTCTGACTTCGCGAGTCCAGTCACCCAGAGAATACGTGTGCAAGTGGCGACCCTAGAAGCCGCCCGTTCGTTGGATTTCAACCACGTACAGGAATAAAACGCATGAACGAAATAGCCGCAGACGGCGTAGCTACCAATGACTCACCCAGTATGAATGGATCGCGTACATCCACATCCAAATACGCCACCCCGCGACGCCTGGAGCGCGTCTTGGGGCTGCCTTCACTGGTTCTGTTTGGTCTTGCTTATATGGTACCGCTGACTGTCTTCACAACCTACGGCCTGGTCACCCAGGCAACGTCCGGGCATCTGCCCGCCGCTTACGTTGTCACTTTGATTACCATGTTGTTTACCGCATACAGTTATGGACGCATGGCCGCCTCCCTGCCGTATGCCGGCTCGGCCTACGCTTATGCTAGTACTTCATTTGGCGGCAACATCGGCTTCATGGTTGGTTGGGCATTGCTACTCGATTATCTGTTTGTACCGATGATCTGCTACCTGGTCATTGGGATTTACATGGCGCAGTACTTCCCTGACGTGCCGATGTCGGTGTGGATCTGTGGCAGCATCCTCGGCGCGCTGATCTTGAACGTTCTGGGCATCAAACTGTTGGCGAGGGTCAACTTCGCCCTGATTGGTGTTCAGATCGTATTTATCGTCGTATTCATTGCAGTCTCGATCGTCTCTATTGCCGGTGAACCCTCGGTCTCCTACTCCGCACCCTTTTACAGTCCTGATATGAACTACCAGGCGCTGCTCGGCGGCGCCGCTATGCTGTGCCTATCCTTTCTTGGCTTTGATGCGGTCTCGACGCTGTCGGAAGAGACACACAACCCAACGCGCAACCTGCCACGCGCCATCATGATATGCACCTTGGTGAGTGGCTTACTGTTCATACTGGTTGCCTACGTCGGCCACCTGGTGTTCCCGGACTGGCGTGCGTTCAAGGACGCTGATTCAGCGAGTTTGCAAGTGATACAGCATGTGGGCGGACAACTGCTGTCAGCGTTTTTCACTGCTATCTATGTTGCCGGGAGTTTCGCCTGTGCGATGACGTCGCAAGCCAGTGTCTCGCGCATTCTCTTCGCCATGGGCCGCAATGGAGTGCTGCCGAAGCGCATTTTTGGCCTGGCCAGCAAGCGATTTGGCACACCTGTTTCAACCACTGTTCTAGTGAGCCTGATTTCCCTTACTGCACTGGTGATCAGCCTGGACCTGGCCTCCACCATGATCAGTTTCGGAGCTTTGACCGCCTTCTCTTTCGTCAACCTCTCCGTGATCAAGCACTTTCTCTGGGATAAAGGGTTGCGCGGGCCACAAGCCTTGCTGCGCTACGGCGTAATTCCGTTTGTCGGTCTGATTCTGACCCTGTGGCTTTGGACCAGCCTCTCGAGTACCACTTTTGAAGTGGGGCTGACCTGGCTTGGTGGCGGATTGCTCTACCTTCTTTTTTTGACCAAAGGCTTTCGCCGCCCGACACCTCAATTGCATCAGCATGAAGAGGACAACTCTTTCAACGACGGCACCCACACCCAGTCGCTCCACAAATCTGTATAGAGACTTTCATCATGACTATTCTTGAAAACGTTATCGCTCCATCCAGCAAAAGTGATGAACTCCAGGCCTTGGCGAAGAAGCATTTGCTTATGCACTTCACCCACGCCGCGTATTACGACAGCGCGCCACTTACGATCATGAGCCGTGGCGAAGGTTGCTGGGTCTGGGATGAGTCTGGCAACCGCTATCTCGACGGCCTGGCCGGCCTGTACTGCGTCAATATTGGCTACAGCCACGGTGTAGAAATTGGTGAAGTGGTAAAGCGTCAGATGAGCCAACTGCCTTATTTTACCAACTGGGGCTTTGCTCACGAGCCGTCCATTCGCCTGGCGGCAAAAATAGCCTCACTGGCACCGCCTCAGATGAATCGAGTCTTTTTCACTTCAAGCGGCTCGGAGTCCAATGAGTCGGCTATGAAACTGATCCGGCAATATCATTTGGCGAAGGGCGACCATGCCAAAACCAAGTTTATCGCTCGACGCGTGTCCTACCACGGCACCAGTTATGGCGCGCTGTCACTTAACGGTATGACCAACATCCGAAACATCTTCGAGCCTTTGATGCCGGGTGTTCGACATGTTTCCAACACCAAACGCTACAAGCGTCCGGAAGGGGAGAGCGAGGCGCAATTTACCGCATTTTTGCTCGACGAAATCGAATCCCTGATCATTCAAGAGGGCCCGGACACCGTCGCAGGGATTTTCATTGAGCCCCTGCAAAATGCTGGCGGTAGCCTGACACCGCCCGCCGGTTATGCCGAAGGTCTACGTGCCTTGTGCGATAAGTACGCCGTGCTCATGGTCGCCGATGAAGTGATTTGCGGCTTTGGTCGTCTTGGCGAGTGGTTCGGTTCAACACGCTACGGTATCAAACCGGACATCATCACGTTTGCCAAAGGTATCGCTTCAGGCTATTTCCCCCTGGGTGGAATGATCACCTGTGATTCCGTCATGGATACCATCCTCAATGGTCCGCACCAGATGTTTCTGCATGGGCTGACGTATGGCGGTCATCCGGCTGCATGCGCTGCCGCACTTGCCAATATCGAGATCATGGAGCGCGAGGACTTACTCGGAAATGTACGGCGCAATCAGGACTATTTCCGTGCCAAGCTCGAGGCACTCAAGGCACATCCTATTGTGGGAGACGTACGCGGCGATGGTTATCACTATTCGCTTGAGCTGGTCACTGATAAGGCCAGCCGCAGTTGGACATCTGCTGTGCCTTCCCAGGAGTTTGTCAGCACTCGTCTCGGGCCGGCCTTGTTCAAGTCCGGATTGCTGTGTCGCGCCGCTGTTGACCATGAGGGTACGCCGCTTATCCAGGTGTCCCCACCTTTGATCCTTTCGCGCGAAGAAATTGACTGGTTGGTTGCGCGACTGGATGCCGTGCTAGGCCAACAGATCGAAATCGGCTTCGACTGACACCCATGGTCGTGCAGAGCCTGTCCTGATGGGTTGATATTCGTTGGTATTGCTTAACCGTGCGCCCACGTGGCGCACGTATCGCCGAATCTCCATCTCTCTCCTGCGTTTATGAAGTCCAGCGCTGTGAGTCTGACCGCTATGCACCCACAAGTGACGGAGTTTTCAGGAAGGTATTCAGATCCAGTCCGTCGCTGAGGTGTGGATGGCCCTTACGCAAGCTACTCGCAACGTCTCGTTGCGCCAGAGGGACGGGTGAAGTTGTGCTGGCTGTTTATTTCCCACAAATGCGGGAGCGCTGCGCGGGACTGGCCATGATCGAACAAACGTGGTTGCAGCTAGTTGGCAAAAACCGCATCACTCAGGTCGAGGAGAGCAGATGAATAACAAGACAACTCAGTTGGTGGTCGGGTCCTTCGAACTCGATCAGCATCAGATCAAGCGCTATGGTGTGAAGGGTGCCTGGCGATCTGCTATCCAGCGCGACTGTGACTGGCGCTGTATTGACGCCTATGGCCATGTCAACAACGTGATCTACCTAGACTGGTGCCAGGAGGCGCGTAGTCGTCATTTCGCACAGGTGGCCGGTCATTTCCCCGGGCAGGGCGGGATTGGAGTGGTGGTGCGCGCGGTCGAGTTCAACTATCACAAGCCGATGTTATTGGGTGAACAGGCCCTGATAACCTCTCGTCTCAAGCGCATCGGGAACTCCAGCTTTGTGCAAGAGTACGCCATATGGAATGGCGAGCTGTGTGGCGAAGGGGCCGCTACGTGTGTGTTTTACGATGTTCAGGCCGGCATCAAGGTGGTCCCGAGTCAGGCATTACGTGACGCAATGGTCGCGCGTGAGCCGCTGCTCGGATCGCTAGTCGGTCTTCAAGTGGAAGAGGCAGATCGATGACCAATGCCCGGCAAGCTGCGTGAATTAAAATGGCGAGCAGTTAATACGCTTTCCATTTTGTGGGACGCTCTATCATCGAGGAACTCGATCGAGTCAATCCATTAGATCCCTCTAACTTAATTAACACGCCGCAGGATCCATTAATAAATACTGGAGTGCTCGCAGTATCGGATTCATGCCAGGAAAATTCTAATTAAAACATCTTGGAAAATCGGTGAGCCGGAACGGTTATCGAAGGTTGAAGATGCCACCGCTTTTCGTATGCATTCGCCTCCATTGCAAAGGCAAATGCTCACGGCAGGCAGGTGAGCCGAGCAGTTCATTAATAGAAGCTTTTCGGCCTAGATACAAAAACACCAATAACCCGGCAGGCGTATCCAGGACGGAAAACGCATGCCGGGATATCTACTCTTAATCCTAGGCGTAAATGAGTCGGATGATATCTTTCGTAGTCTCGATGTACCCGTTGATATCGTCATCAGTCATAGGAAGCGTTAATCCTACCTGGCCACGGTGTACTGGATAGTAGCCACGAGTAGCCATTTCTAATGCGTAGATACTCATGCTGTTTTCGTCAATCTTATGCCAGTAATCACGGTGAGTGTTAATGGTCTGACCGAGCTCTTTAGTGAACGCATAAGCGAATACCGAGAAGGATCCGAAAACTGTAAACGGGTAATTAGATTCTTTGGCCCAAGTATTCAGCTCGGATTTGATCTTCGCCGACATTTCGTTGAGCCGTGCATAAGCTTTCTCATCCATGGCTTTAAGGCAGGCAATGCCCGCTGCGCAGGCCAATGGGTGGCCATGGTGGGTGCCCGAGATCATCACCTGATTTTCCTCGATGACCCGGAAAACCTCTTTGCTGCCGCCCACTGCGCCGATTGGTAGGCCGCCACCGATCATTTTGCCGAGGACAGTCAAATCTGGCTTGATCTGATACTCACTTTGCAGACCTTTAAAATTCGCACGGAGTGTGATGGTCTCATCAGCGATTAGCAGGATGCCCAGCTCTTTAGTAAGAGCTCGAAGCTTTTGTACGAAATTTTTATCCAGCTCTACAATCCCGCCCGCGCAAGTCTGCAATTCCATGATTAAACATGCAATTTCTTCCGCATTGCCACGAAGGATTTTTTCGCAGGACTCAAAGTCATTTTGGGTCAGGACAATGACGTTATCGCTTTTATAGGTAGGAATTCCGTCAGAATCCGGAAGTGCTTTTGGATTAGAATCCGGGCCAGGGAAATTGTTCGGGTTAGGGTGGGCGGAAATCGCCAAGTCATCGGAAAACCCGTGGTACCCGCCCTCAAATTTTGCAATCTTTTTACGGGCTGTATAGCCTCTGGCGATACGTACGGCACTCAAACATGCCTCGCTAGCAGAGCAAAAAAACTTTACCTGCTCAACAGAGTCGATGCGTTCACAAATCAGCTTGGCCAGATCAAGTTCGTGGTTGGTAGGATTCCCGAATGAGAAACCATTGGGTAGCGTTTCCAGAATTGCTTTTATAATCGCTGGGTGATTATGACCTAGCACATTTGTAGCGAAATTATTATTGAGGTCGAGAAGTTTTTTACCTTCGATGGTATGCAGGTATTGAGCTTCGCCTTTATCGACGAAAATCGCATGTGGGCCATAGCCAAATGTGCGCCTGCTAAAACCTCCTGGAATGTATTCCTTTCCTTTCGAGGTTTCTTCCTTGGAAAGAGAAAAGGCTTCAGAGAAATTTTTTAGCGATTGCTGGTAATTAAGCTTCATGGCTATTTCCAAATTTACTTAAATTATGGTTGTTTTTGAATGATTCTCAGACTTTGCCAATAGTTTATGCACATTACTATTTTGGATTTCGACACCAGAATTGAACGTCATGAGGTTTTGTGTTCTCCTCACTAATACAGCTTCGGCTCCTGTGCACTTGACGAAAGCTAAGGTCATAGTATTTTCACAGTTAGTACGTGAGCAATGGTGATTTATAGATTGCTTGATCAGGTTTTGTGATCGCTGCCTGTTTGCAAAAAAAACTTACGAAATCGGGCATCTTGCACCGCTACAGGTAACCGTCCATTAGCTCCATTATTCAGACTCAAATGGAATATGGCCGTGAATTGAAAAAATATGGCGTTCCCGGAGGGGAAATAGGCGGGGACAAGGCATTGCACAATTCGCTGAAGTGTTACCGCTCAGTACGGTTTGTTACTGTGTGCTTCTTAGCTGCCCATATGTACACTCTTAAGGGCATTTTTTGTTGGTGCGCCCAGCAGTCGCAGTTCCTTGATTATGAGCTAGGCGGCGCTGTGAGCGCTGTGATGAGCGTTGAAGAGTGATTCAGGCCTCATCGAGATATCTGTGTGCGAGAAATATGAACGAATTGCCCCGTTTGGGCGCATTATTCATTTAGTAAGGCGACCCGGAATCCGCAGGTCGGGTAGGGCATCGCTGCCTCTCCGCAAATGCGGTAATTTGCATGAATTTTGCTGCGTAATAGCTCTTCCACACGTTCCGTGAGTAGCAGGTACCCCCTCAATGGACACTAGACAGCTTCACTTGGCAACCAGGCTTGCTGAGACCCTCCATTTTGGTAAAGCAGCCGAGATCGAGAACATTGCCCAATCTGGCTTGAGCGCTCAAATTGCTAAGCTAGAGAGCGAGCTAGGCTTCAGATTATTTGAACGTACCAGTCATCGTGTTTCATTGACTGAGGCAGGTCAGGCGTTCATAGATCATGCTCGCACGCTCTTAGGGAGCATGAATAATACGATCCTGGAATGCCGAGCCCTAGCTGAAAACAGTCGTGGTGTCCTGAAGTTAGGCTTTTTTGGTGATGCTGCGGGTGAACTCACCCACCTTATTTTCACACTCTTTCAGCAGAGCAATCCTGGTATCCGGTTGGTGTTTACTGAGCTGTCTATGACAAATCAGGTGCAAGCGCTCATCTCTGGCAAAGTAGATGCTGCCCTCGTTAGGCTACCGATTTGCGATCCGCGTCTTGAGCTCGATGTGATGTTTGATGAGCCGCGGGTCGCTGCCGTACCGGCCAATCATGAAATGGCACATGCCTCGATCCTTACTATTTCAGACTTGATCGAGCAACCATTCGCAGTAGCGGGTGAGGGAGCTCCCACCGAATGGGCTGCTTACTGGAGTTTGGGGGCGGAGCGGCATGAGGCCTGCCGGATTGGAGCTTATGTCCAATCGATTCCAGAAAGCTTGGCTGCTGTGGCCTATGGTGGCGCGTTTGATACGTTCCCACTGACAGCCACTCGCTTATTTAGTCACCCAGGCGTGCGCTACGTACCACTAGCTGACGCTCCACGTAGCTCATTGGCTTTGGCCACACTTGCTGGTAACAGATCGCCATCAGTTAGATCGCTTCGACGCTGCGTGGCAGAAACTCTTGAAAGCTCTCTTTCCTGCATTCCTGAGGCTCGTCGCTACGAAGTGGCTTGACCGCTTGCGAACCCCAGGAGTGTATGCGCCTATCCCTCCAGTCAATAGCCAACTGGAGGGCTTACTCAAAAGGGATAGTGGCGGGGTTGCCGCTGAACAGATACCCATTGAGTGGTTGTGAACTCATCAATTGCCCAGTCGCCATTGAATCTGCCCAGGCCTGAGTTCTTCTCCCCACCAAAGGGGACGTTAGGGGCATCTGCAACCGGCATGTCGTTCACATGGGCCATACCAGAATGGATGCGTCGGGCAAATTGCACCCCGCGTTCGATGTCACCCGAAAAGACCGCAGCCGAAAGTCCAAAGCGGGTAGCGTTCGCCAGTTCCAATGCGTGATCGGCATCCCGCGCACGCATTATCCCGGCGATAGGCCCGAAAATTTCTTCGTATGCTAATTCCATGTCGGATGTCACTTCAGTGAAAACGTGAGGCGCAAATACGAGTCCTGCAGATTCGCCAGCGTAAGCCAATGTTGCACCCTCCGCTTTGGCCTGTTCGACCTTGTGAGCTAATCCGGCAAACTGTTTGCGGTTGATCACTGGCCCAACGGAGGTCGCCGGATTCTTAGGATCACCGATTACGAGGTTACTGACGCGCTGAATGAACAGGGAAACAAAGGAATCGTAAATTGGTTCCTCCACAATGATTCTGTTGATAGCCATACAAATTTGGCCTTGATGCAGAAATTTGCCTACAACAGCCGCGTGAACTGCTTGCTTGAGATCAGCATCAGATAACACTACAAAAGGGTTGTTACCGCCTAATTCTAACGCCACATGTTTCAAGTAATCGCCGCTGCCTGCCTGGCGGGCGATGTTTTGGCCAATTGGGGTTGATCCTGTGAAGGAAATAAAGCTTGGTGCAGGATGGAGAACGAAGTCATCGCCAATTTCTGATCCCGCTCCTACTACCACGCTGAGGACTCCTTCTGGCAATCCTGCTTCTTCGAAGATGCGCGCAAGCAGTAGGCCTCCGGTGACTGGAGTGTCACTGGCAGGTTTCACAACTACAGCGTTGCCGAGAGCCAGCGCCGGTGCCAGAGATCGCTGGGTAAGATGGAATGGGAAGTTCCAGGGGCTAATTACCCCAACAACGCCGAGTGGGCGCCGATAAACGCGGCTTTCTTTATTGGGCACATCGGATTCCACGATGCGGCCATGAACCCGGCTTGGGAATGAAGCAGCCTCCAAAGTGATAGCTTTAGCTGACGCCCATTCGATCTCAGCTTTTATTCGCGTGCTCCCTGATTCAGAAATGATCCATTCAACCAACTCGTCATGGCGCTCATCAAAAATCTGAGCAGCTCTTAGGAGCACTCCCGCTCGCGTAGATGGCCCCATTGCCGCCCAACCGGGTTGTGCTGCTTTGGCTTTAGCATAGGCTTCGTTCAAGTCGTCCTTGTTAGCCAAGGCAATTTCAAGCAGCGTTTGCTGGGTGAACGGGTCGCTAACAGTCATGGAACGCCCCGTCCGACCTTCGCGCCAAACTCCCCCTATCAACTGCAGATTCAGATCGCTGTAAGGATGATTTTTGTTCACGTTATTCTCCGAATTTTATGACGACCGCAGCATTGGATTCTCGGTCGCTAGCCTTCCTGGGGTGGCCCCACAATTTAAGAACCACCCATCGATATTGATTCGATTTTGTTAGTGGGGAGGTGGTCGCTTCAGGAAACCGCCGGTGTCACAGGAAATTTCCCTTTGGCTCGGAGTCCATTGATAACTCCCAGCAGGGCCGCTATTACAACCAACCATGGAAGCAGCGTTGCGATACCTTCCTTAGCGCCAGTGAGTTCGCCAAAATTTGCCACGGCGAGAACAACGGCGGTTGCCAATCCACATCCACCTAAGGTGGGAGCGATCACTCCTTGCCATTTACTGCACTTCTGGGTTTTGAGAGTGAATCCCACAACAGCGGCTGCCCCCAACGTCTGCAAGGCGAGTACAGCAAGGGTGCCAAGTCCAACCATCCACATGTAGAGGTGCATTATCGGGTCGGCATTAGTGACCATGAAGACACCGACGGCAACCACGGTTGTGATCGAGAGCGCAATGCTTGCAACGTGCGGGCTAGCGTGTTTTGGATGTACTTGGCTGAGCTGCCGAGGTACGAAGTGGCTGCGAGCCAGTGCGAAAAGATAGCGACTCAGGGCATTGTGAAAGGAAAGCAAAACGGCAAAGACGCTCGTGACTACCAAGATTTTCATGATTTCGGTAGAAAGGGGGCCGACGTATTGTGTGTTGGCATTGAACACGAAATTGATCATGTCATTGGCGGCGAGGCTTTGAACATCACTATTCGCGTAGGCCAGGCCGAGGCACCATGTAGTAAGCGTGTAAAAGATCCCGATGATGGCAATGGCAACGTATGTAGCAAGGGGAACGGTGCGACTAGGGTTCTTCGCCTCTTCCCCATATATGGTTGTGGACTCGAATCCTACAAAGCAACAAAACGCGAACATCAATGCCACCCCAAGACCAGGTGTGAATATCTGGGAAGGCATGAAGCCATTCCAAGAGAAAGTCTTGGCATCTGTTTGGGCGATGACCGCGATGTCAAAGATTATCAAAATTAGGATCTCGAAAATCATCAGCACGCCTAACACCTTGGCTGACACTTTAACGTCCATGTATCCGAAAATGCCGACCAGTCCGATGATGAGAAGAGCGATGATGCGCCAGTCCACATGCAATCCTGCGACAGACAAAGCAAGGTCTGCACCGAAAGCTGCGAATTGACCATAGATGCCAGTCAACATAGCGATATAGGCAAGCAGCGCGATTCCGCCAGCTGCGTTGCCTGCTGCTCGCCCTAATCCGTGGGTCACTAGCTCGGCGAAGCCGCCAGCACTGATCACATGGCGACTCATCGCTGCAAATCCGATCGCAAAAAGCAGCAGGACGAGAGAGGCGATCAGATAGATGCCTGGAGCACCTGCGCCTCCCATAGCGAAAACCACAGGGCCTGCGCCAAGGGTGGCGCCGAGCGGGGCCGCAGCCGCAATTACAAAAAAGACGATGTCGGAGACACCTAAGGATTTGGGCTTAAGCCCTGGTTGTGTCGGCTCAATTTGCATACAGGCCTCCCCTTACAGCAAGACGGGATTTGAATTGTTATTGGTAACCTGATTTTTCGCTCAGCGGCTCAGACTGGCAATCCGCAAACGCTGATCGTTCGATCTTGGTCGGTGATTGAACTGACGCTTGTCCGTAATCGTGCGTAGGTATGCATAGCCCTTGGTTGCCAATTTGCGTCCCCGAGCTTCGATCTGAAGTTGCGATCATTCAATCAGCAAAACGCCATTGCCAAATACACATAAAGGCTCAAAAAATCAGTCCGCCTGACGTCACATTTTTGGGGCTGGTTGAGCGTGATTCGTCCGCACAGGAAATCATAGGAGCTTGCTGTAGATCTGTGGGTTTCAGTTGTTACGAAAATTCTACCAAATTAATTTCTGATAATATAATAAATATAAGGGCGCATTATGCCGTTTAAGTCTGAAAGTAAAAAATTTGGATATACATCGATGGCATTAGCGGTGGGTGCTTTAGCCTTGCCCCTAGAGTCCCGTGCTTATGAGCTATACAGTCAGGGCGGTAATGTACTTAAGTCCAAGGTCGAGGCAGTATTTGCCACGATGCACAGTGACGAAAGTTACGCAACAACTGGAACGCGGAATTCAGGCTCTTCAAACTGGCAAGAGGGATTTATCAAATATGGGCTGAATGGAAGCAGCGAATTTGAAAGTCAATCAAGTGTATATGGTGCCTTTAGCCTCTTGAGTTCAGGGACGTGGGGTGATGGGGATGCGGCAGGCTTTACGGAGGGCACCGAGCGACGGACTGCGGTCGAAGATGCTTACCTAGGTTGGCGCTCGGGAAGCCTTTTTCCTAGCTTAGGAGAAAATGGTATTGAATTTTCCGCCGGACGCCAGGAAGTTAGTGTTGGAGACGGGTTTCTTATCAAAGGTGATGCACTTAACTTCGGTGATGTCGATCTTGGTGAGAACTATGACCGGGGTGGAGCTTATTATTTAGCGGCCCGTAAAGCATTTGATAAAACAGCTGTGCTTCGAGTCGGTGGGGAAAAGGGGTGGCGAGGAGATCTCATGTGGCTAGGCTCGGATAACCGAGCACAAGCAGACACTAAATTAGCTGTAGCCACTTTAGAGCACGTGGCAGACGAAGGAACATTGGGACTCACATACATCAAAGGGCTTGATGTCGATGAGCGTTTTGCCACTCCTTTCCAATTAGAGCGAGACGGTATGCAAACTGTCAGCCTCCGGGGAGCAGGCTCTTTAGGAGTCAAGAATCTCAATCTTGCATTCGAGTATGCCACTCAAGACCGAGACAGTGGTCGAGAGAATGCTTGGTATCTTGAGGGGAGTTGGACGTTTGCAGACATTCCATGGTCCCCAACAGCCACCTATCGGTACAGCCGCTTCTCTGAGTCATTTGACCCACTATTCTATGGCCTGAGTCGTGGCTATGGAACATGGTTTCAAGGTGAAGTGGCATCTAACTATGCAGGCCCTTTTAATAGTAATACCCGTGTCCATCATGTTGGATTAAAGGTCACCCCGCGTGAAAACCTCACGCTAGGGGCGTTGTACTTCGATTTTGATCCAATTGATCGAAGCCTTGGTAACCTCGGTGGACGAGAGTTCGACTTATATGCCGAGCTGGCGGTAAATGAGCACGTTTTCATCAGCCCGGTGGTTGGTTTCTACAAGCCGGAAAAAAGTGCCAATCAAGGCGGTCTACAGTTAGGCGGCGATGATACAGATACTTATCTCCAGCTCATCGTAGGGACCTCCTTCTAAGTTTTAATTTTTCAAGGAAGAAAAATCCAATTTGTGGATCGGATACACCGCTTCAGGGGCGGGCGACATAAAGCATTCATCCAGATAAAGAAATAAATATGAATCGCGATTTTGCTATTCATTACCTCATTTAGGACAAGAACAATGAGAACTAAAGTTGCAATTATCGGCGCAGGCCCTTCCGGCCTACTGCTTGGTCAACTGCTTCTAAAAGCTGGCATTGATAACGTGATCATCGAGCGACAAAGTACTGACTATGTATTAGGGCGTATCCGTGCCGGCGTGCTTGAGCAAGGCACTGTAGATTTGCTGCGAGAGGCAGGCGTTGGTGGACGGATGGATCGTGAGGGTTTAGTCCATGACGGTTTCGACTTGGCATTCGATGGCCGTTGCGAACATATCGACTTGAAAGGCTTGACCGACGGCAAAACGGTAATGGTTTACGGTCAGACCGAAGTCACACGTGATCTAATGGAGGCCAGGATCTCCTGCGGAGGTATCAGCTACTACAATGCTACGAATGTACAGCCGCACGAAATAATATCCGAAGCTCCATACATTACCTTCGATCATAATGGTGAGTTAGTTCGCTTGGACTGTGACTATGTCGCAGGTTGCGATGGGTTCCATGGTGTCTCGCGCAAGACAATTCCGGACGGGGTTCTCAAGGAATTCGAGCGTGTTTACCCGTTTGGCTGGTTGGGGGTTTTAGCTGATACACCGCCGGTAAGTGAAGAACTTATCTATGCCAACCATGAGCGTGGTTTCGCTTTATGCAGTATGCGGTCGCCTACACGCACCCGTTATTACATTCAGGTCTCTACCGAAGAAAAGGTCGAAGCTTGGTCAGACGAGCGTTTTTGGCAGGAGCTGAAAAATAGACTCCCCAAAGAAACAGCTGAAAAACTTATAACTGGCCCGTCCATTGAAAAAAGTATTGCCCCACTTCGCAGTTTCGTTGTCGAGCCAATGCAGTACGGGAAACTGTTTCTGCTAGGTGATGCGGCCCACATCGTGCCTCCGACTGGTGCGAAAGGTCTTAACCTCGCGGCCAGTGATGTGAGCACCCTGAGCCGCATTCTCGTTAAGGTTTACCAAGAGGGACGTACAGATCTTCTCGAGCGCTATTCTGAAATTTGCCTACGTCGAATCTGGAAGGCCGAGCGCTTCTCCTGGTGGATGACCTCAATACTACATCGCTTCCCAGGTACTGATGATTTTGGACAGCGCATACAGCAGGCAGAGCTCGACTACTTTGTCCGCTCTGAGGCAGGGCGTCGGACGATTGCAGAAAATTACGTGGGGCTTCCTTACGAACCTATTGAGTAGTTAAAGCAAGCCTTAAGTATTTCAGGTCACTCAGGGCTCATTCGTGTGGGTCGTAACTGTATGTGGATGAAAACTACTATGGCCAGCTTAACGGCGTAGGGAGACTTCATAATTCGTTGGGAGCAAGCTGCTGGTTTCTCCTGACGATGAAGTCTCTAGTTTTTTGCGCTTGATCGATCTTGAGAAGACGGTTATCCCGGGCTTTTAACGGCGAGCAATGGGTTGACTATTAAGTGGGTAATTGGTTTTGTTTAAGTTTCAGATACGTTTGTGCGTCGGTCAGGTGTTATAGCACAAAGCGATAGCTACAAATATCTGCAGTTGATGCGATTTTCGGTATTTGTAAGTGTTAATAATAGATACGTCAGCACGGATCGACTGAGCATCTCTCGATGTGGTCTCCGTACTAACTTCGAGGATGTGCGATGATCTTGTTCAGAGATTCAATTAAATTTCGCATGCTTATGATGGTAGGTGTGTGTCTTTGCGTAATAGTGCTCGTATTAGTCGTGATTTCTATATATAGAACCAATAAAAATACAAACTTGGTCAGCGCTGAGGCTCAAACACTTCTTAAAGATGCGGCAAATAAAATGTTGCTGGCTGAAGGCGCGCTGCAAATTAGCTCAGTGCAACAATATTTTCAGGCGGGTTATCAAAGTGGGCTAGACCTGGCAAGCAATGCGGTTCAATTTCGTAGGATGGTACGGAGCGGGGATTTAGAGCCGGTTACTGCCAGGCGAGAACTTACTAGGTTGGTAGCAGATAGTCTTAGTTTACACCCTGAATTACTTAGCCTTTATGTTGTGTTTGAACCCAACTCTCTGGACGGAAATGATGCAGGCTTTGTTGGTCGTAACGAATTGGGTAGTAATGAGGCTGGCCGCTTCTCTATCTACGCTGCGCAGCAGGATGGGCGTCTTGTAATGCAACCAACACCTGAGGCTCTAATAGCTGACACCACGATAATGCTCGATGGTACCCAGTTTAATAAGTGGTATACCTGTCCGAAGTCAACTGGTAAACCTTGTTTACTATCTCCTTATTTTGACGAGTCATCTGGCAGGAAGACGCTAATCACGACCCTATCCTTTCCTATCATAGAGGATGAAAAGGTACTGGGAGTGTTGGGGATGGATATCAGTTTGGAGTCAGTGCAACAGCTAGTACAGGAGAGTAGCAAAAAACTTTTTGATGGTGCAGGAGAGGTAAGCATTTTCAGCCCTACTGGTCTCTTGGCTGGCCATAGCGGAGATGCAAAAAAATTAGGCCTGCCATTAGTTCAAGCAGGTGTTGGTGATGTGCTGAATCTGGAAAAAGCAGTTAAAAATGGATTGACGTCACTTGTAGTCATAAACAACACTCAAAGAGTGGCTGTTCCCGTACAACCAATTCCAGGTTCCTCTTATTGGGGAGTTGTTCTGGATATTCCTAGTGATGTAGTGATGCAGCCAGCCAATGCTCTTAGAATAAAGTTGGATGAGCGTAATTTCGTTGATGCAGCATGGTCTTCGTTATATGGCTTAGTCGCTTTAGTCTTTGGACTGCTCATGGTTCTTGTAATTGCTCGAAGGATTACAGTTCCGATTCACCGAATTTCTGAAATGTTAAAAGAGATCGCGGGTAGTGGTGGCGACCTTACAAAGCGATTGCAGTATCCCCGCAACGATGAGTTGGGAGTGTTGGTGATGTGGTTCAACACGTTTCTCGATAAGTTGCAGCCAATGATGGCTGATCTTAAGCGACTGGTCTTAGAAGCGCACAGGACCGCTGATCGATCTGCAATCATCTCCAGTAAAATCAGCACTGAAATGCAGCAACAATACCGAGAAATAGACCATGCGGCGACAGCCTCCAATGAAATGAGCTTATCAGCTCAGGAAGTGGCATGTAGCACAACTAGAGCGGCGGACGCTACGGGCTTGGCTAGTATTGCAACTCAGGATGGCCTGCGGGTTATTAGGTCGACTTCTGAAACGATTGAAGGTTTGGCTAAGGATCTTTTTACGGCTATGTCCAAGATTGAGGGTCTAGCCGGCAGTAGCGAGCGCATCGGGAACGTCCTTGAGGTGATTCAGGCAGTTGCTGAGCAAACCAACCTTCTCGCGCTCAATGCTGCAATCGAGGCTGCTAGGGCTGGGGACGCAGGGCGTGGTTTCGCAGTAGTGGCTGACGAAGTTCGCAATCTTGCCAGAAACACCAGTGATTCCATTGAGGAAATCCGTGACGTTATTCAGCAATTGCAGAGAAATACCCTTGAGACTGTTAGCGCAATGAAAAAAGGGTCTGCTCAGGCCAGCGTCGCTGTAAAGCATGTCAGCCAAGCTTCAGAGGCATTTGACCGAATCAACGAGTCTGTGGGGATCATAAGCGAAATGAATTTCCAGATTGCTGCAGCGGTTGAGGAGCAGAGCAGGGTAGCGGAGGAGGTTAGCCAAAACGTGGTGACAATCCGGGATGTCACCGAGTCGCTTTCATCGCAGGCGCAGGAGTCCCAGCAAGTCAGCAAATCTATTAATTCGTTGGCCATCAAGCAGCAGGCGCTCGCCAACCAATTTGTGACCTAGGGTCATCTGTATTTCGTGGTTATGTCCAGCCGAAAAAGTAGGTCACATTGAGTCCTTTCAAATGACCCGGCTATGCCACGCCGGGCTCTCATGGTGTACCTGACATTGACCTAATTCCTGCTGTTGGCGTTGCCCTAAAAACACCTATTCCTTAGCCGAACTGGAGCTGGCCTACGGCGGCGCCATTAGGGCTCACTAACTCACAAATTAGGTCTTTACGCCGACAGGTATTCGTCTACCGATTTAACGGTTGCATAGCCGAATTCAAATGCGGCCATCACCGTTGCATGAGCTTGAGCAGCAGGAACAGTCACGCCGTGAAATGTCAGATCCAAGGTGGCGCAGGCATCATGCAGCACGGTAACGGGATATCCCATGTCTGCTGCAGCGCGAACTACCGCGTCGATGCACATGTGGCTCATTGCACCTATGACCACGACCTCTTCGATATCAGCAGCATTCAACTGTTCTTTGAGATCAGTTTCCCTGAACGCGTTGATGTGCTTTTTCACAATCACGCACTCATTACCTATAGGTGCTATAGCTGGTTGGATTTCCGCGCCGTTAGATCCCTTGATGAAGATTGGAGCGCCTTCATCATCGGATTCATGCCGTATGTGAAAAACGGGGATACCTGTATCGCGCGAGTGGCTGATCACTCGGCCGGCATTCGAGACAGCCGCTTCGATTCCGGTCAATGGCAATTTGCCGGTGGGCAGGTATTCGTTTTGCAGATCAACTACTACAAGACCTCGTTTCATGAACGATCTCCGGTCAATTTATCCAATATATGGTGGTTAAGGCCGAGATCGGGGCGTAAAGAATTTATCTTTACCCCGACCTAGAGAGGTTTAATTCAGAACTCCAGCGAAGCGCCGTCTTCCGGAATATCTACGCGACTCTCGATACCTTGTTTCTTAACGTAGGTGCGCAGCGCGTCACGTGTCAGGGACGTGTGGTTAATTGCATCCATGTGCACGGCGACTATTTTTGCGTTTTTTGCGGCCTGGGATGCGTGCAGGACGTCATCCTCTCCCATGATGATTGCGTTCTCGAAGCCATTCACCTTCGCTTTCCCGGTGTTGAGTACGATGACTTCGGGATGATATTTCTGAATTGTCTGGTCTACATCTTTACGCCAGATAGTGTCACCCGCAAGGTATAGAGTTTTGTAGCCTGGGGCTTGAAACACAACGCCCATGGCCTCGCCCAAGAGTTTCGCGAGGGGGGGCACGGCATACATCTCGTCTGTGCCGTGCTGACCACCCGCCTTAGTGATTTTGACTCCGCCGAATTCATCTTCGTCAGTCAACACGCGCACATTCTTGAAACCTTGGGAACGAACTAGCTTCGCATCCTCCTCATGTTGAGTGAACAGCGGGATGTCTTTAGGTAGCGCTTTTTGCGCGGCATCGTCCCAGTGGTCAAGATGAGTGTGTGTGAGGATCACGGCATCTACGCCAGCGATTACCTCGTCGGGAGATTCAGTTAGATCAACCAGCGGGTTACGGAGATTGCTTCGGTAGGTATTTTCAAATCCAGGGTAGGTTCCCTTTTTCGCGAGCATTGGGTCAATCAGAAAGGTAGTGTCGCCGTAGGTGATTTTCACCGTTGCGTTACGGATTTGCTGCAAGTCCACTTTGTTGGCTGCGGTCGGTGCGGACGAGACGTCTGCATCTGCGAATGCCCATGTGCTGGCAGCAGCGCAAGCGAAGCTGAGCGCAAGAGGAAATGTTCTGAAATTCATGGCTTTGATCCTGTTAATACATCGAGAAGACCATTCTTGCCGAGGGCTTTGCATCGCAACAGTGGCCTAAATGACATATTTCGATATAATCGGGCCAGTCGATCAGCATAGGTATTAGACAGGTCTGGGGCAGCATCGACTCTCAAAGAGCGCTCCCGTGTAAGCGGTCGACCGTCAATTAGAGGCTATTCGATGCAATCCATACGTGTTGCTGTTCTGGCTTTTGAAGGCGTCAGCCTGTTCCATCTTTCCGTGCCGGGAATGGTGCTGGGGACGGCTCAATCCGCACCTGGTGAACCTCGGTACGAGGTTAGGTACTGCGCAGAGATGCCGGGAATGTTGAGTAGCGACCAAGGGATCGGCTTGGCGGTCACTCACGGCCTGGAGTTGATGGAGGCATCTGACGTCATTGTCATTCCATCGTGGGGCGATCATTTGGCCGCGGCATCTGCGCAGCTCGTGGAAGCGCTTCAGCTCGCCAATGCCCAAGACAAGCTCATAGTCGGGTTATGCTTAGGCGCATTCGTACTCGGAGAGGCGGGGCTACTTGATGGGAAAGAGGCAACCACTCACTGGGCAGCACGAGAAGAGTTTGCACGACGTTTCTCTGAGGTTCGTTTCAGGCCCGAGGTGCTCTATGTCAGTGCCGGCAATATCATGACCTCTGCAGGTACCGTGGCAGCAATCGATTGTTGCCTTCACTTGGTACGCCAGCGCCTCGGCGCTGATGTGGCGAACCGCACCGCGAAAATGCTGGTGACGCCGCCGCACAGGCAGGGCGGGCAAGCGCAATACGTTGAGCATCCTGTGCCGCAACTATCCAGCGAAACTCATCTGTCTGACGTAATGGCATGGGCTCGAGTAAACCTGGCCGGCGATCTGTCGCTCGACGTGCTGGCGGACAAGGCGAAAATGAGCAGGCGCACATTTACTCGGCGATTCAGAGAAACGACAGGCTGTACGGTCTCAAAATGGTTGAACGCCCAGCGCGTTGTCAGAGCGCAAGAGCTGTTGGAAACCACTGACCTGCCTATCGAGTGCGTTGCCGGTGAGGCAGGGTTCGGTACACCCTTATCGTTGAGGCAACAATTTGGCGTTCACCTCGGCACGTCACCTTCTGAATATCGGCGTACGTTTTTTCGCGAAATGAACCCGGGTCGAAAGGCGGATGGCAGTGAGCATTCTGCCGAATTATTGACTTAGTTCCAAGCAGGGGATAAATGATGCCCCGAAGCTCAGGCGGCAGCATTCCTGACAACAGCGAGCAACGCCTGCAGCGGATGTAAAACGGTTACTCCGTCCTGTCGTTTCACCTGGCTACGGCAAGAGTATCCGTCGGCCAATAACCGTCCAGAGGCATTAAACTTTGTCACAAGCGGCCCCCAGGACTGTTGGTAAATTACCACAGAAGTGCCGGCATTCTTCGTCTCGTGCCCATAGGTGCCGGACATGCCGCAGCACCCACTGGCTTGAACACTTAGTTTCAGCCCCATTCGCTCATAGACTTGCTTCCAAAGACCAATACTGCTCGGCTCATTTGTTTTTTCAGTGCAGTGGGGAAGGAAGTGATAGGGATCGGCGTCCTTCACACTCTGTGTCTGAGGAAGCGCACCGGCGAGCCATTCCTGAGGCAGTAAAACGGTAAGTGCTTTGTTGCTGCCCAGCGTTTTAGCATATTCCTGGCGGTACACTAATGTCATCGCGGGATCGAGTCCTACTAGCGGTATTTCGTAGCCCTGAAGCCGATGCAAAGCTTCGCCGTTGAAATGTGCGGCCTTTTCAAAAGCTCTGACGAAGCCTTGCACCTGAAGCGGTTTCCCGTTGGGCGCAAACGGGGCGATGTAGACGTCGTAGCCAAGCCTTGAGATCAGTTCGATCCAGTCTGATAGCACTGGTGTTTCGAAGTAACGAGTAAAGGCATCCTGGACAAGAATTACGCTGCGAGCACGCTGCTGCTTACCCAATGTCGACAGAAGTTCAGGCGTTGCAATCTGAACGCTCCAACGACGGCATACGGCGTCGAAGTCCGTGATGCTGAGCAATGGGCTGTCGACCATTCCTGCCACATGCTCAAGAATGAAGCGTACGGGGCGAGCGCCCATGACAACGTTATACAGGTGCGGGAAGCGAGCGATGTAGGGAATCGTGTATTCCAGCGAACCGATCAGATAGTCCTTGAGTGGACGAAGGTAGCGGCTGTGATACAGCTCTAGGAACCGGGAGCGGAATTCGGGCACGTTCACCTTGACTGGGCATTGCCCTGCGCAGGATTTACATGCAAGGCAGCCAGCCATTGCCTCATAGACTTCGTGGGAAAAGTCTTGCTGGCCCATTTTTTGGGCGACTGTATTGACGGCTCGTTTTGCCATGCCTGCGACATTGCTGGTTGATCGTATTTGATTACTGGCAGCCACAACATCAATGCCTTGCTGGCCCTGCAGTCTCAACCATTCGCGGATCAGCGAAGCGCGTCCTTTGGGTGAGTGAACCCGGTCACGGGTGCCTTTCCAGGAAGGGCACATGGCGTCGTCTGGATCAAAGTTGTAGCAAGCACCGTTCCCGTTGCAGTGAACAGCTGTGTCGTAGCTTTGCCATACACGCTCGTCAATTGTCCGATCCAGGTCGCCGCGTAACTCGACGCCATCTACCCGAGTTAGCTGCGCTTCAGGCATCGTCTTTGGGGTGGCGATTTTTCCTGGGTTGAGTTGATTGTACGGATCGAAAGCAGCTTTCAACTCCTGTAGGGCAGGGTAGAGGTCACCGAAGTAATCGGGCACATATTGGGATCTCAATCCTTTCCCGTGCTCGCCCCAGAGTAGGCCGCCATGCTTTTGAGTCAGGGCGGCGACGGCGTCGGAAACGGGGCGGATCAAGGCTGCCTGGTCCGGGTCTTTCATGTCGAGAATCGGTCGCACATGCAGTACGCCAGCGTCGACATGGCCAAACATCCCATATTGCAATTCATAGCTGTCCAACAGCGCACGGAACTCCTGGATGAAATCTGCAAGATTCTCAGGAGGTACGGCGGTGTCTTCTACAAAAGGCTGCGGTCTGGCCTCGCCTTTGACGTTGCCAAGCAACCCAACAGCCCGCTTACGCATCGCATAGACGCGCTTGAGTGCATCAGCGCCTATGGCCAGTGTATGACCTAAGCGCAACACGGAGGTGTCGCGCTGCAGATGCAAGACAAAGTCATGTACGCTCTGCTGGACAGTGGCTTCATCGTCTCCGCTGAACTCAATGAGGTTTATGCCCAAGGTGGGTGTGTCTGGATCTTCAGGGAAGTATTCAGCGACGCCGTGCCAGACAATGTCCTTCATCGCAAGCATCAGGACTTTGGAATCAACAGTCTCAATCGATAACGGCTTGAGCAGCATCAACGCCTTGGCATCGCGCAACGCGTCCATGAAGCCGCCATAACGTACGTTGACCAGGATGGAATACTTCGGGATCGGCAGGACGTTGAGTTTGGCTTCAACGATGAAACCCAGGGAGCCTTCGGATCCACACAGAACGCTGTTAAGGTTGAAGCAATCCCCTTGCTCGCGAAGATGAGCAAAGTCATAGCCGGTGAGGCAGCGGTTAAGTTTAGGGAAGGTTCGCTCAATCAGATCGGCCTGATTATCTGCAATATCGACCGCGCACCGGTATACCTCACCGATCCGATCGCGACGCGCAGTTTCTTTCTCCAAAGAGCCATTTTCCAATGGCGCGCTGTGGAGTAACTCACCGCCCAGCAACACGGTGGAAAGTTCCAGCACGTGGTCGCGGGTTTTGCCGTAGGTGCAGCTGCCCTGGCCACTGGCATCGGTGTTGATCATGCCGCCGATAGTTGCCCGGTTGGAGGTGGACAGTTCCGGCGCGAAGAAAAGTCCGTAAGGTTTAAGCGCAGCATTTAACTGATCCTTAACCACTCCACTCTGAACACGCACCCAGCGCTCTTCAGCATTAACTTCAAGAATGGTGTTCATGTGACGTGACAGGTCGACGACGATACCATCGGTCAACGATTGCCCGTTGGTGCCGGTGCCGCCACCTCGTGGTGTCAGAACGACAGATCTATGCTCAGGATCAGCCGCCAGAGTCGCGAGAATCTCTACGTCCTGAGCATCTACTGGGAACACGGCTGCCTGAGGTAGACGCTGATAAATCGAGTTGTCAGTTGCTAACACCGTCCGCTGACCGAAGCTGTGGGCGATGTTTCCTCGGAAGCCCGCTTTAGCGAGCTGCTTTAGAAATTCGTCGTAGTTCACGCTTTTATTTTTGGACGCAAGCAACCGTGCGATCATTATAAAACTCCAACCGGCATGCGGCTTTTTTTGACTAACAAAGTTGTCTTGGAATCCGTGCTGAACTTAAGCAACGAAGCGCAGTTCTTTATAAAGCTGTGATGCGCTGCTCAGTATCAAAACGCTAACTGTGCGAAGCCATGATTTTTCCAGCCACGGATGCATTGACGCGATGGATCGTAGCGGTGGATGACTCGATGACATAAAGATCGGTAGTGCCGTCGCAGGCGAAGACCAAGTTTGTCGTAAGTAACCCTGCCGGTACTTTTACTCTCGCCCGGGGTTCGCCAATCGAGTTGAATCCCCACACTGAGCCCAAGCCGGCGTGTGCGACCCAGAGGCCGCCATCTGAATCCAGCGCCAGGCCGTCAGGGCCTACTCCACCTGACAGCTGGATAAAGGTGCCCACTTTTGCAGCGCTGTAGCCGGCCAAAGGCACTCGCCAGATGGCATTGGCGCGCGTCACCGCAAGAAGTAATGCATCTTCATCCAGGTTCATCACCAAACCATTAGGGCTCGGCACCGCATCGAGAATGCAATCTATCCGCCCGCTCGGCGTCATGCGGAACAAACGGCCGGTTGGATCCTGCAACCCTGTCAAACCTTGATCGGTAAAGTAGAGGTCGCCGTTGCGAGCAAAGAACAAGTCATTGACGCCTTTAAATCGCTCTACGCCTGCACGCTCAAGCAGTGGCTTTACTTTTGCGGAGCCAGGCTCATGAGTCATTATTCCGTGTTTGTAATCGGCGATGAATACCAGACCATCCTCTCGAATCTTGAGACCGTTCGGCCAACCGTCGTATTCAGCGGCAACCGAGAACACGCCTGCCTTATCGATATTGAGCAAGCGCCCATTGACGATATCCACGCACCAGAGCACGCCGTTTTTATCGAAGGACGGGCCCTCCAGAAAGCTTTTGAATACGTGCTTGCCAGGTTGCGCCAGGCTCCAGCTGGAGTGCTCGTCTCCTGTTTGAAAAGAGGAGGGGTAGGTGGCGAATACCTCAGTGCGAAGTACGGGGGGCGACGGGTACATACTCGGTCTCCTTTGCCTGGCCAATTGGTTTGCGCGTCAAAAACATGGAAACCAGAGCGCCCAGCGCGAGAAGCACCCCTGCAATGACAAAACCGTAATGGTACTGGTGGGTCATTGAGATCACATAGCCCGTCACAATGGGCGCGCAAATGCCAAAGAGATTTCCACCGGTACTAATGACTGCGATGGCCGTTCCCGAGTCTTCCTTCGATGGGATCAGGTCATTGATCAGCGACAGGTTGGCGGCGACGGCGGCAGTGCATCCGGTCAGGGAAATGGTAAATACCGCGAGAATGACCCGAATGTCGTCCAGGTACGGTACGAAGAAGATCAACGTCGACATCAATAGGCACGCTGCGACAACCACTCGACGTTGGCCTCCCCCAAGCGCTTTGCCTTTCATGGCGCGGTCACCGAGCATCCCAATGACGATGCCCAATACCGCCGCTCCGAGATAAGGGATGGAGGTATACAGACCACTTTTCAAAAGGGTCAGCCCTTTTTCGGCCTGGAGATAGCTGGGCAGCCATGTGAGAAACAGGTAAGTCGTGTAAACCGCACAGCCATGCGTAAACGTTATTGCCCAGATAGTTTTGAAGCGAAGCAGTGTTTTCAAGCCGAGCTTTGGCTCGTCCATTGTTTGAGAAGCTAACCCAGTGTCCCGCGAGCCCAGGATCAAGTCACGTTCCTCAGCAGATAACCAGCGCGCAACTTCCGGCTGCCTGAACCATATCAGCCAGGCTGCCAACCATACGAATCCAACGGCGGCTGCTATAACGAAGGCAACACGCCATCCGTAACTGTTGACGATAATGCTCAGGCCCAACGCAGCAATCGCAGGCCCGATCAGGCTCCCTGCGTGGAACAGTGAAGTCGCCATCCCGCGCTCACCGGCAGGCACCCATTCACGTAGAACGCGCCCTCCGGCGGGGTACGAAGTCGACTCTCCGACCCCCATCAGCAAGCGGGTGATCAGCATCGAGAAAAAACCACCTGACGCTGCAGAGAGGAGGGTGGCCACAGACCAGACGCCGATACCCCAGGCGTTGACAAGCCGGGTACCGTAGCGATCTACCAGCATGCCCATAGGAATGAGTGCGAAGAGATAGAGCCATAAAAAGGAGGACAGCAGAAGCCCTAGCATGAACGGGCTAATGTCGAATTCTTGAGTGATCTGGTGAGAGGCAATTGCCAGTGCCATACGATCGATGTAGTTGATCGCAGTCAGCGAAAACAAAAGCCCGTAAACCCAGTAACGTCTACGCATGGTCAAACTCCCGTATTTTTATGTTTTTCGGTGGTTTGTTTTTTGAGTTGACCAGCACGCAAGGTACACGCGATTGTGACGGTCAGTTTCAATGTTCGAGTGGTATCCAGGGGAGGCTGAATTTCGCCTCCCCCCTGTGTTCGCCGACGACTCTCAGTGAATGCTCGCGCGGACTTTCTCTCTAAAACTATTCTCGATCCCATCCTGGATCTTGAGCTTGTCGGCTAGCGATGGAACCAAGTGGCGGCTGATGACGATGATTCCGTCCCTGTCTCCTAAAATCGCATCGCCTGGATTACAAACAACGTTGCCACAGGCAACCGGAGCACCGACTTGGCCAGGGCCGTATTTGGATGGGCCCGCTGGGTTCACAGCGCGCGCATAGGTTGGCAGCCCCATTACGCTAAGTTCCTCAACGTCTCGAACTGCGCCGTCGATGACCACTGCTGCAACTTCACGGGCGAGACAGACCTCACCCAGCAGATCACCAAAAACAGCACGGTTGGTTTCACCGTTGCCATTGATCACAAGCACATCACCTGGCTTGGCATCGTCCAATGCCCTGTGGATGGCCAGGTTGTCACCTTCCCAAGTGAGGATAGGCAGTACCGTTCCGTAGAAGGACGCTTTACCCGCAACATGGTGGATAGCGGACGCCATCATTCCCAGTCGCTGCAATACATCGCCGATCAGTGCGACCGGGTAATGGGATATTTCTTCAATCTGTTTAAGGGACGCGCGTTCCCAATCTTCGCTCACGGTGATGCTTTCATCAGATACATTGATAAACATGGGGACCTCGGCGTGAATCCGTTTGAAGCACTATTAATTGAACGTCTTGGATACAGGTTTGTTGACTGGGTGCAGGGGGCGGGCACCGCGTAAGACTGCGGAAATCGCCTCTACCGCGCTCATGCCAACGCGCAGCAATGACTCATTGGTTTGCCCTGCGACGTGGGGGGTGACGAGCAGGTTCGGTAAGTCGGAAACAGGGAACGTGTTGCAGCTGAACGGAGTGATCATGTCGGTGTTTTCCGCATCCAGCACGTCAACCCCCACGCCCCCCAGCTTGCCGCTGCGTAGGGCGTCAGCAATCGCAGCTTCATCGATCACGCCACCACGGCTTGTGTTGATCAAGATGGCGCCAGTTTTCATCTTCTCGATTTCAGCGCCGCCGATGAGGTTCTCAGTCCCTGCCTGCAGAGGAACGTGGAGGCTTACGACATCTGCTTGAGCCAGCAAGGTATCGAGATCGACCAAGCGTTTATCGAAGCTCGAATCATAAGCAGGGTCAGTCGCCAGAACCTTCATGCCGAAAGCTTCAGCAACTGGCGCAACGTGCTGACCAATGTCGCCAAATCCAATCAAGCCCAACGTGCGACCCTCGAGCTCGATACCAGTAAGGGATAGTCGATCTGCCGCCCAAATGTTGTTTCGAGTCTGATCCGTAGCCAGTTGAATCTTGCGGCTAATACCCAGCAGCAAAGCAAATACATGCTCCACAACACTTCTTCTATTTGCGCCAGGTGTGTTGGTTACCCAAACACCCAACTCTGCTGCCGCTTTGTAGTCGACGTTATCGTAGCCCGCGCCGTGTCGGGCAATAATCCGCAGCTTCGGGGAGGCGGCGATCATGTCTGCAGAGATATGGCCACCGCGCAAAAAGACGGCATCTACCTGTTGTTGAACGTCTGCATATGAAACCGCGTCAGCGCCATAGCCAAGTCGCACCTCACCTAACGAGGAAAGTGCGTGTAATACGTCTGGATGAATCGGGCTAGTCACATAAATTAAAGACATGATCGTCACCTTATGAGAATTGGTGGGTGTTGGCGTCATCGCCAGCCGCCGGAGCATTTTTACGAACGGTCGAGATAACGATCAGTCCCAAGAGACCTGATGCGCACAGAATGAATGCGGGTGTGGACTGGTTGCCGGTGGCCCCGATCAGCCAAGTCGCCAGGAATGGGCCTGAACCTCCGCCGATAACTGCGCCAACACTGTGGCCGAAGGCGACGCCGGTGTGGCGGATATGCATTGGGAAGAATTCGGGCATCACCGAATAGGTACCGGCTTGGCAGAGTGCATACGGGATCATGCCGAGTGCCAGCCCTGCCATTGCCAGATTTACCGAGCCTTGCTGCATCAGCATGAAGGACGGTATCGACACTACGGCGTACGCCAGGTAGGAGTAGCGCAGGATAGACTTACCGCCGCGATAAGAACCGAGCTGACCGGCGAGAGGAATCAAGAACGCGGCCAGAATCACGGCAATTAGAACGATGGTGGATGCTTCGCCTTTTGAATATCCCAGAATTGAGCTGAAGTACGCCGCGATGAATACGGTACCGATATAGGTACCGATGTTTTGTACCATCGCGATCATGATCACTTTGACTAAAGGCTTGCGATAATCGCGGATCAGCTCAGCGAAAGGCTGGCCTTTCTTGACTTCAGCGTCGTTTTTCTTGGACGCAAATTCTGGGCTGTCCTCAATGCTCAGTCGCATGTACAGACCAATGATCCCCAACGGCAATGCCAACAGGAACGGGATACGCCAGCCCCAGGAGAGCATCTCTGGGTCTGTAAGTGTTGCCGCAGCGAGACCTGCTATCGCAGCTGCCAAGCCTTTGCCGAATTGAGCAATGGAGGGGAGGAAGGAGATATACAGAGCGCGGCGCTTAGGTGGTGCCCACTCCCGAATGTAGCTCGCAGCACCACCGATTTCACCGCCAGCGGAAAAGCCCTGCAGCATGCGCAGCACGACTAGAAGTATGGGCGCCCACACTCCTATCTGTGCGTATCCAGGCAGTAGACCAATGAGCGTGGCTGCAGTCCCCATCAACGTGATGCTAGCGATCAGGCTGAAACGTCTGCCTACCTTGTCACCGAGCCAGCCGAAAGCGATAGCGCCAAGCGGCCTGACCAAAAATGCAGAACCGAATACAAGAAAAGTATTGAGCAGGCCAGTCGTCGCATCATCAGAAGGAAAGAAAACCATTGCCAAGGTGGCAGCTACGTACCCGTAGACGCTGAAGTCGTAATACTCAACAAATGTGCCAAATACAGCGGCCCTCGTTGCTTTCTTGGCCTTCCTTGTTTGCTCCGTCTCTTCAACGGTCTGCGAAACGGGCTCGGCCATAACGTTATTGTTGTTCATGGGCACCTCGGGTTATCGGACGTCAGCCTCATTCAAAAAATGGGACAGTGTCCTGCTTTTATTTTGTATAGCTTCTAGAACGCCGGAACGGTTGTCAACAGTCACGTGTGATTTGCCGTGGGGCATCCTTAGACCCCAGAATGGGGTCCCGAACCCTCGATCTGACTCGTGATGTCCCAATCAAACCGCTCTATCACCACATCTTCGACTGCTGCCCCGGCGTCCAGCCATACCAGGCTAATTCAAGTACTTGACGCACTTGTCAGGCGTACCAGCAGGGAGCCTTGGGGTGTTCGAGAGCTTGCGGAAGAGCTTTCCGAGAGCCGGAGCACCGTTAATCGGATTCTCGTCTCTCTAGTTGAAATCGGCCTGGCGAGTGAGGTGGGGGTTGGTAAGTACAGCATTGGGCCCAGAGTGGACGTTCTTACCAAAACGCTCATTGATTCGAGTGTGCTTCTTGGGCGCAGTGGTGAATCGCTACGTGAGCTCGCTGATGCCTCAAAGTGCACTGCACTTGTCTCTGTCTACTGCCCGCGTAGTAGGGGCTATTTCATAGCTGCGTGGAGCGAGGCCAACGCAACACTTACGTTTAGGCCTGAGCTGGGTGTGATCTATCCGCTCACATTTGGAGATATCGGACGCAAATTTTCAGAGTTTTTAGGTTCAAGTGTTTCGCACTCAGACTTGCCAAGCGAAGCTGATGATGCCGACGGTATTTTTTCAACGCCTGATTCCCTCGGGCTTCTGTCAGAGTCGGAGTTTCCGTGCGCGCTATCAATCGTTGTGAAAAATATAGCAAATGGATTAGTTGTAGCTGTTTCTGTTCACTCCGCCGGGAGTTCAGGTTCTAAAGTACGTCAGCCTTTGGATGCAGATTTGCAGAGAGTCATTGGTGAGATAGAGACTGGCATAGAGTCCGCAAGCGTTGACGGGGTTCATGTTATATCTAACGTCGTCACGCAGGATGCTAAATCCACAGTCAGTCGTCTTGAGAGACTTTTGTTGCTGGCCTGCGTTTTTCCACAGGGTGTAAAAAACTCTGCCGGTTTGCACGACCAACTCTTGTGCAATGCGGCTACGGCCAAACGTCTTATAGAGTCCGGAGTTCAATCTGAGTTAGTCTGCGTGGTTGGGGCTACCTTGTATCCAGGCCCAAGGCTTTATCAATGGGCCGCGAAGATCAACTCTGCTCATCGTAATCTTGCTGATATAACTCGGAAGATTCTTTCTTCCTTAGTCCAAGAGACTGGCGAGACGATAGCGCTCCTTTCGTACGATGAGAACACTGAGAAGGCCGAGTTTCTGGACGTTATACAAGGTTGGAGGCCTATCCAGTACAAGCTCCAGGTGAACGTAGACGTACCCCTTTACGCCGGTGCTGCGGGCAAGGCTGTGTTGGCGTACTGTAACCCGCAGTTGGTCGAATCTCTAAAGCTTGAAAAGATTACTGGTGCGACAATTACGTCTCGTAAGTTGCTCAAAGAGGAACTTAAATCTATCCAGGAAAGAGGATGGGCGACGGGTGAAGGCGAACGTGTACTGGGCGCTTTCGGTTTGGCAGTCCCTTTTTTTGTAGACGGAAGAATTCGAGGGTCAATCTCTGCGACCATTCCTCAGTACCGTAAAAGTGAGCGAGACCTACCGACACTTTCGAAACTTATGCGTGAAGCTACTGGGAAGATAGAGCGCCTTTTATCTTTAGGTGTTAGAAGTGCCTGAAGGCTTTTGTTTTAGAACTGAGAAATCGCCGATATAAAGTTGCTTTCAGTTTGATTTAAATCTATTGCGATACTCCTTAGGTGTAACAGAAAATTTTTTTGTAAAACTCCTTATGAATGTTGATTCATTACCTAAGCCACAGTTTTGTGCGATTTTTTTGAGTGGGCTATCGGAGGTGGAGAGCAAGTGACGGGCAGCCTCTAAACGCAGTAATTCAACCATCTTGCTCGGAGTGTATCCGGTGTTTTCGCTGTATTTACGAGTGAATGTCCGTTCACTCATCTTCATGAATCCCGCTAACGCAGGAACCGACAGGTCAGCATTGAGATTGTTGTTTATCCAAGCGTGAAGATCTGAAAAATGGCTGCTTTTCGATTGCAATGTCAATGACGAGCTGAATTGATTTTGATCCCCAGGGCGCTTTAGAAACACTATCAAATGGCGCGCGATCTCAAGAGCAGCAGAGTGGCCTAAATCCTCTTCCACTAATGCCAGGGCTAAATCAATTCCTGATGTGACGCCAGCCGATGTCCACACGTTTCCATCATTAATAAATATAGGCCCGCGTTTGACTTTTACGGAAGGAAACTTTTTTTCGAGTTCGTCATAGGCTGACCAATGAGTGGTGACTTCTCGTCCATCAAGCTTCCCGGCAGTGGCAAGGGCAAATATACCGGTACATACTGAAACTAAACGGCTGGCTTTATCCGTATGATTTACAAAGTGAGAAAAGAATTTCGGTTCCTCGCAAAAACTATGTATGCCAGGCCCTCCGGGCACTATCAAGGTATGCGCTGATAAAGTTTCTTGGTGCAGAATATCTGTGCCAACTGAGAAATTTGAAAAAATCTCATTGGTTGTCGTCAAGGCCAGGATGGAAACCGAATACGGTTTCTGATCAGGGGCAGCTAGATGATTGGCGGCGATAAATACGTCCAGAGGGCCAGCTAGATCAAGCAAGCTGACTTCAGGGTATATGATAAATTGTATGGACTTAGTCGGCATGATGAGTTGCTTCTTCAGAACAGTTGGTGAGAATTCTGATCATTTTGGCTGAAATCGTCAATGATTTGTCATTTTCTAGCTGATACGTTCAGTTAAAGTGTTTTCGGAAGCTGACGGTTTGCTTGCTGCATTAGTTATTTGGCCTTGAAGAATAGCTGAACTAACAAGTTGCTGACCAGTTGTGTGTCGTCTTTGTTTTTTTTGATTTTGATGAATTCGGGGATTGCTATATGTCGGGCATCATAACAAGCATCATGGAGTTCGAAGCGAAAATGGATGGCGCCCTTAATTCTGAAATTATAGTTTTGCTTGATCTCCTAGAATGCCAATATCAGAGTTTCGCAAAGTGCGAGTTGAAGGGGGTAGGGGATTCCAATTGTTGGCTGATTGAGTGTTGTTGGCTTGATGAAGAGTCCATGCGCGATCATTTTCAATCAAAGCATTTGCAGGACTTAATAAGGTTGTTGGCATCCAGGTCAAGTAAAATTAGGTTTGAGTCACTTGCTAGCGCTAATGCAAAGTAATTCTGCATAACTATTGCTCGGTTAATCTTGACTAGGAGTCAGCGGCTCGGTTGTATTTCACATCTCTTGGATGTGACGAGATAGGGTGCATAGATTTTGGTAGGTCTTCAAATTTAAGATTCCCGGTGGTAGTGGAAGAAATCTTGAACGTTGACGCCGTCATCGTGACCCATACCCACCCCGATCATTGGGACGAAGCCGCTAAAGCTCTGGTTCCCAAGCAACTGCCGATTTTTGTTCAGAATGAAGGGGACCGTGAGTTAATACTATCTCACGGTTTCGGCGACGTTCGACTGATCAAAGGGGCACAATTTAACGGAGTGTCTCTGGCCCAGACCTCCGGCCAACACGGCACCGACGGCGCAATTGCGGTCATGGGCGAGGTTCTTGGCGAGGTGTGCGGGGTAATGTTCAGCCATCCAGACGAAAAAATCCTGTACCTCGCTGGCGACACGATCTGGAATCAATACGTCCAGGAAACCCTGCAGCAATTTCAGCCCGAAGTCGTCATTCTAAATGCCGGAGATGCCCAGGTGATCGGGCTCGGTTCCATCATCATGGGTAAGCAGGACGTCTACGAAG